>Ga0209121_10001745_pt1 | contig 22737 bp, 27 predicted proteins | sample Cruoilmetagenom3_FD_187292 | JGI IMG/M metagenome (GOLD analysis project Ga0209121, IMG submission 187292) | Oil polluted marine microbial communities from Coal Oil Point, Santa Barbara, California, USA - Sample 3 (SPAdes) (version 2) | ecosystem: Environmental > Aquatic > Marine > Oil seeps ... | reverse complement strand
CGGCTTTATTGGTTGCTTTACAGCCGGTTTATTCTCCTACTTCACTTGCCGTCTGACAAGTTGCTTTTCTGGTTATCTCTGAACCAGATTGCCAATGCGTTTTTCTGGTCGTTTGTTTTGGAGGTTAATGTCCAGCCATTGCTCGGTTTTAAGTTGGTCGGTTCTGGAGTTGACTTTGGTTGACAAGCCGAGAATTGAGGTCATATTCCTGACTGCGCATCGCCGACCGCAGACAGTTTTCAGGACAAATAAGGAACAGGAGGACAAATAGGTCCTTGGAAGGCTGAAAACAGAACAAGAACAGCATAAGTCCTTATGCCGGATACAGTTCACCGTTTACCAGAGAAGGATTATGGATATGACCGCTTGACATTTTCAGTTTAGATGGTATTCTTATCGCCTGATTCTTTCTGAAGAGATCGACCTTACAGGTGGAATTGTCGAGTTTTATACTGTTGCCGGGAGTTGTGTAAAGCCCGGTTTTTTTAGGCCTTTATCTATTAAGGAGACTTTACGAAGAGAATTCTGAAGAAGGAAGTGCTTGGGCCGGGGATTAAACGGTTTGAGCTGGATGCACGGGATATTGCTCGCAAGGCGTTGCCCGGCCAGTTTGTGGTCCTGCGTATTCGTGAGGAAGGTGAGCGGATTCCTTTGACTATTGCGGATACGCGGCCTGATGACGGTGTGATAGCAATCGTTTTTCAGGAGGTCGGCAAGTCAACAAAGCTGCTCGGAACCCTGGAGAAGGGCGATTCGATTCTTGATGTCATCGGCCCTTTGGGCAATCCTTCGGAAATTGAGAAATTCGGCACGGTTGTATGCGTAGCCGGTGGTGTGGGAACACCGGAAATTCTGCCATTGGCCCGGGCCCTGACCCAGGCGGGTAATAAGGTGATTACGATTCTCGGATTTCGGAACAAAGACCTGATTCTGATGGAACCGGAGATGAAAGCGGTATCCAGTGAGCTGATTGTGACTACAGATGACGGGAGCAATGGAACAAAGGGCTTTGTTACCGATGCGTTGAAACAGGTTATCGAGCGCGGGACCAAAGTGGACCGGGTTATTGCGGTCGGTCCGGTGATAATGATGAAGATGGTCTCGAAGCTGACCGAACCGCACGCGATTCCGACTATTGTGAGTTTGAATCCGATAATGCTGGATGGGACCGGAATGTGTGGTGCCTGCCGGGTCAATGTCGGGGGCGAGACCAAACTGGCGTGCGTGGACGGGCCTGAGTTTGACGGCCACAAAGTGGATTTCGACCTTTTGATGCAGCGGCTGAAAATATACCTGCCACAGGAAAAGGAATCACTTGAGCTTTTCAAGAAGACCTGCGAGCACCAGGGGGAAAATGATGCCTAAGCCGAGTCCGAAGAGAATTCCGATGCGGGCGCAGAAACCTGAGAAGCGGAGGTATAACTTCGACGAGGTGCCGTTTGGGTATTCGCCAGAAGAGGCGATGGCCGAGGCCCAGCGTTGCCTGCAATGTAAGAAGCCCAGTTGCATCAAGGGTTGTCCGGTTGAAGTGGATATCCCCGGATTTATTGGCAAGATAGCTGAAGGTGATTTCTGGGAAGCGGCAAAGATTATGAAGCGCACCAATGTGCTGCCGGCTATTTGTGGCCGGGTTTGTCCCCAGGAGATACAGTGCGAGGGTTCCTGTGTTCTGGGCAGGAAAATGGAGCCGGTCGGGATCGGTAATCTGGAACGGTTTATTGCCGACTGGGAAGCAGAGCAGGCTGAGTGCGTGAAGTGCGAAAAGCGGCCGCCTACCGGTAAAAAGGTCGCAGTAGTAGGTGCGGGCCCGGCCGGGTTGACTGTTGCCGGCGATTGTATCAAGCTCGGCCATCAGGTAACCGTGTTTGAGGCTTTACATAAACCGGGCGGTGTCCTGGCTTACGGGATTCCTGAATTCAGATTGCCCAAGGCAATTGTGCAGCGGGAAGTGGATTTTATCAGAAGTATGGGCGTTAAGCTGGTGACAGATGAGGTCATTGGCAAGAGCAGGAGTATCGAGGAGTTGTTCAGTGAGTTCGATGCGGTTTTCATCGGGACTGGTGCCGGCCGGCCCTGGTTTATGGGAATTCCCGGAGAGAATTCGCTCGGGGTATATTCGGCCAATGAGTATCTGACCCGTTCCAATTTGATGAAAGCTTATCTGTTCCCGAAGTATGATACCCCGATTGTCAAAGGAAAGCATGTTGCGGTAATTGGCGGCGGTAATGTAGCGATGGATTCGGCCCGGACCGCGTTGCGACTCGGGGCCAAGGAGTCAATGATTGTTTACCGTCGTTCCCGTAAGGAACTGCCGGCCCGAGCAGCGGAAATCCATCACGCCGAGGAAGAGGGTATTGTTTTCAATTTCCTGACTCTGCCAAAGCGCTATGTTGCGGATAAAGACGGCTGGGTCAGGGAAATGGAATGTTTGCGAATGCGGTTGGGTGAACCGGATGCGAGCGGTCGCAGAAGGCCGATACCGATTGAAGGCAGTGAGTTCAGGATTCCAGTTGATATGGTTATAGTAGCGATTGGGAACAGTCCGAATCCTTTGATTCCCGGTTCTACACCCGGGCTTGAAACCGGCAAGCATGGTAATATTGTTGCCGACCCGAAGACCGGTCGGACCAGTAAGAAAGGTATATTTGCCGGCGGTGATATTGTAACCGGTACTGCTACGGTGATTCTTGCAATGGGCGCGGGCCGGATTGCGGCCAATTCGATTGATGAGTATCTTAAGACTGGGGAATGGTGAGAAGAGCGATGCAAGTCAAGCTGTATGAGATAGAAGAAAAGATCTTTCAGGAGGTTGAAAGATTATGAGCAGAAGTGATATCGTCCGGAGATTGCGTAAGCGACGGATTGGCGTTTTGATGGGAGGCTGGTCGAGTGAACGGGAAATATCGTTGCTTTCGGGCCAGCGGGTTTTGAAGTCGTTAAATGACCAGGGATACCAATCACTGGGAATCGACATAAACCGGACTTTTGCCGACCAGATAAGAAATGCAAAAATAGATATTGCGTTTATTGTTCTGCACGGAAGGCCGGGTGAAGACGGAACAATTCAGGGGTTCTTGGAATTACAGGGAATTCTCTATACCGGTTCAAGGGTTACCGCTTCGAGCATCGGTATGGACAAGCTCGTCACCAAGATGCTGTTCAAGCAGGCCGGTATCCCCACGCCGGATTATTTGTTGGTGGATGAAGAAGGGGATATCAGTCTTGCACTTACCAAGGCAGAAGAGCGTTTCGGTTATCCGATGATTGTGAAACCCCGTGCCGAAGGTTCAAGTGTAGGGATTGAGTTACTGCCTGGACGGCGCGGTGCTGCGAACTTGTGCCAGCGCGTGCAGCGCGGGTTCGGCGATTTCATCATTGAGGAGTTCATTTCGGGGATGATTGCAACCGTTGGTATTCTTGGAGAGGAAGTGCTTCCGATTCTGGAGGTTATGCCAAGGAGGCAGAAGTTCTACAACTACGAAGCGAAATACACCCGAGGTGAAACAGAATTCATTATACCTGCTCGACTGAATAAGCGAACCGAGAAGCGGATTAAAGGACTGGCCTGGAAGGCACATAATCTAATCGGCTGCCGTGGATTCTCGCGCGTAGACTTGGTAATAAAGAATGGCAGACGGCCATACTTCCTGGAGGTTAACACGCTTCCCGGTCTGACCGATATTTCTGACCTGCCTGCAGAAGCCGCTGCAGCCGGTATTTCTTACGACGAGCTCATTTTCCGGATTCTTGCGGACGCCTTGACATAGTGGTTTTCTTGACAGTGCATTTTTTCCGAATAGTATCCGATAATGGTTAATAAGAATCGAAGAAAGCGCCATCTGCACTTGCGACACCGGATTAGCGGAACGCCAGAGAAGCCCAGGTTATGCGTCAGACGGAGCGACCGGCATATTTTTGCCCAACTGGTTAACGATAGTCAAAACCGTGTGCTCGCCGGGGCTTCTTCGCTAACTCCTGCGATTCGCGAAAAGAAGCTTAAGCGGATGGAGGTTTCTGGAGAGGTAGGCAGGGTAATTGCGAGCAGGGCGAAGGAACTCGGAATCAAGAAGGTAGTCTTTGACCGTGCCGGTTGCCAGTATCACGGCCGGGTAAAGGCCGTAGCTGATGGGGCTCGTGAAGGAGGATTGAAGTTTTGAGAAAAGGTAAAGAGGCCGCTGCCGGTTTCCCGGAACAGGAGCTAATTGAGCGGGTTATCAAAATCAAGCGCGTTTCCAAAGTGGTAAAAGGCGGTAAGCGGATGAAACTCTCGGCTTCGGTAGTGGTTGGCGATGGTCATGGACAGGTTGGGCTCGGCCACGGCAAGTCCTCAGAGGTTGCGGCTGCAGTCCGCAAGGCAACAGCCCGTGCCCGTAAAGATATGGTCAAAGTAGCTATTAAGGGAAGAACTATTCCGCACGAAACCGAAGGGAAATATGCAGCAAGCCGGGTAATTGTCAAGCCCGCTTCCGAAGGGACCGGTTTGATTGCATGCACACATGTCAGGGCGGTGCTGGAGGCGGCGGGTTTGCGTGATGCTTTGAGTAAATCGTTGGGGTCGCGCAATCCCTATAACGCCGCGCGTGCTACCATTATTGCCCTCGGTAAACTGCGCACAATTGACCGTGTGGCAGCAGCATGCAACAAACCAATCGGCCATTTTGTGAGAAAGGAAAATAGGAATGAAGCAACTGAGGGTCACCCTGACTAGAAGTCTGATTGACCAGAAGCCGAATGTGAAGCGAACTGCTCGGGCGTTGGGTCTTCGCCACATCGGAGCGTTTCGGGTGCACAAGGATGACCCGGTAACCCGAGGCATGATTTTCAAAGTCAAGCATTTGGTAAAGGTGGAAGAACTATGAAGCTGGGCAATCTGCGGCCAAAACCAGGTGCCAGGAAACGCGGGAAAAGGGTTGGTTGCGGCCCGGGCTCAGGACACGGTAAGACTTCGTGCCGGGGACACAAAGGGGCAGGTCAACACTCGGCTTCCGAGTTCGACGCCCGGTTTGAAGGTGGACAGATGCCTTTCTATCGCCGGATACCAAAGCGCGGTTTCAACAATCCGTGTCGGACAGAGTATGCAGTAGTGAATGTCGGCAGACTTGCCGGTCTTGATACCGACAGAATAACTTTGGATTTGATGCAGGAACGGCACTTGGTGCGTAAGGGGATGCTGGTGAAGGTGCTCGGTGGCGGTGAAGTAAGTCGGCCGCTGACAGTGGCCGCACATGCGTTTACGAAATCCGCCAGGGGTAAAATTGAGCAAGCCGGTGGAAAGGTCGAGGTCATCCATTGATTAGTAGTTTTCCCAACATATTCAAGATTCCCGACCTGCGCAAGAAGATAATTTTTACCCTGGCTATGGTAGTAGTGTATCGGTTCGGAACCCATATTCCGATTCCTGGAATCAACGCGGCAGCGCTCGGTTATCTTCTTGGACAGATGAAGGGGACGGTCTTCGGGCTTTATGACATTTTTGTTGGTGGTGCCCTGTCCCGGGCTTCTGTTTTTGCCTTGGGGATCATGCCCTATATTTCAGCTTCGATTGTTTTTCAACTCATGGGGTCGGTATTTCCTTATCTTGAGAAGCTCCAACGGGATGAAGAGGGTAGAAAGAAAATCAACCAGTACACCCGCTACGCCACAGTCGGCCTTGCCGTGATTCAGGCGGCTGCTATTTCAGTTTATCTGGAACAACAAGCACCTACCCAGTTCGGTTCGATAGTGATGAGTCCGGGTTTCTTCTTCAGGATGATGACGATATTCACTCTGACCGCCGGCACTATATTCGTGATGTGGCTAGGCGAGCAGATTACTGACCACGGCATCGGTAACGGTATTTCTTTCCTGATTCTTGTCGGTTGCCTTGATAGCACCCCGGCGGATATCGGTCGGACTTTTTCAATGGTGCGGGCGGGTGAGATTTCCTGGCTGGCGCTTGTGGTTATCGCCGCGATCATCTTCGGTATCTATGCTGCGGTTGTTTTGGTGACAATGGCGGTCAGGAAGATACCGGTTCAGTATCCGAAGCGGATTGTGGGCCGCCGGATGTATGGAGGGCAATCTACCCATATCCCTTTGCGGGTGGTAACCGCAGGAGTGATTCCGATCATTTTTGCCCAGAGCTTAATCGTTTTCCCTTCAACTTTTGCCTCATTCATCAAACTGCCTTTCCTTCAGGCCTTGCAGAAAACCCTTGTCCCGGGCGGCTGGCTTTACAGCGTGCTGTTTGCCGGGCTTATCATATTCTTTACTTACTTTTATACCTCGATTGTGTTTAACCCGCGCGACCTGGCGGATAACATGCAACGGTACGGAGGGTTCATACCAGGGATAAGACCTGGCACGAACACCGCACGGTTCATTGACCGAAGCCTTTCCCTGATAACCCTGCCGGGTGCCATGTTCCTCGTCGTGATGGCCCTGCTTCCGTGGTATCTTATGAGTGCCTTCCGGGTGCCGTTCTATTTCGGAGGAACAACACTTCTCATTATCGTTGGCGTGATGCTCGATACCCTCCAGCAGATTGAGGCCCATCTCGTGATGCGTCATTATGAGGGGTTGATAAAAGGCGGAAAGTTCCAAGGCCGGCGGTTCGGATAAATCCAGGAATATTTCCCAGCCGACAATTGTAGATTTGTATGAAAGAGACGTATAGAAAGGCGTCGGATGTAGAGTTGATTCGGCGGGTGAAATCAGGTGATACCAGAGCGTTTGACGAGTTGATGAGAAGATATGCCGGGAGTATCTACCGTTTGGTGTATTCTTTGGCCAGGAACCATATGGATGCCGATGACCTTTCGCAGGAGACTTTCATTAGGGCGTATCGGGCGATCGGGCGCTATGATGAGCAGTATCGGTTTTATACATGGCTGCATAGGATAGCGGTTAATTTATGCATTAACCACCTGAAGCGGAAACGAAGGGTTCGACTGGTGCCTTTGCCCGGGAGTGAAATCGGCGGTGAGTGGCAGGATATCGCCGACCCTAAGAGCGGAGCCGAAGTTTCTGAGTTGCAGCGCGACCTGGACCGGGCTTTATGCAAGCTGCCGGTAGACCAGCGAGCGGTTATTGTGTTACGGGTAAAGGAGGAAATGAGCTATAGTGAAATCAGTGATGTGCTTAAGATACCTGTGGGGACGGTAATGTCGCGACTGAGTCGGGCCCGTTCCCGGCTCAGGCGATTGTTGAAGGAGTATTTGCCGGTATGAAGGAATCGTGTAAAGAGACAAGAAGATTGCTCAGCCAGTATGTTGATGGCGAGTTGGAATTTTCCCTTGCGGCCAGGGTAGAAGCACATCTTGAGGTCTGTCCCGATTGCCGGCGCGAGCTTGCTGCACTTAAGGCACTTGGCCAGATGGTTAAGGAGAAAGATAAGCCTCCGAAGCTTGCTGATGAGTATTGGGATTGGCACCGGTCCCAAGTGTGGAAGCGCATTAAGACAGTGCGCCGCGAAAGACAAGATGGTCCGCACCGACAAGGTTTTTTCTGGTTCCGTCTCGCTGCGGTGACAGGTGGCGTTGCCGTAGTGCTGATTGCGGCCGTGGCAGGCTGGAGGTTGCTCCGAGTAAATCCGCAAAAGGCCAAAGCACCAAAGGTTGTCGATAACCTCGCAGCCGTCCTGGTGTCTGAGCAATGTGATAAACCGCCTGAAGTGCTCAGGATGCCGGTGTTGCCTTGTGTTTCAATTGATGATACCACGACCGTGTTATTGCGGGCTCTGGTCGAGACCGACAGTTCGGTGTCTGAAATCAAAGTGGAGCGTTCCAGTGGGATTGAGCTTCTGGACAGCATTGCTGTAAACAACATCCAGAAAGCAAAGTTCAGACCGGGTATTCAGAAAGGCAGGCTGGTTCGCTGCTGGCTGACCGTGCCGCAGAAATTCCGGTCTGAATGACTATAAACGAACAGGAGGGAATAAAAGCCGGTTTTGCTGGTATGTATTGGTGAGGAGATAGAAATGGTAAGAAGAAAGAATGTCCGAAACCGGGAAACAGATTACAGCCGTAATATCAGGGTGGCGGCAATTCTGGCGCTTGTTGTGGTGATAGCCGGGTTTCTGTTCGTTCGGATGCCGGAAGCAAGACCTTACAAACCCAGAACCGGCAGCGAGCCGATTCCAGTAAAGCTTTTTGACGAGGTGTGGCAGCTACCGGATGAGCCACAGCAGCGGGTCCGGCCGAAATTGCCCAAGCCAGACCCTGAAGGCAAAGAGACTGACCCGGGAGTGGGCAGGCATGAATTCAACGAGCTCACCCGGAGTCCATCAGACTTGCCTTCGCTTGAGCCGGTGCCTTTCTGGAAGGTGGAAGTGAAGCCAGCCGCGGTTTACCTGGAGACCCAGCGGTATCCAGACATGGCACGGATGGCAGGCATTGAAGGGACGGTTGTGGTAAAGGTGCTGGTGGATACAACCGGCGCGGTAGCCAGGGTTGAAATGCTTCAGAGTTCTGGAAACAGCTTGTTGGACAATGCGGCGGTTGAGGCCGCGCAGAAGTGCAGATTCAAGCCCGGATACCAGAGCGACCAGCCGGTTCCGGTCTGGGTAAAAATGCCCTTTGATTTCTGTCTGCAGTGACTGAAGATGCTGGATTATCCAGCGTTAGTTCATAAGAACCATACTGAAGCAGGTTCCTTGACAACTGTGCGGCCGATTTTATGATTCCATGTGTCAGCCCGTGGTTTGAATCAGCCGATGCAGGTGCAAGAAGAGCATTTCATGCGGATTGCAATCGGGCTTGCGGCGAAGGGTAATGGTTTAGTTTCGCCGAATCCGATGGTCGGTGCGGTGCTTGTCAAGCAAGGCAGGATTGTCGGCCAGGGGTATCATCATCGGTTTGGCTGGGCTCATGCTGAGGTAGAGGCGATACACGATGCCGGCAAAGCTGCCCGTGGTTCCACTATGTATGTAACCCTGGAGCCTTGTTGTTTTTATGGCAAGACACCACCCTGTACCGATGCAATAAAGCGGGCCGGAATCAAAAAGGTAATTGCGGCAACGATTGACCCGAATCCCAGGGTTCATGGGGAAGGGATGAGATGTCTGCGCAAGGCAGGGATTGAGACTATGGTCGGCATTCTGGGAAAGGCGGCAAGGCAGTTGAATGAGGCCTATTTTACATATTATAAAGAACTCCGGCCATTCATTGTGCTCAAGGTTGCATTGACTTTAGACGGGATGCTGGCGACCAGGGACGGTGAATCTCAATGGATTACCGGAAGGCTTGCGCTAGGCAAGGCGCAGGAGCTGCGATGCCAGGCCGACGCGGTTCTGGTTGGGGTGAATACGGTTTTGAATGATGACCCGAGGCTTAACTGCAGGGTTATACCTGGCAAGAAACTCTTAAGGGTGGTGCTCGATTCAGACCTGCGGATTCGCTTGGATAGCAGGTTTCTGAGTATCAAGCAGCCGGTCCTTGTGTTCACGGCAAGCAAGAACAGAACCAAAACACAGAAGCTGGAGAAAAAAGGCGCTGAGGTAATAAGGATAGCTCGGGACAGGAATGGACTTTTGTCCTGGGACCGGATTATTGCGGCATTATATCAGCGGCAGATACAATCAGTGCTGATTGAAGGTGGCGCGATAGTAGCATCTTCAGCATTGGAGGCTGGAGTCGTTGATAAGGTTTATGCGTTTCAGGCAGCAAAGGTTCTGGGGCCAGGAAAATCATTGAGCATTGGAATGAAACCAAGACGCCTCAGTCAGGCGATTGTTCTGAAACCGGTGCGCCACACAGTTTTTGGTTCTGATGTGCTAACCGAAGGTTATGTAATGGGGAGGGAGTGATGTTCACCGGTTTAATTGAAGAGGTCGGAAGGGTCGTGCGGGTCAGAACGAGCCGGGGAAACCATTTGTTGGAGATTGGAGGAACGATTGCAAAAGATTTGGCGACCGGCGACAGTGTTGCAGTGAATGGGTGTTGTTTAACTGTAAAGGAGAAAGGAAAGCGCAGTTTCACGGTCGAGGCTACGGGTACAACTTTGAACCAGACTAATCTTGGTGAATTGCGTTCCGGTTCCAGGGTAAACCTGGAAAGGGCGCTGGTTGTTGGTGATAGGCTCGGTGGCCATTTTGTTCAAGGGCATATTGACGAAGTTGGTGTAATAAAGCGGGTCGAGCATGTTTCCGGTTACTGGAAGATAATTATCAGCATGAGTCCGGCGAACAGCCGGTTTCTTGTTGAGCATGGTTCAGTATGTGTGGAAGGTGTAAGTTTGACCGTGGCTTTGTTGCGGTCTAACGAGTTTGAGGTAAATATTATTCCTCATACCCGGGAGAATACTGTTTTCAAGGACATTCGGGCCGGAGCCCGGGTCAATATCGAGTATGACCTTATCGTCAAAGCAATTCAGCGTGTGAGAAATGGTTAAGCTCAGATTGGAGCTTATGGTGTGAGCATGTTGCTGGTGCTGGTGCTGGCTGCGGGGATTGATCAAGGTATTTATGAAGACATCAGGTATGGGTGGAATGGGTCGGTTCAGGATGTCGTTGCCGAGGGTGTTTCGATAATGACTAACTACCCGGCGCTGGCTGTTGCGGATGTGGGACTGGGTCTGAGCGGAGACGAGAAACTGCGCCGTGTTTCCCGCCAGGCTTTTGTTTCCTGGGTCGGTGCGACCGGTGTAATGCTGGGTTTGCGGGCGGTTGTTAAGCGGCCAAGACCGGAACACGACAAAGTGAATTGGTGGAACAGTTCTTTTCCATCCGGGCATACGACCGGTTATTTTGCAATGGCAACAGTTTATGCGGCCCGATATCCGAAACTCAAATGGCCATTGTTTTTCACGGGAATACTGGTCGGCTTTTCCAGGATTTACCTTGGAGAACATTATCCTTCTGATGTTCTGGCTGGTGCTGGTCTGGGCACGGGGCTGGGTGCTTTGACCTTGCGGGTCTGGCCCGAACGTGGACAGTCCACAAGCAATCGAGTTCGACTGGTTTCGGGAAACCAGAATGGAAGGCTTTGTGCCGGAGTCAATTTCGGTTTCTGAACCTTGCCGATTTGACGAGGCACCGATTTGCCAATAGAATCGGGTTATGGACCTGAAGTTCATTCGCGAGAATCCTGATGAATTGCGCAAGCTTCTGACGCTGCGCCGGGTGGAGTTTGATTTGGACCGATTGCTCGGGCTCGATGCGAAGCGGCGTAGCATTGCCCAGGAACGGGATAAGGCCCGGCATGAGCAGAGGAAAATCTCTGAGCGGGTTTCTTCTGCCAAACGAGAAGGCAAGAACTGCGCCGAGATTGTGGTGCAGGCGCGCGGACTTTCGGACCGGGTGAAAGAATTCGAGACCGAGTTGGCCAGGATTGAGCGTGAGCTTACTCAACTGATAAAAACACTGCCCAACAGTGTTCATTCTTCGGTTACAGCCAAAGAAGAGCTTATTTCCGAATGGGGAGAGCCGCCTAAGTTCAGTTTTGAGCCTTTGGCCCATTGGGATTTGGGCGAAGCCCTGGATATTCTTGATTTCAAGGCTGCGGCAAGGCTGTCAGGTTCAAGGTTTGTGGTTTTCAAAGATGCTGGAGCACTGTTGGAGCGGGCGCTAATCAGTTATTTCCTTGATACGCATACGCGCAATGGTTATGTTGAAATCTATCCGCCGGTTCTGGCCAATCCTGCATGCCTTGAAGGCGGCGGCCAGTTACCCCATCTTGAGACCGACATGTATGCGATGCGGGACGACCCGTTCTACCTGATACCGACCGCCGAAACCGCGCTTATCAACATCCACCGGGGCCAGGTTCTTGATAGCTCGCGGTTTCCGCTGAAATATGTCGCATATACGCCTTGTTTCCGGCGTGAGGCCGGCTCTTATGGCAAGGATGTCAGGGGAATGATTCGGATACACCAGTTTGACAAGGTTGAACTGGTCAGGTTCACACGGCCTGAGGATTCGTATGAGGCATTAGAAGAGATGAGGGTAGAGGTAGAAGGCTTGATGCAGGCGCTCGGGATTCCTTATCGGGTAAAGCGTTTGGCTGCGTGGGATGTTGCGTATCAGTCGGCCAAGACTTATGACATCGATGCCTGGGCCGCGGGTGTGAAACGATGGCTTGAGGTTTCTTCAATATCCAATTGCGAGGATTATCAGACCCGGCGGACCAATACCAGGTTCAGAAATGCCCAAAGCAAGCTCGTGTTCCCCCATACCTTGAACGGGTCAGGCCTGGCTTTGCCCAGGACATTTATCGCTATTATTGAAAACAATCAGCAGCCGGATGGTTCGGTTGTGATTCCAGAAGTGCTCAGGCCTTATATGGCCGGGCTTGAGCGCATCAGCTAGCCAAACCTTTCGGGCAAGAGGTCTTTCAGTCGGTATCGGCGCATGATGCTTTTGTTCGCCAGGATGATTTCCGGGTTTTCCCCGAATTCGGCAATAACCTGAAGACAGGCACCACAAGGCCGGGTGAGTTTTTTGGTGTCGGTGAAAACGAGCACTGCCTTGATTGATTTGGCACCGGCACAAACCGCCTTGAAAATAGCGGCCCTTTCGGCACAGATGGTCAGGCCGTAAGAGGTATTTTCCACATTGCAACCGGCATAAATGCGACCTTGCTCATCCAGAGCCGCAGCACCGACTTTGAAGTCTGAATACGGGGCATAAGCATGTAAAGCGGCCTTCTTGGCTGCAGCCAGCATTTTATTCTGTGTTACTTTATTCATCATTGAGACACAATGATTGACCAAGGTCGGCTAACCATTTCGTCTTTGCGGAGTTCATTTTTCTGTGTCCATCCGTGTTTATCTGTGGTTCATACCTTAATCTGTTTTAGAAAGCTGGTGCCGTTCCTGGTGGGTTCGACACCGAGATATTCGGCTATAGTCTGGCCGAGGTCGGCAAATGTCGGCCTTGTGCCGAGGTCAATGCCTTTGCGGAATTCCGGCCCAAAGGCCAAAAGCGGCACATGTTCGCGCGAGTGGTCGGTTGAGGGTGTTGTCGGGTCATTGCCATGGTCGGCGGTAATGAACAGGAGGTCTTGTGGTTCCAACTTATTTGTGATTTCAGGTAACCGGATGTCGAATTCCTCAAGCCCCCGGGCGAAATTCTTAGTGTCATTACGATGGCCCCAGTCCATATCGAATTGAACCAGATTGGTAAAAATCAAGCCATTATGGGTATTTCCCATTGTTTTGAGGGTCAGGTCAAAGCATTCCTGGTTATTGACCGAATGATAATGACCAGTGAAACCCTGGCCGGCAAAGAGTTCGTCAATCTTGCCGATGAGAATGACCGGCTGGCCGGCAGTCTTGATGTTGTCGAGCAAGGTCGGGCCGGGTGGAGCACAAGAGAAGTCTTTCCTTCTTTTGGTGCGGACAAAAGAGCCGGGCTTACCGATGAAAGGCCGGGCAATAACCCGGCCAACTCGATATCTGCCAGTGAGTAATGCCCGTGCGGTTCTGCACATATCATAGAGCTGTTCGACCGGCACTATGTCTTCGTGGCCGGCGATTTGGAATACGCTGTCAGCAGAGGTATAGACTATCGGGCAACCGGTTTCCATATGTTCGGCCCCAAGACGCTTGATTATTTCCGTTCCCGATTCGGCAACATTGCCCAAGGTCTTGCGTCCGATTGCCTTCTCAAATTTCCTAATGATTTCTTCAGGGAAACCACTAGGAAATACCGGGAAAGCTTTGTCAAGAATCAGGCCAGTGATTTCCCAGTGGCCGGTGGTTGAATCCTTGCCTGGTGAGCTTTCAGCCATTTTGCCAAAGCTGGCTTCGGGTTCTTGTTGAGCCGGGACGCCTTGAATCGGAATGATATTGCCAAGACCGAGTTTGGCCAGATTCGGTAAACTCAAACCGCGGACCGCTTTTGCAAGGTTCCCTAGTGTGTTTGAACCGATGTCATTGAACTGTTCGGCATCGGGCAACTCGCCGCAGCCGACACCGTCAAGCAAAAGGATTATGACCCGACTGGACATCAAAACAACCACAGATTAACGCCGGTAAACATAGATGGGAAGAAACTCAAAGTTCAACCTCCAAAACTCAAATGGCTGACCGAATGAAGCAGGGGCCTGACTTTGGATTTTGGGCTTAAGGCATTGATTTGGCATTGGGATTTGGTCAGTGTTGTACTGTCGGACGGCACTTTCCGCTTTCGCTCCAATCATCGGTGTTTATCCGTGGTTCACTTCTCATAAATGCCGGGGGCGGGATTTGAACCCGCATGCCATAAAGCATACGGCCCTCAACCGTACGTGTCTGCCAATTCCACCACCCCGGCAGAAAATCTGATAGCGGGGCAGCAATGAATTATAGAACACTGAAAACAGGTGTCAATGCTTTTGGAGGGCAAGTCCGAATTTCCCGGTAAAATGCTTCTTAATTGCCGAGGAGCGCCACCCGGTTGGAATGGATGCACTTCAGCAGACGAGTCATTCCTTATGAATTCCATCTCGCGCCATCGACTATCCTTGCAATACCAAACTTCTCCCTTCTTTGGCTCACTTTCACAGAGTTTACCAACTTGCTCACACTGGGCTCGGCCGCAATCAGTACGAACTCCATCCCGAGATGTTCGCCATTCGATATCTTCCAGGATATGAAACATACCTCCACTCATTAAAGTGTTACCGATGTCCTGATAATAACCTGTTACCAGTCTACCGAGACCAGACCGCTGCTAGAATTGCCTTCAACTGAGGCTGTTTGACTAAGAACGGTGTGGGGTTATAATCGAATGATGGAGTCGAGTTCTGGTTCGGGAGCCAGTCCGAAACTGGTTCATTCCCTACTGGAAAGGGTTAATCGGATAGTGGATGAACTGTGCCGAGACCGGGAAGGAATTAATCTGATGGAGGTGTGTGGTACTCATACTATGGCGATATCTGGTTTTGGTATCAGACAGGCAGTGGATAAGAGGCTTAAGCTTTTGTCCGGGCCTGGATGTCCGGTATGCGTAACTACCCAGGAGGAGATTGATGGTGCGATAGGGCTTGCGGAAAACCCGGATATAACGCTTGTAACTTTTGGTGACATGATGCGGGTGCCAGGGTCGAGGTGTTCGCTGGAACAAGAAAAGGCAAAAGGCGCGGATGTCAGGGTGATTTATTCGGCCATGGATGCACTGGACTTTGCAGATGCAGAGAATGGTCGACAGTTCGTTTTCCTTGGGATTGGTTTTGAGACAACTGCACCGACTGTGGCGGCAGCGGTTCTGGCCGCACAGCATAGAGGAATTGAAAACCTGTCCGTGCTGCCGATGTTCAAGCTGATACCCCCGGCTTTGGAGAAAATTGTTTCTTCGAAGCGGGTAAATATCAGCGGGTTCATTCTGCCAGGCCATGTGTCAACGATTATCGGGACAAGAAAATATCAGTTCCTTGTGGAGAAATACCGTATGCCGAGCTGCATAACCGGTTTTGAGGCATCGGATATTGTCCAGGGAATTTATATGCTTTTGAAACAGATGAAAGAAGGGCCAGAGGTGGCGATTCAGTACCGGCGCATTGTGCGGCCTGAAGGGAACCCAGAAGCGAGACATATCATGGAGACTGTTTTCGAGCCGGTAGATGCAGCCTGGCGTGGCATCGGAATGATGCCTGGTTCCGGGCTTGGTTTTCGCGAAGATTTTGGCCTTTTTGATGCACACAAGCGGTTTGAGTTCAAGCCCCGAAAGCCGCGTAAAACCGGTTGCCGTTGCGGAGAGGTCATGCTGGGCCTGATTACACCGCCTGAATGCAAGCTGTTCGGGAAAATATGCACACCGGAAATGCCTGTAGGGCCATGCATGGTTTCTTCTGAAGGTGCGTGCGCAGCCTATTATAAATATGAGAGAAGAAATGACTAAATACGAGAAGAGATTCGTCGTTGGGGATATTGTGGATGAGCGTATTGTGATGGGGCATGGGGCCGGGGGTAGAAAGATGCACCGACTGATAAACAAGGTATTTCTTAAGCATTTCGAGAATCCTACGCTGAGCAAGCTTGAAGATGCGGCTGTATTCAGGGTAAATGGCAGAAGCCTGGCAATGTCCACGGATTCTTATGTCATCCAGCCTTTGTTCTTTCCTGGTGGTGATATCGGTAAGCTGGCAGTTTGCGGAACGGTTAATGATTTGGCGGTGATGGGTGCAAATCCAGGCCAGATTTCTGTTGGACTGATTATCCGGGAAGGAGTAGAAATGGCGGTTCTTGAGCGGGTCTGCCGGTCGATGGGAAGAACAGCCAGAAAGGCCGGGGTCGAGATTGTAACCGGTGATACCAAGGTAATCGAGCGGGGCACAGATGAAGGCTTGTATATCAATACTACGGGCGTTGGGAATGTCAGTGCCAGATTAAAGCTCGGACCGGAGCAGGTGAAGCCCGGAGATATTCTGCTTATCAATGGCGGTATCGGTGAACATGAGGCCGCGATTGCAATAGCCCGTGGCTCTTTTAGGTTTAAGGCAAACTTGGAAAGCGACTGTGCACCTTTGCATACGCTTATTCGGAAACTGCTTCTTGCGGGTGGTATCCGGATGATGCGAGACCCGACAAGGGGCGGGCTGGCAACAACCCTGAATGAGTTTGCTACAGCTACCGGGCTTGGATTCATTATCAATGAGGAGTCAGTGCCGATTTCTGACGGGGTGATGGGTGTTGCCGAGCTTCTCGGGCTTGACCCGCTTTACATGGCGAATGAAGGCAAAGTGGTAGTTGTAGCCGCGGAAAAACATTGTGACCGTTTGGTGAAAACGATGCACCAAGACCCGCATGGACGAAAGGGTCGGCGAATCGGTGAAGTAGTAGATGAGCCGAAAGGGGTTTGGTTGCGGACAAGGCTTGGGTCTTTGCGGCCGTTGATAATGCTTGAGGGCGAGCAGTTGCCCAGGATTTGCTAAAGATGTCAGAAGAACCACAGGCCCCCCTGGCCAGACGACCTGACCTGCCGGAAGTAGAACGCTATATGGATGTGACCGAAGCGCACCTGAACCATATTGCAGGAAAGATTCGGGAACCGGTTTCAGAAAACCTTAATGCGTTAAAAAGGCTTTTTACATCGGCAGGAATGACAGCGTATTTCATCAAAACAAAGAACGGCCACGAGATAACTTACGGCTATGCGCCGCACCTGAAGCCGCCGCGTCGCTGGATAAACCTTGTGTTGTTTCTCGCTACGATAGTAACAACGCTTCTTGTGGGCGCATTTCAGATGAGGCATAACCCGTTAAGCAATCCGCTTGAACTGGTTTACGGCATTCCGTTTTCGTTAAGCATCCTTCTGATTCTGGGCAGCCACGAGCTCGGTCATTACTTTGCCGCGCGGCGGCTGGGTGTTGATGCAACTTTGCCTTATTTTCTGCCAGTGCCTCATCCGATGACCGGCACCATGGGCGCTTTTATCAAAATCCGTTCGCCGGTGCCGACCAAAAGTGCGCTGGTCAGGGTAGGTGTCTCCGGCCCTCTGATTGGATTCATCGTTGCGATACCGGTTACGATTATCGGGCTTGCGATGTCGGGGACCGGCGTGGTGGCTGAGGCCGGCGGAATACAGCTCGGTTCGTCTTTGATATTTCGTTTGCTTTCTTATTTGCGGTTCGGCTCATTACCTGAAGGTATTGATGTAATACTGCATCCAGTGGCATTTGCCGGGTGGCTTGGGTTTTTTGTTACCGCCCTGAACCTTTTGCCTGTGGGTCAGCTCGACGGCGGGCATGTTGCTTACGCTGTTTTTGGCAGGTTCTGCAAACCGTTTAACTTGGCGGTGCTCGGGGTCATGGTGCTCATGGGCTTCTTCTGGGCGGGCTGGCCTTTCTGGGCTGTCCTGATATTGATTTTGGGGCTGCGTCACCCCAGACCGCTTGATGATATAACCGTGCTTAGTCGAACCGACAAGATTCTGGCGGTTGCAGGATTGGTAGTTCTGATACTGACTTTTATACCTGCTCCGTTCGGCGCAGGCCGGTTATGATAAGCCTCTGGTTGACGGTGGTGGTCTGTCTATACTACCAAGAGTGACTGATTTCACAAAAGCGAGAAAACGGATGGTTGAAGAGCAGATTCGTGCACGTGGTGTAGGAGACGAAAGGGTGATTAGGGCGATGATGAAGTTGCCACGGCACCTTTTTGTGTCTGAAGGGTTATGGCATCAGGCTTACGAGGACCATCCGTTGCCTGTCGGGTCGGGCCAGACTATTTCTCAGCCATATATGGTTGCCGCGATGACCGAAGCGCTGCAGGTCGAGAAAAATCATAAGGTGCTTGAGGTCGGCACCGGTTCTGGTTATCAGGCTGCAGTGCTTGGGCTTCTGGCCCGGGCGGTGTATACGGTTGAGGTCATAGCCGAGCTTTCGTTTGGAGCAAGGAAGCTCGGGCAGCGGCTCGGGTTTCGTAATATCCGTTTCCGGGTCGGGGACGGTCATGAAGGCTGGCCCGAGTTTATGCTTTACGACCGGATTATGGTAACCGCGGCTGCTGAGACAATGCCTTATGGCCTGGTTGAGCAGTTGGCAGACAATGGAAGGATTGTCGTTCCGATTGGTCCGGCAGGTTCACAGGTTTTGACTCTAGGGGTGAAACATGGAACGCGGCTGGTACAGCGGTCATTGATGGGATGCGTGTTCGTGCCGTTCGTGCGGGTTGATAAACGCGTCAAATCAGGAGGAGATGGCTATTGACTATGCTTGGTTTTGAAATATGATAGATGAAGAATCTGCTGTTTGCTCGGGGCGTAGCGCAGTTGGTTTAGCGCGCTTGGTTCGGGACCAAGAGGTCGCTGGTTCGAATCCAGTCGCCCCGATTGGGATAGAAAGGAAGTTATGAAGTTCAACGAGGTCCAGGTTCACGAACTTATAAGTGAAGAAAAAATAAAGCGACGGGTAGCTGAACTTGCCCGACAGATTTCCTCTGATTATGCGAACCAGGAGTTGACAGTAGTCGGTGTCTTAAAGGGTTCCTGGATTTTTCTTGCCGATTTAGTGCGGCAGGTAACAGTGCCGGTGGTTATCGATTTCATGGCTGTTTCCAGCTACGGTAAAAGCACTGATAGTTCAGGGGTAGTGAAAATTGTAACCGATCTAAGGTGTCCTTTAGAGAATCGGAATGTGTTACTCGTAGAGGATATCCTGGACAGCGGTCTGACACTCAAATATATCATCAAGCACATAAAACTGAGAGGTCCGAGCAGCTTGAGGGTTTGTGCACTAATGGACAAGCCGGCTCGGCGGCGGGTTGATATCAAAGCGGATTATGTGGGATTTGGAGTCCCGGACAAATTCGTGGTCGGGTACGGAGTTGACTATGACGAACGATTCCGCAATCTGCCATATGTAGGGTATATTGAGGAAAACGATGAAACAGAAGAAGGATAGAGAAGTAGCCGGGTTGCAGTCTCTGGTTGCTGTCGCGCGTGGTGATGAACCGGCAGACTTGCTGTTGCGGAACGGTCAGGTGGTGGATGTTTTTACGGGCGAAGTAAGACGGGCGAATGTAGTCCTGAAGGACGGGCTCATTGCCGGTGTCGGCTTCGGATATGAGAAGGCGCGCAAAGTGCTGGATATTTCCGGCCAGTTCCTTGCACCCGGATTCATTGACGGTCATATTCATATCGAGAGTTCATTGTTGCCGGTGCATGAGTTTGCCCGATTGGCACTCGTTCATGGGACTACCACGGTTGTGGCTGACCCGCATGAAATTGCGAATGTGTTGGGTATCAAAGGTGTAAAGTATATGCTCAAAGCGAGCAAAGGGTTGCCGCTCGATGTTTTTCTGATGGTACCTTCCTGTGTGCCTTCAACCGATATGGAAACATCGGGTGCCCGGCTCAGCCAAACCGATATTTCAAGGCTCTTGAAGCTTGACCGGATTCTCGGGCTGGCCGAGATGATGAACTTTCCCGGGGTGATTTTCGGTGATGAGACGGTGCTGGGCAAGATTGTGGCCGCAAAACGGGCAGGTCGGATGGTTGACGGCCATGCGCCAGCGGTTGTGGGGCAATGGCTCCAGGCTTATGCTGGTGCCGGTATCGAGTCTGACCACGAATGCACCGGCAGGGATGAAGCGACCCAAAAGCTGCGCAGCGGTATGAGGCTGATGGTGCGTGAAGGCTCTGCGGCCAGAAACCTTGCAGGGCTCTTGCCGGTAATAAACGATTTCAATCTCAGACGGTGCTGTTTTGTCACTGATGATAAACATCCGGAAGAACTCCTGCGCGACGGGCACATGGATGCGATTCTGCGTAAGGCGGTTTCGCAAGGTATGAATCCGGTAGCGGCGATTCAGATGGTTACACTGAATCCGGCTGAGTACTTCGGTCTCAGAAGGCGGGGTGCGGTTGCTCCTGGGTGGCGAGCTGATTTGGTTGTGCTGAACAATTTGCAGCGTTTCCGGGTAATACGGGTGCTAAAAGCCGGCAAGCCCGTTGTCAGGGATGGAAAAGTGCTTATCAGGCTGCCAGCGATGCGGGACAGGAATGTTACCGGTACAATAAAACCTGGAAGGTTAATGCTCAACCGGTTTGCCATGAAGGCTGAAGGCGACATGTGCCGCGTCATCCGGCTGGTTCCAGACCAGATTGTGACCGAGCAGCGTTTCACGCGGCCGACTATTGTGCGTGGTTATGTCAAGGCCGACCCGGAAAGGGATTTATTGAAGCTGGCGGTCCTCGAACGGCATAAAGGAACCGGGAGGACCGGGTTGGGTCTGGTTTCAGGGTTCGGTTTGAAACAGGGTGCACTTGGGACTACTGTTGCCCATGATTCCCATAATATGATTATCATCGGGACCAATGATGAAGATATGCTTGTAGCAGCTAAAGAGCTCAAGCGGATAGGTGGTGGTTATGTAGCGGTCGCGCGCGGCAGGGTAGCAGCCCGTTTGCGTCTGCCAATCGCCGGATTGATGTCAAACCGGAAAGCAGAAACTGTTGTTTCAGACCTCAATCGATTGCTTGCCAAAGCGCGCATCTGGGGGTCGCGTCTTGCTAATCCCTTTATCGCACTTTCTTTTCTTGCTTTGCCGGTAATCCCAGAGCTCAAACTCACAGACCGGGGATTGGTTGATGTCGGGAAATTCAAGCTTGTCAATTTCTTCTGCACGGAATAGACTATTTGTCGGTATCATCGGCGGAGCAGAGTGCAACCCGGAAATAGCCAGACTTGCTGAGGAACTGGGTAGGGCTATCGCACGACGAGGCGCGGTGCTTGTCTGTGGTGGCAGGGGTGGAGTAATGGAGGCAACCTGTCGCGGTGCGAAATCCGAAGGCGGGTTGACAATCGGGATTCTGCCCGGGCCGGACAGGGAAGAGGCAAATCCGTTTGTAGATGTGGCTATTGCAACCGGTCTTGGCGGGGCACGGAATCTGGTGATTATCAGAACCGCAGATGTTCTAATTGCGATTGACGGCTCATACGGCACGCTGTCGGAAATCGGGTTCGCTTTGAAAATGGGCAAGCGGGTCATCGGACTGAAGACCTGGGATATTCCCGGGATTGAAAAGGATGATACCGTGGAACAGGCGCTGGACTCGGCGTTTAGGAATGCAATTTAGAAAAGCGGGGAGGACAATATCCTCCCCGCTTGGATTTCAGGTAGTACTTAATACAGTTTGACCAGTTTGGTGGTTTCAGTTTTGCCGTTCAGGTTGAGGTTCAGGAAGTAGATGCCTTGGGCTAAACCTTTGGAGCAGATTGGGAGTCGGTGGTTTCCGGCATTGAGCGTTCCATTAAATACCTTATGAGCAATGCGGCCGGTCTCATCGTAAAGCGTAGCCTTGACCCGGGACCGTTGATTGAGATTCAGCCTTAGCGCAGCGTCCTTGGCGAACAGTGTAGCGATGCACTCACCAGTGGGTGTGGTTACTTTGGTTTCTTCTTCAATGCCGGTCCAGTTCCAGCCGTCGAAGTATATCTTCTTGTCACCGTATTGGCGATAAGTGATGTAGCCGCCGCCATAGATATCGCTGGAGTAGTCGACGCGTCCGCCATACTCACCGGTGATGCGATAGTCGTTCGGGACGGCTCGGCCTTCCCAGTTGGTTGGACTGGTCGGACGGGCAAAGGCATACACCAGCGTGTCCCAACTGGTTGTGTTTTCTGGCATCGTGACCACAGCCCGGATAAGGTCGTTAGGGTAAGAGCGACGGATGTACGGATGCTTGCCATCCCAGGTCTGACGTGGCTGGTTTGTAACCGGCCAGAAAGAATAGCTCCAGGATACTCCGCCGGTCGTAGTCCAACTGTAACGGGGACCGATATTGCCGTTTGGAACATACTTGCCAGTAACAAGCGCGATCGCGGTCTGGGACGGGCCAGAACCAGCCCGGTCAGCCGCGATGGAGATGTGCCGGTACCGGTAGTTCGGGCTTGAGTCTATGGTGTTGAACTTGATGCTCGGGCTTATCAGGTTGTTGGTGTAACGGCCGATGACGTACTTGACAGAATCAGTGGTACTGGCAAAACCGATGTACACATACCCGGCGCCACCGGCACACAGAGCAGCACTCCGATATCCGGTGCAGACACTGCGCAGGTTTCCCCAGGTCTGGGACGAGTCTTTAGAGCTCATCATCCTGATTTTGTGGCCCTGGGTTTCCCAGGCGCAGAAAAGGTGCTGTGGGGATTCTATGTTGCGGTCAGCGGCCAGTTTCAGAAAGGTGTCACCAGGGGCGATGGTTGTCCAGTGGGTATTCTGGAGAATGGGGCGGTGCCGCACCACCATTACACCGCCGTTGCCTGAGCCTGCACCGTCATAAAGCACGAAGTCATATATCCAGGTGCCATGGGCATCAGAGCCAATCCTTATCTGGTAGTC
>Ga0209121_10001744_pt1 | contig 22739 bp, 20 predicted proteins | sample Cruoilmetagenom3_FD_187292 | JGI IMG/M metagenome (GOLD analysis project Ga0209121, IMG submission 187292) | Oil polluted marine microbial communities from Coal Oil Point, Santa Barbara, California, USA - Sample 3 (SPAdes) (version 2) | ecosystem: Environmental > Aquatic > Marine > Oil seeps ... | reverse complement strand
CATAAAGGGCGAGGAAGATATAGAAAAAGAACATGTCATTGCGAACGAAGTGAAGCAATCCCACAAGAGTAAATTTAGATTTCTTAGTTGTTCCACTCCTCGCAATGACATTGATGGGTTCAATGAAACTGGTTAGTATGTCAATACCTATTTGCCCTAATCTCTTTATTTATATTGACTAAGGATCGTGAAACCAATATAATTCAATAATGAAAATATGCAATATATTGGTTGATGCAAATGTTAATAATTTATTCACATATATAATTCCGGGATATCTCGATAACGAGATTAAAATCGGTTCATATGTAAAAATTCCCTTTGGAAGAATGACTCGAAAGGGTATTGTTATAGATATCTTTAATGAAAATATGTCAAATAATCTAAAAAGTATTATTTCGATTATACATAATATCCCTTTGGTAAATAAAAATTCGATAAAGCTAATTGAATTCACTAAGGATTATTTCTTACAGAGTATCGGGAAATTTTCATCGAAGATTGGATTTAATAGTCTTCCTTTTTATGAATATTTCCTGATTACCGGGAACACACCACCAACTACTAAACATCAAAAAACAATCCTTTCATTAATAGGCAACGGAACAATGAAACATATAGCTACTAATTTTGCTTCCAACGATGTAATTAAAAGAATGTTGAAAAATAATGTTTTAATAGAGAAAAAATCAATATGTTTGCATCCGGAATATAGTGATTCGAAAAGCAACTTTGTATTTTCTCATAAAGAAGACAATACTTTTAACACTTTCATAAGAAAGCAAATCAATTTTATTGAAGATGATATTATGCTCTATGATAGAATTGAAAAAATTATAAGAGCAACATTAGAGGAAAGAAAAAGAATAATCATAATTATTCCGGAATTGAATTCTCACAAATATTTAATGAACTATTTACTTGAAATATTTACTAACGATTTAGTAATATATTCATCTGCTCAAAAACCTTCCGAACAGCGTATTGCATATTATAATATAATATCAAGTAAATCTAAAATCGTAGTAGGAACATCAGATGTTCTCTTTTTGCCTCATAATAATCTCGGAAATATAATCTTTTTGTCTTCCGAGAGCCCTTACTATAATAGATATAGTAATACACCCTTTTATAATGCTGAGATTGTTGTGTTTAAATTTGCTAAATCTTATAAAATCCCGTTATATATATTTGGAAAAACCCCATCTATTAATACATATTTAGCAATTCAAAGAAAAAAAGCAAATTATTTAAAATCAGAACCGAATAAAATTAAAATACGTTATATTCACAATAAAAAAACATTTTCAATTCTAACTCAACCTATGATTAATATTCTAAAAGACAGTATCGATAAATCCAAAATATTGATACTTTATAATACAAAGGGTTACTATTCACTTATTAAATGTAATACATGCAAGGAATTGTTAAGCTGCCCTATATGCAATAAGCCTTTAATATATTTAAGAAAGAAAAAGATATATTATTGCGGAAAATGTAAAAGAAATTTTAAAATTAAACGATGTTTGAATTGTGGATCCAATAATTTCCATTTCTCAAGTCCCGGAACTGAAAAATTATCAAACTGCTTGGAAAAGGAATTTCACATTTCAGGAATTAAAGAAATTTCTGCTGATAATACTTCCAATTTGGATTTATTATCATTAAAAGAAAATAATGTTATTATATCTACATCATATCTATATAAAGACCTTTATCCATTGTCATTCGATAAAATTATCATCCCCTCTATTGAATCATTTATATATGAAACTTCATTATTTAACGAGAATTCATTTATGAGAATGTTATTTTATATGATGAAATTTATAAAAGAGAATGGAGAACTTATAATACAATCTAATTATTATTATGATTTCTTACCGTATTTGGAAAATAGTAATTATATTAAATATATTACATCTCAACTAAACATTAGGTATAGTTTAAAACTTTATCCATATTATCATCTCATCGAAATCTATTTTACTCATAATAATGAAAGTAATATTAATAGATATTACAATCTTATAAGTGAAAATATCATTATAGGTGATCAAATAAAAATATCCGACAATAAAATAATTATAAAATGTAAAAAAGTAATTAATTATCTTTTTCTAAGAAATATGATTAAAACAAGTGCATTAAGAATAAAGGTTGATCCCCCGGAGTATTTATAGCATAGACTCAGCAGGAATCAATATTTTGAATTCCGTCCACTCCCCTAATTCACTTTTACAGTCTATCATCCCATTATGATTTGTAATAATATCTTTTACTGTTGCTAAACCCAATCCTGTGCCATGTTCAGTATGAACCTTGTTTTCCACCCTATAGAATTTGTCGAAAATATGGGGAATATCTTTTTTATCGATACCGATTCCGGTATCTTTAACTGTAATTTGAGCTTGCCATATATTATCAAAGATTATAAATCCGGGACTTGATATAGAAACCTCACCATTCTCTTTATTGAATTTTATTCCATTATCTATTAATTGGCTAAACACATAAAACAATGACATTTTATCACCTTTTATAGAGCCGAGTTTATCGCTTAATTCAATATTTATTTTAATGTTTTTGGATTTAGCCTTTTCTTCAAATTGCAATGCTGCATCTTCAATAACATCGCATAAATTAATTTCTTCGTTTCTTATTGTAGAGACTTCTCCTGTGGATATTTTATTAATATTGATTATATTGTCAAGAATAAGTGAAAATTTTTCCCCCTCCTCCTTAATAATAGAAAGAAATTTCCTCTCTGTTTCTCCTAAAGCCGAATTTCCTTCGACCCCTGACATCAGGATTTGAATGCTTCCAAGAATTGCACTTAATGGAGTACGCAATTCATGAGAAACATTTTGAATAAATTCTTCTTCCTTCGCTTGTAATTCTCTATTTGTCGGGATAGGTAAAAATTCTATCAACTTACCGATTATTTTATCTCTTTCTTTTAAAATACATGAAACAACTATATATTTAAAATAATTTGTCTCGTCTCTCTGGAATACAAAATGTACCTTTTTTACCGATTCGTATTGCTCTACATTGAACATATCCAATTTGATTTTGTCCCATAAATTGTCATTATTTTCCGTTCTGAAATCTAACACATCTTTTATGCATTTCATAGTAAGCTGTTCTTCACTTATATTAAACATTTCTATAAAAGATCTATTAACAAATATTAAATTCAAATTTCTATCAACAATCAAAATAGGAATCGAAAATGTATTTAAAATATTCCCATATAAAATCTTCATCTTTTGAGCCATTGCCTTATCGCTAATCGTAGGTGTTTTATTGATAATTGTTTTTGTTTTCACACTTTCGTTTTCATTATTTTGCTTAGCAACAGTTTTTAATGCTTTCTGAAAGCTGTTATCTACTTTATCTTCATTTTCCTTAAAAACAGATTGAACTTCTTCGGGAATACCATTTTTCAGGTTATTTTCTAATTCGAAAGTAGAAGCAATCATTTTAGCTATTGCCATATCACTCTCAATATATTTCCTATGAAGTGATTTATTGCAAAATAAAACAGATCCGATTACATTGCTTTCATTTTCTATAGGTATTCCAAGAACCGAATATGGTAAAAGCTTCATTGAAAATATATTATTGAAATCAAAACGTATATCTCTTGAGACATTAATCTCATTCAATGTTTGATTATGTAAAATAATCCAACCAGCTAATCCCTTTCCCGGAGTTAAAGCGGTTCCAATTAGCTCTTCAGCCTGTTTACCTAATGCAAACTCTAATTTATATCCCTCTGGCTTCTGTAAAAATATTAAAATATATTCGGATTTTGTTAATTCCTTTGCAATATTTAATATTTTTTGAATTTGAATAAAACAATTCTCTCCCTTTTTATTTTTATCTCGAGCTAAATCAATATTTTTCTTTAATTTTAAGAGAATCTCTTTTCTGATAAACCCCCCTTTAACTCTTTAACTGATTTTCGATTTTCTCAAGCAATTCCTGCAAATTAAACGGCTTTGTGATATAGGCATTTACACCAAGATTGTAACCTTTTTCAATATCCTTTGGGTTTCCTTTTGCGCTAAGAAATATAACTTTTGTAGCAATTGTGGAAGAATTATTTCTTATCTTCTCCAGCATTGCATATCCATCTAAATTGGGCATCATAATATCACTTATAACAAGATCCGGATGTTCATTTTCAATAAGCTGTAATGCCTCATTACCATCCATTGCAGTTAGTATATCATAACCTGCCTTTTTTAAAGTAAAGGATAAAATGTCCAGTAAAAATCTGTCATCATCAACAATCAATATGTTCGCCATATATACCTTCCTTATTAGATAATATTATTTTAGTCATATTTTGTCAAGTCCTTTTAATTTTTTTACGTTCCTTTACTTTTTTATAAGCCCTTTGTTGATCTTCCTCTTTTCTAATCTGGACTCTAAACATCTTTTCTACTATTTCTTCATCCATTTTGACAATCATATTTTGAAACAGATGAAATGATTCTCTTTTATATTCGATTAGAGGGTCTTTCTGAGCATATCCTCTAAGCCCAATACCCTCTTTTAAAGCATCTAATTCGTACAAATGATCTCTCCATTTAGCATCAATCGTTTGTAATGAAACAAATCTAACAACTCTATTATATAATTCACCAAATTCATCTTTCTTCAATTCAAGATTTTTCAATGCCCTTTCAAGAAGATATTCAAATAATTTATCCTGTGAAATGTCTTTTTGCATCTCATTGTTAATTTTAGGCTCATCAAGAAAAGTATTTATATAATATACCTGTAAACCTTCCCAGTCCCATTCTTCCTGATATTTCTTTCCTGAAATATGTAATTTGATTGTGTCATCTATAACATTTTTTATTTTATTAATAATGAATTCATTCGGATCATCGGTAAAAAGAATCTCATTTCTCATAGAATAGATAGCTTCTCTCTGTTTATTCATAACATCATCATATTCAATAAGTCTTTTCCTTATCCCGAAATTATATTCTTCAACCCTCTTCTGAGCATTCTCAATCGCTTTACTAATTAACGGATGAGTAATAGGTTCATTTTCTTCAATACCAATTCTGTCCATTGCTCTTGCAATCCTATCCGAAGCAAATAATCTCATTAAATCGTCTTCAAGAGATATAAAGAATTTGGATGACCCGGGATCCCCCTGTCTCCCACTTCTTCCTCTTAACTGTCTGTCAATTCTTCTTGATTCATGCCTTTCTGTTCCTATTACATGCAAACCACCACTATTTACAACACCTTCCCCCAATTTAATATCGGTACCTCTTCCAGCCATATTGGTAGATATGGTAACATTTCCTCTCATACCTGCATTTGAAATAATCTCCGCTTCTTTTTGATGATATTTGGCATTTAAAACAGAATGAGAGATTCCAGCCCTCTTTAACATCCTTGAAATTATTTCAGACACATCTACCGTTATAGTCCCTACAAGAACAGGTTGTCCTTCTTTATGTACCCTATCTATTTCATTTATAATTGCCCTATACTTTTCAATTTTCGTTCTATATATCATATCTGTTTTGTCATCTCTTATAACCTGTTCATTAGTGGGAACTACGATTACATCGATTTTATAAATCTCCCAGAATTCAGATGATTCCGTTTCAGCCGTACCTGTCATACCTGATAATTTATTGTACATTCTAAAGAAATTTTGCAAAGTAATCGTTGCAAGTGTTTGTGTTTCTTTTTCAATCTTTACCCCCTCTTTAGCTTCTATAGCCTCATGTATACCTTCTGAGAATCTTCTCCCTTGCATAAGTCTCCCTGTAAATTCATCTACAATTAATACCTTACCATCCATTATAACATATTCGGAATCTCTTTCGAATAATGAATATGCTTTCAAAAGTTGATGTACATTATGAATCATTCCACTTTTTTCGGCATATTGTCTTTGAATAGCATCCTTTGCAACAGCTATTTCTCTTCTTGATAATCTTTCATCAATATCAATTTTATTAAATTCTTCACTAAGGTCAGGTACAGTAAAAAATTCCGGATTATTCCTAAACATCTCATTTCTACCTTTATCGGTTACAGAAACGGCATTGCCTCTTTCATCTATAACATAATAAAGTTGTTCTTCGAACTTGTTGACTGTTTTATCTCTAATCAACTCAACCTCAAGATTTTCTACAAGGACTTTTACTCCTTTTTCTCTATACAATTTCTGTAATCTCTTATTTTTGGGAGCACCTTTTTGAGCCAACAACAATAATCCTGCAGCTTCCCTTTCTCTACTTTCTTTAAGATGATTAATGGCTTCAGTAATTAAATTATTAATATATTTATTCTGAATTTTTACTATTCTACTAACAGCTGGTTTTAATTCCTTATATTGTTGTAACGATATCTCTACCGGTCCTGATATGATTAAAGGAGTTCTCGCTTCATCTATTAAAACAGAATCTACCTCATCTACTATTACATAATTAAATTCCCTTTGCACTTTCTGAGTAGGATCGATTACCATATTATCTCTTAAGTAATCGAACCCGAACTCATTATTCGTTCCGTATGTAATATCATAACGGTACTGTTCTTTTCTTTCTTCTGGTGTTATACCTGCTTTTATAACTCCGACAGTTAGCCCGAGGAACTCATAAATCGGCCCCATCCATTCACTATCCCTTTGAGCTAGATAATCATTAACAGTAACCAAATGAACACCTTTACCACTTAGTGCATTTAGATAAAGTGGCATTGTTGCTACCAGGGTTTTTCCTTCACCCGTTGCCATTTCCGCTATTCTACCTTCATGTAAAACTATAGCTCCTATTAATTGAACATCGAATGGTATCATATTCCATTCGATTTCATGCCCTATTACTATCCACTTCTTGCCAATTAATCTTTTACATGTCTCTTTTACGACAGCAAAGGCTTCAATCATTAAATCATCTTCGGTCTCACCTTCGCTTATCCTTTTTCTAAATTCTTCGGTTTTATTTTTCAACTCACCATCGGATAATGTGTGTAATTTTTCATATTCTTCGTTTATAAACGGAACAATATTCCAATATTTCTTCAATTCCCTATCATTCTTGGAGCCAAATAATTTATTAATAAGATTTATCATCAATAACCTCTCATTTCTTTAATAACTTTTGATATACATTTAGAAGTAAAACACTCCTTCTCCAAAAGGGTTTTCCTTTTACCGAATGTAATAAAGTGATCTGCCAAACCGATTGCAGTAAATATACCCTTAAATCCATACCTATTTAACAATGCAATAATTTCTTCGTTTATCCCCCCTTTTATAATTCCCTCTTCGATAGAAATTACATATTTATAATCTTCTGATACTGATTTTATCAGTTTAATATCAATTGGTTTTACAAATCTTAAATTGATATGATCACATTCGATATGCTCATTATTGATAATATCTCTTGCAAGTATATTACCTGTCCCAAGAGCTAAAATTACAGTATTATTCCTCTTACCTGTATATATTATTTCACCCTTTCCCATCTGTATTCTCTTTATTGTTCCGAATTCTTCAGGAATCTCATCTCTTGGATATCTAATAACTATAGGGTGTTCATAATATGATGCTGCGAATTCAAGCATACTTTCAAATTCTGTTTTGTCCTTTGGAGCCATAATTACAATATTCGGTATTGTTCTTAAATATGCTATATCGAATACACCATGATGAGTCGGACCATCCTCTCCAACGATTCCAGCTCTATCTATACAAAAAACGACAGGAAGATTTTGGAGTGCAATATCATGAATAATCGAATCATAAGATCTCTGTAAAAAAGTTGAATAAATTACGACAAAAGGATGTATACCTCCTGCAGCTAATCCTCCGGCGAATGTTACGGCATGTTGTTCTGCTATCCCAACATCATAAAATCTATCCGGAAAATTTTCTCTAAATTTTACCAAACCGGTTCCTTGTGGCATTGCTGCTGTTATTGCTACAATATCACCATATTTCCGCCCCAATTCCACCATTTTATTTGAAAAAACATTTGTATATTTTTCTCTACCGTTTATCGGCTTATTGACTTTTCCGCTTTCTATATCGAATGGCCCCAACCCATGAAAAAATATTGGATTATTCTCGGCATTTTTATATCCTTTCCCCTTTTCCGTAATCACATGGATAAAAACAGGTTCATTAAGTCTTTTAACAAATTTGAACACCTCTATCAGCTCCCTTAAATTATGACCGTCATACGGACCGAAATAATGAAAACCCATTCCCTCAAAAAAGATTGTTTCGGTAGGGATAAAGAATGCTTTTAAGCTTTCCCTTATCCTACTCATAAATCTGTTTATTTTCTCATTCCTGTTTGTCATTCTATTTATAATATTCCATATATTGCTCTTTAATGTATAGTATTCGGGTGTAGTGGTAATCCGAGCAAGATATAGTGCAATACTACCTACATTCCTATCGATAGACATTTTATTATCATTTAAAACAACAATTATATCTTTATGCATATATCCTGCATTGTTTAAACCTTCATAGCTTAAACCCGATGTCAACCCACCATCGCCAACTACTGCAATTACTTTATTATCTTCCCCTGCAATATCCCTGGCAACTGCCAATCCCAATGCAGAGGATATCGCTGTTCCCACATGACCGGCACCGAATGGATCATACTCGCTTTCATTTCTGTTGGTAAATCCACTCAATCCCTTATATTGCCTTAATTTCCTGAACATTTCCTTTCTTCCCGTAATAATTTTATGAGTATAGGATTGATGTCCCACATCAAAGACAATTTTATCCTTTGGAGAATTGAAAATATAGTGTAGAGCAATAGTTAATTCCACTGTCCCAAGACTTGGAGCAAGATGCCCTCCCCTTTTAGATACGATATCTATTATATATTTTCTTATATCGTTCGTCAGCAAACCTAATTCTTTTATATTTAGTTTTTTTAAATCCTCGGGATAATTCACCCTATTTAATATCATAAAAAAACGCCTACTGTTAAAATACCAAGAATTATTCCCATTAAAACTTCAAATGGAGTATGTCCGAGCTGATCTACGAGTTTTCCGATATTATCGATCTCTCCTTTTTGAATTATAGTATTCAATGCTCTTGCCTGATCACCGGCAGCTCTTCTGAGACCTGCCGCATCATACATTACTATAAAAGAAAAGCAGAATGTAACCCCGAATAGGGGGGAGTAAAACCCCTGAGTAATTCCAATCAATGTTGTAATCGCCATTACCGAAGAGGAATGAGCACTGGGCATCCCTCCTGTGTTATATAATTTCACAAAATCTATTTTATGATACTCGATGATATATGAAAAAAATTTAGATAGCTGTGCAATTAAGCTTGCTATCATTGAAATAAGTATTATTTTCAAACCAATAGGGATATTCATAATTTCCTTTCCTTTAACATTGTTATGTAATTAACTATTTCTAAAGTATTTCCATCCAAATTTCTTAGACTGTCAACAATTTCTTTAAAATAATATTCTATAATATCTTTAATATCTTGCAAAGAGTGAAATTTTAAAATAGTTTGTTTCCCATATTGCTTGTCCTTTTTCAACCTCTTTCCCACAAGTTTTTCATTCCCCGTTATATCGAGTAAGTCATCACTTATCTGAAATACTACTCCCAAATCAATGCCTGTCTGTCTTAACATATTAATCTCTTCTTCATTATATCCACCTAAACAACTTCCTACTTCAAAAGCAAGCTTTATCAAAGCTCCCGTCTTTCCCTTGACCATTGTCTCCCATTCATTTTTTGAAATATCACAATTCTCAAACTGAATATCAAGACTTTCACCACTAATCAGATTTTCAACTGCCAATGAAGCCATAATTTTAAGTTTATCATTTTCCGAAAGGATTTCAAGTCCTTTTATAAATAAAAGATCACCTGCTAATATGGCAGTAGCTTCATCAAAAGCTTTATGAAGTGTAGCTTTATGTCTTCTTATATCATCATTATCTATACCGGGAAGATCGTCATGAATAAGACTGGCTGTGTGAATTAATTCGATTGCAGAAGCATACCGTAAAATTTTATCATCAATCTCTTTATTTCTAATTTTATGAACTAACAGAGCAATTGTAGGTCTAACCCTCTTGCCACCTGCATTTATTGAATATATCATTGCAGACTTCAATCTGTCGGATACCTTCATATTTTCTATTATAGAATTGATATATTTGTCAATCTCTTTTTTCATTACCTTCCTCAGAATGTTTAATATGAAATTTTCCATTTTCATCCCTTGAGAGTTCACCTATTCTATTTTCAATATTTTCAAGTTTTTCTTCACAATACTTTATAAGAATCTTTGCTTTTTCATATAGATTAATCGATTCATCAAGAGGCAATTCACCGCTTTCCATCTTTACTGTTATGTCTTCAAGTTGTTTTAGAGCTTCTTCAAAGGATAATTTATCTTTCATTATTTCTCCTTTATAAATTTATCAACAATTCCTCTTATTTTACCATCATAGTATTCTAATATTAATCTATCATACAGGTTTATATCATTCTTGCTTTTAACAATTTCACCATCCTTTCGTGAGATTATATATCCCCTCTTCAGTATATTCCTGTAATTTGTATTTTCAACCCTCTTTTTTAGAAATGTAAGACTTTTAAGTTTATCATTTATCTCCTGTAATAATGTCCCTGTTAACAATAAGTGTATCCTGTCGATATCTACTCTTTTTTGTCTTATAATATCTACGAATCTATTTAAACCATAACTCTTTTTGTAATTAACAATCAAATCTTCCCTTCTGTTTAGATTTCTTATTATATCTTTTAAAATTCTCTGTCTTAGGTTATTTATAATCGATTCTATATCAAATTTACTTTTAATTGCAATCTCAGCAGCAGACGAAGGTGTAGGAACTCTTAAATCGGAAACAAAATCTGCAATTGTAAAATCTACTTCATGACCAATACCTGTTATTATTGGGATATGTGAATCGTATATAGATCTAGCAACTATTTCCTCATTAAATGCCCATAAATCCTCTATAGACCCACCTCCTCTAACAAGAAGAATCACATCTACATTATTATATTCATTAAATTCCTCGATAGCCGCTTTAATTTCCTGTTTAGCACGGTCACCTTGTACCTGAGCAGGATTCAGTATAATTTTCACAAAAGGAGCTCTTCTTGTTAAAACATTTACGACATCTTTAAATGCAGCTGCTTGTTTTGCAGTAATAATACCGATATTTAATGGATATTCCGGAATTTTTATTTTATGCTCATTATCGAACAGCCCCTCTTCAAATAATTTATTTTTTAATTTTTCAAATGCAATTTGCAGTTCTCCCTTTCCCTCCTCTCTGATCTCTTTTACATAAATCTGGTAAACGCCTCCCTTTTCATAAACCCCTATATCCCCGAACACTTTGATTTTTACACCATTTTCCAATTTTAATTTCAAGTTCTTTGCATAACTCTTGAACATAATACATGAAATCTGACTTTTTTCATCTTTAAGAGAAAAATATATATGACCTGATATATGCAATTTGCAATTTGAAATTTCGCCTATTACCCAAATAGGAGGTATATTATCAAGTATATCCTTAACTAATTTGTTTATTTCACTTACAGTGAATATTTGCTCTTCTCTTTGATCCGACATAATTTTTTAGAAGTATTGCATTTGTAACAATACCTACTCCTCCCGGGACAGGTGTATATGCATAAAGATGTTCTAATTCATCCGGGAGAATGTCTCCTACAATCTTAGTTTCTCCATTTTCCTTAACAACATTAATGCCTATATCTATATATATTGCATTGTTTTTCAATGTACTGGCTTTAAAGAAACCGGGTTTTCCAATGGCAGAAAAGAATATGTCCGACTTTCCGATAACTTCGTTTATATTCTCCGTTTTCGAATGACATATGGTTACTGTTGCATTACCCATTTTACTATATCTCAATAAAAGCATAGACAAGGGTTTTCCTACGATAACACTTCTTCCTGCAATCACAACATTTTTACCTTCAATGGTAATATTATAAAATTTTAGTATCTCAATTGCTGCCATAGCAGTTGGAGGATATGGTGCATCCTCACCAACCATTAATTTTCCTAAATTGATTTTTTTAATGCCTTCAATATCTTTTATATCATTAATTCTATCTATAATATGAGTCACGCCTATATGTTTATATATTGGGGCAAGTATCATTATACCATGAACATTCGCATTTTCATTCCATTCATCTATTTTATTTAAAATACTTGTTTCTTTCACAGAGGGATCAGGATTAAAGAAGTCAACGATTATTCCATATTTTCTAAACATTTTAATTTGAGAATTTGCATAAACAATTGCTGATTTATCGTCAGTAGCAAGCACAATTCCAATTCTATCACTCCCTACATCGATGTAATCTTTTACACTGTCAATTATTGAATCTCTAACATATCTTCCTTTAAGTAAAATCATATCATATCCCTCTTTTCATATCTACGATTTTATTGCCATTTAGATCATATTCAAGTATCCGTAAAGATATACATTTTGAATCTTTTATATCCAGAACAACGAAATCCATTCTTAAATCATTTTTGGCTACGGTAAATCTTGTTGGAGTTCCATATAAAAATCTATCTATAACCGTATTGTATTCCACCCCGATTATACTGTCAAATGCCCCCGTCATACCTACATCACTGAGATATGCAGTTCCATCAAGAATTACCCCATCTGTTGTCTGCACATGAGTATGTGTCCCGATTATAGCAGAAACCTTTCCTTTAAAATAATAAAAATAGGCTTTCTTTTCCGAAGTTGCTTCTCCATGCATATCGATGAATATAGCATCACAATCTTCCAATTCTTTCAGATCCTTTTCTGTTTTCCTAAATGGACAATCGATACTTTGCAAAAATATTCTCCCCTGTGTGTTTATTATTCCAATCCTTCCTTTTCCATATACATCATATTTGGTAACCCCTTTTCCAGGAGCATCTTCAGGATAATTATTAGGTCGTAATATTTTATCACTATTATTCAAATCTTCGAATATTTCAGATTTATTCCAGATATGATTACCTGAAGTAAGTATATTAACTCCCGTATTATATAATTCTTTAGCGATTTTCGGAGTAAGTCCTCTTCCATTTGCTGAATTTTCTCCGTTTGCAATAACAATATCAGGAGAATATTGATTTCTTATAGTAGGTAAAAGCTCTTTAACTATCTTACGACCGGATTTACCTACAATATCCCCTATGAAAAGTATTTTATATCTATTTGGCATATTCGGTAACTCTTAATTCCCTTATTACGGTAACTTTTATCTGTCCCGGATATTTCATCTCCTCTTCTATTTTTCTTGCGATAGAATCAACAAGATCCTGAGCTTTGCTATCATTGATAGAATTAGGTTCGACTATAACTCTTATTTCCCTGCCTGCTTGCATCGCAAACACCTTCTCAACACCCTCATAAGATGTTGCAATCTCTTCAAGATTCTGAAGTCTCTTAACATATGCCTCTAAACTTTCTCTCCTTGCACCTGGTCTTGCTCCTGATATTGTATCGGAAGCCTGAATAAGTATGGAAATTGGAGAAATTGGCTCTATTTCCTCATGATGAGCCCAGATAGCATTTACAATAATATCATTCTCACCATACTTTTTTGCAAGTTCACCACCAATTTTAGCATGCGTTCCCTCATACGATTGGTCAACAGCTTTACCTATATCATGCAATAATCCTGCTCTTTTAGCGATATTCCTATCGAGACCTAATTCATCAGCCATAAATGCCGCCAGATAAGCGACTTCTTTGGAATGTTGTAATACATTCTGCCCATAACTTGTCCTGTATCTTAACCTTCCAAGCAATTTGATTATTTCAGGATGAATATTCATAATGCCCAGTTCCACTGTAATTTCCTTTCCTGTTTCTTTGATAATCGTATCGATTTCTTTCTCTGTTTTAGAAACAATCTCCTCTATCCTTGCAGGATGAATCCTTCCGTCAGAAACAAGTTTTTCAAGTGACATTCTTGCTACTTCCCTTCTAACCGGATCAAAACCTGAAATACTAACGGCTTCGGGTGTATCATCTATTATAAGCTCAACACCTGTAATATTTTCGAAAGCTCTGATATTTCTCCCCTCTCTTCCGATAATTCTCCCTTTCATCTCATCATTCGGCAATGAAACTACTGAAACAGTGGCTTCTGATACCTGATCAGTAGACAATTTTTGTATGGCATATGTAATTATCTCCTTTGCATCTTTATTGGCACTTTCCTTGGCTTCATCCTTAATCTTTTTAATTAACTGAGCTGCTTCATATCTTGCTTCCGATTCCATATTTGCTATTAATCTTTTCTTTGCTTGTTCTTTTGTCATTCCCGATATTTCTTCAAGCTTTCTATTTTCCGATTCCAGGAGATCCTTATATTTTTCTTCTTTCAGGTTTACTCCCCTTTCTCTCTGATGCAATGTATGTTCTTTTTGTCCCAATTCATGAGTTTTTGTTTGAAGCAATTCATTGCGTTTCTCTGTTTCCCTCCTTAAATTTTCAATATTTTTTTCCCTCTGAATTACATCTCTCAATCTTTCCTGTTTCTGTTTGTCCAAATGTTCCATCTTCTTGGACATTTCTTCCTTGATATCAAGTTCAGCCAATCGCTTATATGCACTTGCTTCCCTTTTTGCCTCTTCAATGATAGATTCAGCGATTTCACTTGCTGTTTTTAGTTTGTTTTCTTTTTGCTTTTTAGCAATAAAATATCCTATAAACAACATCATCAAACATATTGCTAAACCACTTATTAAATACAAAACTACAATCATACTTCACCTTCTTTCTTTTATAAAACATCAAACCCTGCCATACCGTGTAAATCTTAGCTATTCGAACCTTATTTTAAAGTGGGTACCTCATGAATATTTCATAGCGCTGCATAGGCAGCCTGCAATCCATACCCAAATATGGTTCCCTATAAATAAGGTGTTGGCTCAAAAAGCATAAGCAATCACGAATACGGCAGGGATTAGAAATTAATTATTATATTAACTGATACAACTTTGTTCTAATTTATCCAAACTCTTGATAATCTTATCAGTCAATTCTTTACTATTTTCCTTTGAAGACATTAGATCGTATGTTATATTCAATGATGCTAACAATAGAATCTCTTCTTTTGATCTTTTGCCCCACAATTTCTTTGAATAATTTCCTATAATATTTTCAAGATATTCTATGATCATATTCAATTTGTCTTTGTCTATATCATCAACTATCTTAAATGTATATCTATTATTAAAGACATTAATTACTACATTTTTACTGTCATTATTCATCAACACTAATCCCTGCGAGAATTTACTCCAAACCAACCTGTTCCAGTTTTTGTAAAAGAGCTGATAATCTGTCTTTCAGATTACTTTTCTCTTCATGATATTTTCTATTTCCATCTTCCAATTCCTCTATCCTGTTCTTATATTTCAAATTTTCATTTTTTAGTTTATTGATATACTCCTCTATATTAGAAATTTTCATCTCAAGTTTTTCTATAAGTTCTTGTTCCATACTATTTCTCCCTTAAATAAGCTCCGTGTTTTTCTTTAACACTATCTAAAATACGATCAATGACCTCTTCTACTTCTTTATCCGTTAAAGTTCTTGTTGTCCCGTTAAATTCAAGGTTAATTGCCATACTTTTTTTACCGTCAGGTATTTGCTTGCCTTTATAAATATCGAATAATCTTACATTTATAAACGGTAAGCTATTACAACTTGTAATTATTTGTAAAAGATCATTATACTTCAAATCCACATCAACAACTAAAGCCAAATCTCTATAGACAGATGGATAAACACCGGGTTTTCTATAACTCTTATACTTAATATAATTCATTAAACGGTTAAAGTCAATATTAATACAATAAACATCATTTTCCAGATTATAGTGATCTTTTAGATCTTCTGAAATTTTACCTGCAACTACTATTTTTTCCCTATTGATAATATAAGCTATACACTGGTCAGGATTAAAATAATTACTTTTGTCTTTTATAATATTAAACTCTTTAATTCCGAAATTATGGAGTATATACTCCATAATACCTTTTATATCAAAGATATCTACTTTTCTTGATTGATTATACCATCTTTTATCGAGATCATTGCCTGTAATAAGTAAGGAAAGATAATCATTCTCAATATATCGATTATCCTTCTTGATGAAACCTTTTCCGATTTCAAATATTTTTAGATCCGTATTTCTTTTTACTACATTATTTTTTATTACTTTCATTAAGTTGATAATCGGTGATGGCGTAAGATACTCTAAATTCTGATTTATCGGATTAGCTATCTTAATAAAATCCTTGGTTGATAATGAAATAATATCCAATTCCATTTTTGAAACAAGTCCAAGTGTAGCTACCTCGTAATAACCAAGACCGATTAAATAATCTCTAATTTTTCTATATTGAGTATAGAAATTATTATGTTTTGCATAACAACCTTCAGGAATGAAAATCCTTTCTTTGATTTTGGAATATCCGAGAATCCTGCCGATTTCTTCGATAATATCAACGGGAAAACTGATATCTCTCCTGAAATCCGGTATTATAACACGATTGCCATTTACTATAAAATCAAGCCTTTTCAGTATAGATATTATTTCTTCATTGTTAATATCCGTACCAAGCTTTTTTCTTATGAAATTAAAATCAAGATCAATAATATTTTGCTTGGTTATACTATTTTTAACATCGATTGGAATAAATATTTTTACATCCTGTAAAGATTTCTTTAAAAGATAAAGAAATCTTAAAAGACCAAATTCAGCCATTGAATAACAACCACCCCTCTCGAATCTAAATGATGCATCTGTCTTTATATTTAACTTTTTCGATACTTTTCTAATTAGAACCGGGTTAAATAAAGCAGATTCGATTATAAAGGTGTTGGACGCCTTTTTTACACCGCTCTCTTCACCACCGATTACTCCGGCTATGGCAATCGGTTTTGATTTATCTGCTATTACCAGAATATCATTGTCAAGATCCTTTTCTTCACCCGAGAGAATTTTTATTGTTTCACCTTTTTCTGCTCTTCTAATATTAATTTCATTACCCTCTATTAGCGAATACGAAAAAGCATGTAATGGCTGCCCTGTTTCTACAGCAACATAATTCGTTAAATCGATAAGAAGATTTTTAGGATTAAGTCCATAACTTTTTATCCTTCTCTTTAACCATTCAGGTGATTCTTGAACATCGATATTTTCTATTTTACAACCTATATATCTTGGAGTGTCATCATAATTATGTATTTGTATTTTGAAATCCTTTATCCGTTCTTCTTTTTCGAATAAATAAATATTTGGTAATTTTATGTTCCTTCCGGTTTTCGCTTTAATCTCTTTAGCCACGCCAATCATTGACAATATATCCGGTCTGTTAGCTGTCACCTCAATATCATAAACGGTATCTCCGTCAACATTTTCCGTCGATTCAACGGGAAATCCGCATTCTTCAAGAATTAATGGTAGATCAAGTCCTTTTATATCTATATATTCAGCAAGCCATTCTAATGAAACTCTCATTTAATAATACCCTTTAAAAAATCAATGTCGTTTTCGAAAAATAATCTCATATCATTAATTCCGTATTTTAACATAGCAAATCTCTCTATACCACCACCAAAAGCAAAGCCACTGTATTTATTGGCATCATATCCGACATATTCAAAAACCTTTGGATTCACAAGCCCACAACCAAGAACTTCAAGCCATCCCGTATGCTTGCAAACATTACATCCTTTACCTTCACAGAACACACAGGATACATACATCTCCAGACTTGGTTCCGTAAAAGGGAAATATGAAGGAGTAAATCTTGTTTTTGTATCCGTACCAAAATAATCACGAGCAAAAGCAGAAAGTATGCCATTGAGATCGGCAAAGCTAACATCCTTATCCACATATAATCCTTCTATCTGATGAAAAACAGGGGAATGTGAAGGGTCTATTTCATCTTTTCTATAACACCTTCCGGGTACAATTATACGAATAGGGGGTTTGGATTTTTCCATTGCTCGTATTTGAACGGGAGATGTGTGAGTTCTTAGTAATAAATCACTATTTTCAATATAAAATGTATCCTGCATATCCCTTGATGGGTGATATTTTGGGATATTGAGAGCTTCGAAATTATAATAATCCGTTTCAATGTCCGGACCATACTCGATTTGAAAACCAAGCCTTGTAAATATATCGATGATTTCATCCATTGCTTTTGAAAGAGGATGTATGGAACCAATAGACGGTTCTCTGCCCGGAAGCGAATAATCCAAAAAACTGCTGGATTTTTGAATCGTTGTATTCGCCTTATAATATTTGGTGAAATAATCTTCCAATTCCTTACGCAGTATATTTGCTTCCTTTCCTACTTTCTTTCTCTCCTCTTGTGGCAGATCTTTTAACCCTCTAAGAATAGATGGAAGGATACCTTTTCTTCCAAGGTATTTAATCTTTAAAGATTCAACCTCATCCTTCGTTGCGTTTTCAAGAAGTTGGAATATTTCATTTTTCAATTCATTGATATTATGCATTACCGATTAAAGCCTCTTTTGCTACTTCAACAAGTTTCTTGAAACTACTCTGGTCATTAACTGCCATATCTGCAAGTATTTTCCTGTCGATTTCAACATTAGCCTTTTTAAGACCATTTATAAATCGACTATAGGACATTCCATTTTCATGAGTTGCTATATTAATTCGTGTAATCCATAGTCTTCTGAAATTGGATTTCTTCTTTCTTCTATCTGCAAAAGCGCTAACACCTGCTCGTATAACCGATTCTTTAGCCGTTTTATATAAACTATGTCTTGTAAGGTAATATCCCTTTGCCTGTTTAAGCCATTTTTTTCTTTTCTGTCTTCTTGCTACTTTATTTCTTGCTCTTGGCATATTTTCCTCCTTCTACTTAGCCATACGGAAGCATTTTTCTAACTCTTTTCATCTCTGTTTTTTTAACGATTGTGTCTGTTTTCAATCTTCTTTTTCTTTTTCTTGACATATATGAATTAATATGACGCAGATTTGCTTTCCTTCTTATAGCTTTACCTTTGCCATTAAATTTAATTCTTTTTGCGGCTGCTCTGTTTGTCTTCATTTTTGGCATATTACTTCCTCCTCTACTTTTTAGGACTAATTACCATTGTCATATTTCTACCCATAAGAATAGGTTTTGAATCAATCCTTGCTATTTCATTCAAGTCCTCTTGAAATCTTTTCAGAACATTTCCTCCAATTTCAGGGTGAGCCATTTGTCTACCTCTGAATCTTATCGTAAATTTGACTTTATTTCCTTGCGCGATAAATTTATTTGCTTGCTTTAGTTTTATTTGATAATCATTCTCTTCTATGCTTGGTCGCATTTTTATTTCTTTAACCTGAATCTGGTGAAGCTTTTTCCTTGCAGCATTTAACTTTTTACTTTCATGATATTTATATTTACCATAATCAAGAATTTTACATACAGGTGGATCTGTATTTGGTGATACCTCCACAAGATCCAATTCGGCATCATAGGCTAAGCTAAGAGCCTCTTGTATCGTTATTATACCTACCATTATACCTTTTTCATTAATTAATCTAACATTTGGTGCTCTTATTCCTTTGTTAACACGAAGTTTTTTTATATTTCACCTCCTTCAAAAAAAGATGGATTTAGCTCCATCTTTATATTGAATAATAAGTCTTCTTTAACCAGTCAAAACCAACTTCGACAGGTGAGAAGCGAAGCTTCTTCTTAACTATCCTCTTAATTTGATGTCATTATGTATTATTTCAAGAAATTTGTCAAGAGATAAATTACCTAAATCTTTCCTGCCCCTATGTCTGACTGAGAGCATATTATTTTCTTTTTCCTTTTCTCCGATGATAATCATATACGGAATCTTTAAGTTTTCCTTTTCTCTTATTTTATATCCTATCTTTTCATTTCTTAAATCTATATCGACCCTTAAACCTTCGGTCTTTAATTTATTCGAAATTTCTATTGCATAATCATCAACGGATTCCGTTATGGTAACTATACTGACCTGCTTTGGTGCTATCCATACGGGGAATGCACCACCGACATGCTCGATCAATGTCCCAATGAACCGCTCCATAGAACCGAATAAAGCTCTGTGAATCATAAAAACAATATGTTCCTTACCATCCTTACCGATATAAGATACATCGAATCTTTTGGGTAAGTTGAAATCGAATTGAATGGTAGGACCTTGCCATTTTCTGCCAATCGCATCAATTAGCTTTATATCAATTTTAGGACCATAGAATACAGCTTCTCCTTCAATCTTTTTATAAGAAACTTTTCTTTCTTCAAGAGCAGTTTCAAGAGCTAATTCAGCCATTTCCCATTCTTCATCCGTACCTGCATATTTTCCTTTCTCATTTGGATCTCTAGCACTAAGTTCAATATCATATTCTTCGAATCCGAATGTTTTGATAAGGGATACGGCAAAATCAAATACTTTTAAAACCTCATCGGGTAACTGTTCGGGTGTACAAAAGACATGGGCATCATCTTGTGTAAATCCTCTTACTCTTAGTAATCCGTGAAGTGTTCCACTTCTTTCATATCTGTATACAGTTCCGAGCTCTGCATATTTAACTGGAAGATTTTTATATGAATGCATTTCGTTTTTATAGATTAAGATATGTCCGGGACAATTCATAGGTTTCAATACATATTCATGATTATCAACATCCAATACATACATATTTTCCCTATAGTATTCATAATGTCCCGATGTATGCCATAAACCGCCTTTTGCAATGTGCGGAGTAATGACAAGTTCATATCCTCTTTTCAAATGCTCATCCTTCCAGAATCGCTCAAGAATTTCTCTAAGAATTGCCCCGTTCGGATGCCAGAATATAAGGCCGGGACCAGCTTCCTCAAATATACTATATATACCCAATTTCTTCCCTAAAAGTCTATGATCTCTTTTCTTGGCTTCCTCAATCATCTTTAAATATATATCAAGTTCTTTTTTATCCCAAAAAGCAGTGCCGTATATTCTCTGCAATTGTTCTCTTTTTTCATCACCACGCCAGTAAGCACCTGCAACCGAAATCAGTTTTATCTCGTGCATTATACCTGTTGACGGGATATGAGGACCTTTACACAGATCTTCGAAATCTCCCTGTTTATAAATTGAAATTATGGAATCCTCGGGTAGTTCATTTATCAACTCCACCTTGAATTTATCATTTCTATTCTTGAAAAGATCGAGGGCTTCTTGCCTTGTGATCTCTCTTCTTTCGAATATATGGTTTTTTGCGATTATTTCTCGCATTTTTTTCTCAATCAATAACAAATCATCTTCAGAAAACCGATGTTCCAGTTCGAAATCATAATAAAATCCATTTTCTATAGCCGGTCCTATGGCAAATTTTGTATCGGGATAGAGTTCACAAACCGCCTGAGCCATAATGTGTGATGCCGAATGTCTGTAAATTTCTTTGCCTTCCTCGTCATTGAAAGTTATCGGAAATATTTCACAATCATTCTCGATTATTCCGGAAAGATCAAGATTCCTGTCATTACATCTGACAGCTAATACCTTTTTGAATATCTTTGATGGTAAATGCTCTTTTAATAAATTATAAAACCTATCACCATCCTGAGTGTTTATCTCCTTTCCCAGTAAAACAACTTTTGCCATAAGAACTCCTTTAAATAGAAAAATGGGCGATAGAGGATTCGAACCTCCGACTCCTTGCATGTCGAGCAAGTACTCTAACCAACTGAGCTAACCGCCCAAAATTTCAAAGTGATTATATAAATAAATTATTGCTATGTCAAGTAGAATGCAATTATAAAGTGTATATAGATATGGACATACTTTTTTACAAGTAACAAGTTGCAAGTGCCAAGTTTCAAGTAGAAAAATGTAATTTCATAAATTGTAAATCCAATTTTGTCATGATAGACCCTGTGTCTGCCCTATTCTCCTTCGTGAAATTCGTGGCTATTCCCTCCCTTTACTTCCTCGCCCTCGACGGCCTGTCCGCCAAAGCTTTAGCGTAGGCGGGGAGAGGACTGAGGTGAGGATGATTCTCTCTCTCCCTTCTCGGCTGATGTCTGAAGTCTGTCGTCTGATGTCTATTTCTCGTTATTCGTGAAATTCGTCTCTAATTAGTGAAATTAAAGCAATAATTTTTCTCCACTCCCCTTACGGCTGATGTCTGATGTCTGGCGTCTGATGTCTATTTTTCCTTATTCGTGAAATTGTTGTGGATCTCTCTTTCTATGTCTTTATAATTTAACCTTCTTTCTATATATATATCCTGCATAAGGTGAGAACATTCCTAAAATTTTTAGTTGCCCATTCTGATATTCTGGCAATATTTCGTTGGGGAGAAAAGGTACATCCTCAATTATTTTAGAGTCAATATTAAATATTATTGGATTTTTCTTATAACCTACTCCTGAGACCAAAACATATGATTTCCCAATATTCATAAATGAATGGATAAATAATGCATTCCCAGGGAAATGTAACTTTTTATATTTGGTTCCCCTATCAAAGGGATAATAAATTAAAATGTTGTTCCTCATTGTCAGAATTATTATTTCTTTTTTGTTGTCATTATTCAGATCTACAAATTCAATGTCCTTTGGTTCTTCCCCTTCTTTATAAGAAAAT
>Ga0209121_10001743_pt1 | contig 22745 bp, 18 predicted proteins | sample Cruoilmetagenom3_FD_187292 | JGI IMG/M metagenome (GOLD analysis project Ga0209121, IMG submission 187292) | Oil polluted marine microbial communities from Coal Oil Point, Santa Barbara, California, USA - Sample 3 (SPAdes) (version 2) | ecosystem: Environmental > Aquatic > Marine > Oil seeps ... | reverse complement strand
GGATAAAAAGTACATTCGAGCAATCCTGTCTGCCTTTGAAAAGTCAAAAATGTATTGGGGAATATGTTCGTTTTGCCATTACATACTGCCAGCAGCAGTCGCCAGGATTGGGATGGATGAGAAAATAAATTTCATTCTGGTTTCTGATAATCAATTGGAAGCAGCCTTGCATGTGCCTAAAATGGCCAAGCTCAAAGCAATGCTAAAAGCTGTTTTTGGTGGGGGCTTGCTGGCTTTGCCCAAAATTCTCTATCATCTGATTCGTGCGCAGTACTTTTTACTTCGGCTGAAACTGGAATTTTATGTGCCGCCAGTAACAAATCTGTTTAACCGGGGACCGAGAACCTCCCTTGAGACCCTCAATGTCACGGAATTAGTTCCCTGGGAGACCGAAAAAATTGGGCCCATTCTGATGGATGAAGTTGGTTGGCGCTTGCCGGAACACCCCAATTTGGGCATGCGTTTTGACTGCATGATTGAGGAGGGCTTCATCAATCATACCTACAAGCAGGCAACAGGTGCCACCATCCATGGGATTATTGCCAATAATTTGATCTATAACGGTCTGGCAGAAAAATCGGAACTTGAACCTGTTGTCGAGCATTACGACGACATCATCGAGGACCGGACAAAAAAGGTTAGCACTGAGGTATTTAGCAAGAATAAAAAATGATCCAGTTATAATCTTGGAGCAATAAGTTACCGTCTTTCAGTTCCGAGCTTTACACGACGAGGGAAAGTCAATTTAGCTTCAAGCTTTGAGATGATATAATCCCTCTGTTACTAAGGATACAAAAATTGATAGTGAAAAAGCTTTTTTTAAAAATATTGATTTATTTATATGACAAAAAAGGTATTACCATATCTAAGTACCGACAAGAAACCATCCTGGAAAAGAATTATTATGTTTTGAAAGGCTCAATAAGAAAAAATCCTGATTACGATGATGCCTGGCTTTTTGCTTTAGCACAAGACGCAGAAATAATTTTTGATATTGGAGCCAATATCGGTCAAGCTGCATTAATCATGATGCATTCAAACAGTATTCAAAAAATCTTCCTGGTTGATCCCAATCCATTAGCTTTGGGACAAGCAGCCAATAACCTGATTTTCAATCACTTGAGCCACAATGCTCATTTCATTTGTTCTTTTGCTTCGGATAAGATTGATCAACTTGTCCCCCTCTATACAGTGCTAAATGGTGCTTCGGGGAGTACTTACCCTGATAACGCAAAAACTGCAGCAAAGATGAACATTGTATACAATGTGCCTACAACAACAATCGATGCTTTAATAGATCAATTTGATGTTATTCCTGACCTGGTCAAAATAGATACAGAAGGTGCAGAACTATTAGTCTTGAAAGGTGCAGAAAAGCTAACATTAAACGGGAAAACGAGGTTTTTTGTTGAAATGCATTCCAACCCAAAAATGCCAATGATTGAAAATGCTGAAAAGGTGATAAATTGGTGCAAAGATCACCAATATCAAGCCTGGTACCTGAAAGAAAAGCAGCCACTGACAAAGCCTGAGCAGATCGCCCATCATGGTCGCTGTCACCTCTTACTGCTACCGCAAAATATGGGCTTTCCCGAATATTTATTGCCCCTGAAACAAGGCGCTCGGTTCGAAGAAGTCGAAACTCAATAAACGCGATTATTTGTTTATTACAATAAACAAAAGACAACTTATAAGAATTACCTATACACTATTAGCTACGAAGTCCTGGAGCAAAACGGAACTATTGAGGGGGAAGGAGCAAAGTGAATGGGATCAACTACCAGCGACAAGTATATATTATTTTTGCTATTCATAACACCCCAATATAGGAAAGATAAAATTTTTCCACTAGATTATGAGCATAATTAATAAAATATTTTTAGCAGTCGCAAGACCAAAAAGAACGCTACGAATAATTAAGAAAAAATCCTGGGGATTAAAAAAGAATAATGATTATAGAAAATTTATTATTCTATCGCGGTCTCGAACAGGTTCAACTTTGCTGGCAACTTTTTTAGCGTCTCATCCGAACAAAAAAGTTGACCACGAGATATTCCATAACTTGAATGGCAAAGATTTTAGAATCGTCCTTAAGTATCAATTTGGAAAATACCCACGCCGAATTGACGCCGTTGGGTTTAAAATATTTTACTATCATCCATTGGATGAAAAATGCAACTCCTTATGGAAAGCATTGGAAAATACGAAGGATTTATATGTTATTCACTTAAAACGTCGAAATATTCTTAGGACACATCTATCATGGAAACTTGCTAATGAATCAAATGAATGGGTAAAATCGAAAATGAGTTCAACGAAATTGGAAAAGAAGAAAATTTTCTTAAGTGTGGATGAGTTGAATAGAGAATTTGAAAGAACACGAAATTGGGAACAAGAAGGGGATACAATGTTTGCAGAGCATCCAATGATTGAAATTTATTACGAGGACATTGTAAATAATCCTGAAACTCAGTTAAAAAAAGTAACTGACTTTTTGGGTCTTTCTTACTTTCAACCTGAAACACACTTAAAAAAACAAAACCCAGAAAAATTGTATGAATTAATAAATAATTACGATGAATTAAAGAATTATTTTGAGCATACCCCTTGGGAAGCTTTCTTTGAAGACTAACAAATGAAATTTTTGTTATAGTTAAAATAAATTGAGGGATTAAAACCAAAAATAGCATATACTTCCTAATTCATCTAATTTATTAAAAAAGGCATTTAACAACTTATAAATATGAGTAATACTGTCATCTCTGTTGAAAATTTAACCAAACGTTATGATCTCGGTGTGATCGGCACCGGTACGCTCTCGCGAGACCTGAACCGTTGGTGGGCGCGACTGCGCGGGGCGCCTGACCCCTACACCCGCATCGGGCAGCAGGACCATTTTAAGCGCATCGGTGAATCGATCCTGGCATTGGATGATGTCTCCTTCAAGGTGGCGCAGGGGGAAGCACTGGGCATCATCGGCAAGAACGGTGCCGGCAAGAGCACCCTCCTCAAGATCCTCTCCCGGGTGACAGCACCCACCAGTGGGGTGGTAAAGGTCAAGGGGCGAATTGGCAGCCTGCTGGAGGTGGGCACCGGCTTTCACCCTGAGCTGACCGGGCGGGAGAATGTGTACCTTAACGGCGCCATCCTGGGCATGCGCAAAGATGAGGTGGACCGCAAGTTTGACGAGATTGTGGATTTCTCCGGTGTCGAGAAGTTTATTGATACACCCGTCAAGCGTTATTCCTCAGGGATGTACGTCCGCCTGGCTTTTGCCGTGGCGGCTCACCTGGACCCGGAGATTTTGGTGGTGGACGAAGTGTTAGCGGTGGGGGATGCCGAATTTCAGAAGAAGTGCCTGGGTAAGATGGGGGATGTGGCAGGAGAAGGGCGGACAGTGCTGTTTGTCAGTCACAACATGGCAGCAATTAAGAATCTATGCAATAGATGTATCTTACTTTTCGAAGGAAAATTATTACTAGATGGAAATTCCGAAAGTGTTGTCGATGAATACATTACCCAAACTAAAGGGACTAATAGTATAAATTCAAATATATATTTTTGGGAAGATAAAAGAGAAGATACCGATGTTCAATTTATCCAGGCTGAATTACTAAATTCATATGACAAACCAAGTGAAGTGTTTACACCCCAAGAACCTATAAAATTTAGATTATCCTATAAAATTCATCAGAAAATTAGTGGATTGAGATTGGTTTTACAAATAAAAACAACAGCAGGTGAAATTGTTTTTGCCACTACTGACCATTCTGAAAGAAAAAATAATCAACTGTTGCCAGGTATATATATATCAGAATGTACATTTCCCTCGCATTTATTTAATCTAAAAGAATACGTAATTGTATTAGGAGCAGGAAACCCGGGAGTAAAATTTTATTACAAACCTAAAGAAATATTACGGTTTTCTGTTTCTGGCATAGGTAATCATGGATCAATTTATTCTGATTTTTCAAATTGGCCAGGTGTGGTATGTCCTTCTATTAAATGGGAAATTAAAAAAAGTGAATTCGGTGATAAGCAAAATTAGGAAAATTAACTCAAAATTCTTTTATAAGATGTACATTATTACAAAACCTAAGGATTTTGAACTAAAGCATTCAAAAAGTGATGTGTTCTTAGTTTCTTATCCAAGGTCAGGAAACACATGGATTAGACTGGTATTGGCGAACTATATCTGGGGTAATCCGAAAATTGATAATCTTCGAGATTTGCAGATTTATCTCCCAGATACTCATTATAAGAATGAAAAAATTAAATCAAAGAAGGTTATGGGACTGTTTCGTATTATCAAGAGCCATGAACCTTATCGCGCTGATTATAAAGATATAATATATATTTTCCGCAGACCTTTTGATTGCGCTTGGTCTTATTATAATTTTCTGAATGATTTAAAGGGTAATTTTGAAACATTTGATGAATTTCAAAGTAGTTTTTTCTCAGGTAATTTAGCTTATGGTAGATGGGATCATCACATTAATAATTGGTATTTGCTTCATCGTGGGAGACGTCTTTTCGTTTGCTATGAAGATTTAATTAAAAATCCAATAAAGAATATAACAAAGATGATTGAGTTTTTAGGTTTAGGATTCGATAATTCAAGAATTAAGATTGCTTTACGAAATTCAACTCCTGATATCGTTTCGAAGATTACTAATGATGTAATTTTTTATGGTAAGGAATTTGATAATTTTGTTAGGTCCCCCTTAGGAATAGAAAAACAAGAAAAAGAAAAAGTACGATTGGGAACTGAACCCAATTTTAGTAGATTGAATGATATTTATGATGAATTTCGAGAAAAAATCAAGTGATTATCGTATATTATTTAAATTCAATTTTTTCGTATTAAGCCGTAGATTATCAATAGATATAAACTGAAAATTTAGAAAACATTCTTATCTATATAGTGACTTTATGAAAATAATTAAAAAAATTAACCAATTGCGGATCTTAATATACAAGCAAGAACGGGAAAAGTTAAACCTTCATGAGAATCAAAAAAGATTCCCAGATGTTATATTTTCTAAGGGTACATATGTAGATAATGAATGCCATTTTCATGGTCGCGTAAATTTGGCAGAAAATGTTAGGCTTAACAGGTGTCATATTGACAGAAATACTTATATTGCTAGAAATTCAAAATTGCGTGACTGTTATATTGGAAAATATTGTTCTATTGGTCCGGAATTATTGGCAGGTTTAGGTAAACATCCATCAAGAAAATTTGTTTCTAGCCATCCAGCTTTTTATGCACCTGAAAATTTCAGTCCTGTAAGTTTAGTGGAGGAACAAAAATTTACAGAATTTGAAAACATATTTATTGGTAATGATGTTTGGGTGGGCGCACGAGTTACCATAATGGATGGTGTTACCATTGGTGATGGTGCAATTGTTGCAGCTGGTGCAGTAGTAACCAAAGATGTTGCACCTTATTCAATTGTAGGAGGTATACCATCTAGAGAAATTCGTAAACGATTTACAGCTGATCAAATAAACTTCCTTTTAGAGCTTCGTTGGTGGGATAAAGGTGAAGAATGGATACAAAAAAAAGCTTATCTGTTTGATGACATAGAAAAACTAATGGATGATCTATCGTGATAACTCCCTTCTTCTTATCACAGCTTCCATCCCCTGCTCAATACAAAACTGATTGGCCATGGATGGAAGTTTTCGAATCCCTGCCTGACCATATGCCGAACGGCTTACCATGGCCCAAGATCAGCATCATCACCCCTTCATACAACCAGGCGCAGTACCTGGAAGAAACCATCCGCTCAGTGCTGCTCCAAAACTATCCCAACCTGGAATACATCATCATCGACGGGGGCAGCACAGACGGCAGCTTGGAGATCATTAAAAAGTATCAACCCTGGCTGGCTTACTGGGAAAGTGAGAAAGATCGAGGACAGAGCCATGCGATTAATAAAGGTTGGAAAAAGTCGACGGGTGAGATCCTTTATTGGTTAAACTCTGATGATTTTTTAATGCCGAATATTCTGGTTAAAGTAGCAAAAGCTTTTCAAGATCATCCGGAGGCAGGCATAGTCCATGCTAAAGCGGTCAATGTAGATCATAATAGCGAAAAAACGGGGACTATATCAGGTCAGGCTTTTGAAATAATCAGCAGCTTTAAAACGCTCCATAATCCTATCGCACAACCTGCAACATTTATTCACAGAAGGGCTTTATTAATTGTTGGATACTTGGATGAGGAACTTCACCAAATTTTCGACTGGGATTATTGGTTAAGAATAGGATTAGAATTCCCCGGAATTTTTATTGATGAGTATTGGGCAGCTTTCCGTATCTGGCCAGGAAGTAAAGGATCAACCAATTATTCAAGATCGCATGTTGAAAGACTCAAGGTTATAAAAAAGATTGTTTTTACGATAAAGCCAAAACAAGTTCGTCTTAAAGATAAAATATATGCTCTTGCCGCCGCATATGGAGGAGATGCCTTATTTAGATATAAGAATGGAGAGAGATTTCTTTTTCGATTGCATCTTTTACTATCTCTTCTTTTATATCCAACCTTACGTGGTGGGAAGGCTAAAAACCTTGTCCCAGAATTATTTTTGGGGAAACTTCTTGTTCATTGGTTGACCAATGTAAAAAAATTTTTCAATAGATCGATAATTCGCATAAAAGACGAGTAATTTTTATTATGAAACCTAAAAAAATTTCAATAGGTTTTTATGCTGAAGCCAGCACCTTTGGTGGCGGGGAGCGTGCCCTATCAATTATTTTAAAGCATTTAGATTTAAATAAATTTGATATTTCTGTTTTCATAACAAGTAATTTGTGGCAATATGACGCTTTTACAGAGGCTAGAGAGAGAATTTCTAAGGTTCATTATTTAGATGGATTTGTAGATCAAAAGCAAAACATAAACCAAGAGATTTTGACAAATTTTAGATATCGTGGAATATTTTTCTCTATTAAGAACGCAATCTTAATTTCTCGATTTATCCTGAAGTATTCTAAAAAATTAGATATTCTTCATTTAGTTAATGCTTTAAATTATGACGCAATCCTGGCAAGTCATATATCAGGAGTAAAAACTAAAGTAGGATCAATAAGACTGTTGCCAAAAAACTCGTATGCTGAGAAAAAAGCTCATCAAAAATTATGGCCCCAACGTTTTCTTCTAAATAGTCTTTCAAAAATAATAGTTCCCTCTACCATATGTAAAATTGAATGGTCAAAATCTATGAAAATTCCAACTGATAAATTTACAGTTGTTAACAACGGGGTTGATCCAAATGAGTTCACTTATACAAAAAAATTAAACAATGGTGAAAACAAATGGCTAAATCTTGATCCTATGAATCTCACGATCATCGTCGTGGCGACATTAGCTCATCACAAAGGTCATGAAATACTTTTAAATGCGTTAGCTTTGTTAAAGAAAGAAGATTTTAGTCCTTTTCCCCAAATTATTTTTGTTGGTACAGGTCCGCTACATGACCATTTGCAAAATATTATTACTAAATTTGCTCTTGATAATTCAGTTCATTTGTTTGGCTTTTGTGAAAATGTAAACCAAATTTATCAGGAAGCTGATATTGTAATACTTCCAACATTATATGAATCATTTGGAAATGTTCTTTTAGAGGCAATGGCAGCGGGAAAACCAATAATTGCTTCAAAGGTAGGAGGCGTTCCTGAAATCGTTAAAGATGAAGAGACAGGAATTCTAGTTTCACCAGGTGATCCCGTTGCTTTAGCAGAAGCGATTAAGGTCCTATGCTCAGATGAAAATTTGCGTAAAAAAATGGGTATAGCAGGAAGAAATAGAGTTCTCAATCATTTTTCAATAGAGAAAATGATAAAAGGTACTGAAGATGTTTATTATGAATCATTATGTATAAACAATAGAATTTAAAAATTTTAATGAAAATACTTCATCTTGTTCATAATTATTATCCATCTATTGGGGGAAGTCAGCTAATGTACCAGCAATTTTCAGAAATTCTGGTCAGAATGTACGATGATGATGTAAAAGTATTCACCACCAATGCTATGTTTAGCCCCCATGCATCCAACAACCGGTTTATTCCTGCTGGAAAAGAAATGCTTAACGGTGTTGAAGTGCAGCGTTTTCGGTTTAACCATTTGTATCCCATGATTTATCAAAATATTAAGCGAATATGTGCAAAAATTGGGTTAAAAATCCCTTATAAGGATTTATTTGACTTATTAAATGCTGGGCCAATTTCATTGACAATGTTTTTGAAGGTGCTAAAGGCAAAAACTGATATTATTTCAAGCACCCCTGTTTATTACCTGAACTCGTATTATCCAATATTTACAAGAATATTTGGTAAATCTACACCATTAGTAATATTTGGGGCACTACATTTGCATGATAATGAAATTAAGAGAAAAACATTATGGGTGATTATGAAATCAGATGCTTATATTGCCCACACACAATTTGAAAAAAACTACCTCATTAAAAAAGGAATACCCTCAGATAAAATACACATTATTGGTGCAGGGATTGACTTAAGTGATTTTTCTAAAGCAGATGGATTGAATATCAGGCAGCGTTACCATATTTCAGATTCACCTGTAATTTTATTCCTCGGTCGCCATGCGCCATATAAAGGGATTGACACCTTATTATTTGCCATGAGAGAAGTTTGGCAAAGGTTTCCTGATGCTTATCTAATCATTGCAGGGGCTGAAACATCGTACACAAGTACGATAAAAGAAATTGTAAATGAATGTTCGGTAGAAGAAGGACAACACATAATTCTGCCCGGGTCAATCCTTGAAGATGAAAAAGCGGATTTTTACGCAGCCTGTGATATTTTTGTTACTGTTTCTTCACAAGAATCCTTTGGCATTATTTACACTGAAGCCTGGGCTTGCTGCAAGCCGGTCATTGGCGGCAGGATTGGCGCTGTCTCGGATTTAATCCGTGATGATATTGATGGAAAGCTGGTTGATATCGGTAATGTTAGTCAATTAGCCGAGACAATCAAGATTTTGATCGCAAACCCAGATTTACGACAATCCATGGGACAGCAGGGTTACCAAAGGGTTCAAGAAGAATTTACCTGGGACGTATTAACCCAAAAATTGAGACACATCTATGAGGAAGTTATAGAAAAGGCAAGAGCTTAGGATGTGTGGCATTTGCGGTGTTATTCAGATGAATTCCAAACTTCCCAGTGAAGACATCAGAAACGATGTTGCCCGCATGATGGTACAGATGACTCGCCGCGGTCCCGATGATCAAGGCTTGTGGCATGACAAATACTGCGCCCTCGGCTTCCGCCGGCTTTCAATCCTTGACCTGACACCAACCGGGCATCAACCGATGCTCAGCCAGGACGGCCGTTTTGCCCTGGTTTTCAACGGTGAACTGTATAACTTCAGGGAATTGCGCGCGATCCTTGAAAAGAAGGGAGTCAACTTTAGATCGACAGGGGATGCTGAGGTGGCACTTTATGCCCTTGCTGAATGGGGCACCGATGCGCTGGAAAGCTTCAATGGCATGTACGGCCTGGCTTTTTATGACACTCTTGAAAAAAAACTATTTTTAGCCAGGGATCATGCTGGGATTAAGCCGCTTTATTACGCTAACACTTCGCAGGGCCTGGTATTCGCCTCGCAGTATAACCAGGTCATCCAGCATCCCTGGGCGAAGGATTTGGAAATTTCACAGGATGCTCTGTCGCTTTACCTGCGTTTTGGTTGGATCCCTGCGCCTTATGCCTTGCTCCAAAAATCCCATCTCTTAGAAGCAGGAAGCTGGTTGCAGGTAGATGCAGATGGTGAAATAACCCGGGGGCGGTTTTACGAATTTCCGAAATATCAAGCACCGAGCTTGTTTGGTGAAAAAGCGGTGGATGCCCTTGATGAGACATTGGATCGGGCTGTCAGGCGACACCTGGTCAGCGATGTGCCGGTGGGCTTGTTTCTCTCCGGTGGTATTGATTCTCCCCTGGTTGCTGCAAAAGCCCGGCAAATAAGCGGCGGTTCCTTACCGGCATTTACCATTGGGGTTGCGGGTGACCCGGCTATGGATGAATCGGCAGATGCTGCCGCTTTTGCAGCGGAAATTGGGCTGGATTTCCATCTTCGCTCAATCACTTCTCAAAGCGCCCTTGATCTTATGGAGGACGTTATTCTTGCCAGCACCGAACCCACGGCAGATTTCTCCATTTTTCCCACGCTGTTGGTCAGCCAATTTGCCAGCGAATCAGTAAAAGTTGTCCTGACGGGGGATGGGGGAGATGAACCTTTCTGGGGCTATGTTGGGCGCTTTGTCCCAATGCTGGAACAGGCTGCCTATTTCAAAAAGCCGCTCGCCGCTCGTTACGCCTCTATCGCTGCCAACAAATTCCTGGGAATCGGCAATGCCACAAGAGAGGTCCTATATCCAGATGTTGGGTGTTTGTTCCAGAAGAAGCATACCCTGATGGCTGAAAAAGACCTGGCGAACCTGTTTCCCGATCTCAATCCCTTACCTAAAGATTTTGATCTTTTTGAATATGATGGTAGCAACATGGATCATACGGCCCAGTGGCTGCGTTGGAATGAATTTACCATGCACCTGCAGCGGGTGCTGATGAAAGCAGATCGGGCGAGCATGCACTGTTCGCTGGAAACAAGGCTGCCGCTGCTGGACAAGGAGGTTTTGTCTGTCGCCGCCCAAACAGATTGGCGAACATGTTTGGATCTTGAAAAACGATTGGGGAAAATTCCTCTAAGAAAAGTGCTCAGCATGCATGTTAAGCACCAGACGCAGGCCAAAAAAGGTTTTACAGTTCCCATGCATCAATGGTTACAGGAGCCCTTACAAGACCTGTTGCAGGAAAAGGTGATCAATCGGAGGGATTTTTTGGGGCAGCCGGTCAATCATGGATATCTTTCAAGTGTGAATCAACGGCTATTGGATGGTGACAGGTCAAAAGCTTGGGGCTTGTGGTTGTTGTTGAGCCTGGTTTTGTGGGAGGAGACGCATTTAATCAACAATGGATAAACTTTTACGAATTGCTCTGGTCGTCAACACCTTTCCCAAACTCTCAGAAACATTTATTTTTAATAAAGTACTGGGGCTGACGCAAGCTGGCATGGATGTCACTGTTTTTACCAGCAATAAAAAGAGCAATTACAGAGCCTTTGAAGATCGCCTGTCACTGATTCAACCTTTAAAGGTGAAGCCCACATTAATAGGCAGGGGCTTTTTAGGTATTTTTTTAGGATTGCTGAAAATCGGTTTTACCAAACCCCTGGAGGCGATGAAACTATTAAATAAATCATGCCTTTTATACCCTAAAAATCTCAAACGAATAATTAGGGCATGGGTTCTGGCATTACCGCTAAAACTGGGTTACTTTGACATTATCCATTTTGAGTTTTCCGGTATTGCTGTTAGTTACCTGGATGCACTTCCATTGCTCAAACCAAGTAAATTATTGACCAGCTGCCGCGGGGCTGCTGAACAGATCACACCGATTATTGAACCTGATCGCAAAATGCAGTTGGAAAAAACCTTTGGATACTTGGACCGAGTTCACTGCGTATCAGATGATATGGTAAATACAGCTGAAAAATTAGGACTTAAACCTTCACAAGCCTTTGTTAATCGCCCAGCGATCGACATAAATTTATTCCGCAGGGTTCAAGCTTACCAGGGAAAATCCAAGGGTCCTTACCGGCTGATATCTGTAGGCCGTTTACACTGGAAAAAGGGATTAGGATTTGGTTTATTAGCAGTACATCAATTACTGGATAGTGGATATGATGTCTTGTATGACATTATCGGTGGTGGTGTCGAAGAAGAGCAGTTATTATTTATGATTCATGACCTGGGTTTAACGGCGTATGTCCAACTTTACGGCAGCCAACCAGCACAGGTTGTTCGGCAAAGGTACGAAAAGGCGGATATCTGCATATTACCCAGTCTCAGTGAGGGTTTGAGTAATGTTGCCCTGGAGGCGATGGCGATGGAACTTCCTGTGGTTTCAACAAATGTTGGCGGCATGGGGGAGGCAATTACCGATGGGGTGGAAGGATTTTTAGTGCCGCCCTATCAACCGGAGATAATGGCTGAAAAAGCAGCCTTGTTAATTGACCATCCAGAATTAAGGATCAGGATGGGAAAAGCAGGTCGGCTAAGAGTTGAAAAAGATTATTTGATTGAACGTCAAATACGAAATTTCATTTTTGAGTACAAAAATCTAGGATAATAAGTTGAAATTATTTCGTCGTTTAAGAAAAAGAATTCAATCCATTCTACTTCCCCGTGTTTATGCCCTGGGAAAACGAGTAAGTTGTCCTTGTTGCGGTTGGCAAGGATGGAAATTTCTACCAGCAGGGGTAAACAATGCATCCAATCGATTATGCCCTAAGTGTGGTTCATTAGAAAGATTTCGAATGCTCTTATCGTACCTAGGAACTAAGACGGAAGTTTTGTCAAATCCTATTAATTTACTAGAGATAGCACCGGTTGAGTGTTTAGGAAGTTATCTTCAGGCGCTTGAAACTGTCAATTATGTGAGCAGTGATTTAAATTCTTCAAAAGCGATGGTCTGGAGTGATTTGACAAAAATGGGGTTTGCAGATGGCTTGTTCGATCTTATCATTTGCATACATGTACTGGAACATATTCCTGATGACAGATCAGCTTTTATGGAACTTAAGAGAATGTTGTCGCCTGCGGGTTTTGGATTGTTAATGGTACCGATTCGAGGCAACAAGACCTTAGAAATTCCTGATGCAAAACCAAAAGATTATGAAAAATTATACGGCCAGCATGACCACGTAAGATTTTATGGTTTGGACATTGTTCAACGTATGGTAGCAGCTGGATTAAGGGTTGAGGTATTGGATATGTTTCAGGTTTTTGACCACTTGAGCTGCGAAAAGTACGGACTTTATGGGGATGACCAATATATATTCAAATTCAGTAAAGACGAAAAATGAATGGCTCTGTTGATTTATTGCTTTGGGATAACTCTACAAAGAAAGAAGTCAATTGGACAATTGGAGAAACCCACAGGTTTCCGTCTGATTTTTCTGCGGTTGGGAGATTCTTAAATAAATGGGCATCTCAAAGCAGAGCGGAATTTGGCTTGTTTTGGGATGTTGGAGATAAACTTCCTTCAGAAAGTACTGTTTTCTCTCTGATTAATGAAGGTTTAGATATTGCCCATGCAGGCTTATCCGAAGGCTTGGGTAAGGTATGGCCCAGCCTGACGATGATCAAGCAGGATTGGAGCATGATCAATGCGCCAACGGAGGTCCCCTCATCAAGCTGGCGGATGAGTCTCAGGCACTGCCTGGTGCGGCGTTCCTTGATCTTAGATTTAAACGGCATCGATCCCGCGTTTTCCAGTCTGGACAGCGCTGGTTTGGATTTTGGTTATCGCGCGCTGCGCATGGGGGCGATTGTTGAGCACAACCCAGCATTGGCCAACCAATTAACAACAGTGAAAGCGCCTTCGCTGCCTTTACAGGATCTTTATTTATTTATCCTTCGCCATTACAGCCAGGGGTGGGCAAAATATCTATTAACGCGCAGAGCTTTGTCAAATTTCAACTTCTTTAAGGAAATGAAAGCATTTAAGGATGCACGTTTTACCAACAAGCAGTACAAACGCCCAGAGCTAAAACCAGTTCATTACCATGGGGGTAAAGGTGAGGTCAATCATTCAACAACAAACACGGTGTCTGTGATCATCCCTACCCTGGGGCGGTATGACTATATCCCCGGTGCCTTGAATTCTCTCAGGGAACAATCGGTACAGCCCTATGAGGTCATCGTCGTGGACCAAAACCCTGTATCGGAAAGGCAGCCCGAGGATTACGAAGGCTTTGAAGATTTGAATTTGCGTGTGATCTGGCAGGATCAGCGCGGTCAGAGCCTGGCGCGCAACACAGGTTTGGCGGCTGCGCGAGGTGAATACGTTTTTCTTTTTGATGACGACTCAATCGCCAAACCGGATTTGATAGAACAACACCTGCTTCCGGTATTGAATGGTTTTGTAGATGTTTCTACAGGCGTGGCAACCCCACCGCCGCCTACTGATTATGAACTTCCGCTCGATTACCGTTTTTCCAGGATAGCGCAAACATTTGATACTGGCAACAGCTTGCTCCCGCTTGCCTTAGCCAAAAAGATGGGTGGGATGGACCGTAATTATGATTTTGGTCCGGGTGCAGATGCGGATTTTGGCACCCGTTCATACCTGGCAGGTCATCGCATCCTGCATAACCCCCTGGCTGTGCGCATCCATTTTAAGGCGACCTCCGGTGGTCTGAGGGTTCACGGGGCTTATAAGTACAACACGGATGCGGGCATTTTAGCGCCATTTCCACCGGTCACACGAAGTTATTACGCTTTAAGATTCTTGAGTCCTGAGCAACGAAAAGAAACAAACTTCCTATCTTTTTTTCTAAGCAAATTTCCTCAAAGCCTGCGCACCCATCCTTCATTAGGGTGGAAGATGTTCCTTTCTTTTGTAAAATTTGCGATTTCTTTAGTGTTCTATCCAATCAAGCTGCACAGGTCATTAACCCAGGCGCGCAGATTGTTAATGAATGGTCCACAGTTTGGCCATTTTGGAAAAGCAAACGAAAATCAAAATTGAGTCTAATGAGCGATCAAAGGCAACCCATCCGTGTATTACATCTCATTGATAGTTTAGCTCCTGGTGGTGCTGAACGGATGCTTGTAGAGCTGGTAAATAATTTTGATTTCAACAGTATCACGCCGGTTGTTTGTGTAACCCGTCATGCCTTAACCCTAAAGCCGTTTATCAATCCAAATATCAATGTCTTTTGTCTTGATAGAAAAGCGACCTGGGATTTAAAGGCAATCCGGGCTTTTGGTGAAATTGTTAAGGAAGAGAAAGTCCAAATAATACACGCACATGGCTACAGTTCATTCAGATTTGCCTGTGCATCCCGTGCTCTTTCAGATTTACCTGTAAAAATCATCGTTCATGCCCACAGCAGCGACCCTCCCGATTTTCTTACCAGCCTCATTGGCAGTTTCAGTTTAGATTATTTTATAGGAACTTCTATGGAAACCATCCATTGGGCAGAACAAAAAATGCACCTTCCAGCAAACAAGTTTGTGCTTTTCGAAAACGCCATTGATCCGAAGCCTTATCAAAAAGCCAGGAAAAAAAAGGTTGATCATTTGTTTTCTACTAACCTGGATCAAATAGGGATTATGATTGCCAATATCCGCCCCGTAAAAGACCTTATTACACTTTTCCGTTCATTGGCAATCAGTAAGAATAAAGAAAAAATTGGAATTATCATCGCTGGTTCTGTAGCTGATGAGAATTATTTCAAAACTTGTACTGATGAATTGACTCGATTATCACTTCAAAACCATGTGATTTTTCAGGGATATAGCGATGATATTCCAGCATTACTTGCTGGTGTTGATTTTGGGGTTTTGAGCTCCGAAAGAGAGACAGGACCAATCGCTTTGTTAGAATACATGGCTGCCGGCATTCCCTTTGTGGTCACTTGTGCTGGTCAGGTTGCGAATGAAGTATCAAAAATAGGGATACCAGGCTGTGTTCCAATTAAAGATCCACAGGCTTTTGCACAAGCATTGGATGTGTTAATTGGCGAATCACAAGAAGCACGCGATATTCGTGTTAAGCAGGCATTTAACCTTGCGAATGAAAAATTTAACATTCATCATCAAATAAAAAACCTTATAAGTCTTTATCAAAAGATACTCATTGATTAACATGAAACTTGGCATAATCTCCGATGCACATCATTACTATAATGAAAAAGGGCAGTTGTGTGCTCTTGATATTTTAACCCGGCAATTTGAGCAGTGGGCGGGTTTGTTTGAGCAGGTGATCATCTGCGCCCCCTTGTTAAGCGGCATGCCGACGGATCGCCACAAACCTTACCCGGTGGACAATATTCATTTGCTCCCGATTAAGAATGCGGGAGGAAACACAATTTTAGCAAAATTTGACCTGATTTATAAAAGCTTTGGGTGGTGGAAAGCGATTAGAAAATTATTAAATCAAGTGGACGCAGTCCACATTCGCTGCCCAAATAATGTTAGTATTTTAGGTTTGATTGCTTTGCAGTTTACAAATTTACCAAGACAGGCTGTTTACACAGGCAGCTGGTTGGGGGGCGCACCAGTAAGCTACCGCCTCCAGCGTGCTTTTCTGAAAAGGCATTTTAATGGCCCTGTAGCCGTTTACGGCGAGTGGCCTGACCAACCCGATCACATCATTCCGAGTTTTAGCCCGTCTTATTATCAAAAAGATTGGGACATGGAAAGTCAACAGGTTGCTGCCCGGATTAAATGGCTGGAAAATTCAGAGCATCTAGCGAAACCAGTTCAATTAGTGACTGTTGGGTCATTGAACAAGAACAAAAACCAGTCGCTTATTATTGATACAATAAAATACTTGCGTGATTCGGGATTCGACTGCCATCTTCATATTTTGGGCGGCGGCAGCGAACAGGAAGCTTTGGAGCAAAAAGTGGAAGCCTCAGGTTTGGGCGGACATATTTCATTCCATGGCTATGTATCTCATGATATTGTCAGGCAGTATTATCGCCAGGCTGATTTTGTTGTCCAGGCACCTTATTCTGAAGGATTTGGAAAGGTGCCCATTGAAGCCTTTTTCCATGGCGTTGTTCCTATATTAAGTGATGTTGACATGAGTTCCCAGATTGTTGGCAATGGTTTGCGCGGTCGCTGCTTTCCCCAAAACGATGTCGAATCTATCGCGGCACAAATTATGGCGTTATCTAATCAGCCTGGGGAAATGGCATTCATGATTAAGGCAGGGAGAATATTTGCTAAAGATTTTGCATTAGAAGCATGGCAGCAGCATATACAGGACATGCTGACCGCATCCTGGAAAATTGATCTGGGGCACATCGACACAGAATTTTAGAAATAGATTTCCAATGAAAAATTCATTATCACCGAACAGAAAACTGAATACCAGTGAAGAAACTTCACAAAATAACAGTGAGTCTGATTTTCCCAAGCTTCATTTAAAGCAGATTTTCCTATATTCAATACTGGGCGGTGCTGTGTGGTTGTCCGTTGTTGCGCTCAGGCCTTTAGGCACTTGGGTGGGGATTTTCTTTTTCTTGCTGCTGTTATTGATTACAGCGGTACTTTTACTGGAAAAAAGACCGGTCGATAGCTTAACAATACTGATTTACCTGGCAGTCATCCAACCCATCCCGAGAACTTACATTCACGAACTTCCATACCTCATTCTGGAGTACTTTTTCTTAGGATGGAGTTTGTTGTTTGTTGCCTTGAACTCAAAACGCGGTGAATCGAACCAGGCACCTTTGTTATTTTATTCGTTTTATCTTGTCTTAGAAGTAATTGGTTTACTTGATGCAAATAACCTTCAACGTGGACGAAGCACATTGATTTCAAGTATGTCTGTTGGGGCTGCGCTTCTGCTTTTAGGGAGAATAAATCTGAATAAAAAAGATTTGAGCAATATTTTTTCCTCGACAATAATTGGTGCGTTAAATATCTTATTTATTATCGCATATAAGTATGCAATATCTCCTTCCATTCAATGGGGTGCAGAATCAAATTTCTCAGCAAGCGGTGGGATGGGACCAGTTCAAATTTCAATGCTGCTCGCCCTTGGCGTCATTATGCTTTTAATTTTTTTGGATAAAAAAACCGGCTTTACCAGGATCGTTTATCTCTTGATTGCTGCTATCTTAGCGACAGGAATGATCTTAACTTTTTCGAGAAACGGCCTTTACCTGATAGCGATAGCAGTTATTTGTTACTATTTCTTATTCAAGCGTCCGTCTGCTCAAAACTTAATTATTCTTCTTGGGATTGCCCTGTTTTCTTACATTGTTTATTATTTCAGTTATCAGGCTGCAGGATCTGCATTTATCAATCGATTTACAGACACAGGTACAACAAATCGAATTGATATCGCTTTAGCTGGATGGAATATTTTTTTGGATAATCCGTTTACCGGTGTGGGCACAAGCAATTTTTCTTATGCAGTTTCATTGAATAATTATTTTGGTAGTTTTACAGGTTCGCATAATGAATTGATTCGGGCGGCTGCTGAGCATGGCATCTTTGGGCTTGTATCATGGCTATTATTTACTGTCACAGCTTTATGGTCCGGATTTACACAAAAGAAGGGGAATGTTAGGGCTTTCAAGATGTCACTGCTGGCAATATTTTTTGCATACTTATTTGTCAACGGGTTGAAATTAATGATTCAGCCATTAATTTTGATTGTCGCGTTATCTATAGACGAGTTTTAAACATTTCAAGACTGCAGTAATTTATCCTCATCGGCTGTATGGTTTCAATCAATACATTCAAAATTTTAAGTTGTTGAATTATATAAGCTATTTGACGAAATAGAAATCATGGATATTTATTTAGGTTCAAATCAAATTATTCAAGAACATCTTCTCAATCGTTCAAACGCGATAATTCGTTCGATAAACAATCGTTATAAAGGCCAAAATTATGGAAAAATCATCCTGTGGAAGGACCAAATCAATCCAGGTCAATCCTTTGTGTTCAATGATGAGCGATATATTATCGTTTTTGACGGTTATCTACACAACATTGAAGGCACACTGCCTCAGCAGCTCCCAATCATTGCCGACCGAATTAGCAATAAAAAACCTCTATTACAAGGGGATGAAACAGGGATCTTTAATATTTCGGTTGTCGATCGACAGTCCAATAAAATTTACCTGGCTTGTGACCCGAGCGCACTGATACCCCTTTATTATTCCTCTAGTAAAGATACTTTCTTCTTTTTTTCACATGAATATATTTTTGCTAATGCGCTAAATCTGAAGCCCGACCCGGTAGGTGTATTGACGAAACTGAAATATGGATATACTTTTGGGTCCAGAACACTCTATAAGTCGCTTTTTCGTATCAACCCGGGGGAAATTATTGAATTTCAGAATTTAGAAAAAAGAATAAGAATTCACAAAAATGAAACATATTACATAGACTATAAAGAATTCGGTGATGATCTTGGTCGGGTTGCATGGGATTGTCTTAATTTACCATTCAAATCTTTACCCGGAGAAACCAAGAAAATAGGCTTGATGTTGTCTGAGGGGTTTGATTCTCGCCTTGTTGCTGGGTTAGCAAATCAGGCAGGCTTGGGGATTTCAGCCTATACCCACGGCACTTCTGGAACAAATGGCGCCGGGATAAGCTTTGATGTCGCGAACCACCTCTCAGCAGAATATTTTTTTAATCCCTTAAATTCTGGTTTGCCGTCCGAAGAACAGGAAATTAAAAAGCAATTATATTTAGCTGATAATCTATCCATCCCGTATTGGATTTATGCATCAGATTATTTTAGTGGGAAGGGTGTCGATCTCGTTACAACGGGATATGCCTTGGATTCGACACTGGGTGGGCACCAATTTTATCGCCCCAAAAGACCAAGAACGAAAGCAATTATTCAGAGATATTCTGAAATCATTCGTCAGGATGTAGGTTCATTAGGTGATGCCTATGTTGAGAATTTATCTGATGCACTATTAGCAAATTTTCGCGCAACATGCCTTTCTGCAAAGAGCGGTCTTATTTCCAGAAACATAAATGAAGACCTAGCAGCTAACCTTGTCCCATTTTTGGATAGCATTGTTGATGATTTTGATCAGGAGATTAATCGGTTAATCACCACTGGCAGCCAATTTTCTTCCCAGGTTTTGCAAAGATTCTTGATGGAAAACCGTGCTCGAAAATATTCATTTGGCCAGGAATTAACATTGAGGATCAAAAACAAGTTGGTTACCCCTTCCTATGAGCCTGTTGCCATGAGGGTTCTTACAAGCATACACCCTAAATATAAAATTCAACATCAATTATATTTGTCCATAACAAGAAAAGAACTATCCGAATTATTTAAAATCCCAATTGGTGGTTATGGTTTACCGATTCAATATCCAAGAGTCATTTTAGAAACCTCGAGATTTCTTCACAAGCTTTATGAAGAAAGATTTAATAAGCGTTACCTCAAGACGAAGGGAAAGGTTGATATCAATCATTTAAGGCCAGTCAACTATATTGAATCAACCTGCCGAAAGGGCGATGCAATTGAGACCATGATAAATTGGGTTGGTAAAAATGAAGAAATCTTTAACAAACAGGATATTGTCAAAAATTTAAAAAATGTCAGAGATTTTAATTGCAAGAGTTTTGCTTTACTGGAATCTTATCGTTTAATTGAACTGGTGGATCCTCTTTCTGGGATTTAAAATTTATTTGTCTTTCTTAGTTTTGATACATTTTTAGAAAATATTTTTATGGCCAACAAAAATTACAAATTGCTTTTTATAGGAAACCATCTTCATCATAACGATGAAATAAAAACTGCGAATTTAAGCATGAGTGAAGCATTAGCGGCACGTTTGGAAGAAAAAGGATGGTCAATATCATTAACTTCTGATGAAATCAACCCAGTTTTACGATTAATGGATATGGTTTGGGTGACAATTACCAAGAGAAAAGAATATGTACTGGCTGTTGTTGACTTGTTTAGTGGGCGTGCTTTCTTGTGGGCTGAAGTATGCACTTTGGTTTTACGGATTTTAAATAAACCCTATGTTATTGCTATGAGGGGGGGCAATTTGCCGGAATTTTCAATCCAGTACCCCAAGCGTGTCAATCAAATGCTTGATAATGCCCCATCGATCATCTCTCCCTCTAAGTACCTTCAATTGGAAATGAAAAAATTCAGCAATAAGATTGAAATAATTCCAAATCCAATTGAACTGCCTAAATATAAATTTGAAAGCCGCAAAGAACCAGTTGCACGCTTGGTCTGGTTGAGAGCTTTTCATGAAATTTATAATCCAACCTTAGCGCCAAAAATAATTAAAAATTTATCTGTGGATTTTCCTGACATTGAATTAACCATGGTTGGTCCCGACAAAGGGGACGGCAGTTTTGAGAAAACCATAGAAGCTGCGAATCGCCTGGGTGTGAAAGACCGGATTGCGTTCCCTGGATTAGTTTCTAAAAATGAGGTGCCTTATTGGCTCAACAAAGACGACATCTTCATCAACACCACCAATGTTGACAACACCCCGGTCAGTGTCATCGAAGCCATGGCATGCGGCTTGTGTGTGGTCAGCACCAATGTGGGTGGGATTCCCTACCTGCTTGAAGACGGCGTGGACGCCCTGCTGGTGCCGCCCGATGACCCGCAGGCTATGGCAGAGGCGGTGAAGCGGATTTTGAGCGATCCTGAATTAGCCGCCAAGCTGTCAATGAACGCAAGAGAGAAATCAGAATCCTTCTCCTGGGAAAAAGTCCTCCCGATGTGGGAAGCTTTATTTTACGAAATAATTGGGGAATCAAGGGGATAAGCAGATGAAAGGAAATAATTTCAGCCTGTGAAACACATTGTTGAGCCAATGCAGCTCATGGATATCAAAGCGGCAGCGCGCCTGCACTGCCAGGCTTTCCCACATTCACGGTCAACGAAATTGGGGAGACCCTATGTTCGGAAGATGTTCCGCTGGTTTGTGACGCATCAGCCCGGCTTGAGCCTGGTCGCCCGCCAGGATGGGGAGGTTGTCGGCTATGTTGTGGGTGCTGTCGGCGGCTACGGCCGGAAATTATTTCGTTATGCTTTTTTTGAAGTGCTTTTGGGATTGGCGATTCATCCAGGGCTGTGGTTTCAGAGTAAGACCTTTTTGCTCTGGCGCAGTTATCTGAAGGGGTTGTTCCCGCAGAAGACTTCGAACCAGGTGCAGCTTGAGGATGGGCTTGTCGTTGTAAGGGCTGCCCTGGCTGGCATTGGTGTGGATCCTGAGCGGCAGGGGCAGGGGATTGGGTCATTATTGGTTGCTGCCTTTGAAGATTCTGCAAAAGAATTGGGCGTGCATAAATTGACATTAAGTGTTGATAAAGACAATCTCAATGCGCGTCGTTTGTATGATCGTCATGGGTGGCGAGTGGATAATGAGAACAAAGAGGCGAATACGGTGCATTATATGAAGGTGATTTCATAAACGATGGCAGGCATCCTGGATCGCATCTATGAATCTTCCCCCTCCTGGCTCCAAAATATTGGCGTTAGTTTGTACGGCTTATATTGGAAGCAGCGCCGTTACGGCGGCGATTTCAAGAAATTTGTCTCCGAGTTTAAACGCCGGGAAGACTTCAGCTTTGATGATTGGGGGTCTTATCAGCAGGCTCACTTACGTCAGCTCCTGCTGCATGCCTATCAACATGTTCCTTATTACCATGCGTGCTTTGTTGATCTGAATATCGATGAACATGACCTCAAGGATTTCACAACAGCAGATTTGCAAAGATTACCAGTGTTATCCAAGGAAGTATTAAGGGGGAGACAGGGTGACTTCCTTTCAGATGATCTTCGGGAGAAGCCGGCAGCCTATAAGACCAGCGGCACAACGGGCACGCCCCTGACGATCCGGTTTACCCGGGAGGGTGATCGCCTGGCGCAAGCTGCTTATGAAGTCCGGGTGCGAAATTGGGCTGGTGTGGATTATCGGATGAGCCGTGGGATGATTGGCGGGCGCATGGTTGTGCCCAAATCCAATGCCGAGCCGCCCTTTTGGCGTAAAAACATCTTTGAACACCAGTTGTACATGTCCGCCTTCCATATTTCACCGGAAAATGCCCCCTATTATGCCAGAGCGCTTAACCATTACAAACCGGATTACCTTGTCGGCTATACCTCCAGCCACTTTTT
>Ga0209121_10001742_pt1 | contig 22748 bp, 21 predicted proteins | sample Cruoilmetagenom3_FD_187292 | JGI IMG/M metagenome (GOLD analysis project Ga0209121, IMG submission 187292) | Oil polluted marine microbial communities from Coal Oil Point, Santa Barbara, California, USA - Sample 3 (SPAdes) (version 2) | ecosystem: Environmental > Aquatic > Marine > Oil seeps ... | reverse complement strand
GTTCGCTATATTTAGTTTAAGAAAGGAGAGTGATTTAAATGTCCGGTCATTCTAAATGGAGCAGCATAAAACATAAAAAAGCAAAAAAAGATGCCCAGAAGGGAAAAATATTCAGCAAGCTTTCTCGTAAGATTGCTGTTGAAGCCGGAGCAGGAGGAGGCCCTGAAAGAAATCCAAGTTTGCGTTTAGTTGTAGAGATGGCTCAGGAAGCAGGAATGCCTAAAGATAACATCCGCAAGGCTATTCAGCGAGGAACGGGGGAGCTACCCGGAATTAGCTACGAAGAATTTACCTGCGAGGGATACGGCCCGGGAGGAGTAGCTTTACTTATTGAAGGAGTTACAGATAATAAGAAAAGAGCTATCTCAGAAATCAGACATATTCTGAGTATGCATGGAGGCCATTTAGGCGAGGCGGGATGCGTTAACTGGTTATTTAACAGGAAAGGATTGATGGTCTTATCCAAGGATGAAGTTGACGAAGATAATGCGATGAACTTAGCTATTGAGATAGAGGCAGAAGATGTAAAGGACGAAGGGAATACTTTAGAGATTATCTTTTCTCAGGATAAACTTAATCAGGCTAAAGAGGAGATTAAAAAGGCAGGTTATCCTTCCGAGCTGCTGGAATCGACTATGATTCCACAGACTACCGTTCCTCTTGAAGAAAAGGAAGCCTACCAGATGCTTAAGTTAATGGATGCCCTTGAGGAATCGGAAGAAGTGCAGAAAGTTTACGCCAATTTTGATATTCCCGATAAGATTCTAAATAAGGTTTCCTGAATGAAATCCTGCTTACAAGAACTCTCCGCTGAAGAGTAAAACGTAGTTAGATAAAATAACAGTTTCTCTTTACTGAAATTTTGATATAGGTTAAATTTATCAGTCGTTGAATCCATCCTTAAATAACTGCTTGACAAAAAAGTAAGCTATCCAAGATAAATACTACCTTTCCTTTTATAATGTGTAAAGCTTTTATAAAGGGAGCAGCTGAAAAAGAGAAAGAAAAAAGAATCAGGGATTTTTCTCCTTTCCAAATAAATGCTGAAAAAGAGGCAATTAAAGCTTTACTGGAGAAAAATATCGTAGTAATTGCCTCTGGAGGGGGGATACCCGTTATTAAAAAAGATGAGGGATTTCAGGGAGTGGAAGCAGTAATTGACAAGGATTTAGCTGGAGAGAGGTTAGCCTTTGGTGTAAGAGCTGATATTTTTATGATGTTGACGGACGTTCTCAAGGCTGCTATAAACTTTGGCAAATCTTGCCAAAAAGACTGCCAGAAAGACTTAGACAGGATGAATTTCTCCCAGGCCAAAACTTACTTAAAAGAAGGCCGTTTTCCTCCAGGAAGCATGGGTCCTAAAGTAAAGGCAGCCATTAAATTCGCAGAGTCGGGTGGCGAGTATGCCATAATCTGTTCTTTAAAGCAGGCTCTAGATGCCCTTGAAGGAAAAACGGGAACATGGATTATAGCTTAAGAGAAAAAAAATAATCTTTCTTTTTGACATTGCTTAAAATAATAAAGAGATGAAAAGTGAAAGATAAAGAAAAACTTATAAACATAAGGTAAGAGCTTTAGAGAAAGGATGGGAGAGATGTTTATTGGATTATCTTTAAGATTGGTTTTTATTTTCCGAAGAGGAGATGGAATTTTTACAATAGGCACAGATAAATTTTTGAATTACAACAAGGGGCAGATGGTTCTTAGACACCTTTTTATAAGTTCCATTTTTATATACCTTCTGACATCCGCAGTGAGGACATTTTTTTGGCCTTCTCCCGTTTAATCTATCTGGAAGGCGGATAGTTCTCTCAAGTCTATCTATCTTTCTTTCTGCGTTGGAGAGAAGCTGCTTTAATTTTTTTATCTCTTTTTCTTTTCTCTGAGAAGAGATATCAAGGTCTACTTTTTTAAACTGATACCCCTTCCCCTCCAAAATTAGTTCTTGCGAGAGAATTTTCCTTATCTTTTTCATCCAGGTGTAAATACTCTGACGGCTCGTATTGTATTTTGCAGCTACAAATTTTATTTCCTCCCCTATCAGAACTTCAAAGACAACTTTAATTTTGACCTCAGTAGGAAAATTTCTAACTGCCACTTTTCTCCTCTCTCCTTATTTCATGTAAAATAAAAATATTATATTTTCTGCAAAATAGAAAAATCACACTCCTTTTTCACTTTTACCCTGTTAGATAAGCTTCTCTATCTAACGGGGTTTATCATATTTTTGTCTTATTTAAAATACCATAATCTTATTTTTTAGTCAAGAATTTCTCGGGACTTTTCCCCTCCGTCGCTGTATATCCGCTTTGGATTGTTTCTGCTCGCCCCTTTAAATACTTTATTTCACAGGGCGAGTCTTCTCGTTTCGGGGAAAGTCCCTCGGTACCTATATGAACCCCTAAATACTAATAATTTCCTATGTGGATCACGATAAGACCTTTTCAACTAAAAAGGGACTGCTGTGTTCCTTCGCTCGCTCGAGAGGGGAGCCTTAAAAGCCCTAAGGTCTACTTCCGCTTCTTCGAACATTTGCCCCTCTTTTCTTGACAAATTTTTTTAAGTGATTTATAATAATTATTGCCTGTAAGATAAAATTCATTCACATCTATTACGCCTTTAGGTTCTAAGGAGGTTTCCGACGCATAAATTTGCTCATAAGGGATTACTTCTTTTCCATTTACTCTTCATTCAAAATATATCCAAATTAATAAAACCATTAAAAAATATAATGAATTAGAAATAAAAAATTGGGGAGGAGGTGAGAAATATAATTTAAGACAAAATAAAATAATAGGTTAAAGGAGAAGAACTATGTTTAGTAAAGTAAAATCCTTATTTTTAGTAAGTCTATTGATTTGTGCAGTGATACTGATAGGAGTGGTTCCATTAGCACAGGCAAGTCCTCCAAAAGAGATTAAGATAGGGGTAGTTATGCCTCTTTCAGGAGCATTGGCAAGCACTGGTAAAGATTTGAGAGGTGGTTACGAATTAGCTGAAGATATAATTAACAGCAAATATCCTGGGTTAGATATTGCTATAGCTGGATGGGAAGGCATTCCAAATCTTGGTGGAGCTAAAATAAAGCTGATATTTATGGACCATAGGGCTGACCCAGCAATAGGAGCTGACCTGGCAAAAAGATTAATTATGGATGAGAAGGTTGTAGCTCTATTGGGGTGTTATAATAGCTCGGTAACCAAAACTGTGAGTACAGTTGCAGAAAAATATGGGGTGCCAATGCTAAATCCTAATTCTTCATCTCCTGCGCTTACTATGCGAGGTCTTAACTGGTTCTGGAGAGTATCTCCTCATGATGGTTCATTTACTGTAGACCTGTTTAATTTCCTGAAAGGTCTCACTGAAGGTAAAGTTCGTGGGGTAGGTAAGGTTCCCAAAGAGGAGATAAATACTTTAGCTACAGCGGCTGAAAATACAGAATACGGCTCAGCAGCAAAAGAGTTAATTGAAGAAATCGCCCCTGAATATGGATATCAGGTTCTTGAATCCTTTAAATATCCTCATCAGGCAGCAGATTTAACAAGCGAGGCAGGACGATTAATGGCTTCAGGAGCAAAAGTTTATCTTTTTGTTCCCTATATCTCTGATGCTATTCTGTACATTAGAACCCTCAAATCCCTTAAGGCTGCTCCAAACATAATCTGGGCACAGGACGCTGGATTTATAAATCCCGACTTCCCTAAATTAGGAAAAGATATCAGCGGAACAATTACACGGTCGGTATTTATACCCAAAATGGGTGAAAAAAAGCCTACAGCGGCTAAGATAAATGAGATCTTTAAGGAAAAGACAGGGCACGATTTCACCGGTGCTTCTGCAAGATCTTTTACCGGAACGCAGACCATAGCTCATGTGCTTAATGAGGCTGGCTCAACCGATCCTAAGACATTACAAAAGACACTTAATGAGATTCGCGTACCAGGAAAAGATTTAGTTGTAGCCTGGGAGGGGATTGAATTTGGAGCCGCACGTCCGGGTGAAAAGGGACAAAATATATTAGCCACGGGTATGATAGGGCAATGGCAGTGGAAGGATGGAGAGAATGTTCTTGAGGTTGTGTATCCATTTGATCTTGCCACTGCTGATTTTATTTATCCCTTCCCTGGATGGAAGTAGAAAAATCGCATGTTGATTAAAGGAGGCAGTTTCTATTAATATGAACTGCCTCCCTCCAATAAAATAGAAAGGAGAATTCTAAAATGGGAGTTCTGGTTTCGCAAGCTTTAGTCTCCGGGATTTTAATGGGACTGGTATTTTCTTTAATTGCCCTTGGGCTCACCATCATATTTGGAGTGATGAACATAGTTAATTTTGCTCATGGTGAATTTTTGATGATAGGAATGTATGCTGCTTACTGGTCAGCAGTAATCTTATCTATGGAACCCCTTCTCACCCTTCCCATAGCGGCCGCAGTAGGTTTTGCTCTGGGAATAGCCTCTTACTACCTTTTGGTGAGGCACCTGTTAAGAGGGCCAATGATTGCTCAACTTTTAGGGACATTCGGTTTAATGCTTTTTTTAAGGTATCTGGCTCTGTTTATCTTTGGTCCGAACTTTAAAACTCTTAGTAAAGGGATCTTAATTGGTAAAACCTCTATGATGGGGCCTGTCGTTATCGACTGGTCAAAATTTTTTATCGGTCTTTTAAGTTTAGCTGGCTTTTTACTTGTATACTGGCTAATAAGTTACACAAAGACAGGTAAGGCATTACTGGCCACCTCAATTGATGCCGAGGCAGCAAGCTATATGGGAATAAAGACAGAATGGATGAACGGCCTTGCCTGGGGATTGGGAGGAGCCACAGTAGGTATTGCTGGTGCTCTTTTGACTAATTTTTATTATGTTTATCCCACAATTGGGATGCTCTTCTGTATGTTAGCCTTCGCTACTGTAGCTCTGGGAGGATTTGGCAGTATAAAGGGTGCCTTTTTAGCTGGTCTCATTATTGGCTTGATAGAGACATTTTTTGGACAGTTTGTATCCTCTGAACTTAAGTTTGCCGTTATATATGCCCTTTATTTTATAGTAGTAGCCTTAAGGCCTGAAGGGATGTTCGGATGGAAGTGATAAAGGATATTTTTGATTTCAAGGATTTTTCAAGGATAGAAAAGGTAATCTTGCCCCTCTTTTTTATCTTCTTATTGATATTCCCCTGGACCACTCGGTCTTCATTCGCAAAAGCGGTGATGATTAATTTTATGTTGTATTCAATATTTGCTATGGGATGGAATAGTATAGGAGGGCATGGGGGGCAGGTTGCCCTGGGTAATGCTCAATATGTGGGGATTGGAGCTTATACTGTGGCTTTATTTATGGTGTGGTGGAATATGCCCTATTGGTTTTCTATGCCCGTGGGAGTTATTATAGCTATAGGCTGGTCTTTAATGATAGGTTATCCTCTTTTCAGATTAAGAGGACACTATTTTGCTATAGCAACCATTGCTGTCTCATTGGTGCTACAGGATATCTTTTTAAACTGGGAGCTTGTAGGAGAAGCGAGAGGGATTTGTCTTCCCTTTAAGGAAACCCCAAATTTTCTCTATATGGAGTTCACATCAGAAAACTATTACTACTATTTTCTTTTTGCGATTTTCGCTGCAGGTTTTCTCTATATGAACTGGTTTAGAAAATCCAAGCTTGCCTATCAATTGAAAGCTCTTAAAGCAAATGAAGATGCTGCTGATAGTCTGGGAGTTGATATCCGTTGGGCTAAAACAAAGGCTTATGCTATTACGGCAACTTTTGCCGCCGTAGGAGGCTCCTTTTATGCTGTATACCATATGTATATTGACCCTTACGCTATTATGTGTCTTGACCTTTCTATACTAATAGCCTTAACAGCAATGTTGGGTGGTGCTGGTTCTTTCTGGGGCCCCATAATAGGAGCGGCTATACTTGTTCCTTTAGATAGATACCTTGGAGCCTGGCTGGGAGGAATCAGGGTACTATTAGGAGTAGATTTTATGATTTACGCTTTCATGATAATGGTGATAGCTGCAGTGGAACCAAGAGGAATTTGGGGTCTGGTTTTAAGAGCTCGGAAAAGGAGGTAATTAAGATGGCTCTTCTTGAAGTAACCAACTTAAGGAAAGAATTTGGAGGGGTAATTGCCAATGACAATGTTTCCCTTCGGGTAGAAAAGGGGGAAATAATAGGATTGATAGGTCCCAATGGAGCAGGGAAGACAACTCTATTCAACTGCATAGTAGGATATCTCAAGCCGGACAAAGGCAGAGTTCATTTTAAAGATGAAGACATAACCGCTCTTAAGCCCTTTCAAACAAACAGAAAAGGGATTGCTCGAACTTTTCAGTTGATGAAGGTTATAGCAGACCTTACTGTTCTGGAAAATGTGATGGTGGGCTCATTTTGTAGAACCGATAATCGCAGGATTGCCCGGAATAAATCTCTTGAGGTATTGGAATTCTTAGGGTTACAGGAATATTCAAATGCGTATCCAACTGAATTACCTATTGCTATCCAGAAGACAATAGAATTAGCCAGAGCATTAGCTACTAACCCGGAGCTATTGATGCTTGATGAGATGGCAGCAGGTTTAAATCCAAAGGAGACTGAGGAAATAGTCGCCTTAATCAGGAGAATTCACAGCGAAAAAGAGATTACCCTCTTTCTCATTGAGCATGTAATGGAGGTTGTGATGCCTGTTTCAGAAAGAGTAATAGTGCTGGACGGCGGTAAAAAAATCGTTGAGGGACCACCAAAAGAGGTAGCAGAGGATAAGCGAGTAATAAAAGCTTATTTAGGTGAGAGATATGTTAAAGGTTGATAAAATAGAGGCCAGGTATGGAGGGATGCCTGTGATTCACGAGGTATCCTTTGAGATTAATGAGGGAGAACTAATTTCTATGGTAGGAGCTAATGGAGCGGGGAAGACTACCATTTTAAAGACGATTGCAGGAAGACTTCACCCAACAAAAGGAAAAATTGAATTTGAGAATGAAGACATCAGTAAAAGTTCTACCTCCGATGTTGTTAGAAGAGGGATTACCTATATCCCTCAGGAAAGGCGTATTTTTGCTCCTCTTTCAGTAGAGGAGAATCTGCGATTAGGAGCCTATTCTCTTAAAGATGAAGAAAAAATAGAAGAGAACCTGGAATATGTTTACAAGCTTTTTCCTATTTTAAAGGAGAGACGGAAACAGAAAGGAGGCACATTTAGCGGGGGAGAACAACAGATGTTGGCTATTGCCAGGGGTCTGATGGCAAGTCCTAAACTCTTGATGCTTGATGAACCATCCTTAGGATTAATGCCTATATTAGTTACTGAAGTCCTGGAAGTGGTGAAAAAATTGAGTGAGGAAGGACACACTATACTACTTGTTGAGCAGAATGTGCGCGAAGCTCTGGAACTGGCAGATAGAGCGTATGTCCTGCAAACAGGGCGCACCATTCAGGAAGGCACAGGAGAAGAACTCCTCCAGAGCGATATTGTTAAAAAAGCTTTTCTGGGAATATAGATTTAATCTAGTTTTAAAATTTATCTTTAAAGGTGGTAAACAATGGATAGAAAATTGGGATTAATTATTCCTTCCTCAAATACGGTGATGGAACCTGAATTTTATGAATTATTATCTCCAGATTTTTCGATTCATACTGCTCGGATGAGGTTAAAGGAAGTTACTGCTGAGAGCCTGGCTAAAATGGAGGAAGAAGCGGAAGAGGAGAGTTTGAAATTAGCAGATGCAGGAGTTGGGATAATTGGATATGGATGCACAAGTGGAAGCCTACTTAAAGGAATGGGGCATGATAAGGTTATTGAGGAAAAAATTGAAAAGTGTTCCGGAATTCCAGCGGTTGCTACATCCGGGGCAGTGATAGATGCACTAAAAGCTTTTAATGTGAGGAAAATAGCTGTAGCTACTCCCTACATTGATGAGATAAATGCCTTAGAGAAGAAATTTCTTTCGGCAAGTGCATTTCAGATAGTAGACTTTAAAGCCTTTGGAATTAAGGAAAATCTTAAAATCGGTAAATTGAAACCTGAACAGGCTTACGAATTAGTTATGGAGCTTGACTCTAAGGAAGCAGAGGTTATATTCATAAGCTGCACAAACTTTTCCACAATAGAGGTTATAGAAAAATTAGAAGGAGAACTTGGGAAACCTGTTATTTCAAGTAATATAGCTACAATTTGGGCTATGCTTAAAAAATTTAAAGGAAGTAAGCCAAAGATAGAAGGATGTGGTAAACTCCTAAGAGAAAAATTGAGGTGATTTTTAAATGAAGAAAATAGACTTAAATTGTGATATGGGAGAGAGTTTTGGCCATTACAAGATAGGATTGGATGATGAGGTTATAAAATATGTTACTTCAGCAAACATTGGTTGTGGATTTCATGGTGGAGACCCCCTGGTAATGAGAAAAACAGTTAAAATAGCTAAGGAGAACGGAGTAGGTATAGGAGCACATCCAGGATTTCCTGACCTGATGGGATTTGGAAGAAGAAAGATGGATGTTACTCCGGAAGAGATAAAAAATTATGTTCTATACCAGATAGGTTCCTTATATGCATTTGCTAAAGCAGAAGGAGAAAAACTTCAACATATTAAACCTCACGGAGCATTATATAACGCAATGGTGAACGATGAAAGATTATCTCGGGCAGTTATGGAAGGAATAGCAGAATTTGATAAGGAACTTATAGTGCTTGGGCTTGCAGGCTCGAAAGTTATTAATATCGCTGAAGAGACAGGATTAAAGGTAGCCTCCGAGGCGTTTGCAGATAGAGCATATAATCCTGATGGAACTCTTGTTTCTCGAAGGTTGCCTAACGCAGTAATCACAAATCCTCAGGAAGTGCTCTCCCGCGTAATCCGAATGACAAAAGAAGAAAAAATAGAGTGTATAAATGGAGAGATTATAGAAAGGAAAATAGATACTATATGCGTTCATGGAGATAGCCCAGGAGCAGTGGAGTCAGTTAAAGTTATCAGGCAGGGATTGGAAAAAGAGGGAATACCTGCCCTCCCTATGAAAAGATTTCTGTAATCTTAAAGTTTCCACAAATTCTATTAAGACCTCTGATTGCACAGATTCTTAAAATGATTATACCGATTTAGCGATGATAATCTAATCTGTGTAATTTAGACTTTTATCTGTGAAATCAGAGATTTCTGACTTTTCCAGAAATCTCGTTAAGTTAACTGCATAGACAGGGGAGGCTTTAGCCTCTCATTTTTTTGGGTGAGTAAACCCTGTTAGATAGAGAAGCTTATCTAACGGGGTAACTTATGGAGGTAAAATGAAGGAAAAAGGTGTACAAGTATTTAAACTCCCAATGGATGCAAGGTTAGAGATTGAGGTAATAGCAGCATGTAAAAGAGGTTAAGTAAGAGATGGAAAGTAAGACAGAAAAAATAGAACTGTTGAGAATCTTGAAGGACGAAATGAAGCCCGCGTTTGGAGTTACTGAGCCGATTGCGGTAGCGTTAGCTTCATCTAAAGCTTATCAAGCAGTAGGTGGGGAACTGGAAAGAATCAGGATAACTACAGACCCAGCTCTTTTTAAAACAGGTTTATCGTGTGTAGTTCCAGGCACAAGTAAGACAGGTTTTGCAACGGCCGCTCTATTGGGGGTCTTGGTGGGTGATCCTACTTTAGAGTTAGAGGTTTTAAAGCATATTGATGAAAAGAGTACAGCTAAAGCAAAGTCATTGTTAGAGAAAGGGATTGTAGATGTGGCAATCAAAGAAGGAGAAGCAAACATATATGTAGAAGCTGCGGTTAAGACAAGTAGAGGGGTTGGTAGGGTAGTTATTAAGAGCACACATACCAATATTGTTTTAGTAGAAGTCAATGGAAAAGTTATATATAAGAAAGAAGAGAAGAAAGAAGAGAAGCATTTTACCATCAATAGCTTAAAAGTAAGTGACTTAACGAGATTTGTTGAAGAAATTCCTTTTGAAGAGATTAAGTTTGTATTGGACGCGGTAAAGATGAACAAAGAGTTAGCTCAAGAGGGACTAAATGAACGATTTGGGATAGGAGTAGGAGCTACTATGTCTACCTTAATAAGAGAAAACAAAATAGCTGATGAGCCAACAACATCTGCTCAGATTCTTGTTGCTTCTGCTTGTGATGCTCGCCTGGGTGGAGCAAAAAAGCCGGCTATGAGCATTGCTGGAAGTGGATGTCATGGGGTAACTGCTACCTTACCAGTTGCAGTGGTGGCAGAGAGAATGAACATTAAAGAGGAAAAACTCGCTAAGGCAGTCGCTCTAAGCCTTTTAATCACTATCTACATAAAAGCATATTCTGGCAGATTGTCTGCTTTCTGTGGTTGTGCTGTTACAGCAGGAACCGGGGCAAGTGCTGGGATTGTTTATTTGTTAGGAGGAAGTGACAAACAAATTGGGTATGCAATCAAGAATATGGCAGCAGATGTAACAGGTCTGCTTTGCGACGGCGGGAACTTTGGTTGTGCATTAAAAACTTCTACAGGAGCAGGCGCTGCGATAAGAGCAGCCTTTCTCGCTTTAAAGGGGATTACCATTCCTAACGATAGTGGAATTGTTGGAAAAAGTGCGGAGGAAACAATCAAAAATATGGGTAAAATCAGTTCTCCGGGTATGGTGGGAACTGACAAAGTTATCCTGGATATTATGGCCAAGAGAATAAAATAAGAAGGGTTAAGAAATGACAGAATATGAGATATATCCGTTGCCGATGGCAAGGATAACACTTAGTGCTGGCTTTATGACGTATTTTATGAATTACGACAAAACGATCGATATAACAGTTTATAGCTGGTATATAAAAGGACCTAAAAAAAATATAATAGTTGATACCGGATGCCCAATAGAAATTATAAGGAAACATAGACCGAATTGTGAAGAAATCATAACCTTTGAAGATGCCTTAAAGAAAGTTGATTTAACGCCGGAGAAGGTAGATGTGATAATACAAACACAACTACATTACGACCATTGTGGGAATACTTATAAATGCAAAAATGCGGAAGTAATAGTTCAAAGAAAAGAGCTTGAATTTGGGCTTGCTCCTCATCCTCTTATGGCTGGTTTGTATGATAGAGGAATGTTTAGTAGACTAAAGCTTCGCATAGTAGATGGAGATACGGAGGTAAATGAGGGAATTCATTTGTTGTTTGTCCCGGGACATTCTCCTGGTGCACAAGCTGTGGCAATTAGAACCGCGAAAGGTACAGCAATTATAACCGGCTTTTGCTGCACAATGGATACATTTATAATGCCAAAAGAAATTTCTGGATATACAGTGAAAAGTTTGGATCAACTTGAGGCTATGTGGCCCATCAGAGCCCCCGGTATTCATGTTAATCCACTGCAGGCTTTTGACAGCGCTTTAAGAGTGAAGGAATTAGCTGATATAATAATACCAATTCATGATACAATGTTTGAGAAAGTAAAGAAGATACCAGAAGAGGAACTAAAAATTTAATGAGAAAAAGATGCCTGAGGAAGAAATTAAAAATTTAATTGTCGGAGATAAAGCAGTATTTATCGAATTTGCCAATAAAATCTCTCCCGAAATAAACAGAAAAGTTCATATTATGGCCTCTGCAATTGAGAAGGAGAAGATAGAGGGTGTGATTGAAACAGTGCCCACCTATCGTTCTCTATCTATCTATTATGAGCCCCTCAAAATTGAGCTTGACAATTTGCTGGAAAAATTAGGAAAAATAAAAAGCAGCTTAGGGAAAATAAAAATTCCTTCCTCCAGAGTTATTGAAGTTCCTATAGTTTACGGAGGTGAATACGGACCGGATTTAGAGTTTGTAGCAAAGTATAATAGTTTCTCTCAAGAAGAGGTCATAAAAATTCATAGCGGAAGAAATTATCTGGTATATATGTTTGGTTTTAGCCCGGGTCATACATATCTTGTGGTGGATGAAAGGATAGCTACTCCTCGCCTTAAGACACCAAGAGTAAAAGTTGCCGCAGGATCTGTGGGAATTGGTGGAAGACAGACATGTATAAGGCCCCAGGAGATTCCAACAGGCTTGAGGATTATCGGTAGAATTCCCTTAAAATTATTTAATCCTGATAAAGAACCCCCTGTTCCTTTTTTACCTGGTGATTATCTTAAGTTCATCCCCATTTCCGAAGAAGAGTATTTAAAACTTAAAAATGAGTGAGAAAAATAATGTCTATTCCTGTTTTTGAAGTCTTGGAGCCAGGATTATTAACCACTGTTCAAGATTTAGGAAGAATTGGCTATCAAAGATATGGAGTGCCTGTCTCTGGAGGTATGGACGCTTTTTCACTTAAAATCGCCAATCTGTTAGTGGCAAACGATATAGACAAGGCAGTCTTAGAGATAACTGGATTAGGATTAATGAAACTAAAGATTTTAAATAGGACAGTAATTGCCCTCACGGGAGCAGATTTAACTCCAATGATCGATACCTCTCCCCTGCCAATGTGGAGAGCGATAGAGGTAAAAAAGGGGGTAGTACTATCCTTAGGAGAAACAAGGAGAGGATTTAGAGCCTACTTATCAATTGCTGGGGGAATAGATATTCCCCTGGTTTTAGGAAGCAGGTCCACTTACTGCAAGGCAAAAATAGGAGGAATAGAGGGAAGACCTTTAAGGAAAGGAGATATAATAAGCTCCTTTTTATCCAAGCAGCCTCTGGAAAGTATAACTCACCGATATCTACCTGAAGATTTTATTCCCGATTTAACTAAAGAGATTGAGGTACGCGTTATAATGGGACCACAGGATGACTACTTTAAGAAGGAAGGTATCCAGACTTTTTTAAATTCCTGGTATCGTGTCTCTCCTGAGTCTGACAGAACAGGCTATAGGCTGAGCGGTCCCAGGATAACTCACAAGGATAAAACAGATATAATTACAGATGCTATTCCCTTAGGGGCAATTCAGGTTCCGGGAGATGGCTTACCCATTATTTTAATGGCGGATAGAGGGCCAACAGGTGGATATCCAAAAATTGCCTGCATTTTAAGTGTAGATGTGGATAAAGTTGGTCAGTTGAAACCGGGAGATAAAATTAAATTTAAGAAAATAGACATTAAGGAGGCTCATGAGCTGCTAAGAGCAGAAAATGAAAAATTATTAAAGATAAACAATATTTTAAACGAACAGAGTAAAATACCTGCTAAAAAAAGATACAGGGTAAGTATAGAAGGTGAAACTTACGAAGTTACAGTGGAAGAGCTACCGATTTAATTCTAATGAGAAAAAGATGCCTGAGGAAGAAATTAAAAATTTAATTGTTGGAGATAAAGCGGTATTTATAGAATTTGCCAATAAAATCTCTCCTGAAATAAACAGAAAAGTTCATATTATGGCCTCTGCAATTGAGAAGAAGAAAATAGAAGGCATAGTTGAAATAGTGCCTACCTACCGCTCTTTATCTATCTATTATGACCCCCTCAAAATTGAGCTCGACAATTTGCTGGAAAAGTTAGAAAAAATAAAAAATAGCTTAGGGGAAACAAAAATCCCCTCACCCAGAGTTATTGAAATTCCTACAGTCTATGGAGATAAATACGGACCAGATTTAGAGTTTGTAGCAAAGCATAATAGTCTCTCTCAAGAAGAGATTATAAAAATACATAGTGGGAAAAATTACCTTGTATATATGTTCGGTTTTAGCCCAGGCTTTACTTACCTTGGGGGAATGGATGAGAGGATAGCTACTCCTCGTCTCAAGACACCGAGAATAAAGATTGCTGGAGGGTCTGTGGGAATTGCGGAGAAACAGACAGGCATATATCCCTTAGAGAGCCCGGGGGGATGGAGGCTCATTGGTAGAACTCCCTTAAAATTATTCAATCCTGATAAAGAACCCCCTGTTCCTTTTTTACCCGGTGATTATCTTAAGTTTACTCCTATTTCCGAGGAAGAGTATTCAACTCAGATTCGTCAATCTGGATAATATTCGCTGAAGTTATTCTGAGACGTCATTTTAGGTTTCATTGTTTAAGAATCCAGAATTAAGGAGCCAGAATGGAGAAAAGAAAATTTATTGTTACTGTAAACGGGACATCTTATGGGGTTGAGGTAGAGGTGATAGAAGAAAAAATAGTTTCGCAAGATATGGAAACTTCTTCATCTCAGGCTTCCAAATCTATTCCTTCAGTGGAGTTTCTCCCTACTAAAATAGCTAAAATAATCACTGCTCCTTTTCCGGCAAAGGTTTTATCAATAAAAATTAAAAAGGGAAATTCAGTAAAGACGGGAGGGGTCTTATTAACCTTAGAAGCGATGAAAATGGAGACAGAAATTTCATCTTCCCAGGACGGAATAGTTAAAGAAATTTTCGTTAGAGAAGGAGAAATGGTAGAAACAGGAAATAAATTATTAACCATAGAATAGCAAAAATGGAACTAATTCTGTTAAAAAAGATAAGACATAGTTTAATCTTCATTTATATAAGAGAAATCGTTCGGTTTTTTTCTCATAATTATTTGCTTTAAAAACATTATAAAAAGAGGATTATATAATGCTTGAAGGGTTAAAGTCCCTCTTTTGTAGTAGTGGCCTGGTTAATTTAACTGCTGGAAACCTGGTTATGCTTATCATCGGTCTTACTATGCTCTATTTAGCTATTGTTAAGAAATTTGAACCTCTTTTACTGGTTCCGTTGGGTCTCGGGGCAATATTAGTAAACCTTCCTTTTTCGGGAATAATGGAAAAGGAGGGTTTACTTTACTTTGTTTACCACGCCGGTGTAGCAAGCGAGGTTTTGCCCTTAGTTATTTTTCTAGGAGTGGGAGTGCTAACCGATTTTGGTCCTATGTTGGCTAATCCCATAACCTTGCTTATCGGAGCAGCAGCTCAGTTAGGGTTATTCATTACTATGATGGTGGCCGTAATACTTGGTTTTAAACTGCCAGCAGCATGTGCTATAGGTTCTATAGGAGGAGCTGATGGGCCTTTAGCTATCTATGCTACAGCAAGACTGGCACCTTATATATTGGGCCCCGTAACCGTAGCCGCTTACTCCTATATGGCTTTAGTACCCATTATTCAACCTCCTATTATGCGAGTTCTTACTACTCAGGCAGAAAGAAAAATTCGAATGAAACAACTACGTCCTGTTTCTCGAAGAGAGAAGATACTGTTTCCTATTGTATCTACTGTTTTTGTGGGTTTAATTCTTCCCTCATCCGTGCCCATTATGGGTATGCTCATGGGTGGCAATTTGTTACGCGAATGCGGTGTTACTGAAAGATTAAAGAACACAGCAGGTGCTGCTTTGATGAACATTGCTACTCTCTTTTTAGGGCTGGCGGTAGGGGCCACCATGGATGCACAGAAATTTCTGAGGGTGGAAACACTTGAGATTTTGGGGCTTGGATTATTTGCCTTTGCTGTAAGTACAGCAGGAGGAATTCTCTTTGTCAAATTTCTCAACCTTATTAAACGGCGTAATCCCATCAATCCTCTTATCGGATCTGCCGGTGTCTCAGCAGTTCCCATGGCTGCGCGAACATCACAGATTCAGGGACAAAAGGCAGACCCCCATAACTTTCTTTTAATGCATGCCATGGGTCCTAATGTAGCTGGTGTTATCGGAACAACGGTAGTTATTTCTCTATTTATTTCATTGGTAGGATGATATTTAGAAAACGAGTGACGTACTTTCATAATTGTCTAAAAAGGGGTTAGGTTAAATTTTTTAGTTTGTCTATTATATAATTAATAATTAAAAGTTCCTACATTAATATCAAAAAGGAGAAGAAATTTCTATGTCTGTAATAGGAATAACAATAGTAGGAATAGGAATTCTTTTTTTAATTCTTGCAGCATTAGTAGGAGTAACGATAATTTTAGGAAAATTTTGTCAGTTAACAGAAAATCTTAAATTAGCAAAAACAGAAAAAAAAGCTATAGAAAAACCATCCTTATCAAAAGAAAAGGAGAAAATAGTTGCTATATCATCAGCGGTAATTGCCAGTTATTTATCCAAGAAACCAGCTGAAATTATAATAAACTCTGCAAGAGAGATTAACTCTAAAATATCTTCTCCATGAGCTATAGCTAATAAACTTGAGTTGATGAACTCTTTGGAAGAGAAAAGAAAAAGATAATTTTATTGATGAGTATTATATCTTCTTTAATCCACCGTTTCTACTTTCAAAAGGTTGGTAGTGCCGGGAATTCCGAAAGGAACTCCTGCTGTAATCACTATCTTATCTCCCTGTTGAACCATACCTGTCTTTAAAGCTATCTTTTTTGATTTACTTATCATCTCATCTGTATTTTTTAAATCTGGACTCTGAAGAGGGTAAACTCCCCAGGAAAGAACTAATCTTCTGACAGTCTTTTCATTAGGGCTCGCTGCTATAATAGGAACTCTTGGGCGATACCTGGCTACCCTGCGAGCAGTACTGCCAGAGAAAGTAAAGGTAATGATAGCCTTTACTCCTAAATCCTGGGCAACCTGGCAGGTGGCATGGCTTATAGCATCCGGTGTAGTAGGTTCGACTGAGAGCGCTCTCTCTTCCAGTATCTTCTCGTAATTGAGAGCTCCCTCAGTTTTAATCGCTATCTTATCCATTATTCTTACCGATTCCAGAGGGTATTTCCCTATAGCTGTCTCTCCGGACAACATAATGGCATCGGTTCCATCAAAGATAGCATTAGCTATATCCGTGACCTCCGCCCTGGTAGGACGGGGATTCTCAATCATAGATTCCAACATCTGGGTAGCAGTAATCACAGGTTTCCCCGCTAAATTGCATTTCTTAATGATTTCCTTCTGAATTAAAGGCACTTCCTGGAGAGGCACTTCTACGCCCAAATCACCTCGAGCTACCATTATCCCATCAGCTGCTTCAATTATCTCCTCAATATTATCCACGGCTTCTCGTTTTTCAATCTTGGCAATCAGAGAAACCTCCACCCCTTTCTCCTTAAGAATCCTCCTTACGCTTAAGATATCCTCAGCCTTTCTGACAAAGGAAATACCAATAAAGTCAACATTACAGTCTATACCAAAGAGTAAATCCTTATGGTCTTTTTCTGTAAGAGAAGGGACATCAAGAGAACTGGTAGGTAAGTTTATTCCCTTGTGGGAGTTTAGCTCCCCTCCTCTAATTACTCGACATTTAATGTCGGTAAGGGTTCTCTTTTCCACTTTGAGCTCCAGAGAACCATCAGCAAGGAGGATAGTCTCCCCTTCTTTTACCTTTTGAGGCAGAAGAGAATAAGTTACGGAGACCTCTTTCTCATTTCCGAGAACATTCCGACTGGTGAGAACAAAGGTGGACCCCTCCTTTAAAATGGCAGGCTCTCTTTGAATTAAACCTGTTCTGATTTTAGGACCGCCCAGGTCTTGAAGAAGAGCTACAGGCCTGCCCAATTTTAAAGAAGCCTCTCGGACATACCGGGTGGCCAAGGAATGCTCCTCATAACTTCCGTGAGAGAAATTCAAGCGAGCTACATCCATCCCTCTCTTTATCAGCTCTTCTATTATTTCGGGGGACCTCGTGGCAGGACCGAGAGTACAAACTATTTTAGTTCGTCTCATCATAGCAAATTCCTTCTTAGTGAATAGCAAATGGTAAATAGAAAAACTTCGGGCTTAATCTTTTCTTACTATTCACTCTTCACTATTTACTGATTTACTAAACTCTATCTCTTTACCCTCAAGCATAACTTTAACCATATCTCCTTTTTTAAATTCTCCCCCAAGAATCTTAGAAGCTAAAGGGTTCTCAATTCTTCTTTGAATTGTGCGTTTTAATGGTCGAGCCCCAAAGATAGGGTCATAACCTTCCTTAGCTAAGACCTCTTTTACCTCATCAGTAAGAGTTAGTTTTATTTTCTTCTCAGCCAATCGCTGTTCTAAATCCTTTATCTGGATTTCAACAATTTGTTCAATTTCTGGCAGGCCAAGGCGATTAAAGATAATAACTTCATCAATACGATTTAAAAACTCCGGCCGAAATGCAGCTCGCATCTCCTCAATTATTCGGTGACGAATCTCTTCTTTCTCTCCTTTCATCTCCTGAAGCCAGCGACTGCCAATATTAGAAGTCATAATCACAATTGTATTCTTAAAATTTACTACTCGGCCATGACCATCGGTCAGACGACCATCATCCAATAATTGCAGAAGCACATTAAAGACCTCAGGATGAGCTTTTTCAATCTCGTCTAATAAGACTATAGAATAAGGTCTTCTTCTTACAGCTTCGGTGAGCTGTCCTCCCTCCTCATATCCCACATATCCCGGGGGTGCCCCAATTAAACGGGATACGGAATACTTTTCCATATACTCACTCATATCAATTCTCACTAAAGCCCGTTTATCATCAAAAAGAAATTCCGCTAAGGCTCTGGCTAACTCTGTTTTCCCTACACCTGTAGGTCCTAAAAAGATAAAAGAGCCTAAAGGACGATTTGGGTCTTGAATACCTGCTCTTGCCCGACGAATAGTATCAGAAACAGCGCGAATAGCCTCATCCTGCCCTACTACCCTCTGGCCCAGCCTCTTTTCCATTTTTAATAGTTTTTCCACTTCTCCTTCCAGCATTTGCGTTACAGGAATTCCTGTCCATCCAGAAATTATTTCTGCTATATCATTTTCATCCACTTCTTCTTTAAGTATTTTTTTCTTCTTTTGCAGTTCTTGAAGCTTTTTATTCTCTTCTTCTAATTTTTTCCTTAATTCAATTAAAACTCCGTAACGCAATTCAGCTGCCTTAGCTAAATATCCTTCTCTCTCGGCCTTCTTTTCTTCGGAAGTTGCCTCTTCTATTTTTTGTTTTAACTGACAAATTTTCTGAATCTGTTTTTTTTCTAATTGCCATTGAATTCGTATGCCAGCTTCCTGCTCCTTAAGGTCCGCTATCTCTTCTTCAATCTTTTTCAAGCGAGAATATGCATTTTTATCCTTTTCTTTTTTAATAGCCGCCTGCTCAATCTCCAATTGTCTAATTCTACGAGAAACATCATCCAACTCTTCAGGCATACTATCAATTTCTATGCGCATTCTTGCTGCAGCTTCATCAACTAAATCGATAGCCTTATCGGGCAGGTACCTGTCGGTGATGTATCGATGTGAAAGAGTAGCTGCCGCTATTAGAGCTGAATCTTGAATACGCACTCCATGATAAACTTCATAACGTTCCTTTAAACCGCGCAAAATAGAGATAGTATCCTCTACTGTTGGCTCACCAACATAAACAATTTGGAAGCGCCTTTCAAGAGCAGCATCTTTTTCAATGTGCTCACGATATTCATCGAGAGTAGTTGCTCCAATACAGCGCAACTCTCCTCGCGCCAGAGCAGGTTTAAGTATATTAGAGGCATCCATTGCTCCTTCAGCTGCTCCTGCTCCTACCACTGTGTGAAGTTCATCAATAAAAAGGATAATTCCACCAGAGGAGTTTTGAATCTCTTTTAAAATTGCTTTCAGGCGGTTTTCAAACTCACCACGATATTTTGTTCCTGCTAAAAGGGAGCCCATATCTAAAGCTAAAAGATGCTTATTTTTTAAGCTTTCAGGAACATCATCTGCTGTAATCCGCCGAGCTAATCCCTCTACAATAGCTGTTTTGCCTACCCCTGGCTCACCAATTAACACAGGATTATTTTTTGTTCGACGAGAGAGAATCTGAATAACACGCCGAATCTCCTCGTCTCTTCCAACAACAGGGTCTAATTTGTCTCTTTGCGCTAAATTGGTTAAATCCCGGGTAAACTTTTCCAATGCTTGATATTTTTCCTCAGGATTAGCATCAGTTACTTGATGAGTTCCCCTAACATCTTTAAGTGCATTGAGTAAGTTATCTTTATTCACTCCTATCCTTGACAGGGTTTCGCTTGTCTGGTCTCCTTCGCTGAGAGCTAAAAGCAGATGTTCGGTGCTCACATATTCATCCCGCATCTTCTTTGCTCCATCCTGAGCTCTCTGAAGAACTTGAGATAGGTTCTTGGCAATATAGATTTGGGGAGGAATTTCTCCATAAACCTGAGGCATCCTTTTGATTTTCTCTTCTACTAATTGCTCAAGATAATTTATATCCACTTCTAATTTTTTCAAAATAGGCTTAATTATCCCCTCCTCTTCTCTTATTAAAGCTAATAGAAGATGAGGAGAATCTATCTGTTGATGGTGATGTTCATTGGCTATATTTTTTGCATTTTGCAGAGCTTGCTGAGCTTTTAAAGTAAAATTATTCTTCTCCATAATATTGTTGTCTCCTGCTGATTAGTTATAATGGTATTGCTTTTATAAAAATCGTAACAGTTTAGCTTTCCTAAAAGACTACATATAATTCATCACACCTTAGAAATTTTGTCAACTGCCCGCATTAAACACTTCTTATTGAGACCTGACCCCATTTTCTATGGTTCTAACATACTAAATCCTGCTTCTGCATCTTCCTTGCGATACGCAGTATTGTTTGTTATCTCAAGAACTATAACCTCTCCAAGTTTCCATAGTTCAATACCGGGACGAATGCATCCACACCTTGTATTTCCTTCCCGTCCAAGCGCAGCGTGCATATGAAGTTTGGGTTTCCCGTCGCTGTCAGGAAAGATAGTCCCCACCGCGCAAATTTCATGAACGCCCTTGAGTTCAAAAATAATAGGAACTACTGGCATTGATTTATTATCCTCAGGCCCAACAACAACATTCCCCCCATTTCTAATCCCCCCAACAAGGATACACATGGCACGAGATACATTGTTTTCCTGGGCAAAGGATTCAATTGCTCTGGGCAGTTTATCCCTGTCTTCCAATCTCACGACAAATACTCTCCCAATCCTCCCTTCAGTATATTTCATTTCTCCTCCTTATCTGTAACGTTTAGATTTTCTAAAATTTTTTCTCTTTTCCATCATTGCGAGCCTGCTGAAGGCAGCTGTGGCAATCTCAAGAGATTGCTTTGTCGTTTCATTCCTTGCAATGATCAAGCTCCGTTGAGTAGTAAAGCTCATTCTACAAGGCAAGCAAGGAATCTCGTATTTTTTAGAAAAACTTACCTATTGCAACTAAAGAATAGAAAACATTATTGTCTGCATAGGAATACAGAACAGGCTTTTGTGCACTTCTCTATTAGGAAGCTTTGGCTGAGATTATGACAAATTTAAATTACCCTTAGTATAAGATAATCCTTTTTTTGAACTTTGTCAAACATTTGATTGCAAAAGGAGGTTATTCTTTAGAAGGAGTAAGATATGGCAGCCGCAACCTTTAGGGTGTGAGGGTAAAACGCAAGGTGTTTAAAAAGATTGACAACTCTTATTTTATTTTGTATTACTTTGTTAGATTTTGTGTTTTGATAAGAGAAAAGAGGATTATGCTATGGAAGAAAAACAGACCTTCTTACAATTGAAATGATTAGCCTTTATATAAAACCTTATGTATTAAAAGAAATAGAATATGCTTAAAAAAGCTAAACCATTTTTAAGTTTGGGGTTGAGTCTCAACATTTGACATTCTTTCTTCTACACTATTTGAGACCTACACCCAATTTCTCTAAATATTTCTCTTCAAATGCCAATGATAATTTATAGATAAGAAATAACCCACATCTTATTATAGGAGAAAAGAACAATGAAAAAGAAGCTCTTATTATTTTCGCTGGTTTTAGTTTTATTTATGGTATATTTTCCCCTGTCTTTTGCCTCTGCTCAGCTTCCTGTAGAAGAGTTCAACACCATCAGAATTGCAGGGGAAGGGATAGTAGATACAAAAGGCGACCTTCATCTAAAATTAGACTGGAAAATTCCCACTAATGCCCTTTACACAGAAATCAAGAGAAATTATCCTAATCCCTACGTGATACTCAGAGAATTTGCCTCTCAGAGAGCAGCTTTTGAGGTAGGTAACGCTACAATAAAATACGATGATGCCCAAAATCAGCTTCATTTACAGGCCGATTTTCTGGGAGCTTCAGCTAATAAAAGAGGAAGCTGGGAAATAGAGATGGGTAAAGATGCAGACCTTATCTGGATGGAAAAGCAGAGAGCTATTTTCTTACAGATATTCCCCATAAGTTCTCAGCTAATTCAGGTAATGAATGTTATGATAAACTTACCCCAGGAATCTTCCAACATAAGGTATGATGAGAAAAAAGGAATACTTACCTATTCTTTACCCGAAAAGCCTGCCACAGGTTACTGCGAACTTGACCTATCACTGAAATGTAAATCCCGTCTTATGGCTGCTACCTACAAGGTATATGGAAATACTGAGATATCCGAAGGAAGTATGTGGGTGGCCAAGGCAATTTTTAAAAATACTGGTGAATGTAACATCCACAACCTTAAGATAAGCTATAAATTGGGCGAGTATTCGGATTGGTCAATCCCAAAAACCTATTCTCTAATTGTACCTGGGGGATACGCGGTAGACCTTTACTATCCGATAATCTCATCAAAAGTAGCAGAGCTTTTAACCCGCACCCCCGTGGATGTGAGAATAAGATACGAGTATAAAGATGAGGAAGGAAATACCCACTCAGATGTTAGCGGAGAGAGAATAGAAATATTGGGAATAAACCAGATAGAATTTTCTAACCTCGCCATTGCGGAAAGAACCGGCACATGGGCTGATAACTTCTCCAACTCTCCACTCCTTGCAGCCTGGGTTACCCAACTTGACCCTCCGGTAAAGGCCCTTGCCGGTATGGTATCCCGTTTAGCTGGCGGGGTACCCACAGGATTAGACCCAGAATCAGCTATTAAATTTTGCAGAGCTCTCTATGATTTAGAAATAGCCAATGGTATGGCTTACCAAAC
>Ga0209121_10001741_pt1 | contig 22781 bp, 12 predicted proteins | sample Cruoilmetagenom3_FD_187292 | JGI IMG/M metagenome (GOLD analysis project Ga0209121, IMG submission 187292) | Oil polluted marine microbial communities from Coal Oil Point, Santa Barbara, California, USA - Sample 3 (SPAdes) (version 2) | ecosystem: Environmental > Aquatic > Marine > Oil seeps ... | reverse complement strand
TTACAGGCGGTCAGACGCACGATGTGCATTTTCTCGATCACGTGATGTTCGAGGCCGGAGCCTTCTATATCATGGACAAAGGGTACATCGATTTTCAGCGTTTGTACCACATTCATCAGCAGCAATCCTTCTTTGTCACCCGCGCCAAAAACAACCTGGCTTTTACACGTCGGGCTTCCTGTCCGGTAGACAAAAGCCGAGGCTTACGCAGCGATCAAGCCATTCGTTTGACCGGCCCGAAAAGCTCAGCATATTATCCCGAACTCTTGCGACGAATCCACTACGTCGATACCGAACTGGACAAACGTTTTCTGTTCCTGACCAACAACTTCAATCTGTCGCCCTGGACGATTGCTCGGCTGTACAAGTTCCGCTGGCAGATCGAATTATTTTTCAAATGGATCAAGCAACATCTTCGGATCAAAGCCTTTTACGGCACTACACCCAACGCAGTCAAAACGCAGGTGTGGATCGCCATCAGCGTTTATGTACTCGTGGCTATCTTAAAAAAAGAACTCGACCTGAAGGCCAGCATGTACGAAATTCTGCAAGTTTTGGGTGTTATGCTTTTCGAGAAAACACCCGTAAAAAACCTGTTTTCTGCGGATTTCAACAACTTTCCAAAGAGCCTTTTACGTAACCAATTATTGTTATTCGACTTATAACGGGACAGTAGTGATTTTATCTTAGATATTCAACTTGACCATTCCTGGCATTTGTTGATTATTCAAACAATGACAAAACTTGACCTATGTAAAAGGACTTTTTCCGTGCTTTTCAGATCCAAACTGATGATCGCCCTTTTTCCATTCCAGTGCCTTCACAAGGACATCATTAGCCAGTTTTGTCATGCGAGTCGCAGCCTTTATACCTTGCGCCGAAAGTTGCCTTGAGACAGGGTCACCTTGGTGGGCATACTTATTGCGTGCTTTCCAGATTCGCTCGTATAGGACCTGCCACACCGGCTCACCAGATTGAAGCTTGATGTCGTTAATGATTATCCCATAGGACTTCAGTATGCTAGGGAGCATTTGTCTGTCATTAGCGGCTTTTCCAGAGAGTATTCGTTTTGTAAGCAATTCTGCCCATTCGTCGCTAAGAAACGCTCCTTGCATAAGAGGCCGAAGCATAAAGTATTTTATTGTGACCTCTACGGACGTACATGAACACACTATTGATGGACCATATTTCTTTTCTTTGTGTAAATCCTTTGCAGACTTGAGGCACTTTTCAACTCGCGTCTGAATCGCATGACCATATTGAAACAAATAATGACTAATTCCGTCGTATGAAATCTCTTTGAGAGCATTTTCAACAAGCTCCGTCTCGTAGGCCTCCTGGGCTTCTTGTTCCCAGGCTTCATCAAGGGATATACTCATCTGGCTCTGCTCCTGTATAGAGGGACATCTGGATTAGGCATTGTATGGGCTCCCCATCAAAGTTTGGTTTACTTTGAATACAATTAAGCATTTCTCATATCAGAAGTTTATTACAGTCAGTAGCCACTTTATGTTAGCAAATGTCGGGAAATTGAAAAGCATACTGTACACCTTTAATTCTGCTTGGGGTTCCAGAAGTTACCGGGTCCACCTGCTCCCCATTCAATAGTTTCTCTCCATTGTGCACCACACTCAATACACTCGAAATCCGTCACCGTCTCCTTGGCCTTGCCTCCAAGATATTCGTTATAAACCTGTTCTCCGATCTGTTGCAGGCAAGTTTTGTCTTTTCTGCGACACTTCTCACAGCCATAGGTATCATGTGAACTCATGGACTAACCTTCAACTATAGACCAGTCACCTGGAGCGATTGGCTAATATAATATTATAAGGTTTCTCGTAAACTCCGTTTGGTGTTATCCCGTCAGTTGCCTTTATTGTCTTAATTCTCTAATTGAACGCTTAATCCAAAGTGATTTTCTCACTGGGAGTTAATATCTTAGTTTCGCATTCTGCCGCCTCTGCAAATGCTTCGGCGTCGGCCCGGCCGCCTACGATGTCGCCCCAGTGGTATGGAATGGCTCGTTTTGGTTTTATGTACTTAGTTGCCTCGGCAGCTTGGGCTGCATCCATCGTGTAAGTGCCGCCAACCGGCAGCAGGGCGATGTCAATTTCTTTTAGAGCTTTCATTTCCTCGGTAAGGTCGGTATCGCCCGCGTAATAAATGCGCTGGGAGCCAACTACGATGATAAAACCGGTCCAGTTGTTTGCTTTCGGATGAAATTGCTTGTCGGGATTGTATGCGGCCACTCCGCTCACTTTGACATTACCGAACTCGATTGACAGCCCCGGAAGAATCACCTCTCCGGCTTTTGCTTTTGCAACGACGTCGGCCGAAGCGACAAGTTTCGTTTCCGGCCCGCTCACTTTAGCAATATCATCAGGTGAGTAGTGGTCATAATGGCCGTGGCTGACAAGCACCAGCGTAGCATCGTGCGGCGAATCCTTCAATTTCCACGGATCTATGTATATGACAGCATCTTCATCACATATCTTAAAGCTGGCATGACCAAGCCATTGCAGCGTCATACCCATAACGGCCTCCTTTCTTGTTTCTTCGTTTCCTTCTGTTCTTGTGCTTTCCGTACTTTGCTTTTCTTTCCGGCATCCACAAATTGCTAATCCCAAGACAACAGGCAAGATTAATCGTCTTAGACTTTGCATCTCCTTTTCCCTTAACGGCAATTACACGACAGATCAAATTATGGCCAGACAAAAGGCCATCTTCTGCTAAAAAGGCTTCCGAGTGCGTGGCATCCGGCGGCTCTTAGCTTTGCTTTATGAGTATCATCCCTTAAAGGTGTCTCCTCTATAAGTCTCTGCACGTAAGCGTCCCTTTCCTCTTCGCTCATATAGTTATCTCTGATCTGGCCGAGTTCACCGCTGTCGAGGAAGAAGCCGCCGCAAGCATAGCACTCATCCACATTCACTTGCTTTGCACTTTTATACTTATGCGAGCGCATTTCCAAACCGCACTTCGGGCACTTGAGCGGCCCACGATCGGTATCTTTCGCCCGTGGGTTTTTCAAGGCCTCTTCGAGTGCCTTGCCGAGACCTTCGTGGCTCTCGTCCAGATCCTTTAATTCTCCCCAGTCAAACCATATACCCTTGCATCCGTTCTTGCAGACATCGACCGATACGCTCCCAAAGTCTTCTTCCACCATCGGAACTCCGCACGCAGGACAATTCATATCTTATCTCCCGTTCTCGATTTCTTTTCCGCAATACATCAGGAATTATCTTATTGCCTATCACCACCCTCAAATTTCCCAGTATATAATATCAGAAAACCGCTCATGGTGGTAAAAATATTTTGATATGGCAATCCGTAAGGACTATCAGTGCTAAATTTAAAAGGCCCTACGGTTAGCAGGGCCCCTTGTTATTAAATGTCAGAAATTCCGGTCGTTTCAGTTCAGCAAGGGTGCACATTAACTGCTTCAGGGCCTTTCTTTCCCTGGGCAACCTCGTACTCCACAGCCTGGCCGTCATATAGAGATCGGAATCCCTCCGCAGCAATGTTCGAGTGATGGATAAATAAGTCCTCACCGCCATTGTCGGGAACAATAAAACCGAATCCCTTCCTCTCGTTGAACCATTTCACTTTGCCTTTATCCACAATGTTCTCCTTGGGCCTTTTTTGTAAGCCAGCAACCTAACTTCCCTCGTATTCAATCAGGAGTACACTTCGAGGGGCATAAGAATACTCCTTGACACAAAAAAAATATAAAAGAGTAACAAACAATTGTCAATAAAATACATTTATTTGAAATGTAAAAAATATTTTCGCCCTAAGTTTCATGTGCCGCCATATTTAACAGTATTTACAATTTGGCTAATCTGTTCCAAAGGTCACTAAGAAATTCTTAAATCCAAATAAGCGGAATTAAAGCTTGATTTTGAAGCAGTCCGTCATAAAGCAGCAATCAGTATATGAACACTGGCCGTCAGATTTTCCAAAACACGGCATGCACCCTTCTGCCAACTGAATAGCGTGGATGAGATCAACCTTTTTAATTTTACCGGGTTTTAGCCCGAGTGCTTTGGCTTTCATTCTTATTTCCGGCATACCCATCCGTTTTTCCGGAGCTTTTGTTGTGGGCATTATTGTTCTCCTTTAGAGTTATCAGGTAATTATATATACCCGCAAAAGGCTTTCTTAATAGAAAGCATATTTCTTGTTCTGTAAACGATTTACCAAGCTGATTATTCAGCAGCTTTAGTAATGTATTCTGCTAATATATTTTCGATTATTTTTGTGGGTACCCATAAATAAAGTTCTGTTTTCCATTATTTTTTCCCCTTTTTATAAGCAATTTTTATCTTTTCCTCGCTTTTAAGTCCTATATTTATCCTTTAGGCGTTTTTGGTTCAAACTATACCACGCAAATCAGGCAATAATAACATGGGACAGTAATATACATTGCTCTATATGCCCAACGGATGGGTTATCGCCCCTTTTCCCGCCCTGATATACAGTTATGAGTTGAGTTTTAATTAAAAGTAGTGTAGATATTAAGTGTATTCTTACGAAAGTTATTACGTTAAATAGTCCGGTAAAAAGATAGGTTATAAGCCTGACAACATTTGAAATGAAAGGGATTACACGATGCTAAAAATAGGAATGATTGGAGCCGGATTCGTCGCCGGATTTCATGAAAGGGCGTTATGTTCGGTACGTGGTGCAGAATTGACTGGGATTTGTGCGCCCGAAGGTGCAGAAGCCCTTGCCATGCGTGCACGCCAGGATGGCCTGGGTAATACCAGGGTGTTCGAGGATGTTACAGATCTTTGTGATGCCGTTGACGTCGTCTGCATTTTCTCCCCGAATTTTACTCGCCTTGATATCATGCGCAACATAGCTAAAGCGGTGGAGAACGGGTCCGAAATCAAGGGAATCATTTGCGAGAAGCCGCTTGCCCGGAACCTTCAGGAAGCTGATGTAATGGCAAGAATGGCCAAAGCTCTACGTGTACCTACGGCTTACTTCGAAAACCAGCTTCACATGCCTTGTGTGGTAGAGGCCCGCAACCAGCTTACGGCGGTGGAACAAAGTATGGGTTCGGTACATCTTTCACGCAGCGCTGAAGAGCACGGCGGGCCGCACGAACCGTGGTTCTGGGATCCCACAACGCAGGGGGGCGGCGTTTGCTGCGATATGGGATGTCACAGTATAGCCGTCGGGATGTATACCCTGACACCCGGCGGTAAAAAGCCTGACTATCTCAAGCCTGTTTCAGTGACTGCGAATATGGCGCTGCTTAAGTGGGGTAAAGAGCCCTGGATTAACCAGCTTAAGGAAAGGGGAGTGGATTATAAAGCCACACCGGCCGAAGATTACTCCAACGTTACAATTGAGTTTAAGGATCCAGAAACCGGAGTGAACAGCATAGCACAGGCGACTAATTCCTGGATGTACGATGCGCCAGGCCTGAGACTGCTTATGGAAGCCTTCGGCCCGGGCTATTCGTACACGGTAAATTCTTTGGAATCGCCTGCGGGTTTATTTATTAGCGATGCGGCGGCGACTGCCGTTGCTGACAGCGAGCTTGCCCTTGAGAAAGCACAGGCGACACGAGGCGCGCTGGTCCTTCAGCCGAACGAGCCCGACTTGTATGGTTATGTAGCGGAGTGGCGGGATGCCCTGTTAGCCTTTGAGAAAGGCAAAAGTGCCATGCTCGATTTCCAATACGGCCGGCGAATCACAATGCTCGTGATGGCTGCCTACATGGCGCACGAAAAGAAAGTAACAATTGACCTGACGGATTCAGCCGTATTGCAGGCTCTGGAAAACTACGTCCCCATGATCCAACAAGGCAGGGGGGCAGAAGTTCTTCGTGCCTGAAATGTCGGGAAAGACAAAACTCGTCTGAGCGATTTACAGTGGAGTTTAAAAAGGAACAGCTATGGCCGATATGCTTTTGAGCCGGCGGAATTTTGTGAAAATGATAGGGGCGGGCATCGTGTCACTGGCGCTGCCAAAGGCCGCCTCGGCCGATTTCGGAAAAAAAACCAACTTCGTCTTCATTCTTGTCGATGACATGGGCTGGATGGACATGGGTTGTTATGGAAGCCAGCATTCATCGCTACGAATTGTATAATCTTGACGAAGATATCAGCGAGACAAATAACCTTGCGACAAAATATCCCCGGAAGGTCAGGCAGCTCGATGCCCTAATTGAGCAGCACCTGAAGCAAACCGGGGCACTGTCGCCTATCCCAAATCCGAAGTACGATCCGAATGCCAAACCGGAAAAACGACAAACGGCCGGCAATAGAAATAAGCCACGAGAGCGGCAGTAGGTCGACAAAAGCGACTGAATACGGTTATATTGCCTGATTGGGAATTGATGCGATTTTGGCCGGAATTCTAAATACCATGAGAAACTTCTTTCAATTTTTCACCATTTCTGATAAAAATACGTCATTTGGACCATATACACAAGGCTATACTTATGAAGCTGGTTGTTAAGAAATCTCGGTTGAAAGGGACGGTGGCGATTCCCGGGTCAAAATCGCATACGATTCGTGCCGTCGCGATTGCCTCTTTGGCGGGGGGGCAAAGCCTTATCCATAATCCGCTGGATTCAAGCGACACACAGGCGGCGGTAGCCTGCTACCGGCTGTTAGGTGCGGTGATTGATACATCCGACCCCAAACTCTGGAGGGTAACCGGTACGAACGGCAAGATCACGCCTCCGGAGGATATCATTGACGTGGGCAACTCCGGCACAACCCTGCGCATCGCGATTGGTTCGGCTGCTCTGGCTTCGCCCGGCCGAAAGACAACCTTCACGGGTGATGAACAAATCCAGAGCCGTTCGGTCGGGCCGCTGATGGAATCACTGAACGACCTGGGAGCGAAATGCGTGAGTCTTAAAGGCAACGGTAAAGCCCCCGTTGAGATCACGGGACAATTGAGGGGTGGGAGAACTACGATTGCCGCCTCGACGAGTCAATATTTGTCGAGTCTGCTTCTTTGTGCACCCCTGGCGTCCGACGATACGGCGATTGATGTGACGCTTCTTAACGAGCCGGGTTACGTGCAAATGACGCTTGATTGGCTCGATAAACAGCAGATCGAATACGAAAATCAGCACATGCGCAAATTCATAATCAAGGGTAATCAAGGCTACAAGCCCTTTGATGCAGTCGTACCTGCCGATTTTTCCAGTGCCACGTTTTTCCTCTGCGCAGCGGCCCTGGCAGCGGATGAGATTACTTTACTCGGTCTGGATTTCACTGATAGTCAGCCGGACAAAGCCGTGGTCGATTATCTCAGAGCGATGGGTGCTAAGATCAGTATCGAGCCGGATTCCGTGATGGTCGGGACTGCTTCGCTAAAAGGCGCCGATATTGATATGAACAAGACTCCCGATGCACTGCCCGCCCTGGCCGTGACTGCTGCCTTTGCCGAGGGTACGACGAGGCTGCTGAACGTTGCTCAGGCGAGAAGCAAAGAGACCGACCGAATCGAATGTATGGCAGAAGAATTGAAAAAGATGGATGTAGATGTTGAGGAGCTCCCTGACGGCCTTATAATACACGGCGGCCGGCCGAAGTGCGCTAAACTGCATGGCCGGGCCGACCATCGTATCGTGATGGCCCTGTCCCTGGCGGGTTTGAGAATAGACGGTGAATGCACTATTGATACTGCCGAGGCAATCAGCGTAACGTTTCCCGATTACGTGGAATTAATGCGAAGTATCGGAGCAAATATGGAAGTAGCGAGTTAGCAAACGGCACCGGATTAGTTATTCCTGTGCAAGCGAGAATTAATACCCAAACAACAAATTTAGGAGATGAGACAAAATGTTAGGTTGTAGTATAGGACGTTGTTTTCAGGTGACAGTTGCCGGCGGCTCTTACCAGGAGGGCCTTACATCGGTTGTGCAGGGCGTTCCGCCGGGTATTTTGTTGACCGAGCAGGAGATTTACGGTGATCTGCTTCTTAGAAAGCCGGGCGCCGACGAATTGAGCAGCCCGCGAAAAGAGCCAGACCTTCCGGTTATTTATTCCGGCCTGAACTCAGCCGACACCATCGAAAACGCCGGAAATAAGAACCATACCAACGGTACGCCGCTGGTAATTCTGATTCCCAACCTGGACCGCCATTTTATTCACATCAAGCAGTACCAGGATACGAATCGTACGCCCCGGCCGGGCCATGCGTCTTATGCTACTTTTGCTAAGTACGGCCCTAACGATGATGCGATCGGTGCCGGCATTTTCAGCGGACGTTATACATCGACCATCGTCGCGGCCGGAAATGTTGCCAAGAATGTGCTGAAGAAATGCGGCATCGATGTGTTCTCCTATGTTAAGGAAATCGCCGGTGTGCGTTGTCCGGACGTGGACGCCGAGAATGCCCTGAAATATACCGACGATTACAAAACGATGCGGCGAGATCTCGACCCGTTTTACCAGGAGGTATATATAAAAGGCCGGATCGACATGGAGATGAGATTTCTGGAGAAGATGCGGATATTGGCTGAGATAGAGCAGCAGATCGATGATATCCGGGCCAAGGCTCCGCAGATGACGGCGGATGCGATTCGGGACAAGTACGGTGTACACGCGATCGTGAATTGCCCCGATATCGACGCTGCCCAGGGCATGGTCGATGCCTGTAATCGAATTTCGGCCACGGGAGACTCGGCCGGCGGTGTGGTTGAAATTGTTGTTACCGGCATTCCGGCAGGCCTTGGCGAGCCGGTATTCTATAAGCTTGACGGTGAGCTGGGCAAAATGCTCGGTATCGGTGCCGTCAAGGGTGTTGAGGTCGGCGCGGGCTTTGCCGTCAAAGATATGACCGGATATGAGAATAACGACCAGATGCACGCCGAAGACGGCAAGATTGTTTTCGATTCGAATAATGCCGGCGGTATTACGGGCGGCATTTCCACCGGCCAGCCCATCATCGTAAGGCTTACAGTCAAACCGACGCCTACAATCGACAGACCCCAGAGAACGATTGACAAGTATACGATGGAAAATAAGCAACTGGCTGCAATCACCAGGCGTGACCCGACGATTGTAGCTCGTATATGGCCGGTCGCCGAAAATTACACAGCTATGGTAATCCTCGACCACCTGGTCGCACACTACGGCTACCAGACGCTCATGGCAAAGATGCTTTAGCCTGAAATCAAGTGTGTTCTGTTACTGTCAGGCTTAGCTCCGGCGATATTTACAGTATAAAAAAAGCCTCTCATGCAAATGGTAAATAGCGTGAGAGGCTTTTCATTTCATGTTTATTTTATGCCGTTAATCGGCCCGATCCTCGGGCGACCAGGCAGTTTCATTGCCGTATTGATCGCGGGCCTTTACACGGAATACGTGGCCTTGTCCGGTCCTGCCTACCAGGACTATATATATCGGATCATCTACCCAGCCGCTGTTGAAGCCGTGTTCGGTCGTGCATTCGAAGAAGTACTGCACGGCACCGCCGCCGGCATCTGTGGCGACTATTGCCGTCATCTCGGCGTAATAATCGAACGTTCCAAGGCCGCCATAGACTTCGTGTGGCGTCCCATCGACACCGTTGGCGTCCACAGTCAGGTCCCATTCCATCGGATCGGGGTCTGGGGGAATCAGATCCGGAGCTACAGGGAACGTGAACATAACCGTATCCGACCAGTCTGTTTCATTCTGTCTGGTCGATAAATCTCTGGCTTTGACTCTATAGCCGTATTCGGCGTCGGGAGCAAGATTGACATCTGTATAATTCGGTTCATCTATCCAGCCGCTGTCATTACCATCACCCACTACGTTCTCGAAATAGTATTGAACGTCACTATCATCGTAGGCGATTGTCGCAAGCATAATAATCGACGTCGGCGAGTTCGGATCGATACTCTCTATCCGCGGCGCGGGTGCCGGCGGCACGGTATCGATTCCTGCATAGCGGACTTCCGACCATTCGGTCATGTTGCCGTATTTATCTCTTGCTCTTACTCTATAGCCGTATGAAAGATCGGTTGTGATGCCCCTGTCTGTAAATGTCGGACTCTTCTGCCAGCCGCTGTCGTGGTTGTCGCCGTCAATGCGGTCGAAGAAGTACTCGACGTCCCGGCTCCAGGCATCAAATGCGGTCTCGGCTTCCATGCTAATGGATGACGATGAGCTTAAATAAGGCTCTATATACCATTCACTCGGATCGGGAACCGGAGCATTGATGTCACTTACGCCATCGCAGTTAACTAAGAAAGCTAAGTCGTCCTCGTTCACGTGCCTGTCCGTTGTAATGTCTGCGCCGTTCAACCAACCGTCTTGTTCGGAACTCGGTATGTCGATCGGCTCTTCAAGCCATTTATCAGCAAGGACTGCAAAATTATCGAAGCCGATTATTTGTGCAAATTTATCAAAATCAAGCGGATCAATAACACCATCAGCAATGAAGTCGGCGAGTCTGCATTTGTCTTCGGTATTATAGTGGTAACCCATATCGACCTTGTCTGTATCGCGAACGTGGTCCGTGCGGGTTGTGTATCCGAGCAGGCCGACATGACTTGCGTAATCACTACCCGTATTTACACAGGGACTGGTCCCTGACTCGCCGATGCTGGTCTGGCTGAGGTAATAGTCGCCGAGCGGTCCGCTTACAAACAGCGGATCTTCGTTGATGTTTCCGTCGCTCGTATTCAAGTTAAGAATACAGTCAGTATCAACCCAGATATTATTCAGTGATGACTTGACGTCACTGTGCAAGACTGTAACCGTACTGCAGATCGGATCAAGCTCGAAACCGGATCCTACGGCGATCTCCTGGCCTTTCAATCCATAATTGTTCCAGAAAATGCTGTCGGTAACAGTGACGTCGCTCTCATAGCCGCAGTACAGTGCACCGCCAAAGCCGGTGTCGTTAGGCTCGCCTATGATGCCTGCGGCAGCGTTTCCGACGAATGTGCAATTCGCAATTGTAGGCATTGCATACCAATTTATAGAAATACCGCCTCCATCCCGGCCGGCAGCGTTATTTAAGATCAGGCAGTTATTAATCGCCGATCCGTTTTCGCCTCGCAGGTATAATCCGCCACCTGAGCCATCGGCTTGGTTGCCGCTGATGTTGCAATCCTGGATAGTGGCATTTGTCGACCAGACACATAAACCGGCACCAATACCGAGAACTTCATCGTCATTCGGGTCGTTGACGTCCCCGATGGCCTGGTTATTGGAGACAATAGTACCTTTTATGCCGATTAAACCTCCAGAACCTAAAAATCCACCGCCGCGTAGTGCCGTATTCGATACGATATTACAATCGGTGATTACCGCATCAGTATTACTGATGTATATAGCACCGCCGGAATCAGCCTGGTTGTCAACAAAATTACAATCGGTGAAGAAGACCGTTGTGTTGTGCTCGGCAGAGACACCGCCGCCGTATCCGATATAGGGGCTAAGACGATGGTTAGGATCGACTAACGTTTCGGAAGCGACGTTGTCTTCAAATGTACAGCCATTGAAAATTGCCGTCGAGTCGGCTGCGCAATAGATACCGGCTCCGTAACTTGGTAGTTCATACGGTACGAGAGGCTCCAGTTGTCTGCCTCTGCCGGCGGCACTCCGTATACCACCTTGCCCACTCATGCCGCCAAACGTACGATTGGCCCTGATTTCACAGTGGTCGAACGTTACATTGGTTCCAATATCACAGAATACGCCTCCTCCGTATGCGGAATACCATCGGTAGTCGTCGATATGCGTAGTCAGGTCAGGTTGACCATAAATAGGCCCGTAAGAGAGCCCAAAATCCCATTCCCAGAGTTGCCACAAATGACCTTCTATCAGATTTGCTGCTATAATATTAGCAGTAGTTGGAAAATCATATACAGGATCTAATGCGGTGCCTTCTCTGCTATAGTTGCCTCCGTAGTTCGCATAACCGCCTGGGGAAGCATAGTCACCGCCGTTGCCGCCATTGCCACCGTAGGCTTCATTGCCCTCGATTATACAATTAACCAGCGTAGGATTAGTATATGGGCCGCAGTATATACCGGCGCCGCGTGCCCAGCCGCCCCAGCCGCCTCGGCCTGCATTGTTGTTTTGATCTGCTCCTTCACCATTTCCACCGCTGCCTGCGAATATTATGTTATTTCTGATTATACAGTTCTTAATAACCGGGCTGGCCCCCGGTTCAATATAGATTCCGGCACCTTGGCCCGGTGCGCCATCTTCGCCATTGGGATGGCCGATACCCCGGTCTCCATCATCGCCATCTCCCCAACCCCCACCGAAATTCTCAATAGTAAAGCCGTTCAGAACGGTGTTTGCATCTGTCGTCGATCTGAATACAACGCCGATGTAGTTGAAATTTGAAATCCCTCTGTTTCCTCTAATAATCGTTGAAGCCACGGTATTGGGATCATGGGGATCTCTCGATGTGATATAAACAGCCTTGTCGATTAGCAGCGAGTATTGTAAATATCCACCGTGATAAACTCCCGTATCGACCACGATCTGATCTCCATCATTTGCGGCAGTGACAGCGTCCTGGATTGTTTGATAATCACCGGGCACGCTAATCATGGCTGGCTTCCAGAATTCAACTTCGACAAAGGCGTCAGTGCCAACTATAGTTACCGTATTGTGCGAGGATTTGGACGAATCATTGTCGGTTCCGGACCATTTTGCTACTCGCCAGCCGGCTTCGGGGGTGGCAGTTAGTTTTACCACGGTCCCGGTGTAATAAGTACCGCTGGAAGGTTGAATGGTTCCTTGTCCACTTGCAACTGTAGCTGTCAAGGTATATGTAGGTATGTCTGTTTGGTCGCCATAATGGAAACCGATATCGACTACTCCCGTATCTTCCTCGCCGTCAGTACGAGTAGTGTAATCCGACGGTATGAGATTTGCGGCGGGACCGCTTCCGGCGTTCAGGGCCGGGCTGTTCGCACTCTGACCGGAATCACGCTGGCTGAGATAATACTTGCCTATCGGACCGGCAACAAACAGCGGATCGCCTTGTATATTGGTATCATCAAGCTCAGGACCGGTAGAGATATCCGCCTGGTTTGAATTGGTCTCGTAAAGCACGTAATCGCCGTCCGAGTTTTTGTCGAATAAACTGTAGTTTACTGTTGTATTGCCAAAGTCTTCTTCGGCTATCGCGTCTTTGTTGCAGTCCCGGAATATAGAGTCGGTAATCGTCGCATCCGAAGTCCAGTCACAGAATACGGCACTTCCCATGCTCTGGGCCCGGTTTTCACTGAAAGTGCAGTTTATAATCTCGGGCTGTGCGAATAAGTTGCCGGATATGGCTCCACCATCTACGGCGGAAGAATTGCCGGTCAGCAGGCAGTTCTTAACTAAGTGCTTGACATATCCACCATAGAAGTTAATTGCACCACCGGACCCGTTAACACCTTCGGCGACATTATCACTTAAAATACAATTCTCTATCGTCGCTTCCGTGTCGGCACAGGCCACGCCACCACCGATGCCGTTACTGATGTTGAACATGCTGTCGATGCTGGTATTGTCAAAGTAGCTTGCGACAAAGTTATCAGATGTTAATAAGCCCGTCAGGTAATCATCCAAAAGGTCTTGATCGCTTATTATACCTATTCCACTGCCGCCTATAGACCTGTTGCCTTTTATAACTCCACCGTCAATAGAGACGGTTCCAGCCGAAAGGAACAGGCCTCCGCCGCTTTTGGCGGTATTGTTAATGAAGTAGCAGTCATTGAAAACGGCTTCGAAGTCCTGGAAGTGAGCGCCGCCGCCCCAGCCGTAAGTACCTTGTAATGCCTGATTTCTGATAAAGCGGCATTGGTTGAAGGTCAATTTCAATATCACACGGATATCAGGATTATTCGTATCGAAGTAAGCCTCTACTGCACCGCCGTTTTCACCGGCTACATTGTTAATGAATGAGCAGTCCGTGAAATCAGCGTCACTATCCGAATAAACAGCACCGCCGTCGGCTAAAGCAGAGTTGCCCGAAAAGCTGGTGTTTTTAATGTCTGCTTTGACTCTTTCGGCAATATAGATTGCACCGCCATTTACGGCATCAGTGTTGTTCATGAATGTGCAATCATTGACGTCTAACGTACATCCGGGTCTGCAATAGACCGCTCCGCTAAGGTTGCCTGTCAGGCTGCAGTCATCAAGAGTGACAGTGTTGTTCGACACAGAATACAAAGCACCACCCCTGGTATATACGAAGGTACCTTGGGTAAGTCCGAATATATCTGAAATCACTTCATAGGCCGAATTGTCAGTGAATGTGCAGTCAGTGAAGTTTGCATCGGAAGTACGGCCGAAGTACGCTGCTCCGCCGGCTATGCCGTCATAAGACTGGATTCCGCCGGTCAAGCCGGGTTGAGCAGGCGGGTCAAGTGCGCCGCCTGTACCTACGGTACCGCCCTGTCCGGGAATACCCGTGGAAGCGCTATTGTTTATGAAACTGCAATCGGTTATTGTCGGGCAGCTTTGATCGTCACTGTAGATTCCGCCGCCGATGCCGTCGCCAATCGCATCTCCGCCGTTTCCTCCGCCGCTTTCATTTCCGCTGCTAACGCTTCCGCCGTCACCGCCGTCACCACCCATACCACCATGTGCGAAATTATCTCGAATAGTACAATCAGTGATAATCGGACAGCTTCCGGACAGACAGGCGATAGCACCGCCGTAACCGTATCCTGTGCCGGCGCCGGCGTGGCCGCCCCAATGCCCGTCACCGGATGTTTGAATTTCTGCGTCCGGGTCCGTTGGCGCTATAAAAGACCACTCATCAGGTAAATCATCGAGGTTCATACCGGGTAGATATGTGTACATACCGGCAGCACCGTCTCCACCGTGGGCACCGGTAACAGTACAGTTGGTTATCACGCAGTTTTTAATCGTCGGGGAGCTGCCGTTTTCACAGAGGATACCGCCGCCATAACCATCGCCCTCAATGTCTGAACCTCTTTCGGCTCTTGGAGGAGTGGCATTGGGATCAGGATCGTCATCCGGCTGAAGTTCATACGGATACGGTTGAATTGATCCGAACTGCCCGAATGCACCGTTTCCGCCGTTAATGTAGCCGTTTCTGATTGTGAATCCGATTACTTGGGTATTGTAATCTTCGCCGCTATGGAAGTGGAAAGCGCGGATATTATTCAGTCTGACGCCGTTGCAATCAATAATCGTGTTAGCTATCACCTCCGGATTGTCCGGATCGGTTGACATCAGGGTGATATTTTTGCCATGGAAGTCAATACCGTTCGGATTGGTAATAGTGTAAACTCCCCGGTCGACAACGATATTTACACCATGTTGGTCGGCAGCCTGTACAGCTTCCTCAATTGTCCTGTACTCGGTTGGAACCTTCAGGATGCGGTTTATGGCCGGCTCAAATTCGATACGAACCGTCTCAGTACCATTAACCGTCAAGGTATTAGTATTGGAATTCCAGGATGGATCCCTGTTGGTTCCGGTCCATCTCGATACACGGTAGCCCTCTTCGGGTGTTGCCGTGAATTTGACCAGGTCGCCTCTGTGTTGTATGTATGTGTACGTATATGTGCTGCTATCCGGGTCATATAGTGTCTTGTCGGGAACGATTGTATCAGGATTGACCTTAACAGTCCCCGGTCCGACAACGATAACGGTTAATTCATGCTCCTGGCCTTGTACCACGTAATGATGACCCATATCCACGACATCGGCGTCGGGAACACGGTCCGTTCTCGTGGTAAAGATATCCATGCCCAGATTGTCGGCAAGGTCGCTGCCGGCATCGATGCAGGGGCTGTCCTGGCTCTGTCCGGCCTGCTTGTGGCTCAGGTAGTTTGTCCCGGTAAAGAGCGGATCATCGTCGATATTGCCGGCCAGCCAGTTAAGTGTGCGTCCCGGTTCGACGTGGATAGCTTCCGGCGACCGCCCGCCCTGGATATCGCTATATGAAACTGTAAGGGTAGCGGGCCTGTCAAGATAAACCGGCTCCATATCGCTTCCGATTGCAATCTGGTTGCCGTTGGTACCTGTGTTATTCCAGAGGATGCTGTTGATAAGGGTTGTTTTTGTTTCGTAGGAGCAGGCTAAACCGCCGCCTCTTCCGCGGCTGGCTTCATTGCCGTCATATACTGTATTGTTAACGATCGTGCAGTTTGAGATTGTCGGCTCTACATACCAGTTCGCAGCAATGCCGCCGCCGTCGATCGAAGCTGAGTTTGAGGTAATCAGGCAGTTCCTGAGTATCGGCGCAGAAGGATCTCCGCCCAGATACACACCACCGCCGGTTCCGCCTGACACATTATTGCGGATTACGGAGCTTTCGAATTTTGCGTCGGATGACCAGGAGAAAACTCCGCCGCCGCCGCCATAAGTGGTAACTGCGCCAGGAATTGGCAGAATCAAACCGGTAAACGGATCGATAGCACTCGGATCGACTATACTTTCTTCGGCGATATTGTTCCTGATTGTACAGCCTGTAAATTTTGGAGCGCCGTGGCTGAAGTATATCCCGCCTCCATAGCCGGCCATGTTATCGCTGATTGTACTGTAGGAAATCGCTACTTCGGAATCTTCACCATGCCAGTACAGACCGCCGCCGAATGACGCTGTGTTGCCGAAGATAATGCTGTCTTCGATTTTAATATTGCTTCCGTTGAACCAACTGAATTCGTCGGGGTTCCACGCTCCGCCGCCGTATAAACCACCGGCTGAGATGGCTGCTGAGTTGTCGGTGAATCGGCTGTTGTCGATATCCAGGGCGCATTGATACCATGCGTACAGTCCGCCGCCGTCGAGTCTGGCGGTATTTTCGTCATAGTCGCAGTCAATTATCTCGGCCGAGCAGCTTGGGTCAAAGAATTGCCCGCCTCCGTAGTTGGCCGTATTGCCATTGAACATGCTTTGATTGAATACCGCCGAGGAACCCTCTGCATAGTATTCGCCGCCACCGTCGTTTTGTTCTGAGGCATTGAAACTTATTGTAATCTTGGTCTGCCTGACTTTCGAGTCGAGATCGTAATAATTGCCGCCGCCGTGGGTCGAAGTGTAGCTCCATTCGGGCAGACCCGGCATTCCGTCCATGCCATCGGCGCCGTCATTGCCGGGGGCGCCGGCTAAACCGCCGTCACCGCCGGGATAAGGTTCTGTTTGAACGTTTGTAGCGGTTTGGTTATAAGCGATTACTGTATCGGAGATATCGACCTGGCAGTTCTCGCCGAAGAATATTGCACCGGCCCATGATCGGGCCCCGTTTGTGCTCGCATTTCCGCCGTTGCCGGCATTACCGCCGTTACCGCCGGCGGCCTGTGTCTCGGAGTTATCCGTGCCGGGATCGCCTGCGGGATCGCCGTCGCCGCCATCAGCGCCGACTCCGCCGATTGCACCGGTTCCACCATTGCCGCCGTTGCCGCCTAATCCGCCGTAGCTGCCCAGTCCCTGGAGAGTCGTGCAGTTTAGAATTGTACAATACTGTATTGTCGGACGGCAGTTGGGTCCGAAGTATATCGCACCACCCAGGGCTTCAGCCCCGGCTCCGCCGTTACCGCCTATTCCGCCTGCGCCGCCGCTACCGCCTGCACCGCCGGCGCCACCGCTGCCGCCGATGCCGCCTGCTCCTTGTGCTCCATCTCTTGCTCCTTCTGGGCTTCCGGCCTGGCCGATCTGTCCATCCTGGCCTATCTGACCTTCCTGTCCATCCTGTCCGTTCTGGCCCTGGCCGCCGAAACCGCCGTTTCCGCCGATTGCGTTACAGCCGGTTATCGTACAATTCAGGATGATAGGGGCGCAATTGGCGTCAAAATACATCGCGCCGCCGTAGCCCAAGCCGCCGTCGCCGCCGTTAAAGCCGGCCATGCCGTCGGCACCATCCGCTCCTGGCTCGCCGTCTGCACCGTTTTCGCCGGGAAGACCGGCAAAACCATCTATAGGAGCATTGGGATCCTCAGGCAGCTCGGGCCCGTTAGGATCATCCGGATACCACATGGACGGATCATTCGGATCCGGTATGGGTTGTTCCGGCAATGGATCAAGCGGGGGCAGTGGATCCACCACAGGTGGAGCTGGTGGTGGAGGATCGGGTATGAAAGATGCATCCTCACCGTTCTGGCCCCAGGCACTGCTGTTGCTGATAATCAGGTTAGAAAGCGTTGGGCTGCTTCCGTTAAGGCAGGTTATTGCACCGCCGAGAGCATCCGCACCCTTGGCGCCGGCACCGCCTGTATCGGTCGGAGTATTGGGATCGATAAGGCCTGCCGAACCATTTCTAATCGTGAAGCCGTCCACGACGGAGTCGTGGCCCTCGCCGCTTTGGAATATGAAAGCCCGTGAGACGTTGGCACAATCGATAATTGTATTATCCACGGTCTCCGGATCGTCCGGATTCTCGCTGGCGATTGTAATGGCCTTGCCCATGAAGTCGTAACCGCCCGGGTAGGTGCCGGCCGAGACAATCACCTTGTCGTCGTGATTGTAGGCTGCTTCTATTGCCGCTGAAATCGTCGTGTATTGTCCCGGTACGTGCAAGCTTTGCGGCTGCCGGAACAACACGGTGACCTCCTTGTCGGAATCTATTGTTACGGTATTTTCTTTGGCCCAGGATGTATCGTCATCTGTGCCGGTCCATTTATCGATGCCGTAGGTTTTGTCGGGAGTGGCGATGAGTTTTACAACTGTGCCCTCAGGATAATATTCGCCCCTTCTGTGGTGGGGCGTAATTGTTCCGTTGCTGCCGACGACTTCGGTGCGCAACTGATATAATGGAATCTCTTCAAATTCGACCGTGATGTCTGTATCGACAATCATCGTGATTATCTTATCCGGCCCGGTTGATGAGTCATCCTCGGTCCCGGTCCAGGCCTTAATTCGATAGCCGTCGCTTGGATATGCTTTAATCTGTACCACTTCATACTGGCGGAAGGGACCTCTGTCAGGCTCGACACGGCCGTCGCCCGTTACGGTGATATTCAGTTGGATGCTTTTGGCCGGCAGGGCGGGATAATGAGCTCCCATATCCGCCACGTCTGTATCTGTGATACCGTCTGTCCTTGTGGTGTATGTATTGAGCTGCAGATCGGGATTCGTCGCGGGATCGCCGATGTCCACACAGGTGCTGTCACTTAGCTGTCCCGCCGCCGTCTGGCTCAGATAATAATTGCCGAGGGGGCCGGTTACGAATATAGGCTCAATGTGAATATTGCCCTTGCCCTCGTCATCGTCCTCGATGCAGGAATAGGTGGCCGAACAGTTATACAGGTCGTCACCATTACCCCACAGGATACAGTTTGTAATGACCGGAGAAGAGTCGTGATAGGCGAAGATACCGCCGTCTTTTGAAGCGTTCAGATCATCGACGATAATAGTACAATTCGTGATCTCCGGCGACGAGGAGTCCAAATCAATTCCGCCGCTTTTATAGACCGCCGAATTATTTGCAATCACACAGTTAAATATAGTTGGATTGGAATTATAGCAGGCTATACCGCCGCCTACGTTGTCTGCGAAATTATAGCTGATAAGACAATTCTCAATTACGGGGGAAGAATTCTCACAATTGATACCGCCGCCTATAGCGGTGCTTCCGGCAGTCTGGTTGTTCGTGATTGTGCAGTTTTTGATTGTCGGCGAGCTGTTCGAGCAATCGATTCCGGCGCCGTAGAATTTAGCGAAATTATTAGTTATAATGCAGTCGGTAATCGTCGGTGATGTTCCGTCGCAGCGGATTCCGCCGCCGTAATCGGCATTGCCCCAGCTAACAGTGAAGCCTTTCAGTATAGTATCCGGGCCTTCGTTGCTGGCGAACGTTACGGCCGAACCGTCATTCAGTATGCCCACAATGAAAGTGTTATCCGGACTTATTGCCGGGTTGGTCGGCTCGTTGATATCGCCGCTGCGGAGTGTTATCGCCTTGCCTTTAAAATCGATGGCCTCGATAAAGAGTCTATCGGCTTCGGCGATCAGCTCGTCCCCGTCATCGGCCGCATCAATCGCCGCCTGGATTGTAGTATACAGGTTGTCGGGATTGGTCGGATCGTCCTTGCTGTTGAGAACTTTACCCGGATCTCCACTTGGGATTAACGTCATAGCGTTGTGAAGATTGACGCGCCCGCCGGATAGACATCGCCTGGGTGTAGTCAGCACCGGGTCGACCGTCTTCATAAGAAGTCCCTTGATTACTTCTTTGGGCAGGGCCGGATAATACGACCATACCAGGGCGCAAGCGCCTGAGACATAACCAGTCGACTGCGATGTCCCGTCTAACATATCATAATTGTTAGACACAATGAACACGGTCATTGCGAAATTCCCGGTTGACGGCGTTGTGCTTATAATGCCGGTCCCGGGTCCCGCTATATCAACCGAAGTCGCTCCGTAATTGGAGAAATCCGACATTATATCATTTGGATCGGTTGACATTACAGAAATGATGTTATCAAGCTCATAGCTTGCAGGATAAACAGGATTTACATCATTATCATTGCCATAATCGATACCGGCCGCGGCTACAAAAAGCACTCCTGCATTGCCGGCCTTTTCGATCGCTTCTTTAAGAGTTTGTGAATCGTATTCACCTCCCCACGAAGCGTTGATAATGTCTGCACCATTGTCGATAGCGTATTGTATGGCTATTATCGCATCGCTGGCAAAAACTTCGGGGACAGTATTGAAATCATCGGCAAATATCTTCAGAGCCATCATCTTGACATTCCAGCAGACGCCTGTGACGCCCAGGCCATTATTGCCAACCGCGCCGATAATTCCCGCTATGTGGGTGCCGTGATACCATGCATCCTTCGGATCGCTTTTTCCGTCATTAGACCTTGCCGCACTGGTACCGGCGAAATCGTAACCATAGATGTCGTCGATATAACCGTTTTCATCATCGTCGACTCCGGGTGTGCCGAGCTGCTCTGCGGTGTTCACCCACATATTAGCAGCCAGGTCGGGGTGCTGATAGTCGATGCCTGTGTCGATAACGGCTACAACGATATCGGAGCTGCCGGTTGTAATATCCCATGCCTCGGGCGCATCAATGTCTGCATCTTCCGTGCCCCCTGTCTGTCCTGTGTTGTCCAATCCCCACAAATCAGGGAAATTGGGATCGTTGGGAACAGCAAACAACCTGTATTTATAGTTCGGTTCGGCGTATAGAACGTTTGCCGACTGGAGGAATTTGATCCCGGCATTCAGAACGCTCGAACCGGCCGGCAGTTTTACTATAGCCAGCCCGGGCGTAATGTCGTCATATTCCTTCTCCACCGCAGAGCCGGTAACGATGTGATCCGAAATCCTGCTCCTTATCGCGCGACGCGTCAACGGACCCATTAACACCGGCCCTTCGGGAAGCTGGGAGCCTGAATCCGGATCGGCAAAGCGCACAATCAATTCGTTTTGTTTATAGGCTGCCGAAGCATTGTGCAGCGGATCGGGATATCCGGCCCATTGCAGATCCACTGCTCCCGCAAAACCAGATGCGAAAAACAAAACGAATAAGCTAATCAGAAATTGTCGTTTCATTCTACCTGTTCTTTAATAGTAGTTATTTCTGAAACTGTTAATCGTCTAAGACACTCCAGCGTGCTAAGACGTCACAAATCACGTTTCACAAGAATGTGGGAACTATCGCAAGAGACCCCTGTAACAGCCCGAGGTTTATAACTCGCTTTCCATTCTGGCAATTGCTTCAGCTTCACGCTCTTCCTGCAGCAGGATTGTCGGTTTCACCAGTATCAATAATATTTTATGGTCTCTAACCTTGCTGCGGTTGCCGAACAGTCTTCCAATGAGAGGTATCTTGCTCAATATCGGGACACCTGATTCCTTTTCAATCTCCGCAGTTATTCTCTGACCGCCCAATAATAGAGTCCCGCTATCGGGCACACTTACACGTGTCATGAGCGAAGATTGTTCTGTCTCGGGAAGACTCACCTCCCAAGTTTGAACCTCCCCGGCTCCTCCACCGATAATAGGCGCTGAAACCTCGCTCGTATTAATCCCAAGAAATTCGTTCTGTGTTGTAATTATATTGAGTAACACATTCTTCTTATCCTTGGTGATTATCGGCGTAATACCCAGAGCACTTCCAATCTGTGCCTGCATATACTGCGGGATATTACCCCCGCCCGCCTGAGTTGTGCCGGTCACACCGCCTACTGCAGTTACACCTTGAGTCTGAACAGGAGGCAGCGGAAAAATCATCATTCTGTTAATAATAAAAGCGGCCGATTCACCGCTCAGAACGGTTGCTACCGGAGCGTTTAATGCCTTTGCGTCTCTGTGAGCCACAGTAGCACGCAGGAGGAACGAAACCTGCAAATCATCCAGTATCGAGCCATACCCACCTGCAACAGCCGCAGCCGATGCACCGATACCACCAAAACTCAGAGGAATCTGTGTAGGTGATGGCCCAGTCATAAAGGCGGAGTCCTGCTCGAAAGTAACCTGACCCCACTTGCCTCCGAGGTTATCAATAAAATCTACGTCTAAGCCGATGTCTTCGAGGAAGTTCTCACTTACGACGAGGAATCTGGCCTCAATGGAGACCTGATGTCCGAGTGACTTCCTCAGCGCCTTGAGCAGATTTTCGATTTCTCGATGGACCTCATGTGTATTGTAAACGGCAAGTTTTTTCGGCGACTGAGTAGGATAAGGTGTTACAGTCCCTTCTCCTAAATCACTGAGATCGAACCAACCATCCGGCTCAATGCTCTCCTGAATAAGCTCTATCAAACTTTGTGCCTGGAAAAAGCCGCCCTGGCCGCCCATCATACCGCCGCCCATCATGCCGCCGCCCATCATGCCGCCGCCCATACCACCGCCGTAGCCGCCCATGCCGCCGCCCAT
>Ga0209121_10001740_pt1 | contig 22790 bp, 22 predicted proteins | sample Cruoilmetagenom3_FD_187292 | JGI IMG/M metagenome (GOLD analysis project Ga0209121, IMG submission 187292) | Oil polluted marine microbial communities from Coal Oil Point, Santa Barbara, California, USA - Sample 3 (SPAdes) (version 2) | ecosystem: Environmental > Aquatic > Marine > Oil seeps ... | reverse complement strand
ATAGGTAATAATGTATCTATTGGGCATAATGCCATTGTACATGGTTGTACCATTCAAGACAATGTTTTAATAGGTATGGGAAGCATTGTTATGGACGACTGTGTAATAGAAAGTAATAGTATTGTGGCAGCAGGAGCAGTTGTAACAGCAAACACTAGAGTAGAAGCAGGAACTATTTATGCAGGAGTTCCAGCCAAGAAAGTAAAAGATATTAGCAAAGAGTTAATTTCAGGAGAAATCAACAGAATAGCAGATAATTACGTGAAATATTCTAGTTGGTTTAAGTAAGGTGTAAATGTTAAAACGCAGTAAATCACTTGTTTAAGTGGAAAATATTTACTATATTTAGATTGTTGTATTGAGGTGCCTAAACTTACATTAGTGGCTGAGAACATACTCATAGTACTTTATTGGATAATGCCAAAAAAGGAATACGACTTGCAAAGGAAACACTTGATAAAAAATGTCATACTGTTTCCTTTGTTTTTTTATGGCGTTACCACAAGGGTCGCGTTTTCCATTATATCTTTTTTTCGTGCCTCAAAAAAGGATGCCACTGCAACCGCTAACGCAAACCAGAACTTCAATTAAAATATAGGAATATAGAAATATAGTAGGTATGAGGGATTAGGTATAAGGGGTTATGCTAATTTAAAAGGCTAGAAGTCTAAATAGTCTACAGTATAATCTTCTTCTAAAAGTTGCATCATTACTCTTGGGTTTCCGTTAGAGTAAAATTGCAATTTAGGTGTATTGCCTGTGGTATTTAAAAGCTCATGTTGTTTTAAAACAGCTTTTGTTTGTTTGGCTACTGCTTCGCCAGAGTCTATAATTTTAACATGGCTTGGTAATATTTTTAATAACTGCGGAATCAAATAAGGATAGTGCGTACAGCCTAAAACCAAATAATCTATATCTGCATCTAACATTGGTTTTAAGTACAATTGTAAGAGATCTTTCATTTGTGTAGACTCTACATTGCCACTTTCAATTAAAGGAACAATACCTTCACCAACCTGTTCTATAATTTTAATTTTATTAGAAAATATATTAGTGGTTTTATAAAACAATTCACTAGACAGTGTTCCTTTTGTAGCAAGAATACCAACTGCTTTTGTTTTGGTGTTTAATGCAGCAGGTTTAATTGCTGGTTCAATGCCTATAAAGGGTATATTATAGTTTTCACGTAAATAGTTAATAGCATTTGTGGTTGCTGTATTACATGCAACAACAATAAGCTTACAGCCTTTATTAAGTAATAACTCGGTGTTCTTTTTACTTAAATCAAGAATTTCATTTTTGCTTTTATTGCCATAAGGAGCATTTTTGCTATCGGCTAAATAAATAGTGTTTTCATGAGGTAGTAATGCATGAAGTTCTTTCCAAATAGAAGTACCACCAACGCCAGAATCAAAAACACCAATAGGTTGTTTACTCATATACATACATATTGTTTATAAAAGTAAATAATTACTTTTAAATACATTTAGTCATTTAGATTTTTAAGTAGATATAATACACAATTTTTTAAAGTCTATTGCATAAAAAAAGCTGTCTTTTACAAGACAGCTTTTTTTATAGAAATATTAAAGGTTTATTAGAAACCTAATTCTTTTTTAACATCAGCAAGTAAGTCTTTACCTTCTGCCATGATAACACCACCACCTTGAGTAGAGTCTAATACATAGTTAAAACCTTGTGCTTTTGCTACTTTTAAAATTGCAGCTTTTGCTTTTTCTGTAATAGGTTTTAGCAAGTCCACTTCTTTCTTTTGCATGTCTTGTTGTGCTTGCCCTTGGTATTGTTGTATGTTTTGTTGCATAGTTTGTACTTCAACTAAACGCTTTTGGTTTTCTTCGTCTGTTTTAGTAGTAGCTTCTGCTTCGTATAATTTCATTTTGTTTTGGTACTCTGTTACCATAGCTTTAATGTCTGCTTCATAGGTTTTACCTAGTTTGTCCATTTCTGCTTGTGCAGCTTTCATGTCTGGCATTGCAGCAATAAGCTCTTGAGTGTTAATATGAGCAACTTTAGTTTGCGCTTGCATAAAGCTAGTTCCACCAATAAATAAAGCTACTGCTAATAATAAAGTTTTAATTTGTTTCATTTTTAATAGTTTAATGTGTGTAATAAATTGTTAATTGTCTTCGCCTTCTGTGGCATTCTGGTTTTCACGTTCTTCTTTTGCTTTTCTACGTGCTTCTAATATTTTTCTTTTTCTTTCTTCTAATGCTTGTTTGCGTGCTTCTCTATCACTTAATTTCTTTGTGGCTGCATCTTCTTCTTCAGTAGCACTAGCTTCTTTATCTGTTGTTGTTTCTTCCGCTGTTTTTTCTACATTCTCAGTTTCAGTTTCAATTTTGGTTTCTGTTGTTACACTTTCTTCTTTATTGTCTTCTGCTTCTGTTTTTGCTGCATCACTAGTTTCTTCTGTAGTACTATTTCTTTCTTTAAGCGTTTTTTCTTTTAATAGCTTTCTAGCTTCAATAATACTATCTCTTCTTTTTTGTGCTGCTTCTTTTTTAGCTTCACGTGCTTCTAAAATTTCTTTTCTGCGTTGTTCTGCTTCTGCTGCACGCGCTGCTTTTTTATCTTCTAATGCTTGTTTTCTAGCATCTAATGTTTTATTTACTTCTGGTACTACATCTTCGTCTTTAGCTTCTCTTCTTTCTTTTTTAGATTTAGCTTGATCGCGTTTTGCAGTACGTACAATTGCTCTTATTACTTGTTCACTAATATCAAATCTATCTGCCGAATATAGCATAACAACATCTGCAGACTTGTCAAATATAAAATCATATTTTTTAGTAGATGCAATATCTTGTACTGCAGCAAAAATTTGATCTTGTATTGGTTGAATAAGTTGTCTTTTCTGGATCATTAAATCACCTTTAGGACCAAATCTGTTTTGTTGATACTCTAATATTTCAAGTTCTTCAAAATGGATGTCTTCTTCACGTTCTTTAACAAGTTCACTAGTTAAAAGAGGTTTTTCATTGCTTAGATCTTTTCGTTTTTGTTCTATTTCACTTAAACGATTTTCAATTTCAGATTTCCATTTTTGCACCTTGTTATCTAATTGCGATGTTGCTTCTTGATATTCAGGTATGTTTTCTAAAATGTATTCTGTGTCTATATAACCTATTCTAACACCACGTTGTGCTTGAGTAGAGGTTACACTAAGCATAAATACAATTGCCAGTAAAAAAAGAACTTTTATTTTCATCTGTTATATGTTTTTATCATTTATTGGCTTTATAAATTCTAAAAATGTACAGATGATTATTACTATTATTCTGTCACTTCTTGAATTAAGCTTTTCAAAATTAACAAATTTTAATTTTAAATTTTTTAATTCTTGTTTTAAATAATCAAATTGTTAATAGAAAATATCGTGCCAAACTAAAATTGTTGTCCTATTATAAAGTGTGTTTGCCAACCACTTACTGCTGTTCCTTGTCCTGGTACAGAATCAAATCCGTATCCAAAATCAATACCTAATAAACCAAAAGCAGGCATGAATAAACGTAAACCTAAACCAGCAGATCTTTTAAGATCAAACGGATTATAGTCTTTAAAATTGTTATAAGATACACCACCTTCAAGAAAACCTAGCATATAAATCTTTGCTGCTGGTTTTAATGTTATTGGGTAACGTAGCTCTAAAGAGAACTTGTTGTAAATAGAACCACCATCACTTGTTACGTTTCCGTCTTCATCAACTGGTTGTAATGATTGGTTTTCATAACCACGTAATGCTATGGTTTCTCTACCATCTAAACTGTAACTAGCTAAACCATCACCACCAAGAAAGAAACGCTCAAAAGGAATAACACCTCTATCATTGTTATAAGATCCTAAGAAACCAAATTCTAAGCTAGGACGTAATACTAACTTATCTACAATTCTTGTATACCAGTCTGCTTTAAATTTAATTTTATAGAACTCTAACCACTTGTAACGTTCTTGATCAATTTCTCCCATTCTAGTATAAGCATTGGTACTTTGTATATCTGTATACACACCATCTGCATCATAATAGATTTCTTCTTGTTCAGCTCTTTCTTCACTTAGTGCAGCATAATCTACATTGTTAAATAAAGAATAAGGAATAGATAATTTAGCACTAACATTAAAGTTAGAACCACCTGTTGGGTACACAGGATCATTATACGTATTGTTTCTGCTTAAACCAATAGTATATGCTAAGTTGTTAGAGTAACCATCACCAAAAGTAAATAAACCTGTATTATAGTTTTTTAAATCATAGTGTTGAAAACTTAATGCTTGTGATAAAGTAAAATAGTCATCAGGTACTGAAAGTCTTTTTGCTAAACCAACAGATATACCTGTAATATTAAAACGTTTGTCTTTATCTGCTTTACCTGTTGTATAATCGTATAAAAATTGTTTTGAATGCGATATTGAGGTAGAAAATTGTACTGGTTTTTTACCACCTAACCATGGTTCTGTAAAGGAGAAACTATAGGTTTGGTAAAATGCACTAGCTTGTAAACGTAACGCTAGTTTTTGACCATCACCACGAGGTACTGGTTTATAAGCTTTACGGTTTAATATGTTTTTTATAGAAAAGTTATTAAACGATAAACCAAGTGTACCAATAAAACTTCCGCTACCATAACCACCTTGAAGTTCAATTTGGCTAGAACCAGTTTCAATAACACCATATTGTAAGTCTATAGTACCTTCATTTGGGTTTGGGTTTTGAAAGTCTGTAGTAATTTGTTCTGCATCAAAAAATCCTAATTGACTAAGTTCTCTAATAGTACGTACTACATTGGCTTTACTATATAGTTGTCCTGGACGCGTACGTAGTTCTCTATAGATAATTTTGTCATTAGTTACTTCATTACCTTGTACAGTTACATTGTTGAAGTAGGTAGGCTTACCTTCAGAAATTCTAATTTCCATATCAATAACATTTCCTTCTGCATTAACCTCTACAGGATTAATAGTAGAGAATAAATACCCATTATTTTGATATAGGTTAGTTAAATCTTCTGCGTCTGGTCTAGTATTGTCGGCAATTCTTTCTTGTAATAAAACACCGTTATATGTTTCGCCTTTAGTTATACGTAAAACTCTTTTAAGTTGTTGGTCTGTGTATACTGTGTTACCAATAAAAGAAATATCACCAAAGCTATATTTTTCACCTTCTTCTAAATTGATGTTTAGTGTTATGGTGTTATCATTGTTTATAATTAAACTGTCTGATAGTATTCTAGCATCTCTATAACCGTTTTCTTTATAAGTATCTATTATGCTAGTTAAATCTGTTTTATAGTCTTCTTCTATATATTTAGAGCGCTTGTAAATTCTTAAAAAGTTTCTTTTTTTAGTATTTTTCATTGCACCACTAAGTTTACTGTCTGTTAAAACAGAGTTTCCAGTAAATACAATGTCTTTTACTTTTACTTTTTTTCCTTTATCTATGGCTAAAACCATATTCACTTTAGATCTTGGTAAAGAATCTACAGCTTCAATAGTGTTGATGTTTACTTTAGCGTTAGTAAAACCATCTTTTTTATACTTGTTTTGTAAGTAGTTTTTTGTAGTAGTTATAAGGTTTTCTGTGACTTTTACACCTTTATCTAATTTGTTTTCTTTAATAATAGTTTCTTTTTTACCTTTTTTAACACCTGTTATTTTAACAGCGTTAAGTTCTGGTAAGTCAGACAATCTAATTTCTAAGAAAGCATTGCTGCCTTCTACTTTTAATAGATAAATGTCTATATCATTAAAAAGGTTAGAATTCCACAATTTTTTTATAGCGCTACTTATTTCCTCACCAGGAATTTGCACTTCGCTTCCTTTTCTTAAACCAGAATAGGTAACTATGGTTTGTTCACTAAATGATGTATTACCATTAACAGTTATTTCTGCAATAGTGTACTTGTTGCCTTTTGTAAATGTAGTTTCTTGAGCAAATGTGCTTAAACTAAATATGGTTACTGTTAGCGCTAAAAAATGTTTAGTAAGTGCTTTTAAAGGCATTAACTTAGCTAAGTTGTTCACTTGTTTTCCCAAATCTTCTTTCTCTTTTTTGATATTCTATTATGGCTTCATATAGATGTTGCTTTGTAAAATCTGGCCATAAGGTTTCAGTAAAATACAATTCTGCGTAGGCAATCTGCCAAAGCAAGAAGTTACTAATACGTTGTTCACCACTAGTTCTAATAAGCAAATCTACATCTGGTAAATTTTGCGTGTAAAGATGCTCATTAATAAATGATTCATCAATACTTTCAGGCGAAATTATATTATTTTTAACTTTAATTGCTATTTTTTTAACTGTATTTAGTAATTCTTCTCTAGAACCATAGCTTAAAGCTAAGGTGAGCGTCATTCTATTGTTTGTTTTTGTTTTGTCTATTACTTCAAGAAGTTCACGATGTGCTTTTGTTGGTAAAGCAGATAAATTACCAATAGCAGATAGTTTAATGTTGTTTTCTTGAAGTGTTTTAATTTCTTTCTTTAATGAAGAAACTAAAAGTTTCATTAGTGTTTGTACTTCTAGCTTTGGTCTGTTCCAATTTTCTGTAGAAAAGGCGTAAAGGGTTAGGTTTTTTATACCAAGTTCTGCCGAAGCTTCAACGGTTTCTCTAACAGATTTTGTTCCGTTTTCATGGCCAAATGCACGTAGCATTCCTTGTTGTTTTGCCCATCTTCCGTTACCATCCATTATAATAGCTAGATGTTGCGGTAACCTATTTGTATTTATTTTTTCTTTTAAACTCATCTAAAATGAACAATAACATGGTGTTTCACCAAAAGTGTAAGTTAATGTAATACCAGTAAACATATACCAGTCATTATTATTTAAATTTCCAAAAGCAGCTCTGTCATATGCTTCTTCAGCATCAGGTACACTACCATCAATTTCATCGGTAAAGGTGTAACGTGCACCAATTTCTCCTGCAAGTATAAATTTTTCTGCTATTTGAAATTTGTATCCTAAAACCATTGGTAAGCCATAGGCTAAACTTGAGGTTTGATCGTCTATTAGTTCGCCACTGTTGCTAAAATGAAAGTTGTCATGTTTGGCAACGGTTATTCCTGTATATAAATAAGGAGTGGCGTTTGTTTTTCTGCTATGTAAGTTAAAGTCAAAGAATGTAAATTCTAAACCTACAGAAGCTTCAATTATTGGGTTTGTAAATTTATAGTCTCTTTCTATTCTTCTTGGATCATCAGATTTGCTATCTGAAGCTTCTAATTCGGTGTAAATTAATGAGAATCTAAACGAGTGTCTAGAGCTTCTGTTCCATTTAAAAATCCCTCCAATTGCAGGCTTGTTTGGAGAAATGTAGGTAGTTGCACCAACATCTCCAATAAAATTACTGCCTCCAGCATACAAACCTAATTCATAAGTTTGTGCTTGCGTTAGCTGAAAAGTTAAAGCGCTGATTAGAATAAAAATAAAGTACCTCATATACAATTAAAAGTTTGCAAATATAATAAATAAGATTAGCCAATAACAATTTGTAGCAAATTGTATGTGAATTAAACAGTTTTTCGGTTAAAATATTGTTTAATTTCGTTTATCTTCTCCCCAGAGTAGTTTTTTTCGGAGGGTATCTAAAAAACTTTCCTCAACTAGTTCTAACATTTTAATAGTGAATGGCGCTTTTTTAATTCTTATAATGGTATTGTTGTTTAATGTTGCAATTCTAGAATCTAAAGACACTAAATGCTGTTCTTCTCTACCATCTACTTTTAATTCTATTTCTGTAGAGTCAGGTATTACTAAAGGTCTTGCGCTTAAGTTATGAGGTGCAATAGGTGTTAGTACAAAGCTATTGGTGTCTGGTGTTATTACTGGTCCGCCACAACTTAAAGAATACCCAGTAGATCCTGTTGGTGTAGATACTATTAAACCATCACTCCAATAAGAAGTTAAATACTCATTGTTTAGTTTGGTGTCAACCGTAATCATTGAGGTGGTATTTTTTCGGCTTATAGCAATTTCATTTAGTGCAAAATTGGTTTCTTTAATTTTGTTGTTTTCAGGTAGCGTTTCAATACTTAATAAACTACGTTCTGATATTTTATAATTTTTGTTTAAAATATTTTTAATAGCAGCTTCAATATCATTGGTTTGTATGGTAGATAAAAAACCTAAACGTCCTGTGTTTATACCTACAATTGGTATGTCTAAATCTTTTAAATACGTAATAGCTCTTAAAATAGTACCATCACCACCAATACTTATTAATAGGTTAAAACTTTTGTCTAGTGCTGTAAACGGTTTTACGGTTTCGTTTTCTAGCGTTTTAAATTGATTTAAAAACTCTTTTTCTATAAAAACTTCTGCTTTCTCTTGTGAGAGTATTTGCAATAAATGATGAAATGCATCAAAAGATTTTTCAGGATAATATTGGCTATAGATGGCTATCTTCATATTACATGTTTAGATATTTGTTAAGGTAGTCTGATCGTTCTTTTAAACTTTCAATATAGCTATCTTCTTCATGGCCAGAAACCACATTATAACTATATCTTCTAAAAGTTTGCATGATATCATTTAGTCCAGTATTTCCTATTTTAAGGGTTATTTCAGCAATGTCATTTTCTATTTTAGAAACAAAAGCGCCTAATAATTTACCGTTGTTAGATTCTACTATTTGGCTTATTTCGCTAAAAGAATAATCTGTTAATCCTTTTTCTATTACTAAAATTGCTCCAGCTTCAGAGAAAAAAGGTGTTTCGTTAAATAAACTAATAATGTCTTTAAGTTCATAATAGCCTATGTAGCTGTTTTTTTTGTTTAGAATAGGCATAATGTTTGTTGCATTTTGTGCAAATGCTTCTAAGGTATCAAGCCAGTTTGTGTCTTCTCTTACAAAAAAACCTTCTGCAGAATAGATAATGTCTTTTACTAGTTTAGCGCTTTCAAAACAGTGAATATCTGTTTCAGAAATACATCCTAAATACACACCTTCTTCATTTTTAATAGGAATATGTGAGTACGTTAGTTGTTGAAAAAGCACTTGTAAATCACGAACACTATTGGTTAATAGTGGTGGTTTAATGTCGTTTATTATATAATTAGAAAGATTCATTTTATTCTTCTTTTTAGCTTCTGCAAATTAATCAAAAAAATAGTCAATAAGCCTGTTCTAGTTTGTATTTTTGTACTATAATACGTTAAAGAATGACAAAATTAAGTGTAAATATTAATAAGATAGCAACTTTACGAAATTCACGTGGAGGAGATTTACCAAATGTAGTACAGTTTGCTAAAGATGTACAGCGTTTTGGAGCAGAAGGTGTAACAATACATCCAAGACCAGACGAAAGACATATTCGTTACCAAGATGCTTACGATTTAAAGCCGGAAGTATACACAGAGTATAATATTGAAGGAAACCCAATTCCTAAATTTATAGATATGGTTTTAGCTATAAAACCAACACAGGTTACATTGGTTCCAGATAGCGTAGATGCTATTACTAGTAATGCAGGTTGGGATACCATTAAGCATAAAGATTTTTTAGTGGAAGTGATTAAAGAATTTAAAGCCAATGGCATAAGAACCTCCATTTTTGTAGATCCAGAACTAGCACAAATAGAAGGAGCTAAAGAAACAGGAACAGACCGAATAGAATTGTATACCGAAGCCTTTGCGCACCAATATGGCTTAGGAAATCACGAGGCTATTAAACCTTATACAGCATGTGCAGAGTTAAGTAATGCATTAGGTTTAGGTATAAACGCAGGGCATGATTTATCTTTAGATAATATAAAATTCTTTAAAGAAAATATTCCTGGCTTATTAGAGGTTTCTATTGGTCATGCACTAATTTCAGAAAGTCTTTATTTAGGAGTAGAAAATGTAATACAAATGTATTTGCAAAAACTAAAATAAGCATTTCTCTTGCTGTAAAGAGTTGTAAAAATTAAATAATTGTTTGGTTGCATATAGACTAAATCTTATTAAACTATTAAAACATTGGCAAAATTATATTCTAACATTATAGGAGAAGGAAAACCATTTATAATTCTTCATGGTTTTTTAGGAATGAGTGATAACTGGAAAACATTAGGCACGCAATTTAGTGCTGCTGGTTTTCAAGTGCATTTGGTAGACCAACGTAACCATGGAAGAAGTTTTCATGATGCGCTTTTTAATTATGACGTTTTAGTTGAAGACTTAAAAGAGTATTGTAAAGCGCATAAGCTAGAAGATATCGTTTTATTAGGCCATTCAATGGGAGGAAAAACAGCCATGCTTTTTGCTACAGAATATCCAGAACTAGTTTCTAAATTAATTGTGGCAGATATTTCGCCAAGATTTTATCCTGTACATCACGATGCTATTTTAGAAGGATTAAGTAGCCTTAATTTTGAAGAACTAAAATCTAGAGGAGCAGCAGATAAAGCACTTGCTAATTATGTTTCAGATTTTGGAACTAGACAGTTTTTACTTAAAAATTTATATTGGATTGAAAAAGGAAAACTAGCACTGCGTATGAATCTTGAGGTTTTAAAAAACAATGTAAGCGAAGTTGGTGAAGCATTACCTATACATGCAAAATTTAATAAAGACACCTTGTTTCTTCGTGGAGACAGAAGTGAATATATAGCATTACAAGACGAGGCTTTAATTACAAGGCATTTTCCAGAGGCACAAATTACAACCATTGCAAATGCAGGACATTGGTTGCATGCAGAAAACCCAGAAGACTTTTATAATGCTGTAATACATTTTGTAAATAATTAATACGTACTAATTAAAAAAAGAAAGACTATGAACTTAATTATTAGATTACTATTAAACGCTATTGCTGTTTTTGTTTTAGCAAATGTTTTAAACGGAGTAAATGTAAATGGGTACACTACAGCTATAGTAGTTGCCTTAGTATTGTCTATCTTAAACTTAATTGTAAAGCCAATTTTAGTTATTTTTACCTTACCAATTACCATAGTAACTTTAGGTTTATTCATGTTTGTTATTAACGCATGTATTGTGCTTTTAGCAGATAAATTTGTAGATGGTTTTTACGTAGATAGCTTTTGGGTAGCATTGCTTTTTAGTGTGCTTTTAAGCATCTTACAATCTTTATTGCAATCTTTTTTAAAACAAGATTAAAAGCAGCCTTGTTTTCAATACGTTAAAAACTTTGTTGTAGAGTAAAAAAGTAGTATTTTTGCACTCCTTTTAATAGAAAAACAATAGAAAGAAACACTTTTTTATAAATCTATTAAATTGGTTTTCCATGAAAATGGAAATCTAAACTAGTGTTAAATGCCCTATTTTGGGCTTTATATCATTTATAATGAATATTACAAGAGAAAACATTGATGCATTAAATGCAGTAGTAAAAGTAGATATCGCAAAAGAAGATTATAGCGATAAAATTGAAAAAATCTTAACAGATTACAGAAAAACTGCTAACATTCCTGGATTTAGAAAAGGTCACGTACCAATGGGAATGGTTAAGAAACAATATGGTAAAGCCGTTTTAGTAGATGAGGTAAACAAACTTTTACAAGATGCTTTAAACAAATATTTAACAGAAGAAAAGTTAGATGTTTTAGGGCAACCGTTACCAAAAGTGCAAGACGAAATAAATTGGGATGCAGAAGATTTTTCTTTTGAATTTGAATTAGGTTTAGCACCAGAATTTGATGTGGAGTTAAAAAGCAAAAAAGCAATAACACATTACAATATTGTTGCTGGAGATAAAATGATTGACGATCAAATCGTAAACATCCAAAAACAATACGGTAAATTAATTTCGCAAACAGAAGTTGAAAAAGACAGTGAAATCACTGGAACTTTTAAAAACGAAGAAAAAGAAATTGAAAACACAGTAACTTTAACTTTAGATAAGTTTAAAGGTGCAGCAAATGCAAAGAAATTTGTAGGAGCTAAAGTTGGTGATGTAATTACTTTAAAAACAAAAGGTTTATACAGTGATGATCATGAATTAATGCATGCATTAAAAATTCAACATGATGAAGCACATGGTTTAGATATTGAAGTAACTTTTACAATTACAGAAATAAACAAACGTGAGCTTGCAGATTTAGACCAAGAATTGTTTAATAAATTATTTGCAGATGGTAGTGTAACTTCTGTTTCAGAATTAAAAGAAAAGATTAAAGAAGATGCCGAAAAACAATTCGTGCAACAAGGAGATCAAAAGCTTTTAAATGACGTAACAGAATATTTAGTAGAGAATACTAAATTTGATTTACCAGCAGCATTTTTACAAAAATGGATGCAAACAGCAGGTGAGCAACCGTTAACAGAAGATCAAGCAAAAGAAGAATACGAAAAATCTGAAAAAAGTTTACGTTACCAATTAATTGAAGGTAAATTAATTACAGACAATAAAATTCAAGTAACTTTAGAAGATATTCAAGGGCATGCTAAAAACATGATTAGAATGCAAATGGCTCAATTTGGTCAAATGAATCCTTCTGAAAAAGAACTAGACGATATTGCTGCTCGTGTATTATCTAACCAAGATGAAGCGCGTAAAATATCAGAACAAATTATTAGCCAAAGATTATTAGAAATCTATAAAGAAAAAGCTAATATTAAAACCAAAGAATTAACTTACGAAGACTTTGTAAAAGAAGTTTACGGAGATAAATAAGAGGTGAAATTAGTGCACTTAGCTTATTAAAGTGTTAACATAATTTTAAAGAATAAATCCTTATATTTAGGCGTTGAAACTTTTACGTTTTAACGCCTTTTTAATAACTATAACTTTTATATCAACATATGGATTACGGAAAAGAATTCGAAAAATTCGCAATAAAAGATCAAGGTATTAGCAGTACGTACTACAATAAAATTATTAGTAGTATGTATCCAACAAACTTGACACCAAATATAATTGAAGAACGCCAAATGAACATCGCTATTTTTGATGTGTTTTCGCGTTTAATGATGGATAGAATCATCTTTTTAGGAACAGGTATTAATGACCAAGTTGCTAATATCATTCAGGCACAATTATTGTTCTTAGAAAGTACAGATGCTAATAAAGATATTCAAATATATATTAACTCTCCAGGAGGAAGTGTATATGCAGGATTAGGTATTTATGATACTATGCAATTTATTAAGCCAGACGTTGCTACAATTTGTACAGGAATGGCTGCATCTATGGGAGCTGTTTTATTATGTGCAGGTCAAAAAGGAAAACGTAGTGGTTTAACGCACTCTCGTGTTATGATTCACCAACCTTTAGGTGGTGCACAAGGGCAAGCTAGTGATATAGAAATTACGGCTCGTGAAATTTTAATATTAAAAGAAGAACTTTATAATATTATAAGTAAGCACTCAGGACAAGATTACGACAAAGTATATGCAGATAGTGACCGTGACTACTGGATGAAAGCTGATAAAGCAAAAGAATACGGAATGATTGATGAAATTTTAGTAAGAAGCTAAAATAGAGTCAGCTAGAAAATAAAAGCCTTTAACTTGTATTAAAAGCTTTGATTTTCTTGAATTTAAAAAATTAAGTAAAAGTTATAAGTATAAAGTGAAAACTTTTAACTCGTGATTTTTAATTTATAACTTGAAAAATGGCAAAAGAAGATTTAGAATGTTCGTTTTGTGGACGTAAAAAGCCAGAAACCAATTTATTAATTGCAGGATTAGATGCGCATATATGTGATCGTTGTATCGAGCAAGCACATGGTATTGTTGTAGAAGAATCTAAGCAATCAGATACTAGTGATTTGTCTGCAGAATTGGTGTTGCGCAAACCGCAAAAAATAAATTCGTTTCTAGATGAATATATAATTGGGCAAGAATCTACCAAAAAAGTAATGTCTGTTGCAGTATATAATCACTACAAGAGATTATTACAACCACCAAGTGATGATGATATCGAGATTCAAAAATCAAATATCATTATGGTTGGGCAAACAGGAACAGGTAAAACCTTAATGGCTAAAACCATTGCTAAAATGCTAAACGTACCTTTAGCAATAGTAGATGCTACTGTTTTAACAGAAGCTGGTTATGTTGGTGAAGATGTAGAGAGTATTTTAACAAGATTATTACAAGCTGCAGATTACAATCTGGAAAAGGCAGAAAAAGGAATTGTATTTATTGATGAAATAGATAAAATTGCTAGAAAAAGTGATAATCCTTCTATAACTCGTGATGTTTCTGGTGAAGGTGTACAACAAGCTTTATTAAAACTTTTAGAAGGAACGGTTGTTAACGTACCACCAAAAGGAGGTCGTAAACATCCAGATCAAAAATTTATTGAAGTAAATACCGAAAATATACTATTTATAGCTGGTGGAGCTTTTGATGGTATAGAGCGTGTAATCTCAAAACGATTAAACATGCAAGCAGTAGGTTATAGCGCTTCTATGAGTGATAATGCTGTAGATCAAAACCACTTGTTGCAATATATTATTCCTAAAGATTTAAAAGATTTTGGGTTGATACCAGAAATTATTGGTAGACTACCTGTTTTAACTTACATGGATCCTTTAGATGCAAAAACCCTAAAGGCTATTTTAACACAGCCTAAAAATGCCATCATTAAACAATACCAGAAATTGTTTGAAATGGATGATATTGAGTTTAGCATAACAGATGGAGCTTTAGATTTTGTTGTAGAAAAGGCAATAGAATATAAGTTAGGTGCTCGTGGTTTACGTTCACTTTGCGAAGAAATTTTAACAGACGCAATGTTTGAATTACCTGGAAGTGACCAGAAAGATTTAAATGTAACTAAAGCTTACGCAGAAGAAAAGCTTACTAAAACAACTATTAAAAAACTGAAAGCAGTTTCGTAATAATTAGTTGTTATACACTTAAAAAGCCATTTATAAATTTATTTGTAAATGGCTTTTTTGTTTTTAAAAAAACGAAACAATTCTATATTCATAAAAATAAGGAGCATGCCGTAAATAGAATCTTCAATAGGAATATTGCTAATTCGTATTCCTAAATTTTCAGCATCATTATACCAAACTATAGGCCTATCTACTAAAAAACTTCCTGTAAGTATACCATTGCTAATAAAAAAGAAAGGTAGTATTAAGAAGAAAGTTATATAATGATAAGCGAGGTTTATTTTTTTTGCTTTTAAATACATCAAGAAAACAGAAGTGCTTAAAAGCGTAATAGAAGTGTATAGTTTGTCTGTGTGAAAAATACCTACTGTAATAAATACAAGTATTAATACATAACTTAAGCCTGTTTCTATTTTTTCTAAAGGATTCTTATTTATAATATATTTTAAGGCAAAAAAAGTAAAAACACAGCAATACGGAATGCAGATAAAAAATAGAATTTCTTCAATAGGTAAATTGCCTATATCAAAACCTGTTAAATAGTCTGTGTTAAATCCCCAAACTCCAATATTTGTAAAAATAGAATCCCATATAATAAACAGTAAAGCAATAATTAAGTTTGCTTTAAAAAAGGCATTCCACTCTTTATAAAAGGCGTGATTTTTATAAAAACTGGCTAAAAACGGAATGCTAATACAAGCAAAATCTACAATAAGATAAGTGTATGCTTGCATGTATTATTTTTTAAAAATTTTATGGTATTTTTTTGGTACAAACAACATGCCGAAGCATTCTCCTTCTTCTTTTCCTAAATGTTTATGGTGCACCTTATGTGCTTTTCTTAATCCTATAAGGTATTTGTTTTTGGTGTTTTTAAACCATTTAAAACGTTGGTGAATAAGCACATCATGTATTAAAAAATAACAAACGCCATAAAAGAAAATACCTAAACCAATAAAGAACATAAAATTTAAGTTTGGTAGTAGTCCAAAGTATAATAGCATTATGCTAGGAATAGCAAAAATGACAAAAAAAGCATCGTTCTTTTCAAAGGTATGTGGGTATTTAGGTTGGTGATGATCTGCATGTAAATACCATAAAAATCCGTGCATGACATATTTATGCGTAAGCCATGTAACCGCTTCCATACAAACAAAAGTGGCTATTGTAATTAGTATGTATTGTATAATAATCATAGGGTAAGTTACTTAATATGTTTAAAATTTAAAAAGCATTTAACTTATATCGTATATACGATTTTGTGAGAATAAATAATTTTAAAGAATTTGATATTCTAATTCTTCCTTTTAAAATCTTTTCAGAGTCTGCTTTTTTTAGTTTTTTTAATAGTTTTAAATAATACCTATACGCTATATATACACCTAGTTTACTTTCTAAAGGAAGTTTTATAATCCCTTTATAAGCTTTTTTAAAATCTTTTTCAATGTCTTTTATTATTTCTTCTTTAGTAGCGTTAGTTAAAGCGTTGGTGTTTAAGTTAGGAAAATAAGAGCGACCTAAGTTTTCTGTATCCTCTTTAATATCTCTTAAAAAATTTACTTTTTGAAATGCAGATCCTAAATGTGTTGCAGCGCTTTTTAGAGCTTCAAATTTTTTATCGTCATTATTTACAAATACTCTTAAACACATTAAACCAACCACATCTGCAGAACCATATATATAATTTTCGTAAGCTTCTTTAGTGGTGTAATCGGTAACTTTTAAATCTGCTTCCATTCGTTTTAAAAAATCTTCGGCATAAGTTTGCAAGTGGTATTTATGCGCAACTTCTTGAAACGAATTAATAATAGGGTTTAAGCTAATTCTTCTTTCTAATGCTTTATTATAATCAGAAACAAAGTCATGGAATAGTTCTTCTTGCGGATAATCTTCAAAAGAATCTACAATTTCATCTGCATAACGCACAAATCCGTAAATAGCATAAATTGCTGGACGTATAGATGGAGCAAATAATTTAATGCCCAAAGAAAAAGATGTGCTGTAGCTATTAGTAACAATTTTGCTACATTTTAGACTGGATGTATCAAATAACGCTTTCATACTATACTATGTTTTAAAATTAAATCACTTACTATCTTACCGGAAATTAATGAAGGAGGAACTCCTGGTCCTGGAACAGTTAATTGTCCGCAGAAATATAAATTAGAAACTTTTTTACTTTTTAACTTGGGTCTAAGTACATGTGTTTGTGTTAGTGTGTTTGCTAAGCCATAAGCATTGCCTTTGTAAGAATTATAATCTTCTTTAAAGTCTTTTACACAATAAGATTCTTTAAATAGAATGTTGTTTTTAATAGATTCGCCAGTAATTTTTTCAATACGTTCAATAAGTTGCTTAAAGTAGTGTTCTCTAATTTCTGGAGTGTCTTCTACATCTGGAGCAATAGGAATTAAAAAAATACCAGCTTCTTTACCTTTAGGAGCTGAAGTAGCATCTGTAATACTTGGAAAACTTGCATAAAACAAAGGTTTTTCTGCCCATTCTTTTGTATCGTAAATAGTTTTTGCATGTGTCTCAAAATCGGTATCAAAAAATAAAGTGTGGTGTGAAACGTTTTTAAGTTTTTTATTAAATGCCACATAAAATAATAAGGCAGAAGGAGCGAAGGTTTTTTTGTTCCAATAACTTTCAGAGTATTGTCTTAGTTGTTTTGGTAGTAAAGTTTCTGTGTGGTGGTAATCTGCTCCGCTTAATAAAATATCACAAGCATAATTTTTTTCATTGGCTGTAACACCAATAACAGTATTGTTTTCTGTGTTTATTTTTTCTACAGCACAATTGGTAATAATATTTACACCTAAACTTGTAGCAAGATTAGTCATTGCGCTTACAACCTCATACATACCTCCTTCAGGATGCCAAGTGCCAAGCTTAAAATCGGCATAATTCATAAAGTTATAAAAAGAAGGAGTGTTGCTTGGTTTGGCACCAAGAAACAAAACAGGAAATTCTAATATCTTTTGTAGTTTTTTGTTTTGCACATAGCCAGCAACTTGTTTTTTTATAGTTAAAATAAATTCTTTTAATTTTAAAATAGTTTTGCTGTTAATGATTTCAAACACGTGTTCTCCAGGTTTGTATACTAAATCTTCTATGGCAATCTCGTAGTTACTTTGTGCTTTATCTATAAAGTCTTGTAATTTGTTAGCGCTACCTTTTTCAACCTTTTCAAAGGTGTTTTTAATATCTTCAAAGTTGTCTGTTATGCTAATAGAGTCTTGTTTTCCAAAATAAATTTGATAGGCAGGATTTAGCTTTTGTAATTTGTAAAAATCTTTGGTAGTGGTATTAAAGTCATTAAAAAAACGTTCAAATACATCAGGCATCCAGTAAAAAGTGGGTCCAATATCAAAAACAAAACCATCTTTTTTTAACTGTCTAGCTCTTCCGCCAACCGTATTATTTTTCTCTAAAATAGTTACGTCAAAACCTTTACTTGCTAAATAGCAAGAAGCCGATAGAGAGGAGAATCCAGAACCTATTATTACAATTTTTTTCAAATTCATGGTATAATTTAATTAAATAAACCGACAACAAAAAGAGTTACCGGTCTATTTATCAGTTAGATACTAGGGTTTTTCTGACTATTAGTTATTAATCATTACTTTGTTAATTACGTGTATCACGCCATTTCCTGCTTGTACATCTACAGCTATAATACCAATGTCTGTAGCTCCAGATCCATCAGTTACATCTGCAATATTATCACCTGTTCCAGGCAGTGTAATGGTAATATTATCTCCTTCAATAGTTGCTGCTGTAGTATCACCAGGATTGTTAAGCATGCTTGAAGTTATGTTTGCTTCTTTTATAACATGGTGTAATAATATTTGAGTTAAAGGCGCTTCATCTGGAATTGCTGCTAAAGCTGCAAAAGCATCATTTGTTGGAGCAAATACTGTAAAGCTTGGGTCTAACATATCTGCATTACCAGTTTCTGTTCTAGATAAGATAGAAACAAAATCTGTAGCAGGTGTTAATGTTGTTAATGCTTGTACTAAAGTAGAGAATGTTGGGTCTGCTGCAGCAAAGGTTACTACTGTTGGAATATCTATTACAGTATTTACAGCGTGAATAATACCATTAGTACCAACTACATCAGCTTGTGTAACTGTAGATACTCCATTAAATACAACATCACTAGATGTGTTGTAATATAAACTCATTGCATTTCCTCCTGGTCCAGATGCACCTGTGTTTGTGTATCCTGCTCCTGCATCTACTAAAGCAGATGAGGTTACTGTAGAACCAATAATAACGTGGTTTAATAATATTTGTGAAAGTACTGCTGTATCTACATCACCTAATGCTGCTCCATTTAAAAAAGTGCTAAATGCGTTATCATCTGGTGCTAAAACTGTAAATGGTCCGTCACCACTTAATACATTTACTAAATCTCCATCAGCAGCACCTAAAGCAGCTACTAAGTTAGAAAAGTTTGAATTTGCTACTGCGTGATCTACTATGGTAGGTAATGCTAAAACTCCATCAATAATATGAATGGTTCCGTTTGAAGCATCTATATCTGCAGTGCTAACTGTTCCTGCATTGTTAAAAGTTACACTGCTAGTTGCATCAAAGTATATGCTAACATTTAAGCCATCAGGTCCACTTGCGCTTCCTGAAGTATATCCAGATCCCATACCAATTAAGTCACTTGATGATACATCAGCCATAATAACATGGTTTAAAAGTATTTGTGATAATACATCTGTTGGTACAGCTTCTAAAGAAGCAAACCCGTTAGCAGTTAAGAAAGCTGCAAAGGCATCATTTGTTGGTGCTAAAACTGTAAATGGTCCATTACCACTTAAAACAGTTGTTAAGTTTCCGTCAGCTCTAGTTAGTGCAGCTACCAAAGAACTTAAATCTGGATTAGCTACAGCTAATTCTACAATATTAGGTTCTGGAGTTGTGTTGTTGTTTGAGCTATCGTCATCATTACTACATGAAACTGTTAATAATGATAGACTAAAAAGTGCGATAAAAAAGAATTTCGTTTTCATAATGTCTAGTTTAAATGTTTAAAGTTTAGACAAATATATAAAAATATTTTAATTTGTCAATCAAATTATTAAAAAAGTTAGACAAAACGTTTTTTGAAATATTTAGAGTTCTTGATATTTTTGTTTAACTTTGTAATGTAAATTATTAGACATGAGCAAATACACAATGGCCCAAATAGTTACTTTAACAGGTATTAAGGCGCATACTTTACGTAAGTGGGAGACTAGATATAATTTTTTAGATCCAGAACGAACTGATACAAATATTAGGTATTATTCAGATCTGCAATTAAAAAAATTATTGAACATAAGTGTTTTAACTAGAAATGGTTACAGGATTTCTAAAATAGATAAGATGTCTGATGATGAAATTTATAAAATCATTTCTGACAGCTTAGAAGAAGGTAATTATGAAGATGAGATTAGCGCAATGGTTATTAGCATGCTAGATATGGATGAAGAGAAGTTTAATGAATTACTTAGAACACATATAGTTAAAAACGGACTTTTAGCTACAGTTACCGAATTGGTGTACCCATTTTTAAATAAGGTAGGTGTGTTATGGGGAATGAATAAAGTGATGCCTGCTCAAGAGCATTTTATTTCTAATTTAATTAAGAAAAAAATGTTTGCTTCTATAGATTTACTCCCTTATCCTCATAAAAATAGTCCTAGTATACTAATGTTTTTAGTAGAACAAGAACATCATGAAATAGGTTTGCTTCTTGCGTATTATATAGCTAGAGAAATGGGCTGGAAAGTATATTATTTAGGGCAAAATGTGCCTGTTGAAAATATTAAACAGGTAGTTGAAGATGTTAAGCCAGAGTGCTTGTTGACTATGTTTGTTACGCCAACCGAAGATACTATAAACGCTACTATAGAAACTATTTTAAGTCAGGCAGATGTTCCGCTTCTGTATGCTGGAAATCCTATTGGATTAGAAAAAGTAGAAGATAATAGTAGGCTTATTTATTTGTCGCATCCAAAGGATTTAATAGGCTATTTAAAAAAATAAACAAATAAAAAGACCAAGCAAAATGCTTGGTCTTTTTTGTTACGATAATTAATTTATGTAATTATCGACTAATAGCAGTACTAAGGTAGTGCTATTTAATAAATGTTAATGTGTTTTTAGATGAAGCATTAGTTATACTCGTTGTAATAAGCTATTGTTAAAAAAGTAGCTATCCATTCAGTTTCATCAATTCTTCAATATAATCTCTAGAGTTTGATAGTCTTGGTATTTTATGTTGTCCGCCAAGTTTATTGTTTTGTTTCAGCCAATCATAAAATAGTTTTTCTCTTGCTATATGAACCGTTGGTTTGTTGAGTGTTATGTTGTTAAAACGCTTTGCTTCGTAATCTGAATTTAATTTTTTTAACGCGTTGTCAAACAGCTCGCTAAATGTGTTTAGGTCTTTAGGAGGTGTTTTAAATTCTATCAACCATTCATGCGCTCCTTTTTCTTTTTCTTTCATAAAAATAGGAGCAGCGGTATAATCTACAATTTCTGAAGCTGTTTTAATACATACTTCTTTTAGCGCATTTTCTGCATTTTCAATAATTAGTTCTTCTCCAAAGGCATTTATGTGGTGTTTGGTTCTGCCAGAAACTTTTATTCTGTATGGTTTTATAGAGGTAAACCGAACTGTATCTCCAATTTTGTAACGCCATAAACCTGCGTTTGTAGTTATAATAACAGCGTAGTTTTTGTTTAGTTCTACTTCTGAAAGCGGAATAATTTTTTGTTCGGTACTTCCGTAAGTATCCATAGGAATAAACTCATAGAAAATTCCGTAGTCTAGCATTAAGAGTAATTCGCTAGAATTGTTTCGGTCTTGAATAGCAAAAAAGCCTTCCGAAGCATTATAAATTTCATAATATCTAAAATCGCTATTAGGTAGTATGTTTTTGTACTGTTCTTGGTATGGAGTAAAACTTACGCCTCCATGAAAATAGACTTCTAAATTAGGCCATACTTCGTGTAGATTGTTTTTACCTGTAGTTTCTAAAACATTATTTAGTAAAACTAGCATCCAGGAAGGTACACCTGCAAGACTTGTAACATTTTCATTAATGGTCTCGTCTACAATGGCCTGCATTTTGTGTTCCCAATCGCTCATAAGAGAAACCTTGCTACTAGGTGTACTGCTAAATTCTGCCCAAAAAGGCATATTATCAATTAAAATAGCACTTAAATCACCAAAAACAGTTCCGTTTTCTTTGTATAGTTCTTTGCTTCCGCCAAGGCGTAAACTTTTACCAGTAAAAAGTTGTGAATTTTCATTGTTATTTAAATACATGCAAAGTAAATCTTTACTTGCAGCATAATGACAGTCTTCTAAAGAGTCTGTGCTAACAGGAATAAATTTGCTCTTTGCATTGGTGGTTCCGCTAGATTTTGCAAACCATTTAATAGGTGTTGGCCAGAAAATATTATTTTCACCTTTTCTAGAGCGCTCAATGCTAGGTTGTAAATCTTCGTAACATGAAATAGGTACGCGTTCTGCAAATTGCCTGTAATTTTTAATAGAAGCAAAATCATATTTCTTACCAACTTCAGTGTCTCTTGCGGTTTCTATAAGTTCTAGTAATAACTCTGTTTGTACTTCGTTTGGGTATTTTAAAAATAAATCAATTTGGTGAAAACGTTTTTTTAAAAACCACGAAGCAATAGAATTGACTATAGGAATTGGCATATTTATACTATCTTTATTCTTAATTAGATTTACTTGTAAAAAGGCGATTAATTGCTGAAAATTTCAGGAAGAAATGCACCCAAAATGAGGCCGTTTTTACTAAGTATCTTCAATGATAAAAATAAGACTTTTTTTTTATGTACTACCAAGGTGTTTTAACAAAAATGGAAACCGAATTTGCAAAGCCTATTCAATATTATTTGGTGTTTGAAAATGATTTTTTAAACATGAACCAGTTGATAGGCAAAAACATACATTT
>Ga0209121_10001739_pt1 | contig 22793 bp, 22 predicted proteins | sample Cruoilmetagenom3_FD_187292 | JGI IMG/M metagenome (GOLD analysis project Ga0209121, IMG submission 187292) | Oil polluted marine microbial communities from Coal Oil Point, Santa Barbara, California, USA - Sample 3 (SPAdes) (version 2) | ecosystem: Environmental > Aquatic > Marine > Oil seeps ... | reverse complement strand
TTTTGTAGAAATGATTTTAAAATAATTTTGTATTTTGATAGAAGCAGGGCTATAAGGTTAATTGAAAAGAAGATAGAGCGGAAGGCTTAAAGGAAAGAGTATTTACTGCAGGATTTTTATACCGTAGGGATATTATATAGAAATATTATGCAGAAAATTGTTATTATTTATTAAAGCTGCGATTGTTAATATTTCTCTACAAAAAATAAAAGGTAAAGAAAGAAAGGAAGGGAAGATGAATAAGGCAGAATTAGTTACAGAGGTTAGTAAAGGAACAAATCTGGCTAAAAAAGATATTGGGAGCGTCATTGATGCAGTAGTGGAAACTATTACTGACTCAATAAAAAAAGGTGACAAGGTTGCCCTGGCAGGTTTTGGTACTTTTCAGGTAGTGCAGAGAAAAGCAAGAACAGGACTAAATCCTCGAACAAGAGAAACTATTCAGATTCCAGCAAGAAAAGTTCCTAAGTTTACACCAGCAAAGGGATTAAAGGAGAAGGTTAGATAGGAATAAATATTTACATGAACATGAATACTTATTTCTTTGTTTGGCGTCTTTTATAAAATGGTGGCTATTTACATAGAATATAGAACACAGCCATATACAGTCATGTAAGTCTTACTCTTTTAGCAGAAATAATTTTAGGAGAGTTAATTATATGGTTAATTGTATAGTTAGTTCTCCTTTCTTCTATTTTTGGGTTTCTGTCTTTTAATAAAAATTTCAATAAAATGTTATAGTATCTTGACTTATATGATTTGTGAATGCAAAGATTTGTTTGTATAATATTTAGGGGTTGAAGGTATAGAATTATATTTATAAGTTTTAATAATATGTAAAATAATATTGGATATTTTTTAATTAATAAAGAATCAAAATGAATGTAATAGTGACCTCGAATTGTTAATTTATACTAAATGTTTATTAATATTAGGGGAAAATGGTAGAAAAAAAGAGAAGCGTTGGCAAGATAATAGGGATTACTATACTTTGCATATTTATATTATTTTTATTTTCAGGAGCATGTTTTGTTTTTGGGCTCATCACCGGGAGTGTTGACAGCTCCCGTTATATATCAGGAGAATCCATATATGAAATTCGTCTGGAGGGTGTAATCTCAGCGTCTAAATACTCTGGTTTATTTGGTGAAGCTTCTGTTACACCTGAGGAAATAATAGAGCAATTGAAGATAGCCCAGGAAAATTCTAATGTAAAAGCTATTTTAATTAGAGTTAATAGTCCTGGCGGAAGTGCTGCTGCTTCACAGGAAATTTATGAAGAACTTAAAAAAATTGAAAAACCAGTTGTAGTTTCAGTTAGTGATATATGTGCTTCTGGAGCATACTACGTTGCATGTGCAGCTGATAAGATAGTGGCTAATAGGTCTTCCTCTGTGGGTAGCATTGGTGTTATTATGCAGATTACTAATTTAGAAGAACTCTATGAAAAAATAGGTATAAAGTACACAACTATAAAGCAGGGTAAATATAAAGATGTTGGAAGTCCTGACAGACCTCTTACTGCTGAAGAAAAGAAAATGCTTGAAGAGCAAACTAAAAAAATTTATCAGCAATTTATCTCTGATGTGGCAGAAAGTAGGGGAATGAACATAGATAAGGTAAGAGAGCTTGCAACAGGATGGGTTTTTATTGGCAGTGAGGCAATTAAACTGGGATTGATTGATGAAATTGGTACATACAGGGATGCGATAAAATTATCAGCAGAGTTGGGTGGAATAGTGGGAGAGCCAAATATAATAAGCAAAGAAGAGGCTTCAATCTGGGATTTAATTTTAAAATATTATCTTGGCCTGATTTCTGGAAAGATTCTTAACTTACAGCATTCGTATTATCCAGTTTTTAAATAAATTTTATAATTTGACAACTTAAAATTACATATTAGATAATATTTAATAGAAAGTATTATTAGTGCTAACCGAAAGTAAAACTGAATAACCAAAAGTGGTAATAGATACTTTAACTATAATGGTAATATGCAATAAAGAGTTTAAAAATTTTGGTAAATATTAGACAAATATTTTTAAATATGATAACATTCAAATCCAATTGTATAAGTTATATAGATTATTTAAAAAAAGTTGTTTTTGTTCTTTTTAAAAAATGAATATATATTAAAGCCTGTGATCAGAAATAGTAGGCACTAAGCAGTATACAGAGAGTCGCTGATGGTGAGAATGCGGCTGCGAGGCTGGTTGCTGAATGGGTCTGTGAGGTTTCTGACTCAAATCTTATAGAATAGTGTACTGGGACCTAACAACAGAAGAGTAGAAGTTGTAGAATCGTAAGGTTATTGATTAAAGTCTTGTAGTAAGAAAGTAAGTCAGAACGGATTCCTCCGTTATCAAGGGATAGGATATTACAAAGTATCCAAAGTATTATGAGTGCACAAAAAAATTCATTTTTAATGAATTTAATGTGAAATAGAGTGGCACCACGGGATTTGACCTCTCGTCTCTATATAGATTTTATGTAGGGATTTTGAGAGGTTTTTTATTTTATAGGATAGTTTTTAAATTAATATATGTTTGGAAACTAATAATTAATTTATGAAATTTGATAAGTTTGTGTAAAGATGATCATATTATTTTTTTAATATTGATACAACTATAACTTAGGAGGGGGTTAAAATGGCAGGAATTTGAAAATGAAAACAAAGCAGTAAGTTTATATACCTGTAAATTTACTTGTAGTTAAAGAATACAAGATGATGGCAATATTATAAGTTTAAATATCCAGGGATTGTAAACTTACTTGCAGCTCAAGAACCCAATTAGAGGGAATCAAGAAGATCTAAAGATGAGTAAAAAGAGATTGAAACGTTAAATAACGTATTCTGTATTAAATAAGAAAGTCAAAAGAAAGGAGAATAAAATGGACAAAAGAACGAAATTTGTACTGGATGAAGAAGAGATACCAAAGCAGTGGTATAATATTCAGGCAGATTTACCTGAGCCTCTTCCACCAGTACTGCATCCAGCTACAGGGAAACCGATAACTCCTGATGATCTGGCACCGCTGTTTCCTATGGAACTTATTAAGCAGGAGGTGAGTACTGAACGTTGGATTGAGATCCCTGAGGAAGTACGGGATATTTACAGGTTATGGAGGCCTACTACCTTATTTCGGGCACACAGATTAGAGAAAGCTCTGGATACGCCGGCTAAGATTTTCTACAAATATGAAGGTACAAGTCCTCCTGGTAGTCATAAGCCTAATACTGCTGTAGCTCAAGCCTATTATAATAGTCAGGAAGGTGTCAAGCGTATAACTACTGAGACTGGCGCTGGACAGTGGGGCAGCGCTCTATCTTTTGGAGGTGCTTGTTTTGGTATTGAAATTAAAGTCTATATGGTAGCTATTAGTTATCACCAGAAACCTTACAGGCGTGTAATGATGGAAGTATGGGGTGCAAAATGTGTTCCCAGTCCAAGCAAAGATACAAAGGTAGGACGAGATATGTTAGCTAAAGATCCTGATTGTCCTGGCAGTTTAGGCCTTGCTATTAGCGAGGCTGTGGAGGACGCTGTTTCTCGCGATGATACCCATTATTCATTAGGTAGTGTGCTTAATCATGTTCTTTTGCATCAGACTGTTAATGGCCTGGAGGCTAAAAAACTGGTGGAAAAAGCAGATGCTTATCCGGATATAATTGTTGGCTGTATTGGCGGCGGTTCAAACTTTGCAGGGCTTTTCTTACCATTTGTAAAGGATAAAATTGATGGGACAAAGCCAGACTTGCGCATAATAAATGTGGAACCTATGTCTGCTCCGACTTTAACTAAGGGTCCTTACGCCTATGATTTTGGTGATGAAGCAGGGTTAACACCACTACTGAAGATGTACACCTTAGGACATGATTTTATGCCACCACCAATTCATGCAGGTGGTCTTCGTTATCATGGAATGGCACCCATTATCTGTCATCTTCATAAGCTGGGTCTTGTTGAAGCAAGAGCTGAACATCAGCTTGCCACTTTTAAAGCTGGGATAACCTTTGCTAGATCTGAGGGTATTATCAGTGCTCCTGAAACAGATCATTGTATTAAGGTTGGCATTGATGAAGCATTAAAGTGTAAAGAAACTGGAGAAGCAAAAACTATTCTTATAGCTCATAGTGGACATGGACATGTTGATATGGCTGCCTATGATGCATATCTGTCTGGAAAACTGAAAGATTATGAATATCCTGAGAAGAAAGTTAAGGAAGCATTAGAAAAGTTGCCAAAGGTTTAGTATTAAGATTTTTGACTGAAATTTAGGGGGGTAAAAGAACGTAGAGGAATTTTAACCAGGTAGCTAATTTGTTGAGTCTTTTGGTAGATTTGGTTAAATGAACTGATTGGGATTTTACCTCCCCTATGTAGATACAAGAACTGTGATTTTTTGTGGTCTTGTCTCAGTACAAGCAAGTTTAGCTAAATACCTTGAACTTTTTGAATATGATAAGTTTGTTACTATATCAAGTATTGCCTTAGCAGCAGCTGGGCTTTGCTTTGCACCAATTATAATACCTACAGCTTTATCCAGTGGATGGAAATTTGCACTGCAGTACTTAAGTGGCATTTTATTCTTGTATAAGAGACTTTTCTACATATTGTCTTAATTGCTATTTATAAAAAATTTATGCTTGATTTTTTTTAAATTAGTATATATTATAGAATGCAAAGTTTTTTATATTTTAAATTAAACATAAATAGTGAATTTTTCTTCGTATTGCTCAAATTCTAAATTCTTTAAAGAAATGGTAGTATAGCTGTTACTTTATGTAAATTTGCTTAGAAATTAACAAACCCAAAAAATATCTAAAAAAATTCTTATAACATTACCATTTGAAGGTTATAAATAATTTTTTTAACAATAATTTTTTGATTAAATCTTTTGAAAGTATATTAGAAAGGCGGGATATGAAATTGAGTGATTGGGAAAAAGTACAGGTTAAGGGAAGGAGAAATAATTGATAAAAGCAATGGAAGGTATAAATAGTGAAAGTCTTAAAAATAAATTGTTATCAGAAATACGGGAGATTGCCAAACAGTTAAATATTTCTGGAGTGTCAAGACTTAAAAAAGAAGAATTAATAAAAAGGATATTAGAGGTGTTATCAATGAGAAATACGGAAAGCTCTATAAGTGATGAGGTTATAGATATAGAAAAGGTAAAAGAGAAAGCAGAAGGTAAAAGCGAAGTAGAAGAATTAGAGAAAGTAAAAGAAATGGAAGAATTAGGAAAAATAGAGAAAGAAAAAGTTAGAAAAGTAGAAGAGTCAGAAAAGATAGAAGTGGTAGAGAAAATTGAGGAGGCTGAAAGAAAACTGCGGATTGAAGAGAAAGCATATGAAGAGAAAATGAAAGGAATACTGGATATATTGGCAGATGGATATGGTTTCTTAAGAACAAGGGGGTATCTGTCAGGCTCAAATGATATTTATGTATCACAATCTCAAATAAGAAGATTCCGTCTCCGTCAAGGAGATGAAGTATATGGTCAGGTTAGACCTCCTAAGGAGAAAGAAAAATACAATGCACTACTAAGAATAGAGCAAGTAAATGGTGCAGACCCTGAGTTAATAAGAAAAAGAAAACCATTTGAAATGTTAACTCCTATTTATCCTATAGATCGGTTAAGGCTTGAAACCAGGCATGGAGGCATTACGCCAAGAATAATAGATCTAATTGCTCCTATTGGAAAGGGACAGAGAGGTCTTATAGTGTCTCCACCTAAAGCAGGTAAAACTACTATACTGAAAGATTTGGCTAATAGTATTTCTGCTAATGACCCCGAAGTATATATCATGGTGTTATTGGTTGATGAAAGACCAGAAGAAGTAACTGATATTGAAAGGTCGGTACATGGTGAAGTAGTAAGTTCTACGTTTGACCAACCTTCGGATAACCATATTAGAGTTGCAGAATTAGTTCTGCAAAGAGCAAAGAGATTGGTAGAAAGTGGAAAAGATGTCTTAGTACTTTTAGACAGCATAACTCGTCTTGCCCGGGCTTATAATTTATCTATTCCTGCCAGTGGTAGAGTTCTATCAGGTGGAGTAGATTCGACTGCACTATTTCCCCCTAAACGGTTCTTTGGTGCAGCTCGAAATATAGAAAACGGTGGAAGTCTTACTATACTTGCTACAGCATTGGTTGAAACTGGCAGCAGGATGGATGAAGTAATATTTGAAGAATTCAAGGGAACGGGTAATATGGAAATTAAACTGGATAGAAGCTTAGCGGATAAGAGGATATTTCCTGCAATTGATATAACTCTATCTGGAACCAGAAAAGAAGAACTTTTAATGGAAAAAGAAGAAGCAAATTCAGTATGGAAGTTAAGAAGAATTATACATGGGAAAGAGTCAGAAGTAGCTTTGGAGCAATTGATTGACTATATTAAAAAAACTAAGACTAATAAAGATTTCTTAAATGCGATAAAAGTTAGCATGCAAAATGAAGGAAAAACTTCTTTAAACTCCAGAATATAGTCAAAATATTTTGTTCTTAAAAAGTAAGCCTCTGAAAACCTCTGAATTATATTTACCGATTTATATATTTATGTTAACATATTGAATTTGAAATAAAAAAGAAAAAGTTTAAGAAATAATTTAATGAGGGTTAAAGATTATGAAGAAGGATATACATCCTAAATATTATGATTGTACTGTTACATGTTCTTGTGGAAATACTTTTAAAACAAGGTCCACAAAAAAAGAGTTGAGAGTAGAAATATGCTCGAACTGCCATCCTTTTTATACAGGTAAGCAGAAATTAGTAGATTCAGGCGGAAGAGTAGAAAGATTCAAGAAAAGACTCAAAAAAACTAAGAAATAAAGATAAGGAATATCTATGAGAATTTTGATGTCTGAGGCTAAAAATTGTCAGATAGGCGGTCAGGCAGTAATTGAAGGGGTCATGATGAAAAGCAAAAACTTCTGGTCTCTTGCTGTAAGAAGACCTGATGGCAGTATTTCAACAAGGCTTTTTAATGATGCTTCTATAACAAAGAGATACCCTATATTAGGATTTGTATTTATAAGAGGAATAGTAATACTTATAGAGACTATGATACTGGGGTTTAGAGCACTTAGCTATTCTATTAACGAAGCCACTGAGGAAGAAATAAAGTTTTCAAAAAAGGAAATGGTTATATCAGTAGCAATAGCAGTGCTATTTTCAGTTGGTATTTTTTTTATTCTCCCTACTCTAATTGGAAGAAGTTTTAGCCATTTTTTTACAAATTATATTGTCTATAATATCCTTGAGGGTCTTATAAGAATTGGGTTTTTTTTAGGATATGTACTGATAATTTCCTTATTAAAAGATATAAGAAGACTTTTTCAATATCATGGAGCAGAGCATAAAACCATACAGGCGTATGAGAATGGTGAAAAATTAAAACCTGAAAATGTTAAAAAATACAGCAGGCTTCATGTAAGGTGCGGAACAAGCTTCTTGCTGATTGTAATGGTGGTAGCAATTTTTATTTTTGCATTGCTGGGGGAGCAAACAATCATCTGGAGAATTTTATCCAGGATACTTCTAATTCCAGTAATTGCAGGGATATCTTATGAATTAATTAAACTTGCTGGAAAATTTAGCAAGTATAGGATTGTAAATGTAATTTTTTATCCAGGTCTACTGCTGCAAAAAATTACTACCAGGGAACCTGATAATTCTCAATTAGAAGTAGGTATTAGTGCTTTTAGTATGGTGCTAAAAGCAGAGGAAAAATTAGTAACAAAGGAGAATGTAAGGCAGATAGGGAGCTAAAAGCAGAAAGACTGAAAGAAGTAAAAGAATTAGAGTCAGGTTAAGGTTATGGCAGGGTTACTGGAAAGATTACAAATTTATGAGAATAGTTATAGGAAATTAATGGAGGAGCTTGCAGGTTCTGAAATTTCTTCTAACCCTTCAAAAATAAAGGAATATGGCAAGAAAATATCTGAACTGGAGTGGATTGTAAGTGCTTCTAAAAAATACAGAGAGGTTCTTTCTTCAGTTCAGGAGATAAAAGAAATGTTAAAGACAGAAAAAGATGAAGAGATGATAAAATTTCTCAAAGAGGAATTAGATAAAAATACAAAGGAAAAGCAAAACCTGGAGAAAAAAATAAAAATATTTTTAGTGCCAAAAGACTCGAATGATAAAAAGAATGTTATAGTTGAAATAAGAGCAGGTGCAGGAGGAGACGAAGCTGCGCTGTTTGCTGAAGATTTGTATAAACTTTATAGCAGGTATGCAGAAAGTAAAAACTGGAAACATAGAGTACTTAGTTCAAATTCTCTTGGCATAGGAGGATTTAAGGAAATTATATTTGAAATTGATGGGAACGGTGTTTATGGGATAATGAAATATGAATCAGGAGTACATAGGGTTCAGAGAGTCCCTGCTACTGAATCACAGGGTAGAATTCACACCTCTACTGCTACTGTAGCAGTACTTCCAGAGGCAGAGGAAATTGAAATGAATGTAGAGCCTTCTGACTTAAGGGTAGACGTGTTTAGATCAAGCGGTCCAGGAGGTCAATCTGTAAATACAACAGATTCTGCTGTAAGAATAACGCATATTCCAACAGGGATGGTAGTAAGCTGCCAGGATGAAAAATCCCAGTTACAAAACAAGGAAAGAGCACTTAAAATTTTAAGAGCACGCTTAAAAGAAATAAAAGAACGAAAACAAATGGATGAGCAGGCTAAAAATAGAAGAATGCAAATAGGAAGCGGAGATAGAAGTGAGAGAATAAGAACTTATAATTTCCCTCAGGGTAGAGTAACTGATCACAGAATTAATTTAACTTTATACAAACTTGATGAAATCATGGAAGGTAATTTAGAAAAGTTGAGCAAGGCTTTGAAAAATGTAGATGAGGAGAAGAAAATAGAAAAGATAGGGGCTTAGTTTTATTTGCAAACCTGGAGTATAAAAAAAATTTTAGATTGGGCTATAAATTTTTTTAAAGTTAAAGGTATACCCCAGCATAGGTTATCAGCGGAACTTTTGCTCAGTGGAGTTCTCAATCTTTCCAGGATGCAGTTGTATCTAAATTACAGTTATGTTTTAACTCCCCAGGAACTAAAAAAATATAAAAATTTCATTCTTAAAAGACTTGAGTTTGTTCCAATTCAATATATATTAAGTGAAGCATATTTCAGGAATATAAAGCTGTATGTGGACAGAAGTGTATTAATACCGCGACCAGAAACTGAATTATTAGTAGATAAGGCTCTTTTGTGTATAAAAGAGATTTTGAATTGCAAAAAATACGTTAATATTTTAGAAATTGGAGTTGGGAGTGGGGCAATTTCAATAAGTATAGCTTTAGAAATTGATAATATATTAACCGATGATAAATCGGGTAGCAGTAAGTCTGATTTATCCTGGCATCTGGTAGCAATAGACAGCAGCAGCGGAGCTCTTAAAATAGCCAGGAAGAATGCTGAAGATATACTTGATAGCAGCAAACTTGGTAATATAGAATTTATAGAGGATGATATAATTCCAGAAAAAGATTTAAAATTTATTGAAAAATATAAAAAAAACATTGATTTAATAGTTTCAAACCCACCCTATATTTCAGAAGCTGATTATCAAAAGCTGCCCAGAGAGGTAAAGGAATATGAGCCAAAATCTTCCCTGCTTGCTGGAGAAAGCGGTCTTGAAGTATATGAGAAGATTTTTTCTAAAATAAAGCCGTATATAGCTTCTGATTTATGCTATATAGTGCTTGAAACAGATCCCAGAGTAAGTGACTCTTTAAAAAAACTGGCAGGCAGTCAGTTTGATTCTAAAGGTGTTGAAATAGATAAAGACTATAATAAAAGAGATCGCATTCTAACCATAAGAATATAAGTTTTCTGTTTATCTAAAAAGTATTCGTGATTGATTCTAACTGTAAAAATATGACAGTTATAAAAAACATTTTTTAGGCAAAGGATCTATCTTATAAAATCTTCCTGATAAGATAGTTTAGCATAAAATTTATATTTTTATTTTTATATGGTAGGATAATGTCTTATTAAATTTAATATGTTAGTAAATTATTAGAATAAGAAAATAATAATAGATAAGAGGCTATTAGAAGGAAAAATCTTTGAATACTGCTTTGATAGCAATTATAATTTTTGTTCTAACTTATATATGTATCGCGACTGAAAAGTTAGACAAGACTGTAGTTGCATTTATAGGAGCTCTTTTTCTTATTTTATTTAAAGTTTTTACTCTAAACGAAGCTATAGGATATATAAGCTGGGAAACAATTGGTCTTCTTTTTGGAATGTTTATTATAGTAGCAGCTCTATCTGATTCAGGTTTTTTTACCTATCTTGCATTATTAGTTGCCAAATGGTTGAATTATTCTCCAAATAAAATATTTATCTTTTTCCCCATAATAATTGGTGTCTTATCTGCTTTTATGGATAGTATAACAGTAATGCTTTTCTTTGCTTCCCTGACTTACGAGCTCTGTCAAATGCTGAAGATAGATGCTAGATACCTTATAATAACAGAAGTAATTATGGCAAATATTGGCGGTTCAGCCACTTTAGTAGGAGATCCGCCTAATGTTATTTTAGGTCTGAAACTTGGCTATTACTTTAATGATTTTGCAATTAATAACGGCCCTATATCTATAATAGCAGGAGCTGCAGCATTATTTTTCTGCTATATGATTAGTAGAAAAAAACTTGTGCCTAAAGAGAAAATACCGAAAAGCGAACTTAAACAGATGGATCCAAATGAAGCTATTGAAGACAGGAGAGAGCTTAAAATTGCTCTTGGTGCCCTATGTACCGCAGTTTTTTTTCTGATCACCCATACATATATAGAAAGTTATTTACATCTTCCTCTTACAGTACCTCTGGCAGCAATGATTCCTGCTTTCATAATGCTCCTGTTTATGAGGAAAAAAACAGAGGATATTATATCAAGGGTAGACTTTAAGGTAATTTTGTTTTTCATGGGTCTATTTTTAGTAGTAGGTGGGCTTGAACACACAGGAGTTATTAAAGTAATTGCCAGTTCTATTACAAATGTCTTTAAGGATAATCATATTGGACTGCTGGGTACACTTTTGTGGGGTTCAGGTTTTGCAAGTGGTGTCATAGATAATGTTCCTTTTGCCATTTCTATGGCTTATGTTCTTGAAAATATAGTAAAATTTGCAGGAGTGCCAGCTTTATCTATAATGGTATGGGCAACTTCTCTGGGTGCAGATATAGGTGGAAACTTTACTCCTATAGGTGCATCAGCAAATGTAGTAGCCTATACTTGCATGGAAAAAAGAGGGCAGTCTATTGGTTGGGCAGCATGGCTTAAACTTGCTGTTCCTGCCACCATAATTGCTCTTATAATTTCTAATATCGGTATTTTTATAAAATATATTATAGGATTTTATTAGAAAGTAAAAAGAACAAATTAGGACAAATTAAGCAGTGGTATAAACTGGAAAATCACTAACTAATTCTTTAACTTTTTTACTTATATCTTTCAGTTTAGTTTTGTTTTCTCTATTTTTAAGGGTATAAGAAATTAACTCCCCAATTTTATACATCTCTTCTGTTCCCATCCCCTGAGTAGTAACAGCAGGAGTTCCTATCCTTATTCCACTTGTTAAGTCTGGATTAAGTTTATCGTATGGGATAACATTTTTATTTAGTACTATTCCTACAGAAGATAAAACATTTTGTGCTTCCATACCATTTATATTTAAATTGGTAAGATCGATTAAAAATAGATGGTTGTCTGTACCATCTGAGACAATTCTAAATCCTTCCTCCTTTAAATATGAGCATAAGGCTTTTGAATTATTTATTATTCTCCTGCTATATTCTTTAAAGGAATCTCTGGCTGCTTCTTTGAATGCAACAGCCTTGGCAGCAATTATATGCATAAGTGGTCCGCCCTGAATTCCTGGAAATACTGATTTGTTTATTAGTCCAGCGTATTTTTTATCAGCTATAATTAAACCGCCTCTTGGTCCTCTTATAGTCTTATGGGTAGTAGCGGTAGTAAAGTCAGCAACTCCGACGGAAGTGGGATGACAGCCGCTTACTACAAGGCCAGCGATATGTGCAATATCTGCCATAAGGTACGCCCCAACTTCATCAGCTATTTCTCTAAATTTATTAAAATCTATTATTCTTGAATAAGAACTTGCACCAGCAATTATAAGTTTTGGCTGGACTCGTTTTGCTAATTTTTTTACATTTTTATAATCAATTTGTTCTGTTTCTGGATCTACGTTGTAGGTATGAATTTCGAAATATTTGCCAGAAAGATTTTGTATGTGCCCATGCGACAGGTGTCCCCCGTCTCGCAGGTTCATGCTTAATATCTTATCATCTGGATTCAGTACAGCTAAAAAAATAGCAGTATTTGCCTGAACACCACTGTGGGGTTGTACGTTACTATAATTTGACCCGAATAATTTGTTGGCTCTATCTATTGCAAGTTCTTCAATTTCATCAATGAACTCACAACCTCCATAATATCTATTGCCAGGATATCCCTCTGCATATTTATTTGTTAGTACTGATCCCATAGTTCTTATTACTTCCTGAGATGTAAAATTTTCAGAAGCTATCAGTATTAGCTGGCTTTTCTGCCTTTCAAGTTCCTTTTCAATAATTTTTTTTACTTCAATATCAAAATCTTTGTTTAAAGTATGGTTTTCGTGTCTCTTTTTATGTTTACTGTTCACAGGTTTTGTTCCTTTCTTCTATGGACATAATTTTTTTTACTCTTCTTATGTGGCGCTCATCATTGCTTTTGGGGGTCTGAATAAAAACTTTTGCTATTTTGACACATTCTTCTGGAGATAGAAATCTTGCACCAAGACACAATACGTTAGCATCATTATGCTGACGGGCTAAAGTAGCAGTTTCTGTGTTCCAGCAAACGGCAGCTCTAATACCTTTTACTTTGTTGGCTGATATACTCATACCGATTCCTGTCCCACATATAAGTATTGCCATTTTGGCCTCTCTGCATGCTACCATTGCAGCACACTTTTCTGCGTAATCAGGATAATCTACACTTTCACTGCTGTTTGTTCCTAAATCTACCATAGTATGTCCAAGGGAACTTACTTCTTTAATTATTTTAGATTTATGATCACATCCAGCATGGTCTGAACCTACTGATATTTTCAAAAATGTCTTCCTTTAATTAAAAATTCTCAAGTTAAATATATTTTGTTTTAATGTTTTTAGTATTATATTCTAATTAAAAAGATAGTTAAAGACGGTAACTATATTTTCATGTATTTTTTTTGCAGTGCTGCAGTAAACCTTTATACTTTTTCCAAACGGGTCTTCAATATCTAAATTATCAGGTGTAGACGGTACTCTTCTATTTATATTTTTTAATGAAAATATTTTTCCTCTTATAGTTTTTATTGTGTTTGCTGATGGAGATTTACCATGTCCAGTTTTCAGGCTTGATACTTTTTTATCTATCAGTGTATCTTTACTACTGATTGGAGATTTCATCTTATAAATTTTTTCTGTTTCAAGATATAGGATAATATTGGATAATTCTTTTAGGCTAAAAATTTTTTCACAGTCAAAATTATTAAAACTTTTTATAATTGTATTTTTATGCGAAGCAGACATAACTAAAATTAGGTCAGATTTTTTTACCAGGGGTTCATTTATTTGAGATGGTATGAGTTTAATATTTGGGATGCCAAGCATGTCAAGAGCTTTAAAAGAGTTTTCAGGAACCTTGCTTAAGACTACAGAAGTTCCTGCGCTGTTAATGTTTATTTTATTTTTTAAAGAAGGATTTTTTGTGTAGTAAACTGTTCTTAACAGGTAGGCTGCAACAGCCTCAGCTATGTAACTTCTACATGTGTTGCCACTGCATATAAAACTAATGTTTATATGCTTGTTTTTATCTAATTTATTTAAATTATTTTTATTATCAGCCATAGCATCCATGTTAACATGTTAAAGGTGTATATTTAAATTGCAAATATTTAACTTTTCCAGTATTTCTGTGTATTTTATTTCACCTTCTCTAATAATAGCAGACTTTCTATCTGTAGCATCAACAATTGTGGATTCAACCCCTGACAGACTACCCTGGCAGTTAACTATTAAATCAACTTTTTCTTTAATTTCATTGGGGATACTTTCAATTGTTATTGGAGCTTTATCCTGGCCTGAAATTGTAGCACTTGTAGATATAATTGGACCACTTATATTTATTATTTGCCTTAAAAATTTTAAGCCTGCTATTCTTATAGCTATCTTTTTGCTTCCACTTGTGATAAAGGAAGACATAGATTTATTTTTTTTAAAAATTATTGTAAGTGGGGATGGATTTTTGATATTCCAGTAATGCTCAATTAAAATTTTTGCTGCTGGGTTTATCTTTTCAACTAAATAATTCAGACTTGAAAGATTGGAAATTAAAATAATAAAAGGAATGCTTCTTTCTCTCTTTTTAATTTTATACACTTTTTCAAGTGCTTTTTTGTTATTATATATGCAGCTTACTCCGTATATTGTAGCTGTTGGCAGAATAACTATTTTACCATCTGAAATGGTTGAGGCTATTTCTCCTGTAGTTTTTATATTTACTTTATCTGAGTTGTTAATTTTTATTATCTTCATAAAAAGTAAAACTAAAAATAATTTTATGGCGAGATTTAGATGTTTTTCTCAAATAAGTCACTTTATAATATTTAAATTTTAACTATTTGGTGATTAAATTGCAAAGAAGAAGAAGAAGACTTTAAAGATTATTATATTCAGATAAGTATAAGTACAAATATAAGTACAAATATATTGACAATAGTAGAACTGTGATTAAAATGCTATTAATATATAGTCATGATACAAACATGCAAGAAGGATGTTATTTAAATTAGAACAAGTATAGAGAGATGCTTATATATGGATTGGAGCTTTGAAGTAAATTCAATATTGGCTATAGGCCTATTTATAATAATTGGGCTTCTTGCCGGTTTTGCTGCCAGGAAAGTTAGAGTTCCAACTATTAGTGGTTATATTATTGTAGGAATATGTTTGAGTTTGCTAAATATTATACCCAGGGAATTGATAGATGGAGAGTTAAGTGTAATCACTGATGTTAGTTTAGGAATTATTGGATATTTAGTAGGCGGAGGTCTTTATCTTAAGAAATTAAAAAAATTTGGGAAAAATATTGCTGTAATAACTCCTTTTCAAGCATTAGGAGCCTGGGTATTTGTAACAGCATTGGTAGCTTTTCTTTCACCTCTTTTTATCAAAATTAGTAATCCTGATGTTAGTTCCTTACAATCTTATCTACCTATGGCTATAGTTCTTGGTGCTATCTCCTGCGCTACTGCCCCGGCTGCAACTTTAGCTATAATACATGAATATAAGGCAAGGGGACCTTTTACTACCACACTGCTGGCTGTAATTGTATTAGATGATGTTATTGCTGTTATTGCTTATGCTATTGGTTCAACCGTAGCAGAGTCATTAATTACTGGTTTTCAAAATATTTCCTTAAGCAGGATGCTGATGTTTCCAGCAATTGACATTATTGGTTCTGTAGTTTTGGGAACAGTTCTTGGATTTGGACTGGCTTTTGCAGGCCGTTTTATTAAAAAGAAGACCCAGGTTTTGGCTGTGGTTCTGGGTGCAATTTTTTTATGCATTGGTTTAGCAAAAGCTTTAGGTGTTTCCAGTATTCTGGCAAATATGTGTATGGGCTTTGTTATAGTAAATAAGATAGAATATAATGAAGATATGTTTGGTGTGATTCATAACATTGAGACTGTAATCTTTGCTATGTTCTTTACTCTGGCCGGTGCTCATTTTGACTTAAGTGTTATGAAAACAGCTGGAATACTGGCTGCAATAATAGTTGCTGGTAGATTTATTGGTAAATTTGTTGGTGCGAATATTGGAGCATCGATTTCTCATGCTCCTCTGACAATTAAGAAGTACCTTGGTTTTGGTTTATTACCGAAAGCTGGAGTAACCGTAGGACTGGCTATGTTAATAAAGCAGAACCCTGCATTTTCAAGCATAGGAAGCATAATGATAAATGCTGTATTAGCATCAGTTATCATTAATGAGATAATTGCGCCGCCTTTAACAAAGTATGCTATTTTTAAATCAGGAGAGGCATTTAAAAGAAAATGACCATATTGGATTTGAAAAAGTTTTATAATTGGGTTTTAAAAGATTTAGATTGTTATAAGAAAAAATAAAATATTTATTATGTATTAATGTGATAGTAGGGGGTAAATATGGCAGAACTGCAAGCCAAAGATATTATGACAAAAAAGGTTATTACAATAAATAAAGATGCTACTGTAGGAAAGCTGTCAGAATTACTTATAAAAAATAAAATATGCGGCGTGCCTGTTGTTGATAAAAATGATAAAATAGTAGGGATAGTTACAGAAGCTGATATAATAGTAAAAGAGTCTAACCTACCTTTCCCACTGTCTTTTAGTTTTGCATTTATTAAAAATTATGAAAGCTATACAAAGAGTACGAAGGAATATTTAGAAACCAGAGTAGAAGATATTATGACAAAAAAGGTAAAGATTATTAAAGAGGATACACCAGTCAGCAAAGTTGCTAATATAATGATAAATAATAATATTAATAGGCTTCCTGTAATGGATAAGAATGACAAATTAACTGGAATAGTCACAAGAGCAGATATTATAAAATCTATGATTAAAAAAGGTAAAAAAAAATAAGTATATGAAAACCAAACGCCCGGGCTGGGATGAATATTTTGCAGCTATAACAAGACAGGTTGCTACACGGTCAACCTGTCTTAGAAGAAAAGTTGGAGCAATAATAGTAAAGGATAAAAGGATACTTACCACAGGCTACAACGGTGCCCCAATGGGAGTTAAGAGCTGTCTGGAGAGAGGAAGCTGCCTCAGGGAAGAGCTCGGTATCCCCTCAGGGCAGAGGCATGAAATCTGTCGTGGTTTGCACGCAGAACAAAATGCCATAATTCAAGCTGCTTATCATGGAGTTCAAATAAAAGATAGTTCTATTTATGTTACCAATCAACCTTGTGTTCTTTGTGCAAAAATGATTATAAACAGTGGAATAAGGAAGATATATTATTTAGAGGAATATCCTGATGCTTTAGCTATTGAGTTGCTAAAGGAAGCGAAGGTTGAGCTGGTTAAGCTGAATTTTTAAAGGAAAATTAGGTTATATTAGTGACTTCTTACCATATCCTTAATTTTCATAAGTCTTACAATACTTGAGCGTTCTGTCTCACTAAGTTTCATTGTAATATATTTTATTGTTTCTTCTAAGTTTGGAATCAGTTTATATTCAAGAGCATTAACTCTTCTTCTGGTTTCTTCGATTTCATCAGCTATTAGCTGGACCGCCTTTTCTTTTTCAGCTAAGCTGATGAGAGATTCGATGAACTTATCAAATTTAATTAAGGCAGAATCCATCTCAGCAGAAGTATTAAGGTAGCCATAAGAAATAATATCACCTTCTACTTCTTTTTTAAAAAGAGGAATTCGTACACTTATAAGATTTTTTTGTTCAACTGAAATTGAGATTTTCTTTGTTGGAATAAGCAATGCTTCTTCGGCCTGATGCGGACCCATCTTCGCACTTGCAAGGATAAATTCGAAAAGTATTGATTGGAATTCTCTTTCAATAGAAAGTCTTAAATTTTTCACTTCATCAATGATTGCCATAAGTTGACTCATCAATACATCCTGCTTGTCTTTTAAGAGTTTATGTCCTCTCTGCGCAAGTTTTAACCTCTTCTTCAGGAGAAGAAGTTCCATTCTTGTTGCATTAACATTTTCTATCATTTACTTACTGGTTCCTTCTTTCTCTTTCTTAAATCCTGGAAGATATTTATCAAGATATTCATCTCTAATTCTTTTTAATTCTCTTCTTGGAAATATTGACAAAAGTTTCCATCCTAAATCAAGAGTTTTATCAATGGTCCTGTTCTCGTATTCTCCCTGTGATATATATTCTTTTTCAAAATCTTCAGCAAACTTAAAATAAATTTTATCTGTCTCTGTAAGGGCTGCTTCACCAAGGATGACTGCCAGTTCCTGTACCTCTTTTCCTCTTGCATATGAAGCGTACAGTTGATTGAATATATCAGCATGGTCTTCTCTTGTTTTCCCCTTTCCAATACCTTTATCCTTCAGCCTTGAAAGTGAAGGTAGAGCATCCACAGGAGGCGATATTTTCTTTTTGTGAAGTGACCTTGAAAGTATTATTTGTCCTTCTGCTATATATCCTGTAAGATCTGGAATTGGATGAGTTTTATCATCTTCAGGCATTGTAAGTATAGGTATAAGGGTTATTGAACCTTTTTTTCCCTTTATTTTTCCAGCTCTCTCATATATTGTAGAAAGATCTGTATAAAGATAACCAGGATATCCTCTTCTTCCAGGGACTTCCTTTCTTGCTGCAGAAACCTCTTTTAATGCTTCGCAATAATTGGTCATATCTGTAAGAATTACAAGAACATGCATATCCTTTTCAAAAGCAAGGTATTCTGCGCAGGTGAGCCCAACCCTGGGTGTGGCAATTCTTTCAATTGCCGGGTCATCTGCAAGATTCAGTATAAGGACTGTTCTGCTTAATGCTCCTGTTTTTTTAAAATCATCTATGAAATATTGCGATTCTTCGAATGTTATACCCATTGCAACAAACACAACTGCAAATGCTTCTTTCTCTCCTAAGACTGTTGATTGTCTTGTAATCTGTGCTGCCATCCTGTTATGAGGCAGTCCTGATCCCGAGAATATTGGCAGCTTCTGGCCTCGCACTAATGTATTCAAGCCATCTATTACTGATATTCCTGTTTGAATAAATTCGTCAGGATAATCTCTTGCAAATGGGTTTATTGGGGCACCATTTATGTCAAGTCTTTTTTCAGGAATTATTCTATCACTTTCTGTCTTTGGTTTCCCCAATCCTGTAAATACTTTTCCTAATATATCAGGAGAAAGGTACACATGAATCCCTCTGCGAAGAAATCTTACCCTTGTATTTTCAGCATCAATTCCAGTTGTTCCTTCAAAAACCTGAACTAAAGCCTTATCTCTATCAACTTCAAGAACTCTCCCGTTTCGCCTGCTGCCGTCATCAAGTGTAATTTCAACAAGTTCTTCATATTTAACACCTTCAACACCCCCCACAAGCATCAGAGGGCCTGTGATATTTGCAATACTACTGTACTCTTTTAACATTTATTTACTCCTCTATTAATGATGAGAATTCAGTATCAATATCTTTTCTAATTTCATCGATTTTATCAATATCAGTATTTTTAATATACCTCATTCTTGCTATCTTGTATTTTACTTTCATAGTTTCTATTAAATTAATATCTGTTCCTAAGCTGAGATACTTTTTAGACTGGTTGTAGAAATAGTTAATTATATTGATTATTTTATATTGTTTTTCAATTGGTGAATAAGTATCTATTTCATGAAATGCATTCTGGTGGAGGAAGTCTTCTCTGATTATTCTTGCAGTAAGAAGTATCAATCTATCTGAACCTGATAATGCATCAATACCTACAAGACGAACTATTTCTTCAAGCTCTGATTCTTCTTCAAGAATTCTCATTGCTTCTGATTGTAAGTCAAAATAATCATCAGCGACATTTTTTTTCACATATTCCCTGATATTATCGATGTAAAGGGAATATGAGTTTAGCCATGATATTGCGGGGAAATGCCTGCTGTATGCTAGATTTGCTTCAAGTGACCAGAACACCTTTACAACCCTAAGTGTTGCCTGAACAACAGGGTCAGAAAGGTCTCCGCCTGGAGGTGATACCGCGCCAATAACAGATAGTGATCCAAGCCTGTTCCTTTTTTGGGACAGGCATCTTATCCTGCCTGCTCTTTCATAAAAGGATGCTATTCTTGATCCTAAATATGCAGGATATCCTTCTTCTCCTGGCATTTCTTCCAGCCTTCCAGATATTTCTCTCATTGCTTCAGCCCACCGGGAAGTTGAATCTGCCATAAGTGCTACTGAATATCCCATATCTCTAAAGTATTCTGCTATTGTTATTCCAGTGTAAACTGATGCTTCCCTGGCTGCAACTGGCATATTTGATGTATTGGCAATGAGCACTGTTCTTTTCATTAATGGCTCACCTGATTTTGGGTCAACCAGTTCAGGAAATTCAATGAGTACATCTGTCATCTCATTTCCTCTTTCACCACATCCGATGTAAACAATAATTTCAGCGCTGACCCACTTAGCCAGCTGGTGTTGTATAACTGTTTTTCCTGAACCAAACGGACCTGGAACACAGGCTGTGCCTCCGTTTGCAATAGGAAAAAGCATATCAATGACTCTTTGTCCTGTGAATAAAGGTTCTTCTGGAGCAAGTTTTTCAAGATATGGCCTTGGTTTTCTTACAGGCCATTTCTGCATCATTGGAATATCTATGTCTCCATTTTTGGTTTTTATTGTTGCAACTATTTCCTCTACAGTAAAATTACCCTCTTTTATGGATTTAATTTCTCCGCTGATTCCAGGAGGCACCATAATATAATGTTTAATGATTGTTGTTTCAGCGACAGATCCTAAATAGTCGCCCTCTTCTACTGACTCGCCCTTTTTAGCAATTGGTTCAAACTTCCATTTTTTTTCTCTATTGAGTGCTGGTATATGGATACCTCTTGTAATAAAATTCCCTGTCTGGCTATATATTAAGTCAAGTGGTCTCTGAATTCCATCATATATAGATTCGATAATCCCTGGACCTAACTCTACGGTTAGTGGTTCTCCTGTTAAATATACTGGTTCTCCAACACCAACACCTTCAGTCTCTTCATAAACCTGTATGGAAGCACGATCACTGTCTAATTCTATAATCTCACCCATAAGTTTCTTCCGAGATACATAAACAACATCAAACATTTTTGACCCCATCATATTCTCAGCTACTACAAGAGGTCCTGCTACTTTAATAGTTTTTCCAATCTTCTTCATACATTTCTCCTATTATTGTTTAGCCATTGTATCTATGCCGACAGCTTTTATTATTGCCTGTCTTAACCTGCTGACTGCATAATTATTTCTTTCTCCAAGACCAGGAATAACTACTATAGAAGGTAGAAATTTATTGGAATATTCCTTAATAATCGAGTCAAGTTTAACTGCGATTGTCTCTGTTATAAATATAATACCGTAACCTTCTATTGTAAGCTTTCTTACCTGTGCTGCTGCTTCTTCTTCTGTGTTGATTGGAAAAACGTCAACACCTATTGCTTTAAATATAAGCATTATGTCATGTTCACCAATTGCAGCGATTTTTGTCTTCATCAAATATTAAAACCTCGTGTCTTATTTTATCTCTATCAATATTGTACAGAATACCTGTGAATACAATATTTAAATTTATTAACTCTATCTTTTTTTTAATAAAAAAATCAACAATTTTTTCCAGATTTGAGATTGTATATTTTATAGAATCAAAAAAACAAATATAAAATAATTCCTCATTTTTTTCAAAAGAATAAGATGCACCATTGTCGTCATATAAAGGATGAGGTCCCTGCGCTAGCAGTGGAGCATACTGTGTGCTACTTAGTGTTTTTACAAAATAGTCCAGATTTTCATTTTCAAACTTTTTTAAAAAATTTAGTGTCAGGAATCCATTTTTATGTAGAAATAAATCAAAATCAAATTTCTCTTCAGCAAATCTGTTTCTATAAATATTCTTTATATTAAATATATCAATTATGTGTTTTGTAAAGTCTTCAAGCATCTTACTCTTTAAGGCAGCAATTGAACTGTACAGTTTTTCCAGAAAAAATAATTCAAGTTTTAACTCTGAAGTTCTATAAATTTTTTCTGTATGACCGAGTATAGCTGCATACTGCAGAGACCTGGTTGTATCCAGATCAATATTTTCGTAGCTTCCGGTCTCTACAGCTTTCTTCAGTTGACTGTAAGAATATAGAACAGGAATAAATAATTCTTCTAAATCCCTATTTAAAACTTCAGATTTCATTATAATTTTTATATTGTGCAAGTCTTCTTTATGCATTAAGAAACCTGTAATGATTTGGTGCTCAGCCTTCAATCTCTCTTTTAGAAAATTAATTATGCTTTTAAGCTCAGAAGTTATAATACTCTTAAAGTCCCTGTTTTTACTTGTGTCATCTATGTACTTTGAATAGTAAGTTTCATGGAGCAGCTTAAAGAAGCTATCTATGCTTTTTGTATCCAGCATTCTTTTAATCTTCTGCTTTTCTATAAATTCTTTTTCTCTTGCCTTAAGTTCTGCGCATGCAAAAAGGTAATAACTATCATCACTAATTGTTGTGTAGTCTATCAATTTCAATTACTTCCCCCTACCAAAGAGAAACAATGCTATTTCCATTTTAATGTCATCAATTTCAGACTCAATTACTGCCTCAGGAAAGATATCATACTGTGCATTTCCACTAAATATTTTAAGGCCTCTTTCAAATTCATTTTTACTATTTGACTTTTCCAGTTTTATTTTTATTTCCTTTGAGAGAGATTGTACTATTTTATCGTCAATATGTTTTTCCTTATTGCCTATCAAGTACAGCCCTTCTTTAATACTTAAGTCATTGAGACTTTTTTTTATAAATTTTTCGTAGCTCTCTTTACTTAGATCGGATAGCTTGCCTTTTGCTTTTTTAATAATCTCATCAATAATACTAAGTTTGTAAAGAAGGATTTTTTGTTTAAAATCTGATTTTGCCTTCAGTATTTCCCGGTTGTAGGTCTCTTTATATCTTTCTTCAGCTTTTTGTTTTCCCTT
>Ga0209121_10001738_pt1 | contig 22795 bp, 18 predicted proteins | sample Cruoilmetagenom3_FD_187292 | JGI IMG/M metagenome (GOLD analysis project Ga0209121, IMG submission 187292) | Oil polluted marine microbial communities from Coal Oil Point, Santa Barbara, California, USA - Sample 3 (SPAdes) (version 2) | ecosystem: Environmental > Aquatic > Marine > Oil seeps ... | reverse complement strand
CCCCCGCCTATCAGCCGCGCGTCGAAATGCAGGCCCAGCCGGCCCCCGCGCCGACCTATGCGCCCGCGCCGACCGCCTATGATGACGAACCCGAAGTGGCTCAGTTCGTTGCCCCCAAAGCGCCTGCGCCGGGCACCCCGTCGCCCGAAGCTCTGGCCCGTTTGCAGGCCGCCGTGTCGCGCGCGCCCGCACACCCGCAGGCCGCCGAGGCCGACAAGCCGCGTTTCGGGATCAACTCGTTGATCAACCGCATGACCGGCCAGGGTGGCGAAGCGCAGCAGGTCCAACAGCCCGCCCGCCAGCAGCCTCCGGTTCAGGCCCAGCACGCGGAACCGGCAATGGACCCGGAGCAGGAAAAGGTCGAAATTCCCGCCTTTCTGCGGCGTCAGGCCAACTGAGCGACCTCAAATCATTAACGAAAGGGCCGGTTTCGACCGGCCCTTTTTTATTGCGTTACCAGTGTGTTGAAGCCCATGATGCCCCCGCTTGGCGGGGTTTTGCCCAGATGGCATTAACATGTTTCAATCCGTTACAAAGATTGAGTTGAGGTTACCGTTTTGTGACAGTACCCCATTGCCATCGGGCGCCCTGTGCCCGCGGCAACATGAGAATCGCATCGTGCAGACCACCATTACAACCTCTGTCAGCTTCTCGGGCACCGGTCTGCATTCCGGTCGGCCCGTGCGCATGACGCTGCTGCCTGCGGCGGTTGGCCATGGCATACAGTTCAAACGGGTGGATGTGAAAGACGGGCGCGACCCCATGCTGCCGGCTCACTGGGCGCAGGTCGAACAGACGCCGCTGTGCACCAAGCTGTATAACGGTGATGGCGTGACCTTGGCGACCATTGAACACATCATGGCCGCGCTGGCGGGCTGTGGCATCCACAACATTCTGATCGAAATCGACGGCCCCGAAGTGCCGATTCTGGACGGCAGCGCGGCCCGCTTCGTTGCCAAACTGGTGCGCGCGGGCGTGCGCCAGCTGGACGGCAATGTCCGCGTGTTGCGTATCCTGAAGCCGGTGACGGTTCAGCAGGGTGACGCCTGGGCGCGGCTTGAACCCGCCGATGGATTCGAGATCAGCTTTCACATTGATTTTGCCGATGCGGCCATTGGCCGTCAGGATCTGACGCTGGACATGTCCAATGGCACCTTCGTGCGTGAACTGTCCGACTGTCGCACCTTCTGCCGTCAGGCCGATGTGGATGCGATGCGCGACCAGGGTCTGGCCCTGGGTGGCACGTTGCAAAACGCGGTCGTGGTTGATGGCGACAAGGTGCTGTCGCCCGGCGGTATGCGCCACATGGATGAACCTGTGCGCCATAAAATGCTGGACGCTTTGGGCGATCTTTACACGGTAGGCGCGCCGATCATTGGCCGTTATACCGGCCACCGGGCAGGCCATGCGCTGACCAACAAGCTGCTGCGCGCGCTGTTTGCCGATCACAACGCCTGGACGCTGGAAACCAGCGATCAGAACCATGCGCGCAAGCTGCCGGGGGTCGGGGTCTGTGCCGATGATCTGCCGATGTCCGCCTGAGCCACTAAAAACCGTCCATTCACCATTTTGCCCGGAATTTTTCTGTGCTAGGGATAATGCGATCAAACCGGGGCGCAGGCCTCGGGTGAAAACAGATTGATAGGGTAGGCGCCGGAATGATGCGCGACAGGTTCTCGAAGTCGACGATGATGTCTGTGGCCTTGGTGGCCCTTTTGGCTGGCTGTGGTGGCAGCGGCAGCATTGGCAGTGGCCCGTTCAGCGGCGGCGGTGGCGGCGGTGGTGGCGGCGGATTTTTCGCCGGGCTGGGCGGCGGCAATCGTGTCGAACGCAAACCGATCGAAGAATACACGCCCGAAGAGATTTATAAGCGCGGCGAATACGACCTGGAGAAGGGCGAATATGAGGACGCCGCCAAGTGGTTTGGCGAAGTCGAACGCCTGTACCCCTATTCGGAATGGGCCAAACGCGCGCTGATCATGCAGGCGTTTTCGCACCACAAGAACCGCGACTATGACCAATCCCGCGCCAGCGCGCAGCGGTTCCTGGATTTCTATCCGGCCACCGAAGATGCCGCCTATGCACAGTATATCCTGGCGCTCAGCTATTATGACCAGATTGACGAAATCGGTCGTGATCAGGGCCTGACCTTCCAGGCACTTCAGGCGCTGCGCGTGGTGATCGAACGCTATCCTGACACGGAATACGCGCGCTCGGCGATCCTGAAATTCGACCTGGCCTTCGACCACCTGGCGGCCAAGGAAATGGAAATCGGGCGGTATTACCTGAAACGCAAGCACTTCACCTCGTCGATCAGCCGCTTTCGTGTGGTTGTTGAACAGTTCCAGACCACCACCCATGTGGCCGAAGCCCTGCACCGTCTGGTCGAGGCCTACCTGTCACTGGGGCTTGAGGAAGAGGCGCAGACCGCCGCCGCCATCCTGGGCCACAATTTCCAGTCGACCCAGTGGTATGAGGACAGTTATGCCTTGTTGTCAGCCCGGGGGCTGGAGCCCACGGCAAAAGGCAACAATTGGCTGGCCACGATCTATCGCCAGCTGATCAAGGGCGAATGGCTCTAGGCGGCCATGCTTCGGGTCCTTGAAATCCGCGATATGCTGATCATTGATCGGTTGGAGCTTGAGTTCCAGCCGGGGCTGAACGTATTGACCGGCGAAACCGGCGCGGGCAAATCCATCTTGTTGGATTCGCTGGGTTTTGTGCTGGGTTGGCGCGGGCGGGCCGATCTGGTGCGCACCGGGGCAGAGCAGGGCGAAGTGCTGGCCAGTTTTGATCTGGGCCCTGACCACCCCGCGCGCCAGGTGTTGGACCAGGCCGGAATTCCAGCAGAAGACGAGCTGATTCTGCGCCGGGTGAACCGCGCTGATGGGCGCAAGACAGCCTGGGTCAATGACCGGCGCGCCTCGGGCGAGGTGCTGCGTGCGCTGTCGGACACATTGGTGGAACTGCACGGCCAACAGGATGATCGCGGGCTGCTGAACCCGCGCGTCCATCGCATGTTGTTGGATGAATTCGGCGGTCTGGCGGGGGCTGTTTCCGGCTGCAAGGCCGCCTGGCGGGCCTTGTCTGGCGCGCAAAAGTCCCTGCTTGCGGCGCAAATCGCGCTGGAGGCCGCGCGCAGCGAGGAAGAATTCCTGCGCCACGCGGTGGGTGAGCTGGACGCCCTGGCGCCCGCGCCCGGCGAAGACGCAGACCTGGACGCCCGCCGCCGCATGATGCAGGCAGCGGAGCGGATCGGCGAAGACATCCGGAAAGCGGCGCAGGCCCTGGGCTATGGCGATGGCGCCGAGGGCCGTATGGGCGACGCGATGCGCTGGCTGGACGGCGTTGCGGGCGATGCCGGGGATACGCTGGATGCGCCCATCGCAGCGCTGGGGCGCGCCATGGTCGAACTGGGAGAGGCCGCACAGGGGGTGGATCAGGCGCTGGATCAGCTCAGCTTCAACCCCTCGGAACTGGAAATGGTCGAAGAACGCCTGTTCGCCATTCGCGGTCTGGCCCGCAAACATGGCGTCTTGCCGGATGATTTGGGCGCATTTGCCGATGGCTTGCGGGTGAAACTGGCCGCTATTGATCACGGGGCCGCGGATATCGCCGCCTTGCACGCGGCGCGCGACACGGCGCAGGCCTCGTTTGAGACCGCCGCCAATGGGCTCAGCGCCAAGCGGGCCAAGGCGGCTGGAAAGCTCGACAAAGCCATGGGGGCCGAACTGGCACCTCTGAAAATGGAGCGTGCCGTGTTCACGACGGATGTGGCGCGCACGGACCCCGGCCCCGAAGGGCATGACGCGGTCACCTTTACCGTCGCAACCAACCCCGGTGCGCCGTCCGGGCCGCTGAACAAGATCGCCTCGGGCGGGGAACTCAGCCGCTTTTTGTTGGCGCTGAAGGTCTGTTTGACCCGGCACGCCGACGGGCTGACCATGATCTTTGATGAAATCGACCGCGGTGTCGGTGGCGCCACGGCGGATGCGGTCGGGCGGCGTCTGTCGTCCCTGGCGGACGGGGGCCAGGTTCTGGTCGTCACCCATTCACCGCAAGTGGCCGCTCTGGGCACGCATCACTGGCGGGTGCAGAAATCGGTCGTCAAGGGCCTGACCCGGTCGACCGTGGTGCCGCTGGACGCGGTCGAACGGATCGGCGAAGTGGCGCGGATGCTGTCCGGGGACACCGTGACAGATGAGGCCCGCGCAGCCGCCCGCGCCTTGTTGGGCTGACGCGCCACTGCTTTCTTCCAAATTTCGCGCGAGAGGCTTTCAGGACGTTGCAAACGTCCTGTCATCACCTGGAAATCCAAAATTTGCGCCATAGCGGACGAAGGTCCAGGGCCATGATCGCGACACCCAACGGGATCATCCAAAATCCGACAATGGGAAGAAAGCCGAGAAATCCGCCGACCATCACCCCAAACCCCAGCACCAGGCGCAGCCCAGGTGGCACCCGCAGGCGCACCCAGGCCAGAAAACGCCGATAGGTTCGGCGCAGTCTGCCCGGCTCAGTTGCCACGGATCACCTTGCCGGGGTTCAGGATGCCGGTCGGATCCAGCGCGCGTTTGATATCGCCCATTACGTCCCAGCCCGCGCCATGTTCTGCTGGCATATAGGCCAGTTTGCCCATGCCAACGCCATGTTCACCGGTCACCGTGCCGCCCAGGACCAGGGCGCGTTCGGTCATGCGGGCGGCCAGACGTTTGGCTTCGGCCATTTCGACCGGGTTGTCGCGGTCGACCAACAAAATTGCGTGGAAATTGCCGTCACCGACATGGCCCAGGATCGGGCCGGGGATGTGGGACGCATCAATGTCGGCACGCGTTTCGGTCACGGCCTGGGCCAGTTTGGAAATCGGCACACAGATGTCGGTGACAATGGCTTGCGCGCCCGGGCGCAGACCCAGACAGGCGTAATAGGCCTTGTGGCGGACCTCCCACAACCGATTGCGGTCTTCGGCCAGGGTGGCGCTTTCAAACCCCGTCGCGCCAAAGTCGCGCGCGATTTCGCCGAACATGTCGGCGTCTTGTGCCACCGCGCTGTCTGATCCGTGGAATTCCACCAACAGATGCGGCACTTCGGGCATTTGCGTGCCCGCATAGGCGTTTACGGCGCGCACCGACATGGTGTCGACGAATTCGATCCGGGCCATGGGAATGCCCATCTGGATGGTCTGCTGCACGGCCCCCACGGCGTCTTCGATCCGTTTGAAGGCGCAGACACCGGCGGAAATCGCTTCGGGCTGACCTTGCAGGCGCAGGGTCAGTTCGGTGATCACGCCCAACGTGCCTTCAGAGCCGAGAAACAGTGCGGTCAGGTCGTATCCGGCGGCTGATTTCGCGGCGCGTGATCCGGTGCGGATCACCCGGCCATCGGCCAGCACGACCTCGAGCGCCAGCACATTGTCGCGCATCGAGCCATAGCGCACCGTCGTCGTGCCGCTGGCCCGCGTGCCCGCCATGCCGCCGATGGTGGCATTGGCACCGGGATCGACGGAAAAGAACATGCCTGTGGCGCGCAGCTCGAGGTTCAGCTCTTCGCGCGTCAGGCCCGGTTGCACCACCGCGACCATATCGCCGGGGTCAGCTGACAACAGCTGGTTCATGCGGCTCATGTCCAGGGTTACGCCACCCTGAATGGCGCTGGTATGCCCCTCAAGCGAGGTGCCCGCACCATAGGCGATCACCGGACAATCATGGGCGTGACAGATCGCCAGAATCCGGCTGACCTCATCGGTCGTGGTCGGCCACAGCACCGCATCGGGCGGTGCGGGGGCGAAATGGCTCTCGGATTGTCCATGTGCGTCCAGATCGGACTTGGAGCGACTGAGCCGATCGCCTAACAATATGGAAAGCTCGGTGAGCGCGGTGTCGATGGTCATGCCATCCATTCCCCCCTGTAACCCGAGCCAATCTAGGGCATGCGGGCCGGGGATGAAAGCCCGCGAAATCGGGGTAGGCATGGCAGGACCATTAAAATTGTATCTATTCCGCCAGTGGGCGCGGGGATGTGCCGGTGCGCGCGGGGCCTGGTGCCTGTTGCGCGACAAAGGGCCCAGTCAATTGCAGTTCTGGCTGATCGCCCTGGTGATTGGAATCGCGGCCGGGTTCGCCGCGTTGTTCTTCCGAAAAGGTATCGAATGGACACAGTCCAGGCTGTATGGAACCAATGATTTGGCGCATCTGCATTCCTGGGTTGAAACGCTGCCCTGGTACTGGGTGCTGCTGCTGCCTGCGGCGGGGGGGCTGGCGGTCGGTGCGATCCTGAACTGGTTCACCCATGACGGGCGCGTGCGCAGTGTTGCCGACGTGATCGAAGGTGCCGCCCTGTGGGAGGGGCGGGTGGAAAAGCGCGCCGGGATCGGCTCGGCGCTGGCGTCGTTCATCACGCTGTCGACGGGGGGATCAACGGGACGCGAGGGGCCTGTGGTGCACATGGCCGCCGTGGTGTCGTCCTGGGTGTCGGCGCGCATCAACGCCGATGGTATCACAGGGCGCGACCTGTTGGGCTGTGCCGTTGCGGCAGCCGTATCGGCCAGCTTTAACGCCCCCATTGCAGGCGCGCTTTTCGCGCTTGAGGTTGTGCTGCGCCACTTTGCCGTGCACGCCTTTGCCCCCATCGCCATCGCCAGCGTCGCAGGCACTGTGATCAACCGGATCGAATATGGCGATGTGACCGAATTCATTGTGCCCGCCGAGGGCAGCCTGGCGTTTTACGTCGAACTGCCCGCCTTTCTGATGCTGGGCCTGGTGTCGGGCGTGGTGGCCGTGGTGCTGATGAAGGCGATCTTCTTCGCCGACGATCTGGGCACCGAGGCCTGCGCACGGCTGCGCCTGCCAGGCATCCTGCGCCCGGCGCTGACCGGACTGATGCTGGGCGCTTTGGCGATCTGGTTTCCCCATATCATCGGCGTCGGATACGAGACGACGTCGCTGGCGCTGACCGGGACCTTGACCCTGCACAATGCGGTGGTGTTTGCCGTGCTCAAAGTGGTGGCGGTGGCGATCACCATGGCCGGGCGCATGGGCGGGGGCGTGTTTTCACCGGCGCTGATGGTTGGGGCGCTGACCGGGCTGGCCTTTGGCTTTATCGCCACGGCCGTGTTCCCGGATGTGTCCGGCTCGGAAACGATCTATGCGCTGGCCGGAATGGGGGCTGTGGCCGCGGCCGTTCTGGGCGCGCCGATATCTACCACGTTGATCATATTCGAACTGACCGGCGACTGGCAGACCGGCATCGCGGTGATGGCTGCGGTCAGCCTGTCCTCAGCGCTGGCCAGCCGCCTGGTCGACCGGTCCTTCTTCCTGACCCAGTTGGAGCGGCGCAACATTCACCTGGCGGCGGGGCCGCAGGCCTATCTGCTGGCCACGGTGCGGGTCGCGGGGATCATGCGTTCGCGCGACAGCGCGCAGTCGGCCAATGAAGACGCCTGTTGGGAGCTGATCGAGCAGGGGATTTATGTCGATGGCAATGCGACACTGGAGGCCGTGATGCCGATCTTTGAAACAAGCGGCGCGTCGTTCATCCCCGTTGTTACCCTGGGCGGAGAGGGCGACCCGCCCGAGCTGTGGGGCGCGCTGTTTCACGTCGATGCGTTGCAGGCGTTCAACCGGGCCTTGTCGGCGACCGCCGCCGAGGAACATTCCTGAGCGTTGTCAAATTGGGGGCCTTTGGCACACAGGAGTGTTTGATTTGGGGCGTTGCCTCCGCCTCAGATCCTGACGGATCTGAGGCTCCCTCCAGGATATTTTTGGCCCCCAAGATATTTTGGGCAAGAGGAAAAGGTCAGGTTTTCAGGGCGCGGGCCAGGGCACACCAGGCTTCGAGTTCTATGGTTTCGGCGCGTGCGGTGGGGGCGATGCCGACCGAGATCAGCACGTCTTCGATGTCGGGATGCACGCCCTTGAGCGAGGCGCGCAGCATTTTGCGTCGCTGGTTGAAGGCTGTCGCAACGACGCTTTGCAGTTTCGCGGCGTCGGCCGGAAAGCGGGGTTCCGGCAGGGCCTGAAGGTGCACGACCGAGGAGTGAACTTTGGGCGGCGGCGTGAAGGCCTCGGGCGGAAGCTCCATCACCACGCGCGCGTCCGTGCGCCATTGGCACAGGATTGCCAGGCGACCGTAAGCCTTGGAGCCGGGTTGCGCGGTGATGCGGGCTGCGACCTCTTTTTGGAACATCAGCGTCAGGCTGTCCCAGACCGGCGGCCACGTCGGCGGCGTCAGCCAGCGCACCAGCAATTCGGTGCCCACGTTATAGGGCAGGTTGGCAACGATGCGAATTGGTGGGGTCAGGTGGTCCAGCGGGTTCAGTTTCAGCGCGTCGGCGTTGATCACCTCGAGCCGTCCGGGATAGGCCGCCTGGATGTCCGCCAGTGGCGCCATGGCGCGGCTGTCTTTTTCGACGGCCAGCACCTTGCGCGCGCCTTCGGCCAGAAGTCCGCGGGTCAGCCCGCCGGGGCCGGGGCCGATTTCCAGCACGTCACAATTGCGCAGGTCGCCAGCTTGGCGCGCGATCTTGGCGGTCAGGTTCAGGTCCAGCAGGAAATTCTGGCCCATGGATTTCTTGGGCGTCAGCCCGTGCGTTTCAAGGACCGCGCGCAGCGGGGGCAGGGTGTCGATGCTCATGAGGTGGCCTTTGCCATTTGTGCCGCCATGCGCAGCGCAGCGATCAGGGATGTCGCGTCGGCCTGGCCGGTTCCCGCGATATCAAACGCGGTGCCATGGTCGGGCGAAGTGCGGATGAACGGCAGCCCCAGCGTCACGTTCACGCCGCTGGCGAAGTCCAGCGTCTTGATCGGGATCAGGGCCTGGTCGTGATACATGCAGATCGCCACGTCATATTGGGCGCGCGCGTGTGGGTGGAACATGGTGTCGGCGGGCAGGGGGCCGGCCAGGTCAAACCCCTCGGCGCACATGTCGTCCAGCAGCGGGGTGATCATGGTGATTTCTTCGTCGCCCATGGCGCCGCCTTCGCCCGCGTGGGGGTTCAGCCCGGCCACCGCGATGCGCGGTTTACTGATGCCAAAACGGTCCTGCATGGCAGCGTGGGTGATGCGAATGGTTTGTGCCAGTCCCTCGCGGGTAAGCCGCTCGGGCACCTGTGACAGAGGGATGTGAATGGTCGCGGGCACGACGCGCAGCGCGTCGCAGGCCAGCATCATCACCACGTCGTCAACGCCCGCCAGATGGGCCAGGAATTCGGTGTGGCCGGGAAAGGCAAAGCCCGCGCCGTCCTTCAATGCCTTCTTGTGGATCGGTGCGGTGGTCAGCGCGCTGGCCGCGCCCGACTGCACCAGCGCGACGCCACGCGCAATGGCGTCGATCACGTGTTTTGCGTGGATCGGGTCGGCAACTCCGGGCCGGCGGGTGGTTTCGAAATCCATCGCCAGCACCGGCAAGGCATGGGCCATGGCCGCAGCGGCGTCTTCCGGGGCTGCGATGGTCTGCACTGGGGTGCCCAGCGGCAGATGCGCTGGGTCGCCGATGACGAAAAAGTCCAGCTCGCCGCGCAGGGTTGCCCAGGCTTTGGCGATAACCTCGGGGCCCACGCCTGCGGGCTCGCCGATGCTCAGCGCGATGGGCGCTGGCCGCATGGGCTGGGGGGTCATTCTGTCAGGATCTCGATATGGGCGTCGGCGCGCAATTCTTCCAGATACGAGCCAGCCAGGGCCACAAGGCGTTTGTTGCGCAACTGAGCGACCACATCTTCGCGGGACACGTCTTCGGGCAGCGCCCGCGTGCGACCGCACAGCATCAGAAATACCAGCGTTTCGCCATTGGCGGTGGTCAGGTTTGTCGAGACCTCTCCGTCATCAAGCTGGGCCAGTTCCACCGCGTAATCGGCAGGCAGGTCGGCGACCGGCAGGACCTCGCGCAGCAGGCGGCCTTCGGGCAGATCATGGGCCACACCATAGAGATCGTCGCAGGTGTCAAGCTGGCTTTGCAGGCGCATGGCCTCGGGCCGGGCCGCAGCCCCGCCGGGCAGGAAGAAGGCGGCATATTCGATGCTGACGTCCTGGGCTTCCTGGATGTCGGTTTCTTCGATGGCGCGCATCTGGAACAGAGCAACGCCATTGTTAACCGGGAGCGGGCCTGAGACTTCGCCCGGCGCCAGCGGCAGCACGGCGGCGGCCAGTTGCGGTGGCAGGTTCGAAAGATCCATCCACTCCAGACGGCCTGAGCGCCCTTTGCTGGGCGAGGCAGAATAGCGGCGCGCAGCGGCGGCAAAGGCAGGCAGGGTGGTGATCTTGCTCAGCTGTTCGGCACGCGCGTCGGCGGCCTGTTTTGCTGCCGGTGTATCGGCTGGCAGGATGATTTCCGACAACAGCACGCGTACGCCAGCCCCCGGTTGGGTCAGGGCAATGGCGCGGTCGATTTCGGCTTCGGTGATCTGCACGCGGGCGACAAAACGCTTGCGCACGGTTTCGCGCCACAGCATCCCCGCCGCGACGAAATCGCGAAAGCTTTCGGCGGCGACCCCGCCCTGGGCGATGGCTTTGATGAACGTTTCCACATCCATGTTGGCGCGGCCGGCGAATTCTTCCATGCCGGTGACCAGCTGTTCTTCGGTCAGAGAGACGCCGGTCAAACGGGCCGCATCCTGTTGCAGGCGTTCTTCGATCAACCGTTCAAGCGACGTGGCGCGAAGATCGCCCGGCGCCCGCAAAAGGGTCATGAAGGCGATGCGTTGCGACAGCTCATAGGCGGTGACGACGCGGTCATTCACCCGCGCGACCGGTTCGAACAGGTTCTGCTGTGCGGCGCTTTTGGTGGGCACCATGGCCAGCACTGCCGCACTCAGAAGCACGGCAAAATTGACAGCCAGATAGACATTGCGTCGTGTCAGCAGGGACAGGAAGGTTTTCATCGTCGTCTCGTCCGTTCGTTCCGTTCGTTCAATCATTCGTCGGCTCTTGGGCATTCGTCGGCTCTCGGGCCTGTTTTCGGGCCCATCGTTCGGTCCATCTTCAGCCACGCGCGCGCGCCTCAGCCTCCGCATTGCCGCGCCTTGGTGCCCCGACCGCCCCCGAACCCGTTCAGCGAAACGCCGACGCCGATATTCGTGGTTGGGGTCACACTAGTCGAGGATGTGAAGCGACGCGAGAGGGAAAGGTCGACCGTGACGCATTCATTGCTGTATTCCAGCCCCAGCCCGGCCTTGGTTATGTCATCCAGTTGCAGGTCATAGCGCCAATCGAAGTTGGCCCGCCAATTGTCGTTGATCTGCCAATCCGCATCAAGGGCCCATTCGTGGATCGCGTCGGCGCGATTTTCGGCGGCGTCGGCCTCGACCCAGACATGACCGGTGGCCAGGGCCAGGCGGTCGCTTTGCCACATGGCCAGGATTTCGGATTTTGAGAGGCTAAGGGCGTCGTTGAACAGGGTGCGCCCCTGAAGGGCAAAGCGTGTGTCCAGCTGGACCTGACCGGCGATCAGCCAATCGGAACTGGTCCCCGACAGGCCCGATGTATCGGAAAACTGCCCCAGGTCTTTGTCATAAAATACCCGCCCCGCCGCCAGCGTATAGGTCCAGCCGGTGGGATCATACCGCGTCCAGGTCGCGCCAATGCTGGCGCGCAGGCCCCGTTCGTACCGATCATGGCCGGGGAACCGGTTCAGAGCGAACAGGTTGGCCTCGTCGAACTCGACCATGACGCTGTCTTCATTGGGCACATCGGCGCCGATCCGGTCGGTCCAGGCCAGGTGAACCTGAGGTTCGATCACGTCAATCGCCCCCCCTGCGGTGTTGCGGGACATCGGATATCGCAGCGATACGGCGGCGGTCGGGGTGACATGGGTCAGCGTGCTGTCAAAGGTGCTGTCCTGTCCGATCCAATAGGCATCCGCCGACAGGCTGCCTTGCAGCTCGGCGACAAGGCCATCGGCCAGAACCCAGTCGCGACCCCAGTCCGCCTGCGCCCCCACACGGGTCATGTCGCGCCCGCCATATTGCAGACCCATCTGGTCCATGTCGCTTTCGCGCCACAGGCCCAGGGCGCTGATTTGCCAGCTGCCGCTGCCGCCCAGGGGGCCGTTCTGGAACCGGTGTTCATACAACAGATCAATCTGCCCAAATGGCAGCTTGGTCGAGTTCGGGATTTCATCGGCGCGCAGCGTGTCATACTGGGTCAGCCCCGCGAAGATATATTCATCGCGCCGCGCCCGGCTGAGCGCGACAAAGCTCTCCAGCCGATCATCGTCGGAATAGCTGTAGTCGGACAGATAGGCCTCGTCCGAGACAAGTTCGATGCCGAATTCCAGCTTGAAATCGCGTTTCAGGGCGAACTGTCCTTCACCAAACAGAAAATACCGTGTGGTGCCGGGCAGCAGGTCATCGCTACTGACCGCGCCTTCGAAGCTGATGTCACCTGTGCGAAACGCCTGGCGATAACGCGCTTCCAGCGTCGTGGTGGCCGAGGTCAGCAGCGGCGTCAACGTCAGGTCGGCGTGGTCGCCCATTCGGATGAAATAGGGCAGACGCAGGCCCTTGCCCAACAGGGTCGAAGTCGAAGCACGCGGCGGCAAGAACCCGGTGGCGCGGTCCAGCGTTGGGTCAGGCAAGCGCAGGCGCGGCAGCCACAGGATGGGCAGGCCCATGACCCGGAACTGGGCATTGTGGAAATACAGCTGGCGTTCCAGCTGGTCATGCACCACCTGGCTGGACCGGATTTCCCACAGCGGCACGGGGCGTTCGATGCAGACCTCGCAGGACGAGGCCACGACCTTGTCCATGCGCATATAACGCCCCTGAGTGCGGTGCACTTCAACGGCGGCGATCTGCAACTGTTGGTCCAGCACAACGCGCGCGCTTTGCATCAACCCCTCGCGCAGGTCCGTCGACAGGGTGGCGGCATCGGCCAGGATCAGGATCGCTTCGCCTTGTGACAAGGTCAGCGGCCCTTCGATCTCAAGGCTGTCGCTGGCCCGATCATACAGCACCCGCGTCGCCTTCAGGCGCACATCGCCATACAGGATAACGACGTTGCCTTCGGCCAGAATGCGGTCGGGGCCCTGCACCTGAACCCGGTCCGCGACCAGGCTGACCGCGCCCGAGGTCGTGGTCTCTGCGCCCAGCACAGGGGCGGCGATGGCCGACCAGGCGGCCAGGGTCAGGGCTAAGGTTTGTGCGATCAGGGCACGCCGCATCAGCCGTCCTCCAGGTGCAACAGAATGCCCAACGACATCAGGATCGCGGCCACAGGCGGGGTCCAGGCCGCGACCATCACCGGGATTTGGCCGTTTTCCCCCAGGATTTGGGCGAAATTGCGAATGAAATAGATGCCAAAACCGAAGATCAGCGCCATCAGTACCATCACCCCGGTATGGCCAAACCGGGTGTGGCGCATGGTGAACCCGGCGCCGATCAGCACCATGGCGACCAGAAACAGCGGGGTTGCCAGCTCCATTTGCATCCAGACGCGGTGCGCATGGGTTGAAAATCCGGCCTGTTCCAGCTGGGCCACAAAGCCCGGCAAGTCCCAGATGGAAATGGTCGAGGGCGCGCCGAACCCGTCTTCGATCTGGCTGCGTGTCAGGCTCGAGGCGACCCAATAGGCGCGGTGTTCGATGGCCTGTTGTTCGGCGTTATTGGCGGACAGATCCCAGACCTTGGCATCGCGCAGGGCCCAGCGTCCGGTCTCCAGCTTGGCCTCGGCGGCGGCAATGCGGCTGACTGGCTCGCCTTCGGTGTCGAACGAGAAAAACGTCACATCGAACAGATGCGTGCCCGTGGCGCCAGAGCGCGCCGCCCGAATCACCGTCTGACTGTCATCCGAGCCCTGGCGCAACCAGACGCCCGCGTCGCTGATCGACAGCACCTGGCGAAAATCGCCTGCATATTTTGACGCCAGCAGGTCGTATTGCTTGGAGGTCGCCGCCGCCAGCGGGTTGAACACCGCCAGCGCCAGCAGTCCGATCAGCAGAACCGTCACGACGGGGGAAATCAGCGTCACCAAGGCCGACCGCCCCGCCGAGCGGGTGACAATCATTTCGGACGACCGCGCCAGACTCAGGAACATCGACAATGTCGCCAGGATCACGATCAACGGCAACACGCGGTACATCCATTCCGGCATATTGGTGACCACCAGGGCGACCAGTTCAGAAAATCCGACCTGAGCGCTGTCGAATTTGCGGATCTGTTCAACCATGTCCATCAGCATGAACGCAGCCGCCAACAGAAGCGCGGTTGTCAGCAGCGATCGCAGAAAACGGCGCGCGATATACAAATGCAGCGTCATGGGGTCACCTCGCGAACCGCCTGTTTGCGCGGGCGCGGCGCGAACAGGGCCGGGCGGGCCGACATCCACAATACAACGCCATTCGCCGCCAGGCCGATCAGCGGTGTCACATAGACCAGCGGCCACAGGGCCGCGTCACTGCGCACCTGATCAGACAGGGAATTGTCCAGCGTCAGCAGCACGATGAACAGAACCGCAGCCCCCAACATCTGGCGCCACAAGCCGAACCGGCTGAACCCGCCCAGCATCAGCACACTGAACCCGGTCAGCGCCGCAATCACCGTCATCAGGGCCTGCCCGGTTCGCCGGTGACCCTCGTACAGAAAGCTGGCCCGCGTTTCACCGATTTCCGCCAGCACCGCAGGATCCGCACGCAAAAGCGCGGCGGTGGACAGGGTGCGCACGGTGCGCAGCGCAATCATGTCGGCGTCGATCAACGCGCCGATATCATAGGTGAAGTCCTTGAAGGTCGTGGTGATCAGCCGCTGGTCGCTGACATGCAGGATCTGCGCCAACCCCTGGAACATGATCAGTTTCGGCCCGCCGTCTGCGCGCACCACCAGCGCGCGCTGCGCGGTATAGGTGATCTGTTCTTCCAGGTTACGCGTATCGGCCAGGAAAATGTCGCGCAGCTCGCCCTCAGGGCTGATTTCGCGAATATAGATCGTGATGCCTTCTGCAGGGTGCTCAAAACTGCCCTGCGCCAGAAACCGTGCGGTGATGTTTTGCGAAATCTCGGCCTGTCGTTCGCCCAGCCGCTGCTGGCTGAGCGGCACCAGAAGGTGGCTCAGAAGGGCGACGAACAGCCCGGCGATCAGGCCATAGGCCAGCACCGGGCGGGCCAGGCGAAAGGGGCTGTACCCGGCGGCTTCGGCCACCACCAGTTCGCTTTCCGAGCTCAGCCGGTTGGTGACGAAAATCGACCCGGCCAGCGCCGCAAAAGGCACCACGGCCGCGATCAAGCCCGGCAGGCTCAGCGCGGTGAATTCCAGAAATACCAGCATGCTTTCGCCATTCGCCACCAGCTGATCAAACAGCCGCACCGCACGGTTGACCCAATAGATCAACACCAGCACCAGGGCGAAAAAGCCAAACAGCACCATCAGCTGTGACAGCAGATATCTGTCGAATCTCGCCAATCTGTTCCCCTAAGGCCCAATTCCTCTTATCTCAGGTTCTATAGGATCGCCGGGGTGGGGAAAACCTTGATCTGGTCATTTCTCTGGCTGGTCGCTACCAATGGCACAAACCCGCCTGACAGGAGATTTCCAATGACCAATCTGACCGTCCCGACATTTGCCGAACTTGACATCGACACGCTGGCCACGACCGAAGGGCGCGTGGTGCTGTTTTTGTCCGCTGATGGACCGCTGGACAAGGGCGCGCGCCGGGTGAACCGGCTGACGCGCGGTGCGGTCGAACGGGTGCAGGACAGCGAAGGCTTTGCCAAGATGAAACAGGGCGACGCGGTGGAGTTGTCCATGCCTGCTGGTATGGCTGCCGAGGCCGTGCAGGTCGTGCGTCTGGATCGTCGTGCCTCGATCATTGATGCGCGCAGGGCCGGGGCGACGATTGGCAAAGCGGGGGCGGGCAAGGCGGTTCTGGCGCTGGCCGGCACCATTCGCCACGCTGAACAGATGGCCATGGGCGCGGCATTGCGTGACTATACCTTCAACCCCCACCGCACCGGTGAAGCGGGCGAAGTCAAGGCGGGCAGCCTGACCCTGACCGTTTCCAAACCCGAAGAATCGGCAGAAAAACTGGCCGCGCTGGTGGCCGTGGCCGAAGGTGTGTTCATGACCCGCGATCTGGTCAACGAGCCGTCCAACGTGCTGACCACCACCGAATTTGCCGCCCGCGCCAAGGGGCTGGAAGCGCTTGGCCTGAAGGTCACCGTGCTGGACGAACCCGCGCTGGAAAAGCTGGGCATGCGCACGTTGCTGGCGGTCGGGCAGGGGTCTGAAAGCCCCTCAAAGGTCGTGGTGATGGAATGGCAGGGCGGCGAAAAAGGCGGCCAACCCTTTGCGCTGATCGGCAAGGGTGTGGTGTTTGACTCCGGCGGCATCAGCCTGAAACCGGGGGCGGGCATGGAAGATATGACCATGGACATGGGCGGCGCGGGCACGGTCACGGGTGTGATGAAAGCGTTGGCGACGCGCAAGGCAAAAGCCAATGTTGTCGGCGTCATCGGCCTGGTTGAAAACATGCCCGACGGCAAGGCCTGCCGCCCGGGCGATGTGGTTGCCTCGATGAAGGGCGACACGGTTGAAATCATCAACACCGACGCCGAGGGGCGCTTGGTACTGTGCGACATCATGTGGTACGCACAAGAGACATTCAAACCGTCCGCCATGATTGATCTGGCCACCCTGACCGGCGCGATCATCATCGGCTTGGGCCATGAAAACGCTGGTGTTTTCTCCAATGACGATGATCTGTGCAAAGCCTTCTTGAAGGCCGCCGAGGCCGAAGGCGAAGGCGCCTGGCGCATGCCGCTGGGCGCGTCCTATGACAAGCAGCTGAAAAGCCGTGTGGCCGATATGAAGAACGTCGGCGGGCGCCCTGCGGGATCGATCACCGCAGCGCAATTCCTGCAACGGTTTGTCAAAGACGGCACGCCGTGGATCCACCTGGACATTGCGGGCGTGGCCTCGGTTGCGCAGGACACGATGCTGGCGCCGAAAGGCGCAACCGGCTGGGGCGTCATGGCGTTGAACCGTCTGATCGCGGACCTGTACGAGGGCGAGTGACGCGCCCATGAGCGAAGTCTTTTTCTATCACATGACGCATACGCCGCTGGAACAAACCCTGCCGGTGATCCTGGGCCGGTCGCTTGAGGCGGGCTGGCGGGTCGTGGTGCGGGGGCGGTCCCCCGACCACCTGACCTGGCTGGATGAACGTCTGTGGCTGGGGGATGAGGCCGGGTTCCTGCCGCATGGCCTGGCGGGCGGGCCGCATGACGCGGCGCAACCGGTGTTGTTGACGACGGACGCGGCTTTGCCCGAGGGCGTACAGGCGTTGATGTCCGTCGATGGGGCCAAGGTGACGGCCGAGGAGGTCGCGGGACTGACGCGGGCGTCCATTCTGTTTGATGGCAATGACCCCGATGCCGTCGCCCAGGCGCGCACCCAGTGGACGGCGATCACCGGCGCCGGGGTAAAGGCGAAATACTGGAGCCAGGAAAGCGGGCGCTGGGAGATGAAAGCCGAGAGCTGATCGCCCGTTCCCAAATTGGGTCGCTGCGCGACGCTTTTTTTGTGAATGGGGGCGCTGCCCCCGCGTCTCATCCTGACGGATGCGACGCGCCCCCGGGATATTTTGGGCAAGAGGAAAAGGGCAGGGAGAAGGGCCAGGCGCTCAGCGTGTCAGGATCAACTTGTCGCTCGAAATCTCGATCTTTTCGAACAACGACAGATAGGCCATGCCCAGCAGGGATTGGTCCATGTCGCCTTGGTTCACCACCGCGCGCAGGTTGCGGTCTTCGATGCCCGACAGGCTGACGGTCGCGATCCTGGTCGGGGCGGTGCGCACTTCGCCATTCGCGGTATAGGCGCGACCGGTGTAGGCGAGCGTGGTCGGGTCAATCCCGACCAGGCGCGCGTCTTGCTGGGTCAGGACGACGTCCGAGGCACCGGTATCGACGACGAATTCCACCGGTTTGCCGTTCAGCCGCAGCACCAGATAATAATGGCCGTCAAAACCGCGCGGCACCTCAATCTGGCCGGTTTCTGCGACGACGCTTTGGCGCGGCATGACATCGTCGCGAATGCCGTCCCACAGCCCGTATCCGGCGATCACACCCAGAAACAACAGCCCCCAAACGGTCGCCTGTTTTGCAACCTTGCCCAGGTTTTGGCGATTTTCCGCGAGGAAATAACCCGCGATGGCCGCGCCCAGCAGGACCAGATAGATCATTTGGCCGAAATCATCGCCGCTCATGGTGAAATCTCCCGTGTTTCGAAAGATATAGGCACGCGGGGCGGCTTTGTCATCCGGCGAGGAAGCCGAAATCCTTCATCCCGTCCAGCACGAACTGCACCGCCAGCGCGGCCAGCAGCATGCCCAGCAGCCGGGTCAGCACGTTGATGCCGGTCTTGCGCAGCAGCCGTTCCAACACGCCGGCGCTGAGGAAGAACACCAGCACCATGGCGATGACCGCCAACATGGCGCCGTGCACAGCGACAACGCCGGCCCAGCCGTCGGCCTCGCCGGACAGCAGGATGATGGCGGCAATCGATCCGGGGCCCGCGATCAGCGGCGTGGACAGCGGAAAAACCGAAGGGTCATCGGCCGGGTCGATCCCCGTTTCCGACTGATCCTTGCGCCGCTGGCTGCGCCGTTCAAACAGCATGTCGATGGCCGTCAGGAACAACAGCACGCCGCCCGCGATGCGAAAGGCGGACATGGAGATGCCGAGAAAGCCCAAGACGGCCTCGCCCATCAGGCCGAACAGGGTCAGAAGGACGGCGGCAATGGTGGTGGCGCGGATCGCGATAGAGCGGCGTTCAGCCGTGGTTGCGCCTTTGGTCAGGGCCACGAACAGCGGCATCAACCCGATGGGGTCGATCACCACAAACAGGGTGACAAAAACCGGGATAAGCGCCTGAAGATCCACGCTCAAGCCTCTGCTTTTTCAAGTTTATTCTGCGCTGACAGCCACATGGCCTCGGCCCGGTCCTGGGCCTCCATCACCTCGGCATATTTCTTCTGCCAGACTTCCATTTCGCCAATCTTGTCAGCTTCGTACAGCGCCGGGTCGGCCAATTTCTTGGCCAGTTTATGGGCCATATCATGCAGCTTTTCGACCCGCGCCTCGCTTTTGCGCACCTCGGCGCGCAGCGCCTGGATGGCATCGCGTGACGGGCGTTTGGGCTTGGGTTTTTCGGCCTTTGCCGGGGCATCCGAGGCCAGCAACAGCTTGCGATAGGCCTCAAGGTCTTCCTCGAATGGTTCGACCCGACCGTCTTTCACCAGCCACAGCCGATCGGCGACCAGACCCAGCAGGTGCATGTCGTGGCTGACCAGGATCACAGCGCCCGTATAAGCGGTCAGCGCGTCGACCAGCGCCTCGCGGCTTTCCATGTCCAGATGGTTGGTCGGTTCATCCAGGATCAACAGGTGCGGCGCGTCGATGGTCGCGATCAGCAGCGTCAGGCGGGCCTTTTGTCCCCCCGACAGTTTGGCGACCAACGTGTCGGCCTGATCTGCGTTCAGACCAAAGCCTGCCAAGCGCGCGCGATGGCGCGCCGGTGTTTCGCCCGGTCGCAGACGGCGCAGGTGGTCGATGGGCGTTTCATCGGGGAACAGTTCGTCCATCTGGTGCTGGGCAAAGTACCCGATGCGCAGCTTGGAGGACGTGGTCATGCGCCCGGAAAGCGCCTCAAGACGTCCCGCTAACAGCTTGGAAAGCGTGGATTTCCCCTGTCCGTTCTTGCCCAACAGGGCGATGCGATCGTCCTGATCCACCCGCAGCGTCAGGCGCGACAGGATCGGCGTGCCGTCATAGCCCACCGCAGCGCTTTCCAGTGCGATGATCGGCGGCGACAGTTCTTCGGGCGATGGGAAAGAAAAGGCGCGCAAGGCGGCCTCTTGCGGCGTGTTGATCGGTTTCAGCTTTTCGATCATCTTGATGCGCGATTGCGCCTGCACGGCCTTCGAGGCCTTGTACCGGAACCGGTCAACGAAGCTCTGCAAATGAGCGCGTTTCGCTTCGACCTTGCGGTTTTCGCTTTCGGCCACGGCCAGACGGGCGGCGCGGGTTTCGGCAAACGTGTCGTAGTTGCCGGTATACAGCGTCAGCTTGCGGTCTTCGAGGTGCAGGATCGCACCGACGGACCGGTTCAATAGCCCGCGGTCGTGCGAAATCACGATCACCGTATGGGGGTATTTCACCAGGTATTGTTCCAACCACAACGCCCCTTCAAGGTCGAGATAGTTGGTCGGCTCATCCAGCAGCAACAGGTCGGGCGCGGAAAACAGCACCGCCGCCAGGGCGACGCGCATGCGCCAGCCGCCGGAAAAGTCGGAACAGGGCAGGGCCTGTTGGTGGTCGTCAAACCCCAGACCCTTCAGGATGGATGAGGCGCGCGCCTCGGCGCTCCAGGCATCAATATCGCTCAGACGCGTCTGGATGTCGGCGATCCGGTGTGGGTCAGTGGCCGTCTCGGCCTCCGCCATCAAGGATGCGCGTTCCAGGTCGGCGGCCAGGACCGTGTCCAGCAGCGATGTGGACGAGGCCGGGACCTCCTGCGCCACACCGCCAATGCGCGACCCTCGCGGCACCGAGATACTGCCGCCCTCAAGCGCCAATTCGCCCCGGATCAGGCGGAACAACGTGGTTTTGCCGGTGCCATTGCGGCCGACCAGGCCAACCTTGTGACCATCGGGAATGGTGGCGCCAGCGCTTTCGAACAGCGGGCGACCTTCGACGGCATAGGTGATATCTGAAATACGTAACATGGGCGCGGTCTAGCAGAGCGATCCGGGTAGCGCCAGAGGGGTGGCCAAGGGGGGTATTGTGCATTGTGCGCCAAGCGGATACCGCTAACAGGGCCGAGGAGTTTTCATGACCCGCACGCCCCCCACAATGACGACGCTTGTCCTGTTGACCGGGCTGTCGGTGCTGTCGCTGAACATGTTCCTGCCCAGCCTGCGCCAGATTTCGGTCGGACTGGAGGCGGACTATGCGCTGGTGTCGCTGTCGATCGGGGGATACCTGGCCGTGTCTTCAATGTTGCAGATCATCATGGGGCCGCTTTCGGACCTGTGGGGGCGCCGACCCGTCATTCTGATCGGGCTGGTGATGTTCACGCTGGCCTCGATCGGCTGTATTTTCGCAACCAACATCTGGGTGTTCCTGACCTTTCGCGTTCTGCAAGGCGGGATCGTGTCGGGCATGGTGCTGTCACGCGCCATCGTGCGCGACCTGCATGAACCAGACGAGGCCGCGCGCCAGCTGGGCGTTATGGGCATGGCAATGGCGCTGGCGCCGCTGTTGGGGCCGATGCTGGGCGGTCTGCTGGATCAGATGTTTGGCTGGCAGGCGAATTTCGTCGCCTATGCCATCATGGGCGCGGTGATGCTGGGTATCGCCTGGCGGGATCTGGGCGAAACCCTTCAAGACCCATCGACCACCTTCACGGCGCAGTTCAAGACCTATCCGACCCTGATCCGCGACCGGGCCTTTTGGGCCTGGACCATCTGCCTGGTGTTTTCCGTCGGTGGATTTTACGCCTTCATGGGCGGCGCCCCCCTGGTTGGGGAAACCATTTATGGCCTGACACCGGCGCTGGTCGGGGCCGGTATGGGGTCGATCTCCAGCGGCTTCATGTTGGGCAATTACCTGACCGGGCGATACGCGGGCCGGATCGGGCGCACCCAGATTGTTGTGATCGGCCGCTGGGTGGCGACCATCGGCCCACTGGCGGGGGCTGCGCTGTTATGGTTGGGGCTGAACCATCCCGTGGTGTTGTTTGGCAGCGCGATTTTCGTCGGCCTTGGCAATGGTCTGACCTTGCCGGGCGCCAATGCGGGCGTGATGAGCGTGAACCCGAAGCTGGCCGGAAGTGCCTCGGGTCTGTCGGGCGCTTTGACGGTTGCGGGAGGCGCGATTTTCACCTCGGCCACGGCGGCGGTGGTCGGCGGCGCGCTGGGGCCGGTTGTGTTGCTGGTTGCCATGGCGCTGACATCGGTCGTCGGCCTGTTCGCCGCGCTCTACCTCCAGTGGCTCGAGGCGCGATGCCCGCCGCAGTAATCTAAACAGTAATCCACACTGTAATCGACACAGTCGCCCACACTGTAATCGCTTCTTTTCAAACGTCCGCGCCCATGCTAGCAGGACGCCAAATTCAGACCCGTAAATGACAGGAGCCTCTCATGGCCATTCAACGCACCTTTTCGATCATCAAACCCGATGCAACCAAGCGTAACCTGACCGGCCAGATCGCCGCCAAGTTCGAAGCCGCTGGCCTGCGCATCGTTGCCTCCAAGCGCATCCAGCTGACCCTGGCCCAGGCGCAGCAGTTCTATGGCGTACACGCGGAACGCCCCTTCTTTGGCGAGCTGTGCGAATTCATGATCTCTGAACCCATCGTCGTTCAGGTTCTGGAAGGCGAAGATGCCATCGCGAAAAACCGCGAAGTCATGGGCGCCACCAACCCGGCAGACGCCGACGCAGGCACCATCCGCAAGGAATTCGCCCTGTCGATCGGTGAAAACTCGGTCCACGGTTCGGACGCCCCGGAAACCGCCGCAGAAGAAATCGCTTTCTTCTTCTCGGGCCTGGAACTGGTCGGCTAAGCGACCGTTTCGGAACTGATTTCAAGGGCCGCGCGGGAAACTGCGCGGCCCTTTGTCTTTCCCGCCCCCGACGGTATGAAAATCAGGTGGGCCCAAATCGGAAACGGTTTGTTTTCTGGTGTTTTCCCCCAGGACCATCCTGGCGCCTTGACCCTTGCCTCCTGCCTAATTATACCTTTTTTTGTTGGGTCTTCGCGCGGACTCTTTTTCAAAGCGCGGACTCTTTTTCAAAGCGCGGACTCTTTTTCAAA
>Ga0209121_10001737_pt1 | contig 22797 bp, 19 predicted proteins | sample Cruoilmetagenom3_FD_187292 | JGI IMG/M metagenome (GOLD analysis project Ga0209121, IMG submission 187292) | Oil polluted marine microbial communities from Coal Oil Point, Santa Barbara, California, USA - Sample 3 (SPAdes) (version 2) | ecosystem: Environmental > Aquatic > Marine > Oil seeps ... | reverse complement strand
TTTTTAACGGATTACGTAGCAACAAGTTCAAGCGCAAAAGGTAATGTATGGACATTTAGTATTTGCACCGAACCTGGAAAATATGAACTTCATCTGAATGTCGAAGATATCAATACCAAAATAAAAGGCGAAAGGGTAGAGAAAATCGTTGTAGATGATATACGAGGAAAACCACTCTGGATAAATCAGCCCAGATTTTATAGAGAGACGGATAATGGCAAAAAGGAATGGTTGGTTTCCTCGGAGATGAACATAGAAATGGGTGATGTTTATACTACTATCAAGGTAGTGAGTGATTCTGCTCATTTAAGTAATTACATAATTAGATATTCCGCTATTGATGAAAAAAAGAAAACTTTCTGGAGTGCAGAAAATGAGATTGAAGTAGATTCTATTATTAAAGAAGATATTTTACTATTTCCCACGAAGGACTTCAAGGAAGGTAATTACACTATACTTATCGAACTTATTAAAGATGGTAATATTGCTGCGAGTAATAGTAGAAAGATAATCATAAATTTCCCTTTTTTTCTTTCCAAAAACTATATTAAAAGAGTAGAGGAGATGTTTTACATTACAAATAAGAAAGAGATGAAAAGACTTAAGGAGGCTAAACCTGAAGAGAGAAAAAAAGTATGGAATGAATTCTGGACAGAAAAGGACCCTATCCCAGAAACACCTGAAAATGAAACATCAGAGGAATATTTCGAAAGGGTAGACTACGCCAATAAAAATTTTTCATCATTCCGAAAGGGTTGGAAAAGCGATATGGGCAGGATATATATTATCTATGGTCCAGCCGATGAAATCGAGGAGCATCCGTTTGATACGGATTCTCCACCTTATCAGATATGGTATTACTATGCTGTAGGGAAAAGTTTTGTTTTTGCGGATTTAAGTTTAACAGGTGATTATACACTAATAAGATGAAGTTATTATTAAAGATACTCTCTCTTGTTGCAATTATTACAACCCCACTTTTTGGGGAAAAAGCATTTACATTTAATATTACGAGATTTTATTGGGGTAAGAATGTATCCGAGGTTGAGGTTCACTATGTTATTCCCCATAATTTACTTTCATTCCAAAATGTGGAGGGTAAATTAAGTGCTCCTTTCAGGCTGTATTTAAAAGTTGAAAATATAAATACAGGTGATATTCTTTGTGATACCATAAGCCGTGTAACTGTCATTCCCAGTTACAAAGAAGCAGATAAAAGAAACCTTTTAGCAATTGAGCAATTTAAGATATTTTCTAAACCTGGTGATTATAATATGACACTAAGTCTGGTAGATATAAATACGGGTAGAAAAGTTTTCAAGAGCGAAATCTTTCATATCGATACATTAAAGGATAAACTCACCATAAGTGACATAGAACTTGCAACATTCATTGAAAAGGATACTACCGATTCCGAATTTACCAAAAATGGTCTTAAGGTGATGCCGAATCCTTCCGGTATCTACGGTGAGGGAAGGAGTATGCTCTATTTTTATATTGAGATATATAATCTTAAGGATGATACTATACCTTATGAGATAACCTATACAATGCTTGACGATAGTGAAAATGTTGTGAGTAAGATTGGACCGAATAAGAAACAAAAAGCGGGAAAGAGCACTACTGATATTGATGTTGGAGCTCTAAATCTTGTTGCATTAAAACCGGGATTTTATACCATCAGCATCAAAGTCCTAAACGGTAAGGATTATGCACTCAGTAAAACCCATTTTCAAATTAAGAAGCGGGTAGCAACTGTAAAAGAAAAAAATGTCTTTTTTTCCGAAGAAGAAAAGAAATATTATGATAAGATAGAATATATTGCTTCAGAAAAAGAACTTGCATACGAAAAAACACTTTCCGATTCTGGAAAATATGAGTTCTTGAAGAGATTCTGGCTCAAGCGGGACCCAGATCAGAAAACACCCGAGAATGAATGTCTTATTCAATTTATTGAAAGATTAAAATATGTGGACGACCATTTTTCTACCCCGTTTAAGAAGGGTTATTATACGGACAGAGGAAGAATATATATAAGATATGGTGAACCGAATACAGTGGAGAAACATTATTATGAGACATGTTATAGACCTTATGAGGTATGGGAATACTACCTGTATGGAGGATACAGGTTCGTCTTTTCTGATATTGGAGGGGATAACGAATTTATACTTGTTTATTCAAGCACTTACAAAGAACCAAGTTGGCCAAACTGGAAAAGATATTGTCCAAAAGATATAGGAGTAATGCACGGTGAATAGAAAGATGTGATAAAATGATGTGCTTAAAGTAATACAATGGAAAATAAAATCGTAAAAAATACGGCAGTATCTGTTCAGCAAAGAATACTTGTTTTTGACTTGGAGTCTAAAAATTTTGGTATTGAGTTAACAAAAATTAAGGAAATTACAGATTTGCTTCCCACCGCAAGGCTACCAGGTGCATTAAAATATGTGAAGGGACTTGGTAATCTCAGGGGAGAAATTATACCGATTATAAGTTTGAGAGATAGATTGAATATAGGAGGTAATGAAAAGGGGAAGCAGCTTATTATCATTCTTGGAAAAAATCTCAACTATGGGTTACTTATCGATAAGATTGAAGGTATATATGATGTAAAAACAGGTGTTTCAAAATCTGTTAGCAAAATCTTTTCTACCGATGTGGAAACTTCTTTCCTTACAGGTGTAGTCAAGGTTGATAACAAGGACGTTATATTATTGAATTCTGATAAGTTGATTTCTATAAAAGAATAAGAGGAGGTTTCAATGCCAGTTCGTATCTTAATAGTTGACGATGCAATTTTTATGAGAAAGATGATAGGTGATATACTTAAAAAGGAAGGGTACGAGATTTGTGGAGAGGCAGAGAATGGAATAGAGGCATTAAGTAAGTATAAAGAGCTCCATCCGGACCTTGTTACAATGGATATTATTATGCCTGATATGAGTGGGATAGATGCTGTACAAGAGATTGTTAAGCAGGATTATAGTGCTAAAATTCTTATGGTCAGTGCCATGGGGCAACAATCACTTGTTGTTGAGGCAATTCAGAAGGGTGCAAAAGATTATGTTATAAAACCATTTCAGCCATCAAGGGTTCTTGAGGCTGTTGAGAGGGTTTTGAAGGCAAAGTAATGAATGAGTTCGATATATCAAAATATAAACAAATTTTCAAAAGCGAAACAGTGGAATATCTATCTCAGTTGAATCAATACATTATTCAACTTGAAAAGACCCCTGAGAAAAATGCGATAATAAATGCAATTTTCCGTAATTATCATACAATTAAAGGAATGGCAGGAACAATGGAATATAAAGATATCGAGGAACTTGCTCATTCCTTGGAAGACTTACTTTCCCTTATTAGAGACGGAAGCTTATCTGTGAATTCTGAAATCATAGACCTTATGCTTCGCGGAACAGATAGAATTGAGCATTTGATTGAAAATCCTAATGAAGGAGGCCTGCAGAACCGATTACTAATTGAAAACATTTCAGAAATAGTCAAAGGAAAGGTCTCAATTAAAAAAGAGAAAACTTTAACAAAGAGACCTCCTGAAAAAATCGGTAAGGCTACTTGTAAAATAACGCTTAAAAAAGGTATACCCTTAAAAGGTGCAAGGGCTGCTGTGCTTATATCAGATCTGGCACAGAATGCTGAAATTGTCAATTTTTTTCCTGACGAATCTTCTATAGAAAAAGGAAATTTTGAGGAAGAATTTTCTCTTACAATCACTCCAAAAATCCCAATCAAGAAAATAAAAAAGAGTCTGTTAAGTTATTCTGATGTTTTGTCGGTAGATTTTACTGATGTAATTGGCAAATTAGATGTTACTTCATCTATTTTACGAAAGAGTGATATACGTGTTGAGATAAAAAAACTCAATACTTTACAGAATCTTTTATCCGAACTTGTAATTGCAAAAGAGACTCTTAGAGGGTATGTGCAGAAAGATGATAAGGAGAGGATTTTGGATGAAACTGATCGAATAACGAATACGATTTCTGCATTACAGGATGAGGTTGTAAAGATTCGTATGGTTCCTATATGGCAAATTTTTGAAAGGTTTCCAAGGGTTGTTAGGGATAAAGCTAAAGAATTGGAGAAAAAGGTCGATTTTGAAATAAGGGGTAAAGATATTGAACTTGATAGGTCTATGCTCGAAAATCTTGCAGAACCTCTTCTTCATCTTTTGAGAAACTCTCTCTATCATGGACTTGAGAGACCGGAAGAAAGGAAAAGACTGGGGAAACCAGAAACTGGTCATCTTATTCTTGAAGCGGAAAGGCAGAGGGGAGTAGTTTTAATCAAAGTATCTGACGATGGTAGGGGGATGAATATCCCAAAAATTCTTGAAAAAGCAATCAAAAAAGAGATCGTAACCGAAGCAAAAGCAAAAAGTTTAACAGAAAAAGAAATACTCGATTTCATATTTATTAGTGGATTTTCTACATTGGATGTGGTTGATGAGGTTTCGGGTAGGGGAGTAGGTATGGATGTTGTGAAGACAAGATTAAGAACGCTCGGTGGAACCTTTGATTTTAAAACTGAGAAAAATAAGGGGACAACATTTATACTTAAAGTTCCTCTAACAATGGCTATTATTAAGGCTTTTCTTGTTAATGTTGGGGATGAAACTTATGCGATTCCTCTTACATTTATTGAGGAGACAATAGAACTTCATTCTCAATCAATTAAAACCATTCATTCAAAGGAAATTTTTATTTTGAGGGACGAAGCTATTCCTGTAAAAAGACTCCATAAGATTTTTGGATGTAGAAATGGAGATGGGACCGAATTATATCCAACTGTAATAGTCAATTCTGAATCCCAAAAAGTGGCTCTTACCACAAGTGGTTTTCGTGAACATACAGATATTGTTGTGAAGACTCTGCCGAAAACCCTGACAGATATTAAGGAATTTGCAGGTGTTACCTTACTTAGAGATGGGAAACCAGCTTTAATAATCGATGTACCCAATATTGTTTAGTTCTTAGAAGGGAGAATATTAGATGGATTTAACAAAATTAAATGAAGACCAATTAGATAGTATCAAAGAAATTGCAAATATCGGAAGTGGACATGCTGCAACAGCACTTTCTCAGTTAACAAAGAGGAAGGTTATGGTAAATGTTCCTGAAGTGAAGATTTTGAATGTCGAAGAAATAACTTCACTTTTTCCTGAATCAGAAGAAATTGTTGTTGGCATACTGATCAATTTTCTTGGTGATATAACTGGTAGGGTTCTTCTTGTTTTTCCCGAAAATGAAACATCTCTTCTAACAAATGCACTTATTCCCGACAAAGGGAAACATCCAGGTGGATTTAGTGAGTATGAACAATCCTATTTCAAGGAAATTTCAAATATCGTAATAGGTGCATATATAACTGCGTTGGCAAACTTTCTTAATTTTCTCATTTTACCATCTGTTCCAGCCCTGGTTGTAGATAATGCACTCGCTGTTTTATCCTCAGCCCATCTCGATTTTAGTAAGAATAAAAATCTTCTTTTCTGTGTTGAAACACTTTTCTATTTTGATGGTGGTGCTGCTACACTCCATGGTTATCTCTTACTCCTACCAGACCCAGGTTCCCTTGAGGTAATACTTAAAGCGTTTAATCTACTATAAAAATGAAAAAAGAGAAACATATTTCAGAAAGGGAAAAGAGCATTCTATTAAATTTCGCAACTCAGATTGACCCTAAGGATGCTGGCTCCCATAATAACCTTGCTGTTGTCTATTATAATAAAGGTTTATACAAAGAAGCAATAGATGAATTAAAAAAAGCAATGGCTATAGACCCAAAATTTATTCTTGCAAAGGATAACCTTGAGATTATTCAAAGGTCTACCGGCATTTTTGATGAAACAATTGTGGAATGTCAAAGGCTACTTGAAAAGAATCCTGATGATATCAAAACACGATACCGGTTAGCTATTGCTTTTAAAAATATAGGTAAATTTCTCGATGCCATTCCAGAATTTAAGAGAATACTTGAAAAAGAGAGCGAAAATATTGAAGCACATTTTGAGATTGGGGTAGTATTCAAGAGTTTAGGCTTATATGATGAAGCCCTTGATGAATTTAATACCGTTCTTAATCTTCAAGGGTCCGAAGCATCCCCTCTTACTCATTTAAATCTCGGTGAGGTTTTCTATAATAAGGGATTACTGGATAAATCAATTGCTGAGTTCAAAAAGGCAATAAAAATCGATGAGAATCTTGCTGAAGCACATTTTCTTCTTGGTTTTGTTTATGGAGAGAAAGGGCTATTTGCACAGGCTGTAGAGGAAACAAAAAAATCCATTAAGCTAAATCCCAAATTTGCAAGAACCCATCCAAATTTGGGTATTTCACCACCAAACAAAGTCGATATGATAAAGGTTAGAAAAGAAGCTCATGAAACTCTTGGTATTCAACCGGATAGTTATCTTACACATTTTAATCTCGGAATGGCATATAGAAATAAAGGTTTCTTTGAGGATGCACTCAAGGAGTTAAAAAAAGCAGATAAGATACAACCTGAGCAGGGGATTATTCACCAACAGATTGCTGAACTTTTTCTTCTTAAAGGAGAGAACAAGCATGCTATAGCAGAGTATAAAAAGGTTCTTGAAATTGTGCCCGATTCTCCCAAGGCGTATAACGACCTTGGTGTGGCATACCATAAATTAGGCAAATTACAGGATGCCATTAAAAGTTATAAAAGGTCTATTGAGATTGATAGTAATTATGTAATGGCGTACAACAATATTGCCGTTGCTTACTTCCATATAGGGGAGAAAAAGAAGGGGATTGAAAACCTCAAAAATGCTAGTGCACTAAATGAGAACTATCCAGATACCTTTCTTAATCTTGGGATGATATATTTTCAGGAAGGGAGAAACGAGGATGCGTTAAGAATTTTTCAAAAGATTTTTTCCATAGTGGAGGATTATCCTATTGCATACAACAATGTGGGAATTGTATATCTGAGTCAGCAAAAATATAAGGAGGCTATCAAGGTTTTCAAAAAGGCTATACTCATCGACCCAAACTATGCGGAAGCACATTACAATTTGAGTTTTACACTTTCGCAGTTAGGACAATACGATGAGGCTCTTGAGGAGACTAAGAGAGCACTCGAAATTGAACCCTATTATACAAGTAACCGTTTTAAGCTCGGTGTTGACCTCTATGCAGAAAATCTGGATGTCCTTATTACAAAAGATCTTTCTAAAGAACTTATGCCTTCAGATGAAAATCTTTTTCTTGTTGATATGAGTAAAGATGTAGATTTCCCAAATATTTTCCAGGAAGATGAAGGTAAAGCTCAAGAACCAGAAGTAATTGTGCAAAAAGACTATCTCTCTCTTGCTAAAGAGAGTATCAGTAAAGGAGAGCGAAAAGAAGCAGAAGATTATCTCAGGGAATACCTTAGAACTAACAATAAGGATATAGAAGCACTGAAACTCCTTGGTAAACTCTATTATGATGGAGGATTATGGGGGGAAGCCCTTACAGTTTACCAGAAAACAAATGAGATAGAACCAGATAATAACGAGACACTATACGAAATAGCGAGGTGTTACTGTGCAATGTCTAAGATTGAAGACGCCGAAAAACTTACAAAAACACTGCTTTCCAAAAAGCCAGAAGATTTTGGACTGAATCTCTTTCTCGGTGAAATTTATATAGAAGAAGGAAGATACAGAAATGCAGAAGAGATATTAAGTAAGTGTTATAGAGCAAAGCCCGAAGATGTCAGGGTTTTAGCAAATCTTGCCAAACTTTTTGAGAGGGAAGGGAAATTAAAAAAGGCTATTTCATACCTCGAGGATGCTGCAAGATTTTCACCAGATTTGTGCGAGGTGCATTTCAAACTTGGGAAATTAGCTTTGACTATTTGTGATTACGAAATGGCACTTGATGAATTTAATAGGGTTCTTGAAATCGACGAAAACAACATTTATATTTACCACTACCTTGGACTTTGTTATAGAGCATTATCCAAAATTGATTTAGCAGTTTCTTCCTTCAAGATGGCAATTGACGATAATCCACTTGATAGTACAGCATTTACAGAATTGGCAGATATATATATCAACAAGGGAGAATACGATAAAGCAGGTAAATTTCTCCGAAAGGCTTTGAAGATAGAAGAAAATAGTCCGAAGGCGTTGTATCTTTCAGGAGTGCTCTCAGCACAAAAAGGCAATATTAAGGAAGCTATCGCAAAATGGGAAGAAGTTGTAACCATTAACCCAAATACTACTATTGCAGAAGAAGCAAAGAATGGGATTTTTGCTGCACAGAACTGGGTAAAAATTCTTGGGAACAAAGTAAAATAGGAGGTTGTCTTGGCTTTTGAGGGTTTAATTGAGGAAATGAGTCTTTTTGACATTTTCCAATTACTTTCATTCAGTCAAAAGACAGGAAAACTTAGTGTAAAAATCAATCTGGAAGAGATTGAGATATTTTTTAAGGTGGGACAAATAATTGCAGTAAGAAAAGGAGATTTTATCAAAGAACGAAAATCTGCCCAGGAATTAATATTTTCTGTTCTTGATGCTAATAAAGGAAAATTCTCTTTTGCTGACGGTATTATCCCCACTGATCTTCAAGAGAATTTTGCTATGAAAGTAGATAATTTAATTCTTGAAGCATCCCGTAGAATTGATGAGTTAGCAAAAATTAAACAGGAACTTCCTTCGAGGGAGACCGTTTTGATGCTCTCGCCAAAGGCTTCCAATGCAGAGAGTCTTGATTTGACCACAAGAGACTGGGAGATTATTTCTTATGTTGATGGATTTAGAAATGTTGGAGACATAATAGATATAATAGGGGATGAATATAGTACTAAAAAACATATTTATGGTTTGACCAAAGCGGGTTTACTCACTACAGTTGAAGAGGTTTACGAAGAAGAAAAAGAAAAGATTACGACTGGACCAAAGCAGGTTCTTCTGGATATGACAAATGAATTTTACTTGAATGGTGATTTCAAGAGCGCACAGTCAATTTTAGAAAAGATTATCTTTTTATACCCGGATGAAAAAGAACCACTCTATAAACTTGCACTCACTTTGGTAAGAACAGGAAATTTTGACCGTGCAAAAGAAATTGCTGATAAACTTCTTCTCGACGGAGGAAATATTCCTCAAGAAGATATTGAAAAACTTAACACTATTCTAAATTCAATCCTTGCTTTCTTAAAATGAAAGAAAAGAACGAAGAAAAATTGGGAAAAGCACCCAGTTCCTTAATATTTATCTCTCTTGCTTCTATGTATCTTGATAATGGAATGGTAGATGAGGCTATTGATCTCTGTAAAGCTGGCCTTGAAATTGAACCCCATAATGAGGAAGCACACCTTATACTGGCAAAAGCAGAAATTGAAAAGGGTAATATGGAGAAAGCAAAAGAAAGATTGATAAAACTCCTTGAGGAGAACCCTGAAAATTCCTCGGCAAAAATCTTATTGGAAGAGATAAAACAAAAGTTACCTGAGGAAAAATTTAAGAAGGAAGAGGAAGAGACTCGCGAAAAAGAGATTACTGTGAGTGAAACGCATTCCATTATGGAAATAGAGAAAGGTGAAGAAGAAGAATTTAGGATTGAGAAGGAAAAGATAAAGAAGTTTCCAGAAGAAGTAAAAAAACCACCGGATATGGAGATTAAAAAACAGCCACAAAAAATAGAAAAATCAACTATCGACAAGGAAACGGAAGAACTAAAAGCTTCTTTTCTTAAAAAGATTAAAAAAATTACCCAAATTAAAGGTGTTATTAATTGCTTTTTCAGGTTAGAAGATGGTTCAATTGTTAGAACTCCTCAACTAATTGGAAATATAGAGGATTTGTTACCTTTACTTGATTCATTACTCAATTCGATTAAATCAGCAGGGAGTAGATTGAAGGTAGGAAAATTGGATATAATTATGCTTGAAATAGAAAACGGGGTTTTCTATATATTTGAAAAGGAAAATTATGATTGTTTTTTGTTTTCTCATAAAGCGGATAACTTTGGACTTCTAAAAGCACTGCTTCCAAAAATCTTAGAATAGTCCCATTAATTAAAATGATAAGGAGCAGATTTTGATTATAAATAATAATGTTGATGATATACTTGATGATATCTTAAAAATAAACAGTGTACTTACTACTACTATTTCAAGCTACGAGGGATTGGTTATTAAAAAAATTGGTGTAGAGGTTATACATAGAAAAAAACTGACTGTAGAGATAGCAAAAATTGCAAAATCTATAAGAGAACATTTACCAAAACAATTAAAGCATGGTATCACTTTGTCTGTTTACTTTGATAAATTTGACCTTTTAATTGTTTTTTTTGAAAATTTTATTATATCTGTTCTATGTGACCGAGATGTAAATATGGGATTCCTAAAAATAAAGATGAGGAAAATCATTCCCCTGATAAAATCCTCCCTATGATAATGGGGGGCATCCAAAAAGACTACACAAAAAGCATGCAGAGAGTAATGACAAATCAAATAAGAGAAGAGAGTATATGAAAGGAAAAACCACATTTGAATGCACAGAATTACCTCTGTGTCCTCTGTGGTGTATCTTTTCCCAGAACTCTCCCTATAAGCAGGAGCAAAAATGTCACTGGGGGAAAGAATCATTCTCTCAGAAGAAATTTCTGAAAAACTCAATACTTACCTCGAAGATTTTATTGATATTTCATTAACAAAAGCCGCTTTCCTCATTACAAAAGGCGGTCAATTGCTGAATCAGAAAGGTATATCGACCAGGAGTGGAAAACTTTTTTCCATTGTTTCTTTGATTTCAGGGATCTTTATTTCTACACAGAAGCAAGCAATACTTATAGGAGAGAACGGATTTAAGAATTTTTTCCAGGAAGGTAATAGATTCTCCGTATATTACTCTCTACTTGTTGACCCTTTTGTATTTGTTGCCATTTTTGATGAGAAAGCTCTTCTTGGCGATGTTCAACTCAGGGTTGAAGAACTTGGGGAAAAGATAAAAGGAATACTAAAAACGACAATCAAAGGGAAAAAGGGGACTCCCTTATTTTCATTGACGGAGCGAACACCAGAGGAAGCATTCACAGATCTTTTTGATTTTAATCTTTAAAACAATCTCTTAAGATACAAAATTGTGAATTTTTCAGGTGGTGATAAGAAAATTACAGAAGTTTTCAATATTATTTTCTAATGAGAAAAGTAAGAGGTTTTAACCCAAAATATATTTCATGGATTTCGATAATACTTGCACTCCTTATGATAACCACCTCATTCCTGGTCATAAGAAGAATTGAGTCAAGTATGCTGCAGATTATGGAGAAAGAGGGTTATGCATTAATAGAAGGTTTAATAACAAATAGTGAAACAAGTATGAGAGCAATGGATGTCTCCGAACAGATACTTGAGGATGGACTCCTTGATAATGCTAAAGCGATAGACCAGATAGGGAATTTAACCAAAGAAAAGCTGCTTACAATTTCAAGAGAATCGCGGCTGAAGAGAATTGATATCTTTAGTAAAAAAGGTAATATTTTAATGACAAGTTCGCTTTATAGTTCTGAAATCCTATCACCTCCCTCTGCACTACAATTCATCTTTTCTGGAAGAAGTAAGATGATGAGTTTCAAGACAGATAAAGGTGATTTTGCTGTTGCCATTAAAAGGCTTGTTTCAACAGATGTTATAGTATGTTATGGTGATGCAAACTACATCGATAATTTTAAGCATTCTGTTGGCATTGGAAGTCTTATTCAAAAGATTAGCAAGGAGCCGGGTATTGAATATGTGTTACTTCAGAATGAAGATGGCATTGTTTTTGCAACCAAAAATATAGAAAAGATGAAAAAAATTTCAAAGGATGACTTTTTGAAGGATGCACTTCTTAGGAATAAAAAAGCAAGCAGGGAACTCGATTTTGAAGGAAGAAAAGTACTTGAGGTTGTCAAACCCTTTTTTATCGATAATAATCCATACGGAATTTTCAGACTTGGACTTTCACTTGAAGATTACAATGCTGTGTTAAAAGAGACAAAAAGACATATAATTATTCTCTGTTTATTTCTTTTCCTTATAGGTTTTGTTATCATTGGATTTATTGTCACAAGTCAGAATTACACATTACTGAACAAATCGTATAAACAGATGGAAGTATTCACAAAAAAGGTGATGGATGGAATAAATAGCGCTATCGTTGCAATAGACAAGGATTTACTAATTACATATATGAATAAGGCGGCTTTTAGTATGTTCTGCTTTACCGATGAAAACCTACTTGGAAAGAATTATAGGTTATTTTTCCCTATAGATGAGTTGATGCTTTTTAAGACACTTTCCCTGAAAAGGAGTATAGATGAGGTTGAAAAAGAGTATACCCTTCCATCGGGAAAGCATATGTTCCTTGGTATTACATCTTCTCTTCTAACAGATAAAATGGGCAGCATTACAGGTGCAACGGCTCTCGTTAGAAATCTTACAGATATAAAGAAATTAAAAGCAGACCTTCGGGAAAAAGAACGATTAAAAACAATTGGTGACCTTGCTTCTGGTGTTGCACATGAGATAAGAAACCCGCTTAACGCTATTAGATTATCCATTGAAAAAATACCAAAGCAAGGAGCAAAACAGGAACTTTTGCAGATTATTACCGAGGAAATTAGCAGGATAGAAAGGACAATAGAAGATTTTTTAAGTTTCACAAAACCATTCAGTTTAAGATTTAGTGATATAAGATTAAACCAGATTCTCAATGAAATCGTTTCTCTTATGCAGGAAAAGGCATTGAGTAGGGGTATTGTTATAAAAAAGGAATTCAATGTTATACCCATTGTTAAGGGAGACGAATCATCATTGAGAAGGATGTTTATGAATATTATAAGAAATAGCGTTGATGCAACAGAGAAAGGTGGAGAAATAAAAATCAAGACAGATTCCAATAGTAATTTTGTAGAGGTAAGTATAAGCGATACAGGAGTTGGAATTATAGAAGGGGACTTGAGTAGAATTTTCACACCCTATTTTTCCAAGAAAAAGGGTGGAACAGGTCTTGGTATGAGCATAGTCAAGAGAATTGTGGATGGACATAAGGGTAATATCAATATTTCAAGTAAAGTTGGTAAAGGAACCAGGGTCATTATCAGACTACCGGTAAAAAAGGGGAAAAACCTTTAGGGTTTAACAATGGTTAAAATATTGCTTGTGGAGGATGAGAAAAATCAGAGGGAATTACTTGCCTCATCATTGAGGGATGATTATCAGATAATCCCTGCTGTATCAGGTGAAGAAGCATACAAAATCTTTAAAAAGGACAGGGCTATTGGGATAATTATTTCTGACTTTAAGATGGGTGAAATGGATGGAATTGAATTGTTAAAGAAAGTAAAAAAGATTGACCCTGATGTTGTTTTTATTCTAATGACTGCCTACGCATCCGTCTCTTCTGCAGTTTCAGCACTAAAATTAGAAGCATTCGATTACATTACAAAACCAATTGTGATGGAAAAATTAATGGCACTCATTAAGAGGGCTGTAGAAAACCGTTTTCTTGTCGTAGAAAACCGTGAACTCAAGAAAAAACTTAAGATTCAATACTCTTTTGGAAATATCATAACAAAGAGTTCAAAAATGGAAGAGATTTTGAGTATTGTCTCAAGGGTTGCACAGTCAAAGACAACCGTACTCATTACAGGTGAGAGTGGAACTGGAAAAGAGTTGATTGCAAGGGCTATTCATAATGCCAGCAAGAGGAGTGATAAGGTTTTCATTCCGGTCAACTGCTCTGCTATTCCTGAAAATCTTCTTGAATCAGAACTCTTTGGTTATGAAAAAGGTTCATTTACTGGAGCCGAAAAGAGTAAAAAGGGGAAACTTGAGATTGCTGATGGTGGAACCACTTTTTTTGACGAGGTAGGAGATATTCCGTTGAACATCCAGGTAAAACTCCTCAGGTTTTTGCAGTTTGGCGAGATTGTACCACTTGGAAGAGACAAATCCTTGAATGTCAATGTAAGAATCATTGGAGCTACAAATCAGCATTTGAGAGAAAAGATAGAGCAAGGAGAATTCAGGGAAGACCTATATTATAGATTCAATGTAGTTGAAATTCATATACCGGCTTTACGGGAAAGGAAAGAGGATATAACACCTCTGGTGAACCATTTTATACAAAAATACACGAAGGTAATGGGTAAAAGTATAGAAGGCATATCTAATGAGGCTATGAGATATCTATTTGCCCACAGTTGGCCAGGAAATGTGAGAGAACTCGAAAGCCTTATTGAGAGGGCTATTGTGATGTCAAGGGATAATATCATAGATGTTGACGACCTTCCCTTATTTGTTAAAGATATAGAAAAAGAGAGTGACGAACTTTCCCTTAAAGCAATTGAAAAAAAACATATAGAAAGGGTCCTTGCATCACAGGATGGTATGATATCAAGGACAGCAGAGATTCTTGGAATACACAGAAATACCCTGATGGCTAAAATGAAGGAATACGACATCAAGAAGCAGTAATAACAAGTGAAAACAAAACAGGTTCTATAGATGTGATTAGAAAAGTTGATTTACCATCCTACAAACTTGATTCCCATCTCTATAAAAGGTTTGACGAGAGACGAACCATATTTGGCAGGATGGTTAACGATACCAATGCATCATTTTATAAAAAAGGTATGTATGATAATATCAGGACCATCCTTTCTAAGAAGAAAACAGATTATTCAAGAATAGAACTTGCACAAGTACTCGGTGCATGGACAGTCTATGATTATTTCCATGGAGCTTTTTCATGGGAAGAATTGAAAAATTCGCGTTCTGTAATGAGCAAACCTTTTTTAGAAAAATATACTGTAGAAGAACCTACTTATATGAGCGAAAAAGTCAAAGAAACGGCAAGGATGTATGGAGCGAACCTTGTAGGAATCTGTGAGGTTGACCAAAAATGGCTCTATAGTCACGACATATTGGGAAATGCGATTGAAATTCCTGCTGAATTCAAGTATGCAATAATTATGGCAATCGCAATGGATACAAATGTTATTAAATCCTCTCCATCGTTTGCAGCCTGTAGGGTCACAGCTCTTGGCTATTCTCAGATGGCATTTTGTATTGCCTCTATTGCAGAGTTTATTAGAAGTCTTGGATATAGAGCAATTCCGATGGGTAACGATACTGCATTAAGTATTCCTCTTGCCATTGATGCTGGTCTCGGTGAACTGGGTAGGAACGGTCTTTTGATAACACCTGAATTCGGTCCCTGTATAAGATTATGTAAGGTCTTTACGGATCTACCGTTGGAGATTGATAAGCCTGTATCGTTTGGGGTTACTGATTTTTGTAAGAGATGCAGGAAATGCATAGATGCCTGTGAAGTAGGAGCAATTCAAGGTTGGAGTGAACCTTCCTATGATGTGGTTTCTCCATCAAATAACAATGGTATCCTCCGATGGCCCGTTAATCATGATAGATGTTATTCTTTCTGGCTTGAAAATGGGGGAGAATGTTCAAACTGTATTGCGGTTTGTCCGTTTATGGAAAATGTGTTAAATAATCTGGAATGATAATCTGAAGATGTATACGACTCCTGAATAGTTATTATTGCAATAGAAAGGGTTTCAAATCTCCTATAGGGGTATTTTAACAGGCGAGGTTTCCAACCTCGTGGTGAGGCAAGATGGCTCACCTGTTGTTTTGAAATAAAAACACGACTACTTTATAGATTTAAAAATTTTTCTGACTATTTCAAGGTCTTTTACCGTATCTACACTTACTGTAGGGTACTTTGTTTTGACTACCTTGATTTTATAATTGTTTTCAATTATTTTTAGTTGTTCCAATTTTTCTATCTCCCCTAAATAGGATTTTTTAAAATTGATAAACTTAAATAGAAAATCTTTTCGAAATGCATAGACACCGATATGTATAAGGAAAGGATGAGGAATATTATCTCGAGAATAGGGTATAGGTAAACGAGAAAAATAGATACCGTAATCGTTTTTATCAAGCACAATCTTTGCAGTATTAGGACTTTTTACCATTGGGTCATCAAAGGATACAGTACTCGCAAGTGTTGAAACCTGTAGTTTTTTATCCTGTAACATCGCTGAGCAAAGCTTATTAATAGCACGAAATGAGACAAGTGGTTCATCAGCCTGTATATTGAGAACAATATCACAATCTATATTACAGACTACTTGTGCAATCCTTTCCGTTCCTGTCTTGTGTTTTTTTGATGTCATAAAAACCTTCCCACCGAACCATTCTGCTGCTTCTTTAATTCTCTTATCATCGGTTGCAATGGCAAGATAATCCAATTTTTTTGCCTTTTTACTTCTCTCATAAACCCATTGGAGCATTGTCTTTCCACATATATCTCCGAGAGCCTTACCGGGAAAACGCGTGGAATTATACCGTGCTGGGATAATGCCTACGATTCTATCCTTTTTCAATGTTACATACCTTGGTTAATGATTAATTACTATCCTCTTCGGTCTGCTCCTCTTCTCTATCTTCCGTTCTATTTTTTTCTATGCTCTCTTCTTTATCTACATCTTTTTCGTCCGTATCTGATTTTTCTTTTTTGAGATAATCCTGATAGTCAAGTCTTTCAAGTTCCTGCTCAGCCTCCGATTCGCTCAGAACAATCCTTCTTGTTTTTATGTTTATGTCAATGATTTTGAGATTGATTGTATCACCTGGTTTGTATTTCTCTGTTGTTTTGTCACGATTTTTTAGGTTTATTTGTGTAATAGGTACGAATCCTTTTATACTATTGTTTAACTCGACAACTATTCCTTTATCAACCACTTCTACTACTTTGCCTTTAAGGAGAGCACCTATACCGACATTTTTCGCAAGGGTTTCAAATGGGTCCTTAGCAAGTTGTTTTACGCCCAGGGATATCCTTCTCCTTTCAGTATTTATCTCAAGAACGACACATTCTACTTTTTGTCCTTTTTCTAAGAAATGCCGTGGATGTTTTACCCTTTCCGTCCAGGAAAGGTCGGATATATGGATAAGACCATCTATACCATTTTCTATTTCAACGAATGCACCAAAATTTGTAATGGTTCTAACCTTTCCAGAAATCTTAGAACCCACGGGATATTTTTCCTCTATTGCCTTCCAGGGATCTGGCTCAAGTTGTTTTAGTCCAAGTGAGATACGTTCCCTATCTTTGTCTACATCAAGAACCACTGCTTCAACAACATCACCAATGGCAAGAAGTTGAGATGGATGTTTTATGTGTTTTGTCCAGGACATTTCTGATATGTGGATCAACCCTTCTATACCCTTTTCCAGTTCAATAAAAGCACCGTAGTCAGCAATTGAAACGACCTTCCCTCGCACTTTTTTACCAATGGGATACTTCTCTTCGACATCTTCCCATGGGTAAGGATAGAGTTGTTTCATTCCAAGTGATACCCTCTGTTTAATAGGGTCATATGCAATTATCTTTACCTTAATCTTATCACCAATTGCGACCAGTTCTGATGGATGGGAAATTCTACCCCAGGACATATCGGTAATATGAAGAAGTCCGTCTATACCACCAAGGTCTATAAAGACACCAAAATCGGTTATGTTTTTGGCAATTCCTTCCTTTTCCTGTCCTTCCTTGAGTTCCGCCAGCAATTTTTGTTTTGCTTTTTCCTTTTCTTCCTCAAGTATTATCCTTCTTGAAACCACAATGTTTCTTCGCTTCCTGTTTATTTTGAGAACTTTGACCTTTATCTCCTGACCAATGAGTGCATCAAGGTTACTGACAGGGTGAAAATCAATTTGTGAACCTGGTAAGAATGCTTCAGCTCCACTTATGTTAACAATCATTCCTCCCTTTACCCTGCGAACGACCTCACCTGTGACAGGTTCCTGACTTACCTGCATTTTGTAAATGAAGTCCCATACCTTCATAAAATCGGCTTTTTGTTTTGAAATAATAGCAAATCCTTCGTCGTCCTCAAAATCCTCAAGGTATACCTCTACTGTATCGCCGACCTTTACCTCCCTGGGATTTGTGAATTCACAGAGTGGAATGCATCCTTCTGATTTTAAACCGAGGTCGATAATTGCATCCTTCCGCGTAAGTTTGATGACTTCTCCCTGTACTATACCTTTGGTTTTGATGTCGATGAGATGCTGGTCGTAAAGTTCCTGCATCTCCGTCTTTGATAATTGTGGAATATCAAAGAGAGCAGTTGCTGTAACGGTTTTTGGTTTTTTCTTATTTTGCTTAGGTGTCTTTTTATCAGCCATTGAACAATTCCTCCTTATATAATCTCGACCTCTTCGGGTCGGAAACTTGATTCCTTAAAGATTTCAAGTACAAAATTATCTCTTTTATTACGTAACCTGGTGTAGATGCGCCGGCAGAAATACCAACGATATTTTTGTGCCTAAACCATTCGTTCTTTATTTCACCTACTTTTTCGATATGGTAAGTTGGTTTTCCCGTTTTTCTTGCGAGTTGTGCAAGGTGTGTGGTATTTGCGCTGTTTTTCCCTCCAATAATTACCATCATATCTGCCTTATTTGCAAGTTCAAGGGTTGCCTTCTGACGTTTCTGAGTTGCACCACATATTGTATTATATATTTTTATTTCTTTTCCAATGTTAAGTATTTTCATAACGAGATACTGAAAGTATTCAATCGATTGTGTTGTTTGGGTCACGATACCTATTTTTCTCTTTCCTTTTAACTTTTTAATATCGTATTCGTCCTCAATAATCACTGCTTTCCCATTTGTATGTCCTACGATTCCAATTACCTCTGGATGTTCAGCCTCACCGATAACAGCAACATTGTAACCATTTTTCAAAAGTGTTTTTGCAAGGTCTTGAGCCTTTCTTACAAATGGACAGGTTGCATCTACTATCTCAAATCCTTTTTTAATCGCTTCAGTTACAATATGAGGTGGTAAACCATGGGAACGAATTATCAGTTTTCCTATTTTTGCATTATCAAGATTGTTTATTGAATGGATACTAATGGATTCGAGATAAGAAACAGCCTGTGGGTTATGTATGAGTGGACCGAATGTGTATACAGGTTTATCTGAATTCTTTTTTGCTGTCTCCTCAGCAATTGCCATTGCTCTTTTGACACCGTAACAGAAACCTGCATTTCTAGCTAATACTATCTTGAACATTCTTTCCCCAAAGATATGATTTCTTTCATCACAATGTTAGTCAATTCATGGCTTCTCTTAAGAAGCGAACCCCTTAAATTCATTTTTGAAACATCTATTAACTTACCAAACCTTACATTTACCCTTTTTGTTCTCAGTATGAGATTGCGCATTCTTTCACTACTTCCATCAATAAAAACAGGTATTATTCCAATTCCATTCTTGATAGCAAAATAACCAACACCTGGTAATGGTTTGAGAAATCCCTTTCCACGACTCCTTTTTCCTTCGGGAAAAATTACGATGACCCTACCTCTCTTAAGATAAAATGATGTAAGTCTTATTGCCTTTTTATCAATTCCTTGCCTTTTAATAGGAATAACATTACATTTTCGTAGAAGGAGTGAATAAAAATTATTTACGGAGAAGAGTTCCTCTTTTGCAATAAAAAAAACCTCCCTTCGTAGAGCAACTGAAACAGCAATAATCGGGGGGTCCCAGTTTGATATGTGATTTGGCGCAATGATAACCGCTCCATGTTTTGGTATGTTTTCTTGTCCCTCAACATTAAGCCCCATAAAGATTTTCACGAAGATATATGTTACGAAAATGTAGAAAAAGATATGCAGTTGCATCTATATACCTTCCCGTGAATATACTAAATCAAGAACCTGCTCGACCTGTTCTTTAATAGTAAAATTTGTTGTGTCAATAATTTCTGCACCGTCAGGTATCTTAAGTGGAGAGAATTCCCTTTCGCTATCCATTCTATCGCGGTTTATTATGTCCTGTTTTACCTCTTCGATGTTTGTCGTCACATTTGCCCTCTTCAGGTCAAGTAATCTTCTCTTTGCCCTCTCTTCAATGGAGCAATCAAGGTAAATCTTTACATTGGCATTTGGAAATACAACAGTTCCAATATCCCTACCTTCACAAACCACACTATTGTTCTCAGCCATTCCTCTCTGTAAATCAACAAGAAATTCCCTTACTTTATGATAACTTGAAATAAGAGAAACGAGCCGTGTAACTTTAGGACTTCTTATCTCTTTTGTAACATCCTTTTTATTTAATAAAACCCGTATTTCTCCGTCTTCGCTCTCTAATTTGATGTCGGATTTCTGTACAATATTTACAACACTCTTTTCATCGTTTGGGTCTACCCCCGAGATAATAACCAGCAGGGTTGCTGCTCTATACATAGCACCTGTATCAATGTATAAAAAACCCAATTTTTTCGAGACAAGTTTTGCTGTTGTACTCTTTCCACTTCCTGCAGTTCCATCTATTGAAACTGTTATCATAGAATACCTCTTTCTAAGGGTTGAAACGGCAAATTTTTATATCAACCCCTAATTATAATGTTACATAATGACATAAAAATAATAAAAATGCAAGCATTTTTTTGTATTTTTCTTAAATTTTTATTAAAAAACGGGAAGGCAGAATAGAAATTGGTTCATTATAACCCTCGCAATCCTTATGTTCACTACAGCGAAAGTGAAATGTGGGGTAAGTAATTTTAACAAACAGGTGAGGCATCTTGCCTCACTGCGAGCCCCGTTAAATAACTATATCTATAGATGGTTAAGACCTTTCGCTTACAGTTTGTATTTAACGGAGCGAGGTTGGAAGACTTACCTATCAAAGTTTCTATTATAAGGTGTTTGCAGTATACTGTAACTCAATTCTTATATCTTTACTCCAAGCGTTACTATATGGCTGTTGCCAAGATGTGAGTAAGGTGCAAATGCATAATTAAGATATAATTTTTTGATATAGAAGCCGCATCCAGCACGGAAGCCCGATAGACCACCAGGGTTTGCACCCAATTTGTATCCTCCCCTAATGCTCATTATATCTGCAACCCTATATTCACATCCCAAAGAGAGTTTTAATCCATCATCCGTTGAATAACCTAAGTCAACAGGGATGGTAAAGCGGTTTAGTTTATACAGACCTCCGAATATTGCCTCCAATGGAAGTAAATAACCTTCATCTTCAAGTTTCATAGGTGTTCCTATATTTTTGATTACAAAAGCAAGTGTAAAGGGTGTTTTGGGCCGATGAAACCTTCCACCTATGTCTAAACAGAATGCTCTTCCCGAAGCATCCTCAATCTTTTCAGATATATACTTGAGATTTCCTCCAAATGAGATGACAGGATTAAGGATTTGGGAATATGTCAATGTCAGAGCCATATCATAGGCTGAGAAATCTCCAAGATATTGGTAATGTCTATCATAGGATTGAAAATTACCGTATCCAAGATATGAGATAGCACATCCAAAAGCACCATAACCCCAGGATGGTAATGATAGGGCAAAGTATTCATAGTTTGAACCCAGAAACCTCCAGTTATGCATAAACATAAGTTCTTTATCTTGGCTGTAAACAAGACCGCCGGGGTTCCAGTATATGCTGTTGATGTCATTGGAGAGTGCTGTATAAGCCTCACCCAGTGCAATAGGTTTCGAGCCTGTTGGAATCTTGAGAAATGCTGCACCTTTAGTTCCTGCTCCTGAAACAAGAATGGGCATCAGCAGAAGTACTATAATAAAATATATTTTTTTCATTTTTTACCTCCAAATTTCTATTCTTTGTAAAAATTCTTTTTTTATCTGTGTAATCTATCTTTTAATCAGTGTAATCAGAAATTTTCTTCAAAATTTCTTCTATTTTATAATTGCAAGCTTTCCTTTCTTTACCTCATTGGCTGGATTGGTTATAACATAGTAATATATGCCACTCGCATTTTCTTTTGGGTCCCAGGTTGCAAGGCCATCACCATCTGTTTCTTTAATCTTTTTCACAATTGCACCCGATACATCGTATATTGTGATTGTTGCTTTATTCGTAAGTCCTTCAAAATAGATTTTTCTGTCACCCTGATAAGGTTTGAAAGGGTTTGGAAAAACCTTGAGACTATCAAGGTTGGGCTCCGGTTCCGGACCTTTTATCATAACAACGAACGAATCTACTGTTTCACCAGAATCAGCGGCTGTTCCAACAATCGTGATAGTGCCAGAATAATCACCGGGTGGTGTTCCCTCCGGGATAAAAAGTGTGAGTTCCAATTCTGCAGATTGTCCAATCGAAAGACCTTCTGGAATATTTGAGATAAAGCCAGAATCGATAGTTGCATTATTGGGTCCATAGAGAACGACACCAGGACATTCTATCTTTACAATGGAATCACTGCTTGGCCCATCTAATGAATCAGGATTATCTTCTGAATCTGTATTGACTATTCTGAAGTGTTTTTTTAGATAGGCAGGTCCTGCTGGTGCCTGTCCAAAATCCATTACATTATTTGTAATATCCAATGAATCGTTATCTATATCAAGGTCAGCCATTGTTGTAACAACCCAACCTCTGATGAAATAAATATTACCATTTGGGTCCTCGAATAGATCTCGCCAGACCATAAAGAAATTTGTAACACTGTCAACCAGTCCTACCTTCAGGCTTGGTGGATAAAAATTGTTTCCGAAATTGCCTGCTTGACGCTCGGTAAGAGTGTTATAAATAATTTTGCTTTTCCCGAATTTTCCTATGGTGTCATTGTAGGAACACATATGAATACCGTAATGGTCAGCACTATCTGGATTGGAATGCCATGCGACCGCCATATTACCTGTCGGGTCAATATCAAGAGCAGGTCTGTAATTATCATATTT
>Ga0209121_10001736_pt1 | contig 22801 bp, 13 predicted proteins | sample Cruoilmetagenom3_FD_187292 | JGI IMG/M metagenome (GOLD analysis project Ga0209121, IMG submission 187292) | Oil polluted marine microbial communities from Coal Oil Point, Santa Barbara, California, USA - Sample 3 (SPAdes) (version 2) | ecosystem: Environmental > Aquatic > Marine > Oil seeps ... | reverse complement strand
CAGGAACCTTTTGCCCTGAGCGAGAACGGCGAACGTTTGTACTTAAGTGTTGCATATGACGGCGAATTGGCAGGCTACCGCAGCACCGAGGATTTCGGTGCTTCTCAAACCGGTGTGTCCTTCGGACGATACTATAAAGCGAGCACTAACAACTACAACTTCGTGGCAATGAGTGAAAATACACCGGGCTCAGTGAATGCTTACCCGAAGGTCGGCCCGATTGTCATCAGTGAGATAATGTACAATCCCGACTGGCCGAACGGCGGTTCGTACACCAACGACCAGTACGAATACATCGAGCTTCACAACATCAGTTCGGAAGCAGTGATATTGTACGATTATGACAAAGCCGAGCCCTGGAAGTTTACCGACGGCATCGAGTTCGCCTTTCCGGCCGATGTGCCGGTTACAGTTCCTGCCGGGGGATTTCTGTTGGTGGTCAAAAAGCTGGCGGCGTTTTCATGGCAATATCCTGCCGTACCGGCGGAGATAATTCTCGGCCCCTACGACGGAAGCCTGAGCAACGCCGGCGAAAGCCTGGAACTAAGCATGCCCGGCGACGTGGATAAGGACAACCAGCGTCAATACATCCGTGTCGACAGGGTCAATTACAGCGACGGATCCCATCCGGAGAATTGCCCGGGCTCGATAGATCTCTGGCCCGTCGAGCCGGACGGTGACGGCATGGTCTTAACGCGAAAGGACCCGGCCCACTACGGCAACGACCCCGAAAACTGGCTTGCTTCGGATCCTTCACCCGGTATATAGAAACTTCTGGGCAACTTGTAATGGAGTTGGTAAAATCCTGTATGAATTCAGGTTTTTCGATTCTTTTATCTTATTTTTTATAGTTTTAGCTTTGCAGGAATACCTTTTGAGTGAGAAAAGCAGATTAGTTCCAATAGGTACAGCCGCAAAAAAAGCTGGCGTTTCCCGCCAATCTTTGCAATATTACCTTATGGTCGGATTGCTGGAGCCTGCGGAGGTTACGCAAACCGGCAGGCGGCTTTTTGACCAGAAGTGTATCGAGAAGATTAAAATTATAAAGAAACTTAATAAAACCGGCTATCCTTTGCGTGCCATAAGGGAATTGTTTATGGAAGGCCGCGGCGATTTTAAAGGAGGCAATCAGTGAGTGACTACGAGACCACCCAAAGGAGGCGCAATATTTTTGTGGGCCTTTTTGTAATATTAGGCATATGTGCGCTTGTCTGGCTGATATTGAAATTTGGTGATTTGCCCGGCATTGTAACCAGGTACCGTTCCTTTGAGGTATTAGTTCAATTTCCAACCGCGACGGGAGTGCAAAAGGATACGCCCGTGCGTTTTTGCGGGTATCAGATCGGGAGAGTGACCTCTATTATGGCTCCGGAGATACGGGCGGAGTTACTCAACGGCCGGGAAACGGGATTGAAATATCACCAGACCATGGTCGTTCTTAGTATTGACAACAAGTATATTAATATCCCGGAAAATTCCGAGGTTAAATTGATGACGCGCGGTCTCGGCAGCAGTTTTATCGAGATCAAGCCTCCTCTGCCGGAACGTGATAAGCCCGCAACGGAATTCCTGAAACAAGACAGTTTGATGCAGGGCTCCACCGGAATGACCAGTGAGTTCTTCCCGGAAGAAAGCCAGAAGAAACTCGATGGGCTGATCGAAGGACTTGGGCAGCTAATTACCAATGCTAATGATATCATGGGCGATGATAACAGCAAACAGAACGTCAAGAAAACGCTTGCTAATCTCGCAAAAGCCTCGGAGCAGGCGAAGAAGACGATGGAAGAATTTGAGAAGCTTGCGGCCGAAGGAAGTACCGCTATTAAGGATGCCAATTCCAAAGTAGAAGAGGTTGTCGCTGCACTTGTCGATACGAGTGAAGATATCCGTACTTTTACTGCCGCCGGGACTTCGACCCTAAAGAGTGTTGATGCCAGAACAGAAAAGCTTGTTATTGCAATGGTTGAAACAAGTGAACAACTGAGCGGGGCTATGGCGGAACTTCGACTGGTTTTGGAGAAGATCAATACCGGCCAGGGGACCGCCGCCAAGTTCATCAACGATGGTAGCTTTTATGAAAACCTGCTCGAAAATACCCAACAGATAGAAGCCCTGCTGGAAGAGATGAAAGCTTTTATCACTGATTTACGAGACAAAAAAGTCGGAATTAAGCTGTTCTGATTATCAATGGCCCGGTCACTGCGGGGCGATATCACTCTCCATATATTCTTTTTCGGTCCCGTGGTGTAATGGAGCTGGGCTTTTCCGGGAACCGGCCCATGTCTCCTGTTTCTTCGATCCACCGTTCCAGAATCGTTCGCATCTTTTCCAATGTCTTCCGGTGCTTTGGCAATGCAGCAAGGTTATTGACTTCCCACGGATCGTTCAGGATGTCGTAAAGCTCTTCATCCGGCTTCCGCGGCGCCATAAACAGTGCCTGTACGGGAGTAAGCTTGCCCTGCGCGTGAAGCTCTTTCATCAGATTCAACATTGGGTAGGAGCGTTCCTTGTAGGCGTTGGTCTGTGTGTAAGGCCGTTCCGGCATGAAATTGCGGATATATTTGTATTGCCTGTCCCGGACGCAGCGGATGCGGTCGATGGTCTCGTCACAGCGGTCGCGAGCGGCGATGATGTACTCGTGCTTATTGACGGGCTTGTAATTACCGTTTGCGGCGGATTCGAGAAAGACCTTTCCTTCGATATGCCCGGGCAGTTTGACGCCGGCGATTTTGAGAATCGTGGCCGAGATGTCGATCGAGCTTACCAAATCGTAGCATACCTGCCCGGCTTTGAGCTTGCCCGGCCAGCGAACGATCAATGGGATATGAATGCCGCCGTCGTAAAGCCATTGCTTGCCGCGGACGTGACAGCGGCCGTGATCGCCTATGAAAATAACCAAGGTATTTTCGGCAAGGTTTTCATCGTCGAGACGTTTTAGAATCTTTCCGATATATCCGTCCATTACCTGGATGGAGTCCAGATATGTCGCCCAGTCCTCTCGTGCGATCGGGTGGTCGGGGTAGTAGGGCGGCAGCTTTATTTTCGCAGGGTCGACGGGATTCTTGAGTTGGTTTCGCAGATTCTTCCAGTGCCCGCCCCTGTGGGTTATGCTGATAGACAATTGTGCGAAGAAAGGCTGGCCGGCTTTACGCTGGTTCCAGTCACTGCCGTCAAAGGCGTTCTTGAACTTGAAGTTGAAATCCGTCTTGCCCGAACCTTTTACACCCGGGGCGGCGGTTTTAACATTCGCCGTGAAATATCCCGCATCGCGGAAGTATTCGGTAATCAGCCGGGCCGGTTCGGGCAGTGTGTAACCATCATCGCGATGGCTCCGATGATTATGGATTCCGATAGATGTCTGGAACATTCCCGTAATCATTGCCGAGCGGCTGGCCGAACAAACCGGGGCGGTCGTAAATGCATTGGAAAAGCGTATCCCCTGGCCGGCCAGCTTGTCAAGATTCGGAGTTTGCACGCCTTCTGTGCCGTAACAGCTCAGCTCGGGGCTGATGTCCTCGGACAGAATCCAGAGGATATTAGGCCTGCTGTCCGCCTTCTGCTTTGCAAGCAGCCTGTCCGGCGTTGCCATGACAGCCGCCCCCAGTCCCAGGGCTTTCAAAAAACTGCGACGTGTGTAATCCTGTTCGCTCATTCTCGTTTCTCCTTTATTATTACGACCGTCTGATTGATGTTTGGTGTGGTGGCGGGAAATGTGCCCTTTTGACCATCGATTGTGTTCACTTCGACATAATACTCTATGTCGGTTTCTATACTGCCTGCGGGAATCCGTGCGGAATATACGCTGCGTGCAATGTGTGTAAGCGGAATCTTTTCGTAGTTGCCTTTGCCGATTGGGCGGAAATATATCGCCGCGTCTTTGGGAGCGGCTGCGGCCAGGATAATTACTTTAAGCTGCAAATCCTCGCCGGCCGACAGGCTGCCACGCACGGTAGGCACAATCAATCGCAGCGGGCCAGTGTACGGTTTCGAAGGTATTGCATCGGCCGGCAGCTCTTCTCCCAGAATTCCGGCCAGTTCCTTGCCCGGTTCTGTGAGCAGGGTCGGCATTATGTGCTGCTGGAAGTTTGTTACATTGCCCATCGCCCCGTTAGTGGTGACAGTCGCCAGCAGATATTTATGTACATCGGCAACCCGGGCGACAAGCTCCTTTCGAATCGGCAGGGCGATCCGACGTGCCAATTGTTTGCGGGTCCGGGTGTCCTTTTCATCCTTAACTCTTTTCATTGCTGCGTTGATTCTTGCCCATGTACAGTTTACTCGACCGACTGCCCGCAGATAGCGGAAGTTGTTCAGCCAGTAATCGAAACGTTCGAGGTTGCCGTTACCTTTGATATTCGGTCGTATTTTGGCCAGATTCTCGATGAATTCGTATTCTTTACTTACCTGCTCCCATTTCCTTTCATCCGGCCTTATGCCGCCGGGGCCGCCCACCCATGTGGATGGCCGGGGCAGGTTGGTATTTTGCTGGTTTTCAGCCGTCGCTGATGGCCCTCCGTCGAGGCTGATGAATATCTTTGCGATTTGTCCGGCTGCTTCCGGCCCGAACTGCGCCAGGGCCCAATCGGCATAAAAATCGTCTGCCGGCAGGTCACGTGGTCTGCTGTCGGTCTTCGCAGCCGGCGCATCCGCCTGGAAGTCTTTATAAGCGGGGCCGCCGCAGTTGACCTTTTTTGTTATGCCCTGACCCTGCACAACAAAAGCCGCGATGAATGGAAATTCCACCAGGCTCTCGAAACCGATTTCCAGAAGGCCGTTGTCGATCTTGATGTCTTCAAAAGTGTAATCCAGCGCCCTGTTTTGGCCGATCTCTGCGAAAACGTCCAACTGGTCAATGACTTTTTTGCCCTGTAGTTTAACGGCGAATACCCGCTTGCCGGATTCGGTATAGTGAGGCTCGCAGAACTTCAATGTCACTGTGTATCTTCCGTTCGGCACCTTCAGGCGGTAGGCTTTCACATCCCAGATGACCGTCTGGTAGAGCGGGTCGTTTTTGGTATCCGCTATAGCGTTATTTGGAAATTCAGCGACTTTGCCGCCTTCACGGCCCTCTGAGAGCTTTGGCTTGGGCGGATCGATTTTTTTGCCGAAATCGGGATTCCAGTTTTTTTGCTGCCAGGCGGCATGGGCGAGTGCCGAAACATTCGGTCCGAGGATGCGCGTTCGCCAGTGGATTCCCAATAATCCCGTGCAGCCGTAAGCCAGGGCATCCGCCGCATCCCGCCGCATGCGGCCCGCCCAGAGCTGTGGGATAATCAATGCCGGGTCGTCTTCGAGCCAGGGGATGGCCCACTGGTGTCGACCGGTGATGTTGGCAAAGCCGGGTTCGACCGGGGCGAAACCGACGTTACGGTTTATGCAGCTCATCGGCATTTCTTTAGGCAGTGAATTATCGAACAACGCACGGTCCTTTGGCGGTCCCAGGACCCAGCCGCACGTCGCTAATGTAAACGGGGCGTTGACTTGATTTGAGGCGGCAATTGCGGCACGGAAATCAGCCAGCGTAGCTTCGATCTGCTCATCCTTCGGGTTGCCCCACGTCCAGCCTTCGGGTGTCCAGAACCAGTAGTAATCCAGCGGGTAGGCTTTGGCGATTCGCCGGAACATTCCCTCGTAGAGTTCCTGTACGACGGCCGGATCGGATGGATCCTTGCCCATACTTTTAATACGCTCTTTCACGGCGTCGGGAATTATGAGCGGCGTTTCGGTGCCGACGCATGTTTTGATGCCGAGAACGTGGGCATATTCGAAGGCCTCTTTGAGCGTTCCGCCCATACGGTTGAATAATTCGTTTGCTTTTTCCCGGCGGAGCTTCGTCCAGGGATTCATGCCTGTCATATAGTCCGGACCGTAGTCGTCTCGTTCGAATATTTGTGCTGCGCCGAAAGTGTAGTCGCTTGTTTCTGCCGGTTTATAGCCCCAGGCGCCGGTGACGTTCGCCGTGGTGAAATGCCTTGATGGGTAGCTGAACTTCACTGTTCCGTCTTCGCTGACGTCTCCGGGCAAGCCGATCCAGACGGTCGGCTCGGGGCCTACGCCGCCCTGGGGGTATGTGTGCAATCCGAAAAAGTTCATTCGCAGCTTGGGCAGTTGTGCGATAATCGCTTTATAATCATCGGTGTTCCACCAGTCCGGTCCCTCGGGAAAATCGTGGAACGGCTGGATTCCCCGCATGTCGAACAATGGTTTGCCTTTTTCATCCAGGTCGGGGATTTTCAAGGCGATGCGCTTGTCGGGTATTGTGTCGCCGTGCATATAAAAACGAACGCCCAAATGCTCGGCGAACCGGTAGGCGGCGTAGAGTGTTCCTATCGAATCGCCGCCGGTAATCAGTAAGGCTTGCCGTGTCGAGGGCGTCTCGCCCTCGAATCGCGGGCTGGAAGCCCGCGACACAATTGTCTTAATCAAATATTGCTGAGATTCAAGTGAGCCTGCTGAAGATGCCAGCTCTGCGTTTTTCTCCGTCAGTCTTCTGATAACGGGGTGGTCCTTCTGTCCGACAACAATTAAAGGCGTTTTCGAAGGCAGGTTTTTGTCGCCGTGTGCGATAGGCAGCAACTGGCCCGTCCGCAGGTACACATAGCGGCGAACCTCCTGTGCCGCTAAGCATTCGGCAGTCGTTGCGTCTGATGGACTGACAATCGTCACGGCAGAAACTTTAGCTTCCGATCCGCGGTTTACCGAGCAGCCGGTGGAAGCCAGCAATATACAAAGCACAGCCGGCGTTAAAAAACGAATGCCTTTTCTCATTTTAACGATCTCCTTATGCTGTTATTCTTTTCGAACGCGCTATTGTGACAGAATGAACTCGGCCAGATCTTTTATCTCTGCTTCGGTCAGGTTTGATGTCACTCCGTGTTTGTCGCCGGGATTGTATGTTGTCAGCATTTCTTCAATGGTGTCGGCTCGTCCGTCGTACAGGTACGGGGCGGTCCGCCAGATTTCGACGAGGGTCGGTGTGTCGAACCGCCTGTCCTTGTCGAGGTCTTTGCCAGTGCCCACATCGTGTGTTTTCAAGTCGGTGTGAAGCGGTCCTGTATGGCATGAAGCACAGTCTGCTTTGTCAAATATCTTTCGCCCACGCTCGGCCGACTCATTGAGCTTGCCGTCAACAAGATGAGGGCTGGGAGCTGGCTTGAGGCTCTTGAGGTACTCGTCGATTGCTGCCGCCTCTTCTTCCGGGCGCACTGCGAACTGGATGTGCGTGATTCCAGCTCGCACTGCGGCCTCGGCGTTTTCACGAACACCGGTAATCATGGCCGGCGGCGTTTCGTGCGCGAGCAGCAGACTCTTGGTGTTCTTCGGATTTCCAAGGCCGTCGTTGAGAAGGTCCCAGTTCAAAGCGTCAACCCTGGCGCCGGAAGGGTGACAACTGGCACAGCTCTGCCAGCCCTGGAAACAAAGCCGGGCATCGTTGAAAAGCATCTCGCCCCATCGGCTGGTTGTCATTTCAGTCTTAGGGCCAAGGGCGATGGAGGTCGCCTTATACCTCGATTCGCTGTTTATGTCCACGATTGCTATACTGTCAGTGAAATACTCGGCGACATAAGCTTTGTTTCCGATGATGGTGAGCGCCCGCAGGCCTTTGCCCGGCAGCTTGATGCGCTGTCGGATGCCGTATAGGAAACTCAGTTCGTTGGGAATGTTCGATGCGGTTGCACTGCTGGAACTGCTTGCGTCGTATGAACTGCCGCCGGAAAAGCTCTGAGGCTGCCTGCCTATGCGTTTATTATAGCTGTTGATTTTGTCGAGCATTGCACCGATTTCTATTATGCTTAGCTCGTGTGTCCCGGCGTGAGTCACGCAAAGGTATTTTGAGTCGCTCGTACATGCAAGGCCCCACGGATTGGCAGCGCCATAATCCACATCGTCCAGAAGAACCGTTTCTATGATTCTCTTACGCTTTGCATCTATGATGCTGACCGCGTTCGTATTGATCCATCCGCGTTCGAGCTGGGTTGTCGGTACCGTATACCGGGCGAGAATATGCGTGGCAAAAACAAATCGGCCGTCCGGGGAGACGGCAATACCGTGAAGTCCCGTACTGCCGTTCGGCAGAACAATGTCGATTTCAAAAGCCATCTTCCCGGCGTTTATGACCGAAATGTTGCAGGCAACCGAGTCGGCGCTCGCCGAGCCGTAAGGTAGCATGTTGCCCACAAAGAGCCATCTTCCATCGGGTGTGATACCGGCGGCGGCCGGCTCCCGCAGGGCGGGAATCTTTGCAAGCTGCTTATCGTCCTTAGTGCTTATCACAGAGATATTGTTATCGAAGCGGTTGCAGACGTACAGAAAGCTGCCGTCCGGACTAAGCACGGGGGCAATAGGAGTATGACCTGCGGGTAGCGTGCGCAGCAATTTGGCATTGCGGGGATCTATGACGCCGACACATCCTTTCTGTCCGCCACAGGTGACGTAGAGGAGCGATCCGTCGCCTGCAAGGGCAAGGCCTGTCGGTTCTGCGGGTACGCTGATTGTTGCCGTAACCTTGGCCGTTTTCGTGTCAAAGACGGCGATCTGTTTGGCGGTAGCCTCGGCGATATAGAGTATTTCGCTCTGACTGTCTGCAACTAAAGCCGTCGGGGACAGGTATTTTTCAGCGGCATAAGTAACATAAGTGAAGCCGGCTAAGACAATAGAGATGCTCATCCATATTTTTGCTCGATTAGAAAAACATCTTCTCATATTCAAATGTCTCTATAACTACTTAATTCTTAATCGCGGAGTGTTTCATCATGCTCTAAAAGACTCGCCGAAGCGGTATATTTTTGTTTCGTATTCGCTATTTCTGAAACGACGCGAAATCCGACGTTGTGGACACGCTGCCATGCCGGGTAACTCAGGCGGAATGAGGAACGGCATAATTTGGGACGGTCGCACCACGAGCCGCCCCGAACAACCTTCCTGCCCGAATCAATTAGACTCTCGCGGCCATCGTCAGCTTTGTAAGGATATGGTCTGTATGTTGTCCTTGTCCATTCGCAAGCGTTGCCGTGCATGTCGTACAGTCCCCAGATGTTAGGCTTGTAGCTGCCCACGTTTGCTGTTGCCACGCTCTTGTCGTCGAAATTTATATCGCAGAGGATGTTGCCGCCGTAGACGGCCATCAGGTAAATATTGCAGGCGCGTTCCTTGCCGTGCCAGCAGGGGACCGCCGTATACGAGGCGGTCGAGACGAATACGATCCTGTCGTCGGGCAGATAGCAGGCGTCGAAGTTATCGACGTCCGGATGCTCGCCGCGAGAAACCTGCCGCAGGCCGCCGCCGTCCGTACCTATCTCGAAGATTTGCCATGCCGGGCCTTTTGGCATTGTGAAGAGGAGCTTCTCGGCGTCGTAATGGAGATCCGTTTCGCCGACAAATTCCCCGGCGGCGGGGCGGTAAAGCGTTCGCAGCTTTCCATCGGGGCGCATCGGTTCGAGAATCGCAATTTCGTTATCGTAGCCGGTTTGTTCGATACCCGTGTTGCATTTGTGATTGACGGGCAGGCCAAGCTGCCCTCGCTTGCGTTTGAGCAGCAGCAGCTTGTTAAAATCAAGCAGCGGATTTGAAAGTAATGAATCGTATCGCAGCTTTTCCAGTTCGTCTGCGAGTGGCAGTAGATTGGCTTTTGGAGAATTATTATTCCGGTCAAAAGAATCAAGCGCAGTTTTACTCCGCTTTCTCAAACCGGCCAGACGTTCCAGGTACTGCCCGCCTTTTGGATACTCCCGCCCAAAAGTTTCGATCAGGTCGTTAATAGCGAACCGAAGGGACTCGAAATCAAAACTGCGCACGTATTGTATGGCCCTGTCTTTCTTGAGATTGGGACGGCTTGTCGGCACATTGGTTTGTCCGCCGGCAGATCCCGGAATCGAAGAAATCCCTAAAAAAAGCAAAACAAGATTACTACATAAAAGGCTTCTGCGAAGATTGTTTCTAATGTTGGCTATCCTTTGTTTCATTGTCATATTAAATCTGTTATCTCTCAGTCACTCGGTCTAAATGCCTTCTGCTGGATTACGCCCGACAAGACTTGAACCTGCAATTGTGTTTTTTAGAAAAGATATCACCAAATCCCATGTCCTGAAAAAATTATGAAACCTCATAAATCAATTAAGAACTAAAATAGCAGAAATAAGCCGAAAATCAAGCCTAAAACCTTGGTGATTTCCTGGCTGAGATGGTGATTGTTCGGCCGGAACAGCCGGGATATATTGATACTGCAATTAACATGTGAATCAAAAGGGCTTGACGAAAAACAAAACCTTTTCGATAAACTGGTTACTTATAGATTCAGAGAAAAGCTTAGCCCGGTTTTCGACGGCAGTACCAGAACCCACAAATAATGACTATTATTAATATCCACTCTGCGACACCCATTTTTGCCGACTCCTCCTCTGCATTGTGCCCAACCGAATCGCACCAGGGTCTGCAAGGAGCACAGAAGCAATACCCCCAAGTCCATGGGCAAAGAGGCATCGCTCTTGCGTATCTCCTTAAATATTAACTGGCGGCTTGAGTTGGACCGCTAAAAAGTCCATTGCAAAAACGCTGTTTAATTTTCAATTCTGAGCAACGTGTTCGCTTCGTTCGATGATTATTTGATTATAGCACATGCGAATTAAGGGTGTCAAGCAAATTTTTCCGGCCTGATTTAAAGATTTTTTGCTCTGATAGTATGACAAGCTCACAAATACTCTGAAACCTATGGTATTAACATAACCGCTAAACAGGACTTACAGCGGTTTTTTCAGAAAGCCGGCCGTGGATTCCATAATACGGGCCTGAAGCCGCTTGCTCTGCTTCTCAACGTTTTGGTCCCGGAGGTCCTGGAGATTTGCCATGCAGAACCTGCAACCGACCGTATTGACGTGGAAATCGACGTATCTGTGCCATTCGCTGTCGAGAGTGCCGAGCACATACGCTCCGATAGTGCTTCGTTTGGGACAACTGAACCTTTGCAGTTTCCAGACATCCGTCATGAGATTTTCAAAATCTTCCGAAGAAGGCCCGATCGGGATGCGGGACGCCTCGATGCGTTTGCGAATCTGTTTGAGGCTGCGGTGCTTGATCAGGGCGATGGCCTTTTCCTTCAGACCCATGATTTTGGCAACATCCTTGTTGGAAAGATGGCAGTAGAACAACAGTTCCGTAATTTGCAGATCGCGGAAGTTTAGCGAGCTTTTGAATCCATCGACCAGCTCGGACAAGGCATCGGTAAGCGTGTGTTTTTGCAGCTCGTATTTTTCGTCGGCCTTAACATACCAACTCGCGGTCTGAGCCGGGCCGGCAAAATCAGCAAAAGGATCCAGCACCTTATCGTCGCTTTGAGACTCGTACGTATCCTGGATCAGGCAGACGTGCTTCGACTGTCGGCTGCGATATGTGTCGATGATCTTGCGTCTAAGCAGCGCGAAGAGATATGTTTCGAGGGCACATTCACCCCGGTAATTTTGCAGGCTCTTTACAAAAGCGATGAATGTTTCCTGGACGGCGTCTTCGGCATCGGCGGACTGATGGAGTTTGGCCTGGGCAAAACTCAGCAATCGACCTCTATAGCGGTCGACAAATTCCGACCACGCTTGTGTATTGCCCCGGCGTATCTTGTCTAATAAGTACTGCTCTGCCTTTGTGACTCTGTTCATATTTGTCTTGAAGCCAAAAGAGCCTGCTTTGCAGGAACCAAAGGCTTATTATACAGAACCTTCGCTATACGAGAAGGAGAATTATCACAACAAGAGCAAAAACAAATCCTGCAATCCGCAGGGACCAAGTGTAGTAGCCTTTCGTTGCGGCATTGAGAAAAGCGTAAACTACGGTTATCAGCAGGATGAGTCCTACAATGGAAAAGAACATTCCGGTAAAGCCTCTTTTCCTGGCTCGTGCAATAACGGCTTTTCGCTGGGCCAGCTTTTTAAGTTTTTCTGCAGAAGCATCTACCAGCAGCGCCTGTCTCCAAATCTTTCCCGCTGCTCCTTCGAAACTCTGCACGAATCTATCCAGGATGAAACTTCCTTCGAGAATATCGGCAGAGTTCACCGGCTTGGCGAAAGAAACCGGAACTCCGGATCGCCGCGGCGGGATCTGGCCAATCATATCAGCAACCTGACTGCATGCATTTTGCATAGCCTGGCGGTTGGCTTCGGCTTCGGTCATGCAGCTCTCTGCCGATTTGGCAATTATAAATTGACTATTCGGAGTGGTATTGAAGAAGGCGGAGAAATCTTCGACCCAGGGTTTGTCCACGAAGTCGGCTCTAATGTTTGCCTGCCTGTCTCCGGCCAGAACACTTGCCTGAATTGTGCCGTTGCTCATCTCGTTGCCGGATCCGTTCGACCAGGGGGCCGGATTTGTTTGGACTTTCACAATATCTATGCGAATACCGACTTCGTCCTTCAGCACAGGCGCGGTTTCGGGAGCGATCTTCCATGGAGTGTCGGGAAACGCGCGGGCGGTTGCTCTTGCGAATTCCTCGATCAGCCCGCGGTCATGAGCGCCCTGGAACAGGACTAAACCACTCGGTGAAGTCTCACCGAAAACCTCCCGGACCGGTTCGCCTATTTGCAGGCCGAGGGAACGCACGGCGGAAAGCTTAGAAGGATGTACATTTGCTTCGAACTGATCTTCGATTCCCGGCAGCCAGATGGCTGCATCGGTGTCTTCTGATTGAGCTGTTGCTTCCGGGATCGGCATTACTTCATAGTGCGGCGTTCTGTTGACTACGATTCGCGGGTGTGAGACGCTCAGAAAGATAACTGCAAGCAGTGGGATAATTAAAAGAGCTGTTATTGCTGCCAGCCAGGGCCTTTTAGAGCAGAGTTTTATGAAGATAACTGTCACTGCGATCACGACCAATAAAAGCAGAATCAACGCAGGAATCATCATGAATATAGTGGGTCTCATAATCATTATTTTACTCCTTGATAAGGCATTTGAGGCAAAATCATTTCTCTTTGGCGGGCAGGCCAGGCCAGCACTATAATTGATGCGAGAAAAAGGACTCCTGCAAAAAGAGCTTCCTCTTCCTGGACGGATCGGAGCAGCCTGTCAAATGCGGGTCCGATCTGTTGGGAATTGAGCATGCTGACAACTTCCTGGAAGTAGTGGCCGGACATTGCATCTGAGAAGACAAGAAACACGCAAAAGAATGCCATTAGACCCAATACCGCCCGTATCATGTGTTTCGCACCTAAATGGCGACGGCCTATGATGGTAAAAATCGCGGCAAGCAGCAGTAAAATTACAACCATGATTGTCCCCAGACGCATTACAAGTTCGGGCCAGCCGGAATAGCTGCCGAAGAAGTGTTCTATCTGCGAGGAGACTTCCGCATTGGGCCAGCCGGCAGCTACATAATGGGGAAGGTGCAATCCAACACTCAAACCCGCTATGATTGCTGCAAAAGTCAGGATAAAGCCGATGCCGGAAAATAGAAAGGCAAGCGGATGAAACTGTTCATACATGACTGTAGTGGTTGGAGCGACAGGAGCGGACCGTGTCGGAGAATCCACTGCCGCCGGCGCCTGCACGGTTTTTGCTCGCTGGTCCTGGACTGCGGCGACACCTTGCCCGGGCGCCCAGGCCTTATCGGCAACTTTGGCCTCGGGAGCTTTAACGTTCAGCTCTTTGCTACTATGCCAAATCACAAGCGGTAAACCGTAGCGGTCCTTGAAATTGCCTGTTAGAATCAATATCATATCGATGATTTGCCCGACCATAAACAATCCGCCCGTCAGGAACCACAGTATGCCAGTGCCAATCTTTCCGACGTAGAACCGGTGCAGGCCGGCCAGAGGAAATCCGGTAAGACCCGGCGCAGCCAGCAGCATCGCCCATAAGCGTTTGTAAGACGATACACCGGCAGGGGCCTTTGGACTTGAGACGGCGGGCTGCTTTGAAGATGCTGCCGAAGTCCCGGCAGGCTTGGATACACGGCCGACGAACAAACTGGCCGGCAGGAACGCAATGATGAAAAATGCAACGGCAGGTAAGATTATCATCATTAGAAGGAATAAGAACATCGCATCATTCAAGCGGAGGTTTCCCATACAGATGGATGAAAAAACGACGGTAAGCACGCAGATCAGCAGTATGCCCGGTTTTATAATATAACGATACCAGCCGTTGAATTTCCCGCGTAAGGCACCAACGAAGCAGAAAAGCGACAGGATAAGGCTATCAACTCCAAAAGCCAAAGTAGATGCAAAATCGCTACCGCATAATCCCACCCCCGCCAGGATTGTAAGAAACAATCCAAGACCAAGTGTCATAAAGAAGCCAACCAGCCAGAGAACACGTACGTACGGCGGCACAGGGCGGCCGACAATTTTACCGCTGTAAGGCTGCGCTTCTTTCTTTTTCTGCTGAGCTTGCCTGGCTTGCTTTTCGGCCGCTTGCTTAGATTGTGCCGCGCTGCCGAATGTGCTGTACGCCTGAACTACCAGGATTGTCCCCGCCAGCACCGAGGCGATTAAAATAGGCGTTTGTCCGAATATCGCGGCGCTAAGCAGGCCCAGCAAACCAATCCATACGGCTGAGCCGAGCGAAAGACGCTTGGACCTCTGCGGAGAGCTGATCCGGCGCCAATCCACAAGAATCATGGGTATCGCCAGCGCCAACCACAGTCCGTGAGAAGGAACATTTACCAGACCCGAAGAGTGGCCTGCCATACCAGCAATACCTGCCGCAATCGAAGCTAAAAGAGCGGCAACGCAACAGGTAACTATCTTGGGTATCCACTGCGATTCGGGCTCTATGTTTGTAAGCCAGCGTTTGTGGGAGAAGATAATTGTCTTGGAACAAACGGCAATCATCGCGAATATCACTATCGCAGTTGGCATCCTGCCTTTGTTTGGCCCGATTAACAGACTTGCTCCAATCGCAACAAAAGCCATCGTCATAAAGGCAAGTGTACGCCTCTGGTGAAGAGCGACAGGGTCGGTAATCCCCGGGATACGCATCTTCGAGCCTAACAACTTGCCGGTTTCGGCATCGACTTTGTCGGCAACCTTTTGACCCATAGCATCAGCCTGCTGGGCAAAACGCTGGGCTGTATCCGTTATTTGCCTGCCCACATCCCTGTTTGGCTCAGCAGCTTGCTGTGCCAAGCGCTGCGCAGTATCGGTTATTTCCTTGCCCACCTCCCTGGTCGGCTCCGCTGCGACCTGAGCTTTTGGTTTTTCGACGCGTGGCTGTTCGACTATATTCGCTTTGGCGGCGACTCGCTCGGCAACTACCGAAAGCTCATCCGGTGAGAAATGTGATACGCTGTTTCGAATGTTCTCCGAACCGTAGAGGTCCTCTACCATCTCCTGGACGGACTTGTAGCGTTCGGCGGGGTCTTTGGCCAAAGCCTTTGTGATAACCCGGACAAACGGCTCTTCGATATGGCTGAGCTCCGGCGTGGCTGTCATATGTTTCATCAGGATCTCAGCGGGGCTGGCGCCGATAAAAGGGACATCTCCGGTCAACATTTCGTAAAGCAGAACGCCAAGTGCATAAATGTCTATACTGCAGTTATAGTTGCCGGCTCCGATTTCCGGCGCCATATAGTGAACGGTTCCGACGGTAATAGTATGGCCGCTGTGGCGACTGGCGCTTATAGCTTTGGCGAGCCCATAGTCGCCGACCTTCACATAGCCGTTTTCGTAAAATATGTTGCTTGGCTTCAGGTCCCGATGGACGATGCCGCATTCATGGAGGAATGACAGGCTCTTGGCGATTTCACGCAGGAAGAATGCTGCTTTTTGGGCTCCGAGGCCGCTGGGCGATTCCGTAAGCAAATCGCGCAGCGAAGGTCCCGAGACATACTCCATGATGACGAAAGGCTCGTTCCGGTCGTTGTACTTCACGTCAAAAATCGTTACCAGATGAGGACTCTTGAGGTTCATGCACTGGCTGATACCCCTGAGCTCTATCTGCTCGTAGTTCTGGACCGCCTTGATGGCTACCTCTCGACCGCTGTCGCTGACAGCATAGTACACTTCACCAAATCCCCCGCGTCCCGCAGCCCTCTGGATCGTGTATCCTTCAAGGGGTCTATCATTGTGTTGGTACTGGTACTTTTGCATTTTGCTTCTGCCGTTCTAAGCGCTCCGTTTTATTAAAGTTGAATTTACTACTTAAGTTCCGTTAAGACCAGCGAAATCTGGCCTATCCTGATCTGCTTGTCGACAGGAAGGCCGGCCCTCGAACTTACCGGTTTGTCGTTGACAAGTATCTTATCCTTTGCTTTGCAGAACAGTTGTCCGTTTTGGGCGAATAGCGCGATGGTCTGGTCAAGAGATTCCGCGAGGATATGGCTGCCTTCGTTTGGTCCAATCAGAATGTCACGATCCATTAAAATGATACGTCGAACGTCCGCCCGGCCTAATCGCGCGGACGGAAGACTCAAAGTCGCGGTTGTGCTTGCCGGGTTGGGAATATTGAACTTCATCCCGCACCTCGGCGACAAACTGATGCGGTCCGAATCAACGAGCAGTTTATTGGTCGTCGTCGCGTCGTTTACCCTGACGGGACTGGATGAACGGATGAAATAATCATCCTCCGACCGCTCGATAGTTACCGCCGGGATGTGGGGATCAACCATCAAACCCACGGTCGGTCGGGCCGAAGAGCTTATAGGTCCGACCGTGATACTGGCATCCCGAAGAACATAGAAGCTGCCGATTCCATCTATTTGCATTAAAAGCTTGGAAGGGATTGACGAATCGGCCCTGGTATCCGGGGTGCTGGGGTGTGAGATTGCCTGCGGTTGTTTCTTGCTCACGCTCAAAGCTCCATTCTCCGTACTTTGTATTCTGTCTGCGTACTCTGCATCTGCCGGTTCTTCGCTGATTTCCAATCCGAGGGGGCTTGCCACTAATTCGTCGAGCAGTTCGGCGGCCTGCCGGCTCTGTTCGGTGACCTTGCCCAGCCACTCCGCTGAGGGGCAGGTCAATTTTACCTTACGAAGCAGGCGAACCGCCGCACGGGGTCGACCCGCTGCAACATACTCGGCCGCCTGACGACAATAGCTCAGTGCCAATCCAAGTTCGGATATTTCGTCGCAGCCATCGGCGATTGGGGAAACTTTCTGCCACAGGGAGTGAGCGAGGTCGAGTCGACCGCCGTCGATGTTCTCTTTGATCTGCCCGGCCGCCAGCGATCTGAGTTTCGAGACCAGTTCGATAATTTTATCGTTTTTACTGCCTGCCGTCTCGGTATTCAGAACAATGTCGATCGCGACATTAAGGTCATTCCGCTGCAAAGCATTTTCTGCCTTTGCGATTGCTTCGGTCGTATGCAGCCTTGCAATAGCCGCCTGCTGCAGGACGATTCCCGCCTGGCTGTCTTTATCGCCGGTATCGTTCAATATCTCTTCTCCGGCTGAAATCCAGCCATCCTGTATGTGTTGTCTCGCTTGGGCAACCTTTAATGAACGATGCCTGTTTCTGAGCCGTCTTTGCTCCATCTCGCTGCAGATTGCCGAACGCAGCTTCGCCACGTCCTCGGTATTGCCGGCCAGCTTCTCCGCCTTGTTGCAATCGGCCAGGGCCAGTTGTATTCTCTCCGCTTCGAGGTTCTCCTGGCCCCGCCTGGTAAAGGCTCGAGCAAGCCGGCCGATAAGCTTTTGACCGCGACGATGCTCCCTGATGGTTTTCGACTGGACAATGTCAAATGCTTCATCCAATCGGCCATCAGCAATCGCACTTGCAGCTTGTTTTAGTCGTAGAATCAGCACTGTAATACTCCCGGCATTCACTGGCGCGACAAATGATGTCTTATCGCACTATTTTACTATGTTTCGTGTCAATTTTCCAGTAGTTGCTCAGATTGTTGCGTCTGAGTTGCAGTACTTGCCAGCCTGGTCTGTTGATCTCTGGCCTGGAAATAGTCGTCTACCTGTGTCAGCAAATCTTCTTCAACGACCGCATCGACGGGGATTGCCTGAACGAACTGGCTCTCGTGTGCCAATATTCGCTCGGCGACGTCGAGACGTTTCTTGATCTGATTGATGAGCTTTTCCGTCTGTGCCAGCTTGCTGTTGTCCACCTGGATATGCGATCCGACCGATGCGGCTTTGACGAGTCTATGCTGACTTGCAAGCGATTCGATCTTATCCTGGAGCATCCTCTTACGGCTGCGGGTCTGCTCCAGCACCTGCATTGCTGCTTGCAGGGAGTTCTGGCGGCTTACCATGAGTCGTTTCTTGCTGGCAAAAACCAGCTCGCTCTCTTTGAATCGCTCAAATCGGTTCGCCAGGTCCTCCTTGACGTAGCTGCGAGGATATTCTCTGCCGGCGAAGCAATATTGGACCTTCGGTTCTGCAAGGGCGTCACGGAGCTTTGCGATCCGCAGCTTCTCTTCCTTCATAGATTCCTCGCTCTTGGCGATATCGACCTTTAATGCCGCCACTTCCACTTCTTCCTGCGCTATCAGCCGGACATTGACGTGCATCTCGGGGATGATCTCTTCCAGCAGATCACGGGCGCGTCTCAGCTCGAACTCGATAGGAACTGAGTCTTTCACTACGGTCCGCACCGACTTGGCCGAGCTGCGAACGTAGCTGACAACATCCTTGCCGAAGAGCAAACCGCCGACAAGTGAAACGCCTACTGCAACCATCACGCTTCTTTTTAACCATTTCATAATCATTTCATTACTCCTTAATACTATCAACATTATTTTGTTTCCTGGTTCTGGCCATTTAAGGGCCACATTTGGATTGTCGTGGTTCAATCCGTTTTATTTCAAAAAAAAAGATGTTCAAGGCCCTATGATATTTCAAAGGTAAATCAGGCAAAACCATGATTGCAATAGGATTATAGGACTTAAATTAAGTTACGGCGAAAAACGATGGTGCATTATGCTCCGAAGCCTCCGCAGTCGCTGATAAATGCCCTTATTTATTAAATAGCTTTCAGACCGTTTATTTGTGTCGATATCACGAACATTCAGAAAGTGTTCAATTATTCGTAAGTCTTTATTATGCAAAGCCTTTCTCTAAGAAAAAGCATGAAATGTGACTCTTAGAAAAATGAAAAAACAGATTATGTGCCCCTGTTAGTTAGTCGATAAATACCGATACTATTTCTAACGTGCACAAAGAGTGTGCAGCAGCCCAAAAGCGAAAACGAAAAATTATTTCAAAATAGGAGAATGAAAAATGGCAAAGAAACCGGTCGGAAGCAAGAAAAGGGTAACCGCGAAAGTCAGGACAACGAAAAAATCCACGAAGAGCGTTGCCCAAAAGCGAAAGCCAGTAAAGCCAGTAAAGGCTAAAAAAGCGTCTAATACCAAGGAATGGCTGATACCGACTTTAGATTTGGAGCGCTATGAACCTAACATTAAGGCTAAGGTAGAGGCCGGAGTTGGGGACGAAAGTAAGGGCTCAACCCGCTATGCCTGGATCGGTGCCGGTCAGTGCGGGGGAAGATTGGTAAAGTCTTTCTATGACCTGGGCTATAAGAAAGTGCTGGCAGTGAACATGACTCACCATGATTTTGATTTGCTCGGTATTCCACGGAATCAAAAGTACCTGATGGACATAGGTGAAAAGGGAGCCGGCAAAGACATGGACAGGGGTGCTCGAGCCGTCCAGGAACATCAGCAGGGAATCTTACACCTTGCCAGGCAGACCTTTGGGACTGAGGTTGACCATATTATGGTGGGCTTTGGTGCAGGTGGCGGAACGGGCAGCGGCAGCGTTATGGGTTTGGTTGAGATTGCCAAAAGATACGCGCGATACATCGGATTGGAAAATCCGGATAAGAAGGTCGGCGTTGTTATGACATTGCCCACGGTAGGTGAAGCCAGTTCCCCATTGGTAGCTGAAAATGCGTATATGATTGCCACCAAGTTGAGCGAGATGGCCATATCAGGCGAAATATCGCCCCTGATTATCGTGGATAACGACAAAATCAACAAGATGTATCCCGGCATGACGGTCAAGTCATTCTGGCCCAGCATCAACAGCTCTGTGGCCAGCTTGTTTGATATTTTTAACAAGCTCAGCTCGCTAAGCAGCCGGTATACTTCCTTTGACCCTGTAGATTATAACAGCATCATGGAGTGCGGCGGATGTGCAATAATGGGTCTGACCAAGGTCAAGCAATTTGACGACCCGTTCGCGGTATCCGAGGCGGTGAAACAGAACCTCGCGAAGACGCTGCTTGCCGGTGGTTTCGATTTATCTACGGCCAGACTTGCTGGTTGTATCGTTGTAGGTGGAAAGAAATTATTGGCCCAGGTCAAAGGTTTGCAGAGCAACATAGACTATGCGTTTGATGTTTTGTCGGAGATAACCGGCCAGGCTACTATCCATCGGGGAATTTACGAAGACAACAGGGATTGCCTCAGGGTTTATACGATAATAGGAGGCCTGGACGCTCCAAGAGCCCGATTCGAAGAACTTAGAAGCTGCATGGCTGTTTGCGTTCATTGATTAAGCCAATAGTCATTTGGCTTATATATGATGTTCTATATTCATTGGATATGCCGCCGGATTAATTTTCCAGGCCGGCGGCAGTGTGTCGGAAGGGATTCCACGTTTTAGATCGGCCGTTACATGCCGATAAAGGTGGAGTTGCGTCAATACTTACGGAGGATTTTTAACTGAAAAACAGTCAAAATAGGAGTCTCTCTAAGAATTTTTGAGACCATTCAACGGAAAATGGCAAAAAGACCGGTTAAATATGAAAAAGGGGCTGAGGGTGCCAGTGTGATCTCAACTGGAACGAGCAAAGACGATCATACCCAGCCTTTTCAGGAAGTTGAGGATCGCTATCCCTGCTTTGGGAAATCAGGGGGCAATTGTTCTCGAACTGATTGCAGTTACATGCCGGAATGCCTTGCCGAGCAACAATATGATTTTGATTTTGATGCCTGGCTAAAGCCGTCCTCAGATTTGGAGCAGGATGAGTCTCAAATGGAAGAGACCGGCCCCGGGGACGACAGCATAGGCTCTATCCGTTACGCATGGATCGGGGCTGGTCAGTGCGGCGGAAGGTTAGTTAAGTCTTTTTATGACCTGGGCTATAAGAATGTGTTGGCGGTGAACACAACCCGCCGTGATTTGGATGCTCTCGATATTCCTCAAAGTCAGAAGTTCTTAATGGAGGCTGGCAGACGGGGATATACAGGCAGGGACATGGATAAAGCTGCTAAAGCAGTTCAGCGGCATAAACACGACATTCTTCACTTCACCAGACAGAAGTTCGGTACTGAAGTTGATCATATAATGGTGTGCTTCGGAGCAGGGGGTGGCGCGGGCGGCGGAAGCGTTGTAGAATTGATTGAGATTGCGAAGAAATACGCCCGGTATATTGGACTGAAAAATGTGAGTAAGAAGGTCGGAGTCATTATGACTTTGCCTGCCTCATGCAGAGTTGGTTCCCCGCTGGTAGCTCAAAATGCTTGTAAAATTGCTACCAGGTTGAGTCAGATGGCCATGGCTGGAGACATATCACCTCTTCTGATTGTGGATAATGACAAGATTAACAAGATGCATCCGGGGATGCCAATAGGGCCGTTCTGGTCCGGCATAAACAACAGAGTCGCAAATCTGTTTACTGTTTTCAACAGGTTCAGCAACCTGAGCAGCCCTTATACGTGCTTTGATCCTGCAGATTATCAGAGCATTATAGAAACCGGCGGCTGTTTGATTATGGGCCTGACCGACGTTAAAAGGCTGGATGACAAACTGGCAATATCCAGGGCGGTGGAAAACAACCTCCAGAAGACGCTGTTTGCCGGTGAAGAGGATTTATCTTCCGCAAAAGTCGGAGGCTGCATAGTCATTGGCGCGGATGAATTAATGGCTAACATCAAAGGCCTGCAGGACAATATCAATTATGCTTTCGATGTATTATCACAAGTGACCGGCCAGGCGACTATTCATCGGGGAATATATGAAGACAATCAGGATTTTCTGAAGGTATACACGATAATCGGGGGTCTGGATGGTCCTGCTGCACGGCTGGAGGAATTAAGTACTAACGGATATTCACAACCGAAAGCCGTAAACACTGAAGGTCTACCGCTTCAGCAGCGTAAGGAAGATATTATTACGCTGGCTGAATACTTCATCGCGAAGCAGACTGATATTGACAGCGGTCCGGCCAAAACTTTAAGCTCGGATGTAAAAGAGATTCTGCTGAATTACTCCTGGCCCGGCAACGACAAAGAGCTCGCCGATACTATCAAATATGCCTGCGAAATGACGGACGGGCCCGAGGTTCAACCTGAAGCTTTGCCTGTCGAAATTATATTCGCCGATGACGAGACTAATTTAAGGCACAGGTTGCCTGCCCTTGACGAAGTGAGACTGAGACTTATCAGCAAGCTTTACGATGCCTTCCTTGAGAGCCTCTCGTAGTGGTTAATCTGTAAAGGGCTTTCTTTGCCGTATTGCGGAACTTACCCGCAACACTAAAAAAAGGCCTATACCGAGTTAATCAGTATAGGCCCCGAACTAATGCAAATTCTGATGTCGTTTTAATGAACGCTGCGTTTATTCTTCAGCGACATCTCTCGGCCGATACAGCCGGATGTCGTCAAAGAACATCTTGCCGGAACCGCCGGGTATCGTCATATTGCCTTGAGTGCCCAAACCAATAGCAATCCTGTCCACGTCGGCCAGATTCACGCCCTGATCGGCGAAGGACTGGAGCGGGATTACCCACTCGGTCCAGGTATTGATTGTTGCCGCGTTCGCATCATCGTGATACACAACCGCAGGTGTGCCGGCGGCATTGGACAACGCCACATACAGCGGCTCGGCGGCGTTGCTCTCGATTCCGATATCCTCATTTGTCCATTG
>Ga0209121_10001735_pt1 | contig 22807 bp, 25 predicted proteins | sample Cruoilmetagenom3_FD_187292 | JGI IMG/M metagenome (GOLD analysis project Ga0209121, IMG submission 187292) | Oil polluted marine microbial communities from Coal Oil Point, Santa Barbara, California, USA - Sample 3 (SPAdes) (version 2) | ecosystem: Environmental > Aquatic > Marine > Oil seeps ... | reverse complement strand
GGTAAGCGTTACCGCGCCAATGTTAATTCTGCAATGGTCCCGTTTGGGCTGTGTGAGAATGACAGTGTGCCACCATGGCTGGTGGCAATGCTCTCGACAATCGTTAGGCCCAGTCCGGTGCCCTTGTGGTGGGCGGCGTTGTCGCCGCGCTGGAAAGGGTCGACCAGACGGGTGAAATCGAGGGCAGCGGTGCCTTCATCCTGTACAAAAATCGTAACGGTCGCTGCCGTGGCTGAAACGCTAAGCGTGGCAGATTTTCCATATTTTAAAGCATTTTCGATCAGATTCGTGAGCGCACGCCGGATGGCGTTGGGCCGACAGCCACAAAGCAAAGGTTCCGCCGTGTGCGGCACTTTGGCCGTTCGGATTTGTGACGAAAACACCGTTTTGGACCAGGGAATTGCCGGTGGATTATAGGGCGCAAGGTGGACGGGTTGATCAAGGTCGGCATAGTCATGCGTAACCGCTTCCAACAGGCTATAGATCGGGATTTTCCGGGTCTCTTCAACATCCATTTCGTTGCGGGTATAGGCTAGCACGCTGTCGATCATCGAGGTCATCTGGTCAATGTCTTTATCCAGCTTTTCACGAAGCTCCTGATTGCTAATCAAGGCTGTGCGCAGCTTCAGCCGCGTCGTGGGTGTGCCGAGATCGTGGGAAATGCCGGAGAGCAAGGCCGCGCGGCGGCTGTGGCGCTGGTTTTCGCGGTCAAAAAACTGGTTGATCGCGGCCGCAATGCCGCGCAACTCCCGCGGGCCTTTGGCTGGGAGCGGCGTGGTACGACCGTCAGCCGCGCGCCGTGAAATGGCTTTGGCGAGGGTTTTGAGATGATCAGGCAGGGCCAGACCATAGGTGGTGACCGTGGCAAACAGGATCAGAGCCACGACCAGAATCGGGGTGCGCCAGTCAGCCGGGGCCGCCGTGCAGCTCCAGAGCTGGGGCGCTTCAATCTGGAGCCAGCCTTGCGGGGTGTGTAAAAACAGAACTGGGTCGCCGCAATAGGTTGCGATTGAGCGAAATAGCTGGCCGAGTTGAACAGGTGGTGCGCCTTTGACCTCACGCAGCTGATATTGCATTTTATCCGAGAATATCCGGATGCTGGCATGCTCGATTGAAAGAGATGTCTCATAGCTCCGGCCAACCGTATCAGGGAACCGCAGACGAACCGCGTTGTCTGCGGTCTCGATTTGCTCGGGTAAAACAGTTGAAACCGCAAAGGGCATGCCCTCGGGCGAAGCGCCGGCGAGCAGGCTATAGGCAGTGACACCCGCTGTGAAATTTTGGCCCAAGTGGCGCTCCCAGTCGAGCTGGCCGCGATACCAAGCGCCCGCAATGAGCGCCCCCGCAAATGCTGCGAGAAAAAGCACAATCAGTATTTGTCGACGAAGGCTGAGGATCATTGGGCTTTAACTTCGATGGCCAGCATATAACCCGTTCCGCGCACGGTTTTGATAATCTCGGGAGCCTTCGCATCAGCCTCGATTTTGGTGCGCAGGCGGCCCACGGCCACATCCAGGGCACGGGATTCGATAGGCGTTTCATCGTCCAGCGCGGCGGCAATTTCTTCTCTGGTCAGGGCGAGACCGGGGTTGGCCAGCAGGATGTTGAGCAGGGCGATTTCACGTTTTGAGAGCATCGTTTCTGCGCCGCCCCCATGGGTGAGGCTGCTGAGGCGCGAGTCAAACCGCCAAGGGCCAAATCGGTAAACATGTGAACCACGCCGATAACTGAGCGAGGCCGCCCTGCGGGTGCGCCCGAGCACCGCGCGAATTCGAGCCAGCAACAACTCCGGGTTAAACGGTTTTGCGATATAGTCATCGGCCCCTGCGGCATAGCCTTGCATGCGGTACTGATCGGTCGAAAGCGCTGACATCATAATGATCGGCACAGCATTCGAGTGGCGCAGTTTCGTGCAGATGTCCATGCCGCTCTCTGAGCCGAGCATGACATCCAGCAAGATCAGGTCAAGCCGGTGGGCTGCCACTACCTGCTCGACTTCATGGCGATTGGCTGCCCCGTAGACCGCGAGCCCGTGGCTGGTCAGGAAATCCTTCAGCATTTCGCGCAACTCGGGGTCGTCATCAACAACCAGAAGAGTGGGTATTGTCATAGTGGCTCCGCTTTTTCGCCAGGTTATGCGCAATTCGGTGCAAATTTGAACTGTTTTGTAACAGAAGGTAACAAATGCGTAAAGAAAGCGAAAAAGGGCGGGTTTCGGGGGCTTGCGCAAGAGGTTGGTGCGGGCTCTGATAGGGGTAGTCCGGTAGGTATCCGGATGGTATTCACCTTTCTGGGAGGAAATATGATGTTGAAAAAGACAATTCTGGCAGCCACGGTTGCCTTGACAGCGGGCGCGGTATGGGCCGAACCTCAAGCCGAAGTGCTGCATTGGTGGACATCCGGCGGCGAGGCCAAATCGGTCGCTGTGCTGATGGAAGAATTTGCCGGACGTGGCGGCACATGGACAGATATGCCCGTAGCTGGCGGTGGCGGTGATGCCGCGATGACCGCGCTGCGTGCGCGTGTGCTTTCGGGCAATGCGCCGACTGCGGTTCAGCTTAAAGGTCCTGCCATTCAGGAATGGTATGAAGAGGGCGTGTTGGCGAACATCAACGCCGTGGGCGTAGAGCAGAACTGGGACGAACTGCTGCCAACCGCCATTGCGGACCACATGAAGTGCGACGGCGAATATTGCGCCGCACCGGTGAACGTACACCGTGTGAACTGGATGTGGGGCAACGCCCAGGTGCTGGCTGATGCCGGCCTAGAGATGCCCACCACGTGGGCTGAGTTCAACGCGGCGGCTGAGAAACTGCAAGGCATGGGGATCACCCCGTTGGCGCATGGTGGCCAAGCCTGGCAGGACGCCACTATGTTTGAATCCATCGCTGTTGGCCTTGGGGGCGCGGAATTCTTCCAAGCCGCTTTTGTTGATCTTGATGAAGCAACGCTAACTTCGGACACTATGGTTGCCGTTTTTGACCAGCTCCGCACCCTGCGCGGCTTTGTGGATGACGACTTCTCGGGCCGTGACTGGAACCTTGCCACCGCCATGGTGATGAACGGCGAAGCCGCTTTCCAGATCATGGGTGACTGGGCCAAAGGCGAGTTTATGGCTGCGGGCCTTGAGCCGGGCAAAGACTTCCTCTGCGCGCCAACACCAGGTGGCGGCTACCTCTATAATGTGGACAGCTTCGCAATGTTCTCTGTTGAGGGTGACGACAAAATTGCCGGGCAAAACCTGCTGGCCGAGCTGATTATGGGCGAGAACTTCCAAGAAGTTTTCAACCTCAACAAAGGTTCGATCCCTGCACGGCTTGATGTTGCGCTCGATAGCTTCGACTATTGTGCCCGCCGCTCCGGCTATGACATGGACGTAGCTTCCGGCAACGGCTCTCTGATGCCGTCTTACGCACACGGCATGGCGCTTCGTGGCGCACAGGCTGGTGCGATCACGGATACGGTTACTGCGTTTTTCAACTCGGACATGAGCTCCGCTGATGCCGTTGCCGCACTGGCAACCGCCGTGAAAAACTCCATGTAAAAGTGGCATAAAAACATGGCCCTGCGCGCTACATGTGCGCGGGGCTTCCTGCCCCCTCCTCTCTTTTTTAGGAATGATCCTGATGGAATGGCTTCAACGGCATATGCCGAAGATGGTCTTGGCACCTTCGTTCTTTGCGGTCCTGTTATTTGTATACGGGTTCATTGCTTGGACGGCCTATGTGTCATTCACCCGCTCGCGGCTGCTACCAAAGTACGAGATCGAAGGCGTTATCCAGTATGAGAGGCTCTTTGAGTCCCCGCGCTGGGAGGTAGCGATCACCAATCTCGCGATATTCGGGATCCTGTTTATTGGCATTGCCATGATTCTCGGGCTGCTGCTGGCGATCTTGCTGGACCAGAAAATCCGCACCGAGGGTGCTTTACGCACGATCTATCTTTACCCGATGGCACTGAGCTTTATCGTAACGGGCACCGCGTGGAAATGGATTCTGAACCCCGGGCTCGGGATTGAAGCCGTGGTGAAAGACATGGGCTGGGAGAGCTTTGAATTCGACTGGCTGACCGACCCGGATATGGCGATATACACTGTGGTTATCGCTGGAGTCTGGCAATCAAGCGGATTTGTGATGGCGCTGTTTCTGGCTGGCTTGCGCTCGGTTGATGAAGAAATCATCCGCGCCGCGATGGTGGACGGTGTTTCCACCGCCCGGATTTACCGCTCAATCATCATTCCCTCTATGGCCCCGATTTTTATGTCAGCGCTTATTGTGCTGTCGCATCTGGCGATCAAGAGCTTTGACCTTGTGATCGCGCTCACCGGCGGTGGGCCGGGTTATGCGACGGACCTGCCGGCAACCTACATGTATGCGATGGCGTTTTCGCGTGGTGATCTGGGGCAGGCCGCCTCATCGGCCACAGTGATGATGATGGTCGTGGTCGCGATCATTGTGCCTTATCTTTATTCAGAATTGAGGACGCGCCGTGACTGATACATCAACCCAACGCACAGGTGATTTCAAAAATGCACTGCTGAGGGCCGGGCTATATGCCATGCTCATCCTGTTTGCGCTCTATTACCTGATGCCACTGTTCGTGATGCTGGTGACCTCGCTCAAAAGCCTCGATGAAATCCGCACGGGGAGCCTGCTAGGCCTGCCGCGCGACGTAGATTTCTCGGCTTGGGGCAAGGCGTGGTCTGGCGCTTGCACGGGGGTGCAATGCGAAGGGTTGCGGCCCTATTTCTGGAACTCGGTGCTGATTGCCGTGCCTGCGGTTTTGATCTCGACCTTCCTCGGGGCAATGAACGGCTACGTGATATCGCAATGGCATTTCAAAGGCTCAAACATGATTTTTGCCCTGTTGCTTTTTGGCTGCTTCATTCCGTTTCAGGTGATCTTGCTGCCGATGGCAATTATGCTCGGTAAAATGAAAATTGCCGGCACAATCAGCGGGTTGATCTTTGTGCACGTGATCTACGGGCTCGGCTTTACCACGCTGTTTTTCCGGAACTATTACATTACGATTCCGGTTGAACTCGTCAAAGCCGCCAAGGTGGACGGGGCCGGGTTCTTCCGGATATTCTGGAGCATCTTTGTGCCACTCTCTGCACCCATAGTAGTGGTGACGGTTATTTGGCAATTTACCCAGATCTGGAATGACTTCCTGTTTGGGGTTTCGTTTTCGCAAGCGGGTACGCAGCCGATCACCGTGGCGCTCAATAATATCGTGAACTCCACCACCGGAGTTAAGGAATATAATGTCGATATGGCAGCCGCCATCATCGCAGCCTTGCCGACATTGCTTGTCTATGTGGTGGCAGGAAAATACTTTATCCGCGGTTTGACCGCTGGTTCCGTGAAAGGATAAATCATGAGCAAGCCCATTTTGTCGATCGAGAACCTATACAAGAATTACGGAGCAACGGAGGTGTTGAAAGATATCAACGTCGCCATTCAGCCGGGCGATTTTCTGGTGCTGGTCGGGCCATCAGGATGCGGAAAATCGACCCTGCTGAATTGCATAGCCGGGCTGGAGGAAGTGACCGCCGGGGCGATAAATATCGGTGCGCGTAACATGGTAGGCGTGCCCCCCAAGGACCGTGATATCGCCATGGTTTTCCAGTCTTATGCGCTTTACCCGACCATGACGGTGGGAAAAAATATTACCTTTGGTATGAAAGTGCGGAAGGTGGATGCGGAGGTACAGGCGCGCAAGCTGGCTGAAGTCTCCAAACTATTGCAGATCGAGCCGTTGCTAAACCGCAAGCCGGGGCAGCTTTCGGGCGGACAGAGGCAAAGGGTGGCGATGGGGCGCGCGCTGGTGAGGGACCCGCAGCTCTTCTTGTTCGACGAGCCGCTTTCCAACCTTGATGCCAAGCTGCGTGTGGAAATGCGTACAGAGATCAAGCAATTACACACCAACCTGAACGCCTCGATTGTGTATGTGACCCACGACCAGATCGAGGCCATGACATTGGCCACCCAGATCGTGGTGATGAAAGACGGGATCGTTCAGCAGATAGGAACACCCGCGGAGATATATAACACACCTGCCAATATGTTTGTGGCGGATTTCATGGGCTCCCCGTCAATGAACCTGATTCCGGCGCAGGTCGAATCTTCGGACAATGGAATGCAGGTGCATCTGGAACGTGGTTCCGGTGAGCGGCTGACCCTACGGGACACCGGAACCTTACAAGAGCTAGGCTCGGCGCGTGAGGTTTTGATAGGATTGAGGCCGGAAAACATCACCAACCCGAACGGGGATGCCGCCCAAATTGCCCATTGCCATGTGGATGTTGTGGAACCCGCGGGATCCGACACATTTATCAGCACCAAGCTGGGGGGCAAATCCATCACCGCGAGAATGCGAGCAGATACAAAAGTGACAGCGGGTGAGGGCATAGACCTCGCATTTGATCTTTCAAAAGCGTCTTATTTTGATCCGGCAAGCGGGGCACGTCTGAATTAGAAAATTATCATAGGCGACGCTTGCTTTCTGTGGCACATTTATGCCACTTCTCTGATGTTGGTTTTTGGATGTAATGTGAGGGTGTCAGATGCGAAGCCTGTTCTTTGGGATGGTAGCGGTTGCCGGGCTTGCAAGCTGCGTTAATCAGCCTTCCCTTCCGGTTTCCGACACCCAAAACAGGGTGGTAGATATTGTGAACACAACCGACGTTTCACTGACCTTTTTTGCTTTGAATGCCGAGCGTCGCCGCGCCTTTAGGGAACGGTTTTCAGAGGGCGGTGTTGAAGCGAATTATTACAAAACCATTAACTTTTCCGATAATAGCGGGGCCTGTATGTTTGATTTTTTTGCGATCTCCACAGAAGGGTACGAAGCCACCTCACGCGGCTTCAATACGTGTGCTGAAGTCTCGTGGGTCATAACACAGGAGACGTTCTAATGAATCCTTTCTCGGTTTGTGTATTCTGCGGCTCGCGTATGGGCGACGACCCGGAGTTTGAAACGGCGGCCAGCGCGTTGGGCGAAGGGCTTGCAAATGCCGGAATGCGCCTGGTTTACGGTGCAGGAGATGTCGGGCTTATGGGCGCTGTGGCGCAGGGGGCGCAAAATGCCGGTGGTGAAACATTTGGCGTGATCCCGGTTCATCTGCTTGAGCAGGAGGTCGGCAAGCGGGATTTATCCCACTTTGTGATCACCGAAAACATGCACGAGCGCAAGAAAGTCATGTTCATGAATGCGGATGCAATCGTGACCCTTCCGGGGGGTGCCGGTTCGCTGGATGAGCTGTTCGAGGTGCTGACATGGCGTCAACTGGGATTGCACAAAAAACCAATCTACCTTCTTGATATCAATGGATATTGGCAACCCTTGTTGGGTTTGATCGATCACATGATTGCCCACGGATTTGCTGGTGAAAGCTTCAAGAATAGTTTAACGGTTTTCGGAAGTGTCGAACACCTTATCGAGCAACTAAAGCGCGAATAATAACCTCATTGTGGTGCAATAAGCGCATTGATAGTGGCTTCATTTATTGTACTTTTGCGCTCTCTCATTTCATAAAACCACGCAAGAAACTTTTCTAACTTCTTGACATAACAAGAAAAGCTGTGGTTCATTCGTGTTAACAAGTGTGGGCACAATTTTTGGTAGACCTTATGAAAATAATTTACGGTATAAATCGGCTGGTAAAGGCTTCGCTTTTCGCTTCGCTGTTTTTGGGTTCAGTCGGGTTGAGCGCGCAAGAAGTGACTTCGCCGGAGGCGGTTGTCCTGACATCTGACAATCGGATAGAGCTCCCGCTTACAACGGCCACGCCAGACCCGTTTCGCGGTTTGGAAGCTTTTGTAAATGTGAAATTGGGTAATTGCGTGGCCTGCCATACCAATTTTGATGTAGCGGCAATGCAGTTTCTTGGCGAGATTGGTCCCGACCTGAACTGGATTGGTGACCGCTTGTCCGAAGAAGAACTTCGCGCCATTGTCGTGGACCCTAAGGCTGCGATTTCGCCAGATACCATTATGCCGGCATTCTACACCGCTCGCCCCGGGTTTCGCACGCTTGAAAATTTCGAAGGCAAAACGATCCTTACCGCCAATCAGGTTGAAGACATCGTAGCTTATCTGTCCTCCCTTTCAAAAGACACGGCATTTGACGGGGTGGATTAGATAGATGCCAGAGCGCACTAATGTTAAGTAAATGAAGATCAATTAGGGAATATGAGTATGGCTATCCGCTCCAAGAGTATTTTGGCAAACGTCGCCGCATTTGCGATGGTGTCCACGGGTTTATTTGCCCAAGAGGTGACGCTCAATTCGATGGATGGAACGCTCTCTATTACCGGAGAGCTGATCGAATTCAGCGACGAAAACTACGTTATTGCCTCCAATATCGGCAACCTGTCCATCCCGACCGACGCGGTAACCTGCGTTGGCGAGGCCTGCCCGGCGCTCATGCCGAGGTTTACAGAATTTACCATTTCCGGCTCGCGTGAACTGGCACTCAACCTTATGCCAACATTGTTGGACGGGTTTGCGGAATCCCTTGAGCTCGATATCACCCGCCAAAACGATGAAAACGGAAATCCGCAGGTGCTATTTGTGAATGAAAATGGCGACGACGTTGCCAATATCTCGTTTGTGATGCGCGGCTCCTCGCGAGGCCTGCAAAACTTGCTCGATGGAACGGCCAGTCTTGCCCTTACCACGCGCCAAGTGCGGGATGCCGAAGCTTCGGCATTTGCCCGGGCTGGCTTGGGGGATATCACCGCACCGGGGCTTGAAACCATTCTTGCGCTGGACGGGCTGGTGGTTGTGACTTCGGCACGCAACAAAGTGCATATTGTCCGCGATGACGATATCGCCCGGATATTCTCTGGCCAGATCAGTGACTGGTCTGAGTTGGGTGGCACGCCAGGCCCGATAAATCTCTATGTCCGTCCTGAAAATTCGGGCACGGGTTCGATTTTTGCGGCTTCAATTATGCGCCCTTCGCGCACAGGTTTCTCGCTCAAGGTAAATGTATTGGGCACCGATGCCGATGTGGCTGAAGCGGTTGCCGCAGATCCAAACGGGATCGGGTTTACCAGTTATTCAAACATCGGGAACGCCAATCCAGCTTCGCTTTTAGGTGTTTGCGGCATTCAATCTCCGGCGACAGCCTTTACCATTCAGGCGGAAGAATACCCGTTCTCCCGCCGTATGTATCTTTACAAGCTGGCGCAAGACGTTCCGCCGCTGGTCGAGTTGTTTCTTGAATATCTCGCGACCAATGAAGCGCAGGAGCTTATCGGCTTTAGCGGATTTGTCGGGCAGGGCGTAACAGAAGTGCCGGTAAACGATCAGGGCCTTCGGTTTCTATCAGCAGCCTTGCCTTCCGATGCAGATATGACTTTGGAACAACTGCAATCTATGATGGTTGACCTGAGCACCGCGCAGCGCCTCACGATCACGTATCGCTTCGAGCAAGGTACTTCGCGGCTGGATAGCCGTGCCGAAGGTGATATCCGGCGTTTGGTCGAGCTTTTGCAAGGGCCTGAACTGGCCGGCAAGCAAATCATATTGCTTGGTTTCACAGATTCAGTAGGGACGGGTGCGATCAATGAAGCGCTCAGCGTTACGCGTGCGGAGCAAGTCAGAACCGCTATCCTCAACGCATCTGGTGGCGCGATAGATCCGGCGCGGATTCTGGTTCGCGGATACGGAGAGCTTTCGCCGCTCGGCTGTAACGAGGTTGTTGAAGGCCGCCGGATTAACCGCCGCGTCGAGGTTTGGACGCGCTAACGCGCGCCTCTTGCCGCCAGCTTTCCAAGGAATAAAGCGCAAGCGCTGCCCAGATCAGGGGCAGCGCGATTGCATGCCACTGGGTAAATGGTTCAGCAAATATCAGAGCCGCCACACTGAACTGAAGCGTTGGGTTCAGATATTGGATTAACCCCACTGTCGAGAGCTTTGCGTGTTGGGCGGCATATGAAAACAGGATGAGGGGTGTGCCGGTCATCGGTCCGGTTAAAACGAGCAGCAAAGTGTCTTGCCAGTTTTCCCCGAACCAACCGGTGGTGCGAGGCACAAGTGCCCAACCGTAGGCGTGTGCGCCATAGAGCCAGATACTGGCAACTGGAGCCAGCAGCAGAACCTCGATAAAAACGGAGACCATCGGCCCCGCTTGAATGCGCTTTTTGATGAGAGCATAGACTCCAAATGTACCGGCGAGGAAGAGCGCTATCCAGGGCGGGGCCCCTAGCCCAAAGGTTAAAACCAAAACGGCCAAGCCCATAAGCGCCAAAGCTACGCCCTGAAAACGGGTAAATTTTTCACCATAAATCAAGGCCCCGAGCCCCACCACCATGAGCGGAAAGAAGTAGTATCCTAGGCTGGCTTCCAACGCATAGCCAAACTGGATGGAGGTAATAAATCCGCCCCAGTTGAGCGAGATCATCAGCGCGGCCAAGGCAAGCCCAAACACAACCCGCCAGTTTTTTAGCGCCAGCAGCACCGCGCCAAGCCGACCACGGACCATGAGCACAATGCCGAAAAAGACGAGCGACCAAAGCGTGCGGTGCGAAAGCACTTCTAAAGGTGGCACATGCGCCAGAGCTTTATAGAAAAGCGAAGACAGCCCCCAGATGGTGGAGGCTGCAAGAATTGCAATGATGCCTTTGTAAGAGTTTCCCATGGGTGCCTCGGTTGCATTTGGCGCATCCCGTTGGGAATCAGCGCATCGGGGGGCCGAACCCCCCTCTGCTTTTTCATCTACACGCCGTTTTAGGCGTTGGAAAGCCGTTCGGCTACATTTTCCCAATTCACGAGGTTGTCGAGGAAGTTGGAAAGGTATTTTGGCCGCGCGTTGCGGAAATCGATGTAATAGGAATGCTCCCAAACATCACAACCGAGTAGGGCGGTTTGGCCAAAGCAAAGCGGGTTCACGCCGTTTTCGGTTTTGGTCACTTTCAGGGTGCCGTCACCGTCAACTACAAGCCAGCACCAACCGGAGCCGAACTGGCCAGCGCCAGCCGCGCCGAATTGGGTTTTGAATTCTTCAACGGAGCCAAATCCGTCCACAATGCGGCTTTCCAGCTCGGAAGGCATCGCGCGGCCGTTCGGGCCCATCATTTCCCAGAACTGGGCGTGGTTCCAATGCTGCGAGGCATTGTTGAAAATACCGTTTTGAGCCACGGCGCTACCATCGTAGGTGCCGGTGATGATATCTTCGAGCGATTTACCTTCCCACTCGGTGCCGGCAATCAGGTTGTTGCCGTTGGTCACATAGGCATTGTGGTGCAGGTCATGGTGGTATTCCATGGTTTCCTTTGACATGCCACCCGCAGCCAGTGCGTCATGGGCATAGGGAAGATCTGGTAGTTCAAAAGCCATTTTGGCCCCCTCAATTATAGTTTTTCGGTCATTCGCGCGGGGCTCCGCGCTCCCCTCCCGAATACACGACTTTTTTCATAGGGTAAATGCGACAAAGAAAATATTTGTGACGTAGATCAAAACCGGTGATAGGGAGAAGGGAAGAAATTTCAGGAATCACCGATGAATAATGTAAGCGACAACCTTCGGGGCGCTGTCTTTATGATGCTGTCCATGATCGGATATGTGTTTAACGACGCCATGATGAAGCTGGCCTCCAGCGAACTCGATCTGGCGCAAAGTGTATTTATCCGCGGCCTGATGGCCACCGTGTTACTTGCCGGATTTGCTGTTTACAAACGCCAGTTTTTCTACCGCGCCACTTGGCCTGAAATGAAGATAATCCTGTTGCGTTCGATTGCCGAAATCGCGGCTACCTATTGTTTCTTAACCGCCTTGTTCAATATGCCTCTGGCGAGCGTAACCGCTATCATGCAATCTTTGCCCTTGGCAGTTACACTCGCGGGCTCGATTTTCCTTGGCCAAAAGGTGGGCTGGCGCCGTTATCTGGCGATTTTGGTCGGTTTCGGTGGCGTGCTGATCATCATCCGGCCCGGTGGTGAGGATTTTAACGCCTTTTCCCTTTGGGCGGTAGCGGCGGTTGGTTTTGTAACCATCCGTGACCTGATGGCCGCGAGGTTGAGCGCCCGGACGCCTTCTGTTTTCGCGGCGCTTTTCACGGCTTTTGGCGTTACACTTGCGGCGGGTATAGCGGCAGCATTTGAGCCTTGGGCTCCGGTTTCGATGACCAATGCAGCTTTGCTGGCCACTGCGGCGGTATTTATTCTGATTGGTTATGTCACCTCGATTAGCGCCATGCGCTTTGGTGAAATCGGTTTTGTGTCACCCTTTCGTTATACGGTTCTGGTTTGGGCTGTGTTGCTTGGCGTCCTGATATTCAAGGATTACCCCGATTTTTGGGAACTACTAGGCATCTCTATTGTGGTTGGTACCGGTGTTTTCACGTTTTACCGCGAGCATCGGCGTTGACCATTGGTCGCGCAATCAAATCCGAAATCCGATTTCCACTTTTCGGAATGCGCTCATAGCGGAATCGGGCGTTGCTCCTCGATCGCTTCCATGGCGAAATACGAGGTCACCGAATCCAGCTCAACTTTTTCGATTAGGCGCTGGTAGACCTTGTCATAGCTGCTCATATCTTTGGTCACGACCTTGAGCATATAGTCATAGTCACCACCAATGCGGAAAAAGTCGATAACCTCGGGCAAGGTGGAAATGTGGCTGCGGAAGGTTTTGAGCCAGTCGGCAGAGTGATGCCTCGTGCGGATCATCACAAACACCACCAGGTCCAAACCGAGCTTCTCGCGGTCTAGCCGTGCACTCGTGCCCGTGATAATTCCAGCCTCTCTGAGCGCCTTTAACCTTCGCCAGCAGGCGTTTTGAGAAAGGCCGATACGCTCGGCAAGGTCACGCTGAGACAGAGAGGCATCTGATTGCAGGGCGGCCAGAATGCGGCGGTCAATATGATCGGGAAATACTGTGTTCATTGGGTCATTAGACACAAAAAATCATAGGAATGCAATGTAATTGGGTGAGTATTTGCGATGGGCATAGGTCATTCTATTGCCAAACCAGGAGAATCAAATGCTCAAAGAATTTCGTGAAAGCCTAACATCATCAAATCCGCTGCACTCTATCAGCGAAGGTTTAATCGGCGAAGGGCTCAAGTTTCCGGGTCGCTATGGCGATGTGCCGTTGGTCTATGCTGACTATGTGGCCTCGGGGCGCGCCCTGCGGCAGGTCGAGGATTTTATCCGCGATAAGGTTTTACCGTTTTATGCCAACCCTCACACCGAGGCCTCCTATTGCGGGGCTTATGTGAACCACCTGCGCGAGGAAGCGCGGGCAGAAATTGCGCGACTAACAAAAGCGGATGAATGCGCGGTGATGTTTACAGGCAGCGGTGCCACGGCGGGGCTTAACCGGCTTGTCGGGTTGCTGGGCGTGGAAGAGGCTGAAAATCCAGTGGTTTTACTTGGCCCTTATGAGCACCATTCCAACCTGCTGCCATGGCGCGAGAGCAAGGCCAAGGTCATCGAAATTCCCGAGGGAGATGCCGACGGGCCGGATTTGGCGGCGCTGGAGGCTGCGCTGAAGGAGCATCAAGGGTCTGACCTGTTGATTGGTAGCTTTTCAGCGGCTTCCAACGTGACCGGTATTTTGACCGATTCCGATGCGGTCACAAGGCTGGTCAAAGCCTATGGCGGCGTCTCCGTCTGGGATTATGCGGGCGGCGCGCCTTATCTTTCGATTGATATGGCCACAGGCAGTGATGCCGAAAAGGACGTTGTCGTGGCTTCCAGCCATAAATTCCCCGGGGGCCCCGGGGGGTCCGGCATTTTGGTAATGAGGCACACAGCGGTGCGGCGCAATACCCCCACCCATCCGGGCGGGGGAACTGTCCGTTTTGTTTCGCCTTGGGGGCATGATTATCTGGAAGATGTGGTGGCTCGTGAGGAAGCTGGCACGCCGGACCTGCTTGGCGACGTGCGTGCGGCGCTGGCCTTTATTGTAAAAGATGTGATCGGGCAGGCGGCCATTGATGCGCGGGAACGGGAATTGAATGTGATGGCAATGGCTGGGTTGGCTGGATTGGATAATCTGACGATTTTGGGTACGGAGCATAAGCATCGCTTGCCGATTTATTCGATGCTGGTGCGCGATGCCAACGGTAACGTGGCCAATAGCGAGCAGATTACCCGGGATTTGAGCGAGATCTACGGCATTCAGGCCCGCGGTGGCTGCGCTTGCGCTGGCCCCTACGGCCACCGGCTGCTCGACGTTGATGAGGAAAATTCAGCCGAATTGCGGTGCCAGATTCTGGCGGGACATGACGAGTTGAAACCGGGCTGGGTGCGATTGAACTTCAGCTACCTGATGAGTGACAAAACCGTTCGATATATTATTGATAGCCTGCGGGAGCTGGTGAAAAGCTACGCAAATGTGCGACCCGGACCGCTGACGATAGTATCGCAAGCCCAATAGCCAGACGCTACAGGTCCTCGGGAAAGACGGGGTGGACGGGCTGTCCGTGCGGGGTTCCGAGAAAGGCGTCAGCCCAGTTGGATTTCATGGTTTTCAAAACCCCGCCATCGGCGATCCCTTTGCGGATTATCATCTTTTCCAGCGCCGATACCCATGCAGTGTAATAGTCGTCGCTCCCGTCAAGGGGCGCATCCGATCGGGCTTCTTCAAGCTCTGCCCCAAACAACTCTGTCCACTCGGGCCAGTCAAAGTGGCCAGCTTCATTTAAGGCAACGGCAAGGGCAAAAACCTGACCATGCCATGGGGCGTCAAACGGGGCGGGTGGGGTCATTTCGCGGGCTCCAGATAGGATTGCCAAAGGTCAAGCAGCATGGTGTCTCCGCCGTTTTCGGCATCCTGATGCCAGAGTTCGGAGGCCGTGAATTCAACGGCGTAAAGCGGCTCGGGGGCTTCGCCGTTAAGGTGGGCATTGCTGTCTGGCAAAACATGATTGCCCTGTTGCCGGACAATTGTACCGACCCTGCCCATGGCATAGGCAGGAAGGCGGGTATGGCCGCCTTTGACCGGATTGGGGTTGTAAGAAGCTGTGCGAACCTTGTCTCCCACTGCAAATAGGGCTTCGGGGCCAGTGCGGCGGGTGTAGGGGTTCACTTTGTGCATGGCGGCAAACACGTCATCAGAGCGCAATGCTTTTGGTGAAAGCCCCTCAATGTGTTCGGCATGGCCCGTTTTTAGTTCTTCGGAGCTGACCATTCCGCGCTCTACAAGCAAATTGGCAGCCGCAGCCATCCATTTTTCGTAATAGGAAAACGAGGCGTAGTCCTTGGGCGCGAGCCGTTCCCGCGCATGGCGGGAGCTATCAATACTCCATGCGCCGAGCGCGCCTGAAGCCAGGGTAACGGCCATTGCTTTGGCGTGCCAAGGCTTGTGGAAGGGAGTGCTGTCTTCTTTGTCGGGGATGGCCCCATCGCCGAAGCGCCCGCCCATATCATGGATCCGGCTCATGCGGCGGCTCCGGCAAGGGCGGTTCCGATCATGCTGTTGCGGGAAACCAGATCGACCAAGGTGTCTTCTTCAAGGCCCTCTGTCCCTTCTGGGCGCATGGGTAGCACCAGATACCGCATTTCAGCGGTGGAGTCCCAAACCCTCACCTTCTGGGTTTCAAGCAAGGATACCCCGAATTCGGCAAGTACGGCGCGCGGCTCGCGCACGGCGCGGCTGCGATAGGCATCTGATTTATACCAGGCGGGGGGAATGCCAAGCACGGGCCAAGGGTAACAACTGCACAGGGTGCATACCACAATGTTGTGCTGCTCGGGAGTGTTTTCCACGGCCACCATGTGTTCGCCCTGCCGTCCCATATACCCGAGTTCGGCAATGGCGGATGTCGCATCTGACAGAAGGCGGGCTTTGAATGCCGGGTCGACCCATGATTTTGCCACCACACGGGCACCATTTTGCGGGCCGATCTTGTTTTGATAGGTGTCGATCAAAGCATTGAGCGCTTCGGGGTCCACCAACCCTTTTTCGACAAGAATCGTCTCGAGGGCCCGCGCACGTAGCTCGGGGTCGGAGGGGAGGAGGCTGTGGGGTTCGGCGTGATCGTGGGGCATATCCGGCCTTTGCTAAGGGGTTGCCCCAAGACTCCATATTTGACGCTTTAAGTCAACGGCCCATGTTTAAGCCAGATCGGGATTGGCGATGCGGGCAGGCTGCATTAAGGTGGAAATGGGGCGCTAGAAACGGGAACCAACGTTGAAAATAAAGCAAATAGATTTGGGGGAAAACTTTGCGCGCACCTGCTTGCAGGGCTCACGTACGCTCATTATCACCTTCGAAGGTGGCGGATCACGGGAAACACGGCCAAACGCGGACCGTCTGGCGTGGGCGGAGGCTTTGATTGCAGATGCCGGGTGGGATGGATTGTTCATTCTTCCCAAGCGGCTGAGCTGGTACCAGACATCTGACGTGTGGCAGTTTTTCCGGACTATGAGCGATATCGGATTTTTCGAAGACTACGACCGGGTCGTGACTTACGGAAGTTCGATGGGCGGCTTTGCCGCGCTGGCATTCGCAGACTTGGCAGCTGCCGACAAGGCTATTGCCTATCATCCGCGCTCGGTACTGGACCCCGAGATTCTGCGATGGCCCTCCAAGCTTTCCCTAACGCTTAAATACAACCGCAAAGGCCCGCGCGCGGATGTGCTCACCAGCCTGCCCGCAAAAACAGAGGTTACCTTGTTTGTGGACCCGTTCGGGCGACGCGACAAATCGCATACAGATCGCGTGGTAAATGCCCATGAGAAAACTGAAGTGTTCAGGGTGCCTTTTATCGGGCATAGTATTCCTGCCTTTCTCAAGGGATCGGGAATTCTGAAAAAAGTTTTTCTGGATGCTGTCGAGGATCAGTTCGACCCAAAATGGTTTTACGAGCACATCCGCCAAAGGCGGGAGAATGCCGGATACCACGCGCGTATGCGAAAAGCGCTGGTGCGCCGGTCAGGCCGTGGCCAGGCGGAAGGTTCTGTTGTCCAGCATAGCATCGGCGAATTTGGCACCGACCCAGAAGAAAAAGAGTGCGATCCAGGCGGTCAGTGAAAAAACGGATGTGCCAGTGACTCCGTTCCCGATGGCACAGCCACCGGCAAGCATGCCACCAAAACCCATAAGTGCCGCACCGGTGAGGTACCGACGCATTGACTCGGCCCCTTCAAAGCCCTGAAGCTTAAGCTCGCGCGAGAAAAAGGCCGCCACAAAAGCGCCTACAAAAACGCCGGGAACCAGACCCACGGAAAAGCTAAGAACCGGGCTTCTGTCTAGAAAATAAATCAGCGTATTGGCTGACGGGCCGGTGAAAGTGATGCTCTCGATCGATGTTGGTTCAAAGCTTGCAGATGAGATTGAATAGGTGGCAAACCAGCCAAGCGCCACGGCAAAGCCGACGCCCGAAGCAAAGGTCAGTATTTTTGCGCCCACGCGGTTTTTATAGGCGATGTAGATAGCGAAAATCGCAAATAGCACCCCGAGCGCCATGCCAAAGTTGGCGGGTAGATTGAGAGCGTCAAGTAAGTTTACGTTGCGCCCATCGGGCGTGACCCAAAGTTTTGCCAAACCATCCCGGACAGGGGAAAGCCAACCGTAGAGACTCATTTGCGCAACAACTGCAAAGACGAGGCCGGAAATGACGGCGCGCAGGTTTCCGGTGGCGGCTAAAACGAGCAAGCGGCCCGAGCAACCGCGGGCCATCACCATCCCGACCCCAAGCATAAGGCCGCCGATGATTGCACCCGAGATAGACCCGGGCACCGCGAGGATGCGCGCCTCATCAAGGGAGACAAGGTCAAAATATATCGCGCCTTGGGTCCAGAATAGGGCGGTTGCGAAAGTCAGCAGCCAAACGGCGGTGCTTGGCCCGATTTTGCCGCGCGCGAACTCAACAGCGGCCGCGCGCAAGCAGAACCGGGAGCGCTGTGCGGCGACGCCGAATACCACACCGACAGCCAATCCGGCGAGGCCTTTTGTGTTGGCTTCACCCAACAACTCCATAAGACTGACGAAATCCATTGATTCGCTCCACTATATACATTTGAATAATGGAATATGACCGACTGAAAAACCGTTCATTGATTTATATCATCTAATCGGAAAAACCTGAGCTTCGCTTATGGCTATCCCCGCTGCATCCAGTTAAGGGTTGTGGATGCAAAAATTCATGACCCTCACCGAAGCAAAATCTCTGCCATTTTGGCGCCGTCCCGTGGCCCTGTTGGTGCTACTGGCAGCCGCCTTGCCTTTTGCCCATTCCACATGGATGGCTTTGCTCAATAACTTCACAATCGAAGTAGCCGGGTTTGATGGCTCTGATATTGGCTGGCTGCAATCGGTGCGTGAAGTGCCGGGGCTGATGGCGGTGGGGGTGATCGGGCTTTTGATTTTCATCCGCGAGCAACGGCTCGGGATATTGATGGTCATACTTTCTGGGCTGGCGACTGCGATTGTGGCGTGGTTCCCGAGCTTCGAGGGGCTTTTGGTGACAACCATGCTGTCCTCACTTGGCTTCCATTATTACGAGACCGTTAACCAGTCGCTGCAGTTGCAATGGATCGAAAAAGACAAAGCGCCCAAAACCATTGGCTGGATCATTGCGGCAGGTTCGGCGTCTTCGCTGGTTGTCTATGCACTTTTGGTGGTTTTCTGGCAAACCATGGGGTTGAGCTTCAATTTCGTTTATATAACAGGCGGGATGACAGCCGTTATACTGGCGGCCGTTGGCTATTTTGCCTATCCGCAGTTCAACTCACACACCAAGCAGCACACCAAACTGATTTTACGTAAGCGCTACTGGCTTTACTACGCGCTACAGTTCATGTCTGGCGCGCGGCGACAGATATTCATTGTTTTTGCGGCTTTCATGATGGTGGAGCGTTTTGGCTTTGCCGTTCACGAGGTGACAGCGCTGTTTTTGATCAATTTTGCGGCCAATATGATTTTTGCCCCGCTGATGGGCGGTTTTGTTCAGCGCTTTGGTGAACGGCGGGCGTTATTGTTTGAATATGCCGGTTTGATGCTGGTTTTTCTCGCTTATGGCGGGATTTATATGTTTGGTTGGGGCGCGATTCTGGCAGCTGCGCTTTATATCATTGACCACCTGTTCTTCGCGCTCGCTTTTGCGCTGAAAACCTATTTTCAAAAAATCGCGGATCCGGCAGATATTGCCCCCACGGCGGCGGTTGCTTTTTCAATAAACCATATTGCGGCCGTTGTTTTGCCCGCAGCACTTGGCTACCTCTGGTTGGTTTCGCCGCTGGCGGTATTTGTGGCTGCGGTTCTAATGTCTGCCATATCCTTCGGGCTGTCACTGATGATACCACGCCACCCCGAACCGGGTCGCGAAACGGTTTTTTCGAAAGCACCGGGATGAGCGCCCCCCAAGGCCGGTTTTTAACCGGTTCCACCATGCGCCATGTTGCGGTGATGACCATGAGTTCGACCATCGGTCTCACCTTTATGTTCCTGATTGATGCCGCCACGCTGTTCTGGATCGCCCGCATGGGGGTGGAGCAAAATATGGCTGCCTTGGGCTTTGCCTGGACGATCCAGTTTTTTACGATGTCAGCAGGGATCGGCCTGATGGTCGCCGCCGTTGCGCTGGTGAGCCGCGCAATTGGTTCGGGAGATCAAGCACAGGCGCGTCGGCACGGGAGTTCGGCGATGCTGATAACATTTGTGGTGCAAGCGGTATTGGCCGCTCTGGTGCTATGGATTCGCGAAGATATTCTCGCGCTGGCGGGGGCGAAAGGTGATACCTTAGTCATAGCCAGCCGCTTTTTGCTTTTGTCCGTGCCTTCTTTGCCGATTATGGCGGTTGGCATGGTTGGATTGGGGATTTTGCGCGCTGAGGGTGATGCATTCCGCGCGATGTTTGTGTCGATCGTGGCCGGGCTGGTCGCTATGGGGCTGGACCCTTTGTTTATCTTCGGGTTTGGGCTCGGAGTTGATGGTGCGGCTTACGTTATGGTCATTTCACGTACGGTAAACGCCCTTATGGCGCTTTATGTTGTGATCAAAGTGCATGATCTCGCGGCGCGGCCATCGTTTGACAATGTTCGCAAGGTTGCTCCCGCTTACGCCGCGATCGCGCTGCCTGCCGTGGCAACGCAGCTTTCAACCCCGTTTGGCAATTATATTGTCACCGGTTTTATCGCACAGCATGGCGATGGTGCCGTGGCGGGCTGGGCTGTGGTGGGCCGGTTGACAGTGCTCGCTTTTGGCGGCGTTTTTGCGCTTTCGGGTGCGGTGGGGGGCATTTTTGGCCAGAACTACGGCGCAGGTAACATGCACCGCGTTCGCACAACTTATCGCGATGCGCTGCTCTACAATTTTGGGTATATCGTGCTGGCGTGGTTGGTCTTGTTTTTGTTACGAGATGTGGCGATCACGTCTTTCAAGCTCGGGCCAGAAGGCGCGGAAGTGGTGCTGGCCTTCACAAATCTGGCCGCTGGCGGATTTGTGTTCACGGGCATCTTGTTTGTGAGCAACGCCGCCTTTAATAATTTGGGGCGGCCATTGTGGTCTACTGGTTTTAACTGGGTGCGAGACGGCGTGCTGATGTTTCCGCTTTGCTGGTGGATTGGCACTATGATGGGCGCAACCGGTGTGGTTTACGGCCAAGCGCTGGCAGGCTTGCTGGCAGGAAGTATGGCAGCGCTTTTTGCCTGGCGGTTTGTTGCGCAGCTTTAGGAGGAAATATGTGGTTATCAAGATCTGAAAAAGCGGCAATGCCCGCGCTGGGAACCAAACACTTTGTGTTGGAGACACCACTGGCGGGGCCATACCCTGAAGGATTGAAACAGGTGCAATTTGGCATGGGCTGTTTTTGGGGGGCAGAGCGGATATTCTGGGAAATGGACGGTGTCTGGACAACGTCTGTCGGATATGCCGGCGGGCAACCCGAAGGGCCAAGCTATGAGGACGTTTGCTCGGGCCGGACCGGCCATGCCGAGGTGGTGCATGTGGTTTACGACCCCGCAAAGATCAGCTTGGATTCGCTCCTCAAAGCTTTTTGGGAAAGCCATGACCCGACGCAAGGCGACAAGCAGGGCAATGACCGCGGTACACAATATCGCTCAGTGATATTTACCTATGATGACGCGGATTTGAAGGCTGCTGAAGCGAGCAAGGCCCTTTATGAACCAGGCTTGAAAACCGCAGGATTTGGCCCTATTACCACGCAAATCATGGCCAATCCGGGCTACCACATTGCCGAGCTTTACCATCAGCAATACCTTGCTAAAAATCCTGACGGGTATTGCGGTATTGGTGGCACAGGTGTGAGCTGCCCGCTCCGGCCCGCGTAAAAGGACTATCCGATGCCAAGTTATTCAGCCCTCACCACCTTGCCGGGAGAAATCCCCGGCCAAGCGCTCGCCGATGCCTTGGAAGGGCTGGAGCCCGCCCCTACAGGGGTTGGTGTGTTCGAGATCGAAGATGGTTCGGGGCTTTGGGAGGTAGGGGCCTATTTTCTAGAGCGACCCAACGAGGTGGAATTGGCGCTGCTCTGCGCTTTGCACATGGCAAAGCCTTTTGTCATTTCGGAAATTCCGGACAAAGACTGGGTTGCCGAGGTGCGGCGAGAACTTACACCCGTTCATGCAGGCCGGTTTGTGGTTTTTGGCGGGCATGACGCCGCCAACGTGCCGAGTGAAAAGATCGGGCTTCAAATCGAAGCCGCAATGGCTTTTGGCACGGGGCATCATGGCACCACGCAAGGCTGCCTGTTGGCCTTTGACACGCTGCTTCAAAAAGGCATGGTCGCGCGCAATGTCGCCGATATTGGTGCGGGCACGGCGGTGCTGGCGATGGCCGCGGCGAAGGTGTTAAACGGCCGTTTTCTGGCCAGTGATATCGACCCGATTGCAACCGAAACCGCTCGCGCCAATGTGGCCGCCAACGGGCTGCGAGGCCGTGTGCAAACCCTGACCTCGGTCGGGTTTCGCCATCCTGTTATCCACGCCCGTGCGCCCTATGATCTGGTGTTCGCCAACATTCTGGCGGGGCCACTCAAAAAGCTGGCCCCTGAAATGGCCGAGCACACTACCCACGGCTCGGTTCTGATCCTGTCGGGCATATTGAACCGTCAGGCAAAAGGGGTTGAAACCACTTATGAAGGTTTTGGATTTAGCGTGACCGAGCGCCGTGTGATTGGCGAATGGACGACCCTGACCTTGCGGCGGGCCTAGCGCGGACTTAGCGGCAATTGCACCTTCTTGAAGAACGTGCCACAAAGACACAAATAGAGATTCAGGCCCAATTTCTGGCCAAAACCCGGGAAAGACTTCATGAGCGACGACACCGAAAAAGACTCCGAAAAAACACCATTTTCAACCGAGCGCATTACCTTTGATAACCGCTATGTAACGGTTGTCGGCGAGATTAATGACAAACTCGCCAAAGCCACTTCCGAGCGCCTGTTGGCCCTTGCTGCAGTGAGCGACGAGCCGATCACTATGTTTATTTCATCCCCCGGGGGCCACGTGGAATCTGGCGATATGGTGCATGATCTGATCAAGTTCATTAAGCCAACCGTGCGGGTTGTCGGCTCGGGCTGGGTGGCCAGCGCGGGTGCGCTCATATTTATCGGCGCCAAAAAGGAAAATCGCTTCTGCCTGCCCAACACGCGGTTCCTGATGCATCAGCCCAGCGGCGGCATTGGGGGCAAAGCCTCTGACATCGCCATTCAGGCCGAGCAACTGGCCATTATGAAAGAGCGTTTCGAGCGGATTTTTGCGGAAGCAACCGGCCAAACCCCGGAAAAGATCGCGGAAGATACCCGCCGTGATTTCTGGCTGAACACAGACGAGGCCATCGCCTATGGCCTGCTGAGCAAAGTGATTAACTCTGCCGACGATATCTAAAGC
>Ga0209121_10001732_pt1 | contig 22845 bp, 26 predicted proteins | sample Cruoilmetagenom3_FD_187292 | JGI IMG/M metagenome (GOLD analysis project Ga0209121, IMG submission 187292) | Oil polluted marine microbial communities from Coal Oil Point, Santa Barbara, California, USA - Sample 3 (SPAdes) (version 2) | ecosystem: Environmental > Aquatic > Marine > Oil seeps ... | reverse complement strand
CCGCTTTTCGGTTCTACATTTATCTTAATAATCTTACGAGCACCTCGTCTTCAATTATATAGGATAGCGGTAAGGTGCTCTTGGCGACTGCTAAGGTGCGAGCTTTGTTTAATAGTGAGAGCTTGTAGACTCGTCCTTACAAAGCGACTTATCCAAGACAACCTCAACGCACAGGATTCAAATCGCCGAATCTGGGATAAATAATGAAGAAGATAAGATACTGTATTAGGTGTGGAGGGAAACTTGAACAAAAAGAGCTAAATAGAAAAATAAGGTTAGTCTGCCAGAGGTGTGGCCATATTTATTATCAAAATCCTATTCCCACAGTAGATATAATAATTGAGAAAAATGAGGGAATAGTGTTAATAAAGAGAAAAAATCCGCCTTATGGATGGGCTCTCCCGGGAGGATTTGTAGATTACGGAGAATCCTTAGAAGAAGCTGTTAGAAGAGAAGCAAAGGAAGAGACAAATCTGAATATAACAGGTTTAAGGCAATTTCATACTTATTCTCACCCTGAAAGAGACCCTCGTCTTCATACTGTGACTACCGTCTTTATAGGAAAAGGAGAAGGAGTGATGAAGCCTTCCGATGATGCAGAGAAGATAAAAGTTTTGAAAAGAGAAGAATTACCTTCTAATTTGGCATTTGACCATAAGAAAATTTTAGAGGATTATTTTAAAAAGGCCTCTGAAAAACCTCCAGAGTCCTCTGATTACACAGATTCTTAAAAACGATTACACTGATTTCTGACTTTTTCAAAAATCTCTTAAAATAGTATTGGAGATTTTTATGTCTAAAATTGCCCTTTATCCAGGAAGTTTCGACCCTATCACTAATGGCCATTTAGATGTTATTCGTAGAAGTAAACTTTTGTTTGATAAGATAATTATAGCCGTCAATGATAATCCTTTAAATGAGGCATTTTTGTTCACGGCGGAGGAAAGAGTGGAAATGATAAAGAGAGTTCTCCCCCCTTCTCCGGATATAGAAGTAGATAGCTTTCAAGGTCTTCTAGTTCGCTATGCTGAGGCAAAAGGAGCCCGTTTTATCATTCGCGGTCTCAGAGCTCTTTCCGATTTTGAATATGAGTTTCAAATGGACTTGATGAATAGAAAACTAAATCCTGAAATTGAAACTGTTTTTCTTATGACAAATCAGAAATACTCTTATCTTTCATCCAGTATTATCAAAGAGATAGTGCAGTTGGGAGGATGTAGTGAAGGCTTAATTCCGGAACTGGTGAGAGAAAAATTATTAGAAAAACTTAAAAATAATCTGTAAATCAAAAGGAGACAAGGATGAACTTCATAGAAAAAATGAAAGAGGAGGCGAAGAAAGAAAAAAAGACCATTGTTTTGCCTGAAGGAGAGGAAATTAGAACCTTAAAAGCGGCCGAAATTATCTCCAAAGAGGAAATAGCCGAGATAATTCTTTTAGGAGAGGAAGAAAAAATTTCCTCCCTTGCCAGAAAGGAAGAAGTTGATATTAACAGTATTCCTATTCTTAATCCCTCAACTTCTGCAAAACGGGAAGATTACGCTCGTAAGTACTATCAATTACGCAAAGAAAAAGGAGTAAATTTAGAGGAATCAAGGCAGCTTTTAAAGAATACAATGTATTATGGAACAATGATGGTTTACTCTGACGATGCTGATGGAGTAATAGGAGGAGCGATTCATCCTACAGGTTGGACTTTAAAGCCTCCCCTACAAATTTTTAAAAGACGGGAAGGAATTAAAACAGTATCTTCTTATTTTATAATGATTGTTCCTGATTGTCCTTACGGAGAGGAGGGACTATTCATTTTTGCCGATTCGGGAATGGTTCCCAATCCAGATGCAGAACAGTTAGCCGAGATTGCTATCTCTTCTGCTGATACAGCAAAGGAGTTACTTAAACTTGAGCCGAGAGTAGCTATGCTATCTTTTTCCACCAAGGGAAGCAGCAAAGACCCTATTGTGGATAAAGTTATTTCTGCAACAGATATTGCCCGGAAAAGAAGACCGGATCTATTAATTGACGGAGAGCTACAGGGTGATAGTGCACTGGTACCTTCCATAGGCAAAAGAAAAGCCCCGGAAAGCCCGGTAGCAGGAAAGGCAAATGTCTTAATCTTCCCTGACTTAAATTGTGGCAACATTGCTTATAAACTGACTCAAAGATTAGCCAAAGCAGAGGCTTACGGTCCACTTGTTCAAGGACTTACTAAACAGGTAAATGATTTATCAAGGGGTTGCAGCACCGAGGATATTGTAGGAGTAGTAGCTATAACCTGCATTCAATCACAAATGCTGAAATAGTAAATAAATTCTGAAAAGGAGAGCTAAATGTTCGTTCTATCTTTAAATTGTGGCAGTTCATCAGTTAAATATCTACTCTATGATTGGGATAAAAAGAGAACAAAGGCAAAAGGAATAATAGAAAGAGTTACCATAGGAAAGTCTTTCATCATTCACGAGACACCGGAAAGGGAGCCTCTTAAGATTAACTATGAATGTCCGGACCACAAAACAGCTATTAAATTAGTCATGGATACATTGATGAGCTCAAAATATGGGGCTATCAAAAATTTAAATCAGATTGCGGTGGTAGCTCATCGAGTTGTTCACGGAGGAGAAAAATTTACTAAATCTGTGCTCATAGATGAAAAAGTCTTAAAGATGATTAGGAAAGTCTCTCCTCTTGCTCCTCTTCATAACCCTCCAAATATTGCCGGTATAGAGGCGGCAACATCCTTACTTCCGCATACTCCACAGGTAGCTGTCTTTGACACAGCCTGGCATCAAACTATGCCTTCCTATGCTTATATTTATGCTTTGCCATACGAATGGTATGAAAAGAATGGTATAAGAAGGTACGGTTTTCATGGGACATCGCTTTTATATGTGGCAAAAAGAGCAGCTGTCCTCTTAGGAAAGGGCCCCTTTCAATGCAATCTTGTGAGTTGCCACATAGGCAATGGAGTTAGCATAAATGCTGTGAAAAATGGAATTTCTGTGGACACAAGTATGGGATTCACTCCCCTGGAAGGAGCGGTCATGGGTACCCGTGCTGGTGACCATGATGCTGCAGCTGATTTATTTATGATGAGAAAAGAAAATTATAGCCCCGAGGAGATGGACAGTATTTTAAACAAAAAAAGTGGCATTTTAGGCATAAGTGGTAAATATACTGACCGACGAGATATAATTAAAGCAGTGGAAGACGGAGATGGAAGAGCAAAAATAGCCTTCGAAATTGAAGTTTATAGACTAAAAAAATATATCGGTGCTTATATGGTTACGTTGGGAAGAGTGGATGCTCTTATTTTCACTGCTGGAGTAGGAGAGATGGGTAATGAAGTTCGGGAGAAGGTCCTGGAAGGACTCCAGCCATTTGGAGTAAAGCTTGATATTAAGAAGAACGCCTTAGCGAGAACAAGGGATGCAGAAATGGATATTTCAGCAGATGATTCTCCAGTTAAAATATTTGTTATCCCTACGGATGAAGAGATAGTCTTTGTAGAGGATGCGGTAGCCATCCTTGAAGACAGATACGATGTTCACACTAACTTTGAATATTCTTTCCAGAAGCCGGGGTATAGAAATAAGATGCGAGATGAGCAATTCTCAAAAGAATGCAAAGAGAGGCCCGAGCTTCTTAAGATTGTAGCTAAGGTTAAGTCTTTACCTGCGAAGATTAGTGAGAGGTGAGAAGTGAGAGGTAAGAAGTGAGAAGTAAGAAAGGAGTAGATAATGGGTGTTCCTAAGAAAAAGCGCTCTAAATCTCGGATGGGGAGTAGAAAAGCTCAACAGAAGCTCTCTTCTCCCTCTATTAGCTACTGTCCTCAGTGTAAGAGTCCTAAATTACCTCATTTTGCTTGTCCTAAGTGTGGTTATTACAAAGGAAAACTGGCAGTAGTGATAAAAGAAAAGAAAAAGGAGGAGGCAGGTTAATCTATGAAAATAGTCATAGATGCTATGGGAGCAGAGAAAGGTATAAATATAGCAATTGAAGGAACCTTAAAAGCAATTGAAGAAAACTCCCGGATTGAGGCAATTTTGGTAGGAGATAAGAAAAAGATTGAAGAGGAAGCTAAAAAATTTCATTTAAAGAAGTCTCCTTTTTTAGTAAGAGATGCCTCTCAAGTAGTCAGCATGAGTGATTTTGCTATTGCTTCTTTAAAAAAGAAGCGAGACTCTTCTATTAATGTAGCTTTAGATATACTTAAGAGAGGAGAGGCAGATGCTTTAGTCAGCGCAGGTAATACAGGAGCAGTGATGGCAGCCAGCTTATTTAAGATAGGGAAATTAAAGGGTGTAGAGCGTCCTTGCTTAGCGGTTCTCTTTCCTACAATAGTAAAAGATAAGAGGGTTATCCTCCTGGATGTGGGAGCAAATGTTGCCTCTCGAGCTAACCACCTTTTTCAATTTGCTATTATGGGAAGTGCCTATGCTTATAAAATCCTCAAAGAAAAAGAACCGAGAATAGGCCTGTTAAATATAGGGGAAGAGGAGAATAAAGGCAATGATTTAATTATGCAAACTTTTAAGCTTCTTAAACGATCTTCCTTAAACTTTGCGGGTAATATAGAAGGCGGAGATATTACCAGTGGAAAGGTGGATGTGGCTGTTTGTGACGGATTCGTAGGGAATATAATACTGAAATTTGCCGAGGGACTTGCTAAAACTGCCCTCAATGTAGTAAATAGAGAAATAAAAAAAGGGCTGCCCCACATAAAAAGAGATTATTCTACAGCATTGTTAAAAGAATTGAGTAAAAGCTTTGATTATGCCGAGTACGGAGGAGTTCCTCTTTTAGGAATAAACAAGACCTGCATCATAGCTCATGGCGCTTCCTCCAGTAAAGCCATCAAAAATGCTATTTTAACTGCTTATGAATTTTCTAAAGTAGAAATAAATAGATATATAAAAGAAGCATTAGCTAAAGATAAAAGGTGCTGATGATGAAATTAAATGAAACTGAGATAATAGGAACGGGCTCTTATCTCCCCCGTCGTATCTTGACCAATGCAGAATTAGAGAATACGGTTGATACTTCTGATGAGTGGATACGCACAAGAACAGGAATTAAAGAAAGAAGAATTGCTAATAAAAATGAAGCAGCCTCAGATTTAGCTTATAAAGCCTCTATAAAAGCTATGAAAGCTGCAAAAATTACTCCTGAACAGTTAGATATGATTATCGTGGCAACCATTACTCCAGATATGATTTTTCCTGCTACAGCTTGTATCCTCCAGGAAAAATTAGGAGCACGAGAGATTGCTGCTTTTGACTTAGAAGCTGCCTGCTCCGGCTTTCTCTATGCACTTAGTATAGGCAGTCAATTTATTGCTACGGGTATGTATAATACTATCTTAATAGTAGCTGCAGAAACCCTTTCTCGAATTACCGATTGGAAAGATAGAAATACTTGTGTTATTTTTGCCGATGGCGCAGGAGCAGCAATCTTAGCACCATCTCATGGTAGCAGCAGGATAATCTCCAGTTATTTAGGAGCTGATGGCTCTGGAGCAGATTTAGTGAAAGTTCCCGCTGGGGGCTCAAGACTTCCTGCTAGTATAGAAACAGTTAAAAACAGACAGCATTATATGAAAATGAAAGGCAATGAACTGTTTAAAAAAGCGGTAAAGATGATGGCTCAAACAATAGAAATATCTCTAAACAAAGGAAATTTGACTATTAATGATATCAATCTTTTTATTCCCCATCAAGCTAATATTCGCATTATCCAGGCAGTAACTAAAAGAGTAGGGTTAAGTATGGATAAAACCTGGATTAATTTAGACCGCTATGGTAATCTATCAGCCGCTTCTATTGCAGTAGCTTTAGACGAGGTGGCAAGAAAAAGGGAAATAAAGAGAGGAGATAAAATTCTTTTTACCACTTTTGGAGGTGGAATTACCTGTGGCTCCATTCTCCTTGAATGGTAAGGAGAAAACAAAACTCCTTACCTAATAACGGAAAAAGAGCAATTTTAGAGAAACTAAACTTTTAAGATTGAACCAGATGGAAGGAGAGGCCTCTGATTACACAGATTTTTAAAAATGATTACACCGATTTAACGATGATAATCTAATCTGTGTAATTTGAACTTTTATCTGGGAAATTAGAGATTTCTGACTTTTTCAAAAATCTGAAGGAATGAATATGAAAAAAAGAAGGGTAATTTTTATTCTTGCTGGGATGTTGATTATTTTGTTAAACTTTATTCTCCTTGCGTCTGCTCAGGAAAAAGAGGTATCCAGACTAACTATCTTCTCTAACGGTGTTAGTTTAGTAGAAGAGACAAGTATAGTAACGGTCCAAAAAGGAGTTAATTCATTGAGTTTTGGTCCTGTAAGCAAAGGAATAATTATAGCTTCGGTTTATCCGGAGGCAGAAGGATGTAATTTTTTAGAGCAAGAATATGCATCGGATTCACTTTTATGGAGGGTAATATCTGAAAAAGAGGGGGAAACTCTTTTAAAAGTCACCTATCTTACCAGAGATTTTAGTTGGAAATTAAATTATCAAATTAAAATAGATAGTAAAGAAAAATTTATGGATCTATATGGCTGGGGGACAGTAATAAACGGAAGTGGGATAAACTTCTCTCAAGTTTATTTAACTCTTTCCACGGAAGATGCTATCTTCTCTTACATTCCTTCTTATCCTCTAACTCTTAAAACAGGGGAAGAAAAACGAATTGCAATCTTCTCTAAGGAGAATGTCCCTATACAAAAAATTTATTTTTTTGACGGAGCTAAATATAATGAAGAGGTAAGAGAAGAATTAATATTTGAGAATACTCAAGAGAAAGGATTGGGAATAGCTTTTCCTGCGGGTGATGTATATATCTATAAAATGGAGTTAAATAACAGAATCTCTTTCCTCAGCAAAGATAGTTTCCCTCAAATTCTGCCCTCTGAAAGGGGAAGAATATATTTAAGAGAAGCAAAGAGAATAAAAGGGGAAAGAGTTCAAACTTCTTATAAACAGTTAGAATCTTCAGAAAAGGAGTATAGTTATAAGATAATTCTCATCAATTCAAGAACTATGCCTGTAAATATAGAAGTTCAGGAACACTTTTATGGGAAATGGGAGATATTAAACAGCACTCCTTCCCAGTATGAAAGAAGAAATAATAGTATTATTTACGAGATAGAAGTGCCCCCAGGAGAAGAAAAGGAGATCGATTATAGAGCAAAAGTAAAGTGACAAATATTATCAAGAGGAGGAGATTAAAATGGCCAGTTTCGTTGATAATTTACGAAATATAGCTCTGGTAGGAGGACAAGGGACAGGAAAGACATCCTTAATAGAAGCTATATTATATGAGGCTAAGTTAATAACCAAAATGGGGAATATAAAAGAAGGAAACACAATATCCGATTATGATAGTATGGAAAAAAAGAGGAGTTTTAGTATAAATCCCTCTCTGCTTTATCTGGAATGGCAAAATCATAAGATTAATTTACTGGATACCCCTGGTTTTGCAGACCTTGTGGATAAGACACGGTTTATTTTAAAAGCAGTGGAAACAGCATTATTTGTTATCTCTCCTTCTATGGGAATAGGTAATGAAGAAAAAAAAATCTGGGAATATACAATAAAAGAAGGAATTTCTCGGGCAATATTTATTAATAAGATAGAGGAGGAATTTGAGACCTCTCCTATAATTAAACAGATAGAGGAGGAATTTGAGATTTCCTGCCTTCCCTTCCAGTTACCCTTGAACGAGAAAACAATTGTTGATTTGATAGAGCTTGAGGGAAGAGTATATAAAGAAGGAAAGGCCGAAAAAAAACAGGTTTCTAAAGAAGAGAAAGAAAAATTGGAAGGATATAGAAAAAAGTTAATAGAATCAGCAGCAGAAACAGACGATGCTCTTATCGAAAAATATCTGGCAAATGAGGAATTAAGCAAGGAGGAGATTAAAAGAGGATTAAGAGATGGATTGGTAAAAAATAGTTTTATCCCTCTTTTTTGTGGGTCTGCCCTTAAAAATATGGGAATAGACCTTCTGTTGAATACTATAATCGATTTTTTCCCTTCCCCTTTGATGAGAAAATCTGTAAAGGGGGAATCTGCTGATGGTAAAGAGATAGAAAGAAAAATAAGCGTAGAGGAGCCTTTATCTGCCTTCGTCTTCCAAACTTTCGCTGAAGCACACTTAGGAGAAGTAAATCTGTTTAAGGTTTATTCAGGTACTCTCTCTTCGGGAAGCACTGTTTATAACTCTACAAAAAACAAAGAGGAGAAAATCGGGCAAATTTATTTGATGCAGGGAAATAAAAGAGAGGAGGTTCCTCAAATACTTGCCGGAGATATAGGAGCAATAACCAAACTTAAAAATACAGATACCGGAAACACTTTATGCAAAAAAGAAGCATTGATAAAAATTCCTCCTCCAGAATTTCCGGAACCAACTACTTCTATAGCTATTAAAACTCAAAAAGAGAAAGATGAACAGAAATTAAGCGTTGCTTTAGCCAGGCTAATCAAGGTGGATCCTCTTCTTAAAATGGAAATAGATAAAGAATCCAGCCAGACTGTTCTTTCTGGAACAGGAGAGATGCATTTGCAGATTGCAATAGAGCGATTAAAAGAGGAATTTGGTATAGATGTGAGGACGGAAGAACCCAGAATTCCCTATCGGGAAACCATTACCGTAGTTGCAGAATCACAGGGAAGATACAAAAGACAAACAGGCGGACATGGACAATATGGAGATGTCTGGTTACGGATTAAATCTCTTCCTCGAGGAGAAGGGATTAAATTTGCAGATAAAATCAGAGGGGGAGTAGTTCCCACCAGATTTATCCCTTCCGTAGAAAAAGGAGTTAGAGAAGCTACAAAAAAAGGATTTTTAGCCTCTTATCCCCTGGTTGATATGGAGGTGACTTTATTTGACGGCACTTACCACCCTGTAGATTCTTCCGATATTGCTTTTCAGATTGCCGCCTCTATAGGGCTTAAAAAAGCAGTAGAAAAAGCCAAACCTACTCTTTTAGAGCCTATTATGGAAATAGAAGTTGAAATTCCTGATGAGTTTTTAGGAGAAACAAATGGTGACTTAAACAGCAGAAGAGGAAGGATTATGGAAGTGGAATCATTTAAGAATAGAAAAAAAATAAAGGCTTATGTTCCGGCAGCAGAACTACACAACTATTCTACTCGTCTTCGTTCTATAACTCAAGGAAAGGGAACTTTTAGAAAGAAATTTTCTCATTACGAGAGAGCTCCGGAAGAGATAGCGCGGAAAGTTATTGCTCAAGCTCAAGCTGATAAGGAATCGAAATAGAGAGGTAAGAAGTGAGACATGAAACGTGAGAGGTAAAGAGTACAAAGAGTGATTAAGCTTAAAGTTTCTCTATTTACCATCACTATTCACTAAAAAAGGAGTGAACGATGATAGAAGCTCAAAGAATAAGAAACATTTTTACTCGAGAAATTGTCTTTCCTAAGATAATCTCTGATATTATGGGAGTGAGCATCTTTGTAATTCTTACAAGCTTGGGTGCTTTTGTAAGGATACCTCTTCCCTTTACTCCTGTCCCTATCACTTTACAAACCCTCTTTGTTCTCTTAAGTGGAGTGATTTTAGGAAGTAAACTGGGAGGAATATCTCAATTTTCATATCTTTTTTTGGGGGCATTAGGTCTTCCCATTTTTGCCGGAGCAAGTGGTGGATTACCTTATCTTGTAGGTCCCACTGGAGGATATATAATCGGTTTCGTTTTAGCCGCTTGCATAACAGGTAAGATAGCAAGAAAACTGAAAAACAACCTTTTTCACATAATCTTAGCTATGAGTTTAGGAACAGTAGTTATTTATTTAGCAGGTGGGTTGGGTTTAGCTTGCATTTTAAAGATTGGAATTAGGGAAATTTTTTATTTAGGCATTGCTCCTTTTATACCCGGGGATATAATAAAGCTCATTGCCGCCGCACTAATAGCAAAAGCTATTACCTTCATATCTTCTTCCAGTAGATAATAGCGTCTTCATCTATATAGTAGCGAGGATGAATAGCTACCTTTTTAAAGCCGAACTTCTCATAAAGGCATTGAGCAGCTATATTAGAACATCTCGCCTCTAAAGTGACTTCAGTAAGACCCTGGTCTTGAGCATCTTGAAGAAGATACTTTAATAATTTTGTCCCCATTCCTCTTTTTCTAAAATCTGGGTGAACGGCGAGGTTAACTATATGAGCTTCCTTTTCTATTTTCCAGTAACCTGCATAACCTGCTATTCTCTTTTCGTACTTTATTACATAATAGAAAGCAAATTCTTTTTTGTTAAGTTCGGTAGAGAAAACATAAGATGACCATGGGTTCGGAAAAGAGAGCTTTTCAATTTGATTAACTTCTGCTAAATCCTCTTTTTTCATCCGACAAATTTTTATCTTCCCTTCCAATAGCTCTCTCCAATTTTTCCTCTCTTATTAATCCTATTTTAGGAGGAGAAATATAAAGGGGCACTAAAGTATAAAATTTATCTATCTTTCCCTCCTCTATCCTCTTTATGCCAAAGTCGAGCAAAATTTTTAAGGATAAGCTGTTTTCAATAAAATAAGTAAAAAAATCTCTTGTTTTTTTCATCTTATCTCGTATTTTTCTGTTTTCATTCGAAATAAGGAAAGTTACCTTTTGGGGAGAGAATTCCTTTGCTCTTTCTATAATTTCCTCAAAGGAGAAAAATAGATAGCCCGTTATTCTTGATATCCCCCCTGCATCTCTTTTATAAAATGCTCCATAAAATCTTTCTTTATAAGCCTGACGAAGGGGACAGATAATTCCCTCCTCAGGGGCAAAGAAAGCCCAGCTATCCAATAAAGGGACACCTGCTAAGGGGACCTTAAGGCTGAAGGATAGAGACTTTGCTAAACTTAACCCTATTCGCAAACCAGTAAAGGAACCGGGGCCTAAATTAACAATAATTCCTTGCAGGTCTTTAATGTTCAGGTTGTTTTCTCCGATTAGTTTATTCAGCGCAGGAAAAATAGATTCTGAAGATGAACGAGGAGGAAGTTTCCTTATATCCAGAACTTTTCCCTCTTTTCCTAAACATAAATTTCCCTTCTCCCCCGAAGTATCTATTACTAAAACTATCAAATAGACTTTCCTCCTTCAGAGAAGATTGAATCAGGTTCTCGGCTTCAAATCCCTGTTCTTTTTAATATTGCTTTACCCCTTTAATCCTCTAATCCTTGAACTATCAGCTATTTTGAACTTTGTTTTGAATTTGCTATGAGCTATGAGCTTCCTATCAGCTATTTCCCTCTAATCCTACTCTTGTCTGGTGCCGGGAGGGGGATTTGAACCCCCATGGAGCAAATCTCCACAGGCTCCTCAAGCCTGCGCGTCTACCACTTCCGCCATCCCGGCTGAGTAAAGTATAGCAAAAATTTTAAAAAATGTGAAGTCTCTCCTCTTTATTCTTTTAATAATCGCTCAATATCTTTTTCTTCTCCCACCACCAATAGTATATCTCCTCTTTCAATTAAACTCTGGGCTACTATAGTTCCAAATTGACCTAACCCGATAACAGCAAATTTTCGCATTTTTTTCCCCTCATCCAATCATTATACTCTCTTCTGGATATTCGTAAAGTTTAACCATTCTTCTCCCTCCTATAGCCAAAGCAAGAGCTAAAAGACAAGCTCCCCCCATTAAAAAATTTAAATAAAATTTAGGATTATGTATCTTCATACGTTTCAACATTTCAACTATATATTCTCACTGACGTTTTGTTGCCATCCCCTTTGCAAACCTAACTCTTTAGCTATATCCAGAGCTTCTTTGTATTCTTCAGGGGTAATTCTTCTATTTAATTCTTCGAATTCTTGGGCCCTGTAAGCAGGGAAATATTGACTCATAATACTCACATAAGTATTAGGAGATATCTCTTTGGCTAAAAAAGAGAAGACATTTCTTGTTCCTGCCAACCTATTAGGCAGGACTAAATGTCTTACCAGAAGACCTCTTTGGGCAACTCCATCTTTATTTAGCTTTAAATTCCCCACCTGTCGATACATCTCTTTCACTGCTTTTTTAGCTATTTCAAAATAATCGGAGGCGGAAGAATACTTTTTTCCCTCTCTCTTTCCTCCATATTTTATATCTGGCATATAAATGTCTATTACACCTTCCAAAAGTCTTAAAGTCTGCACCAATTCATAACCACCACAGTTATAAACGAGAGGAATATGTAAATTTTCCTCAATAGCCAGACAAAGTGCAGATAAAATCTGGGGGATAAAATGAGTAGGGGTAACAAAGTTTATATTATGGCATCCTTTTTTCTGTAAAATAAGCATCATTTTAGAAAGTTCGTTTTTAGAAATTCGATTTCCATTTCCCAGGTGAGATATAGGATAATTTTGACAGAATAGACATCCAAGATTGCAATTGGTAAAGAAAATAGTTCCTGAACCTTTATAACCGGATATAGGAGGCTCTTCTCCAAAATGTGGATTAAAACTGGAAACCATAACCCCTGCACTTGATTTACAAAATCCCTTTTCGCCTTTTAATCTATTTACTCCACATTCACGCGGACAGAGCTTACATTCACTCAATAAATTATAAGCCTCTTTTATCCGATTTTTTAATTTCCCATTCTTATATAATTTCAGGTAACCAGGATAATTCAGATCTGCTCACCTTCGTCAGTTTTTTTCTTGTTTGTTGATTATATCAATTCGCATTTCTTTGGCAAGAGAAATGGGTGAATGGGTTGATGAGTTGATGGGATAATGGGTGAATGGGAAAAGGGGAAAATGGGAAAAAACTTTTTAGTAATATTTCTTGCAACTCCTTCACCTATATTTCCTTATTTCCTCATTTACTCATCTACTCATTTACTCTTTCACTCTTTCACTCATTTACCCATTCACTCATTTACCCACTTACTTGACAAAAAGATTTAAAAGTTGTATTTTAATTCAGGAAAGATTAGCTCTTTGAAAAAATAAACAGCGGCTTAATAGGGGGGTGACTGAGAGATGATTTTAAGATTAATATATATCTTATTAGCGGCATTAATAGGAGGAGTAATAACTACGTTTGTTGATAGATATAGAGCAAGATCCATACTGAATAAAGCAAAAAATAAGTTACTTCAGGCAGAGGAAGAGATACAAAACAAGAGAAGAGAAATCGAGCTGGAAAAAAGAGAGGAACTTCATAGACTAAGAAATGCCTTAGAACAGGAGATAGAGAGAAAAAGAGAGGAACTTCATAGATTATCTAAGAGATTGATAGAAAGGGAGGAAACCCTCGATCATCGCTTGCAAGAGGTGGAGAAAGAAAAGAGAAGAATGTCCTTTGAAGAACAGAAGTTGGAAGAAAAAGGGAGAGAAATAGAAGTTTTAGAAATTAAGTGGAGGAAGGAGTTAGAAAAAACAGCTGGTATTTCTGCCGAGGAGGCAAAAAAAAGCTTACTGGAAGATGTAAAGGGAGAAGCGGAAGAGGAAGCATTTGAGATTGTTCAGAAAGTAGAAAAAAAAGCTCAAGAAACAGCTAATAAAAAAGCAAGAGAAATTGTAGCTACTGCTATCCAACGCTGTGCTGTAGACCAAATGATGGATTCAGTTGTTTCCACTGTTCCATTACCCAATGATGATATGAAAGGGAGAGTAATAGGTAGAGAAGGAAGAAATATAAGAGCTTTTGAGGCACTTACAGGAGTAGATTTGATTGTAGATGATACACCTGGAACAGTGATTATATCCTGCTTTGATCCTTTAAGAAGAAAAATAGCTGAAGTAAGTTTACAAAGGCTTATTGCAGACTCTAGAATACATCCGGCAAGAATTGAAGAAATAGTAGAAAAAGCTAAAAAAGATGTAGAAGAGGTTATTAAAGAGGAAGGCCAACGGGTAGCTTTTGATATAGGAATTTCTGATTTACCTCTGGAGTTAACTAATCTTTTAGGAAAATTAAAATTTCGCACTAGCTATGGACAAAATGTATTAAAGCATTCACAAGAAGTATCTTATATAGCTGGTGTTATGGCAGCGGAGATAGGAGCAAATTATATGCAGGCAAAAAGAGCAGGGCTTCTTCATGACATTGGAAAAGCTATTGACCAGCAAATGGAAGGTCCCCATGCTTTAATTGGGGCACAGATAGCTAAACAGCATGGAGAGTCACCGGAAGTTGTCCACGCTATTGCGGCACATCATAATGATAAACTCAATGAAACTACTCTGGGTATTCTCATTCAAACAGCAGATGCTATATCTGCCGCTCGACCCGGCGCAAGGAAGGAAGTATTAGAAGCTTATCTTAAGCGCCTGGAGGATCTGGAGAGAATAGCTATGTCCTTTCAAGGAGTGAATAAGGCTTATGCTATTCAAGCGGGCAGAGAAATACGTATTATGGTTCAACCTCAGGAGATTGATGATGAAAAGGCAAAGAGATTGTGTCAAAAAATTGCTAAAAGAACAGAAAAAGAATTGTGTTATCCCGGACAACTTAAGGTAACAGTAATTAGAGAACTTCGATACATTGAATATGCAAAATGAGTAAGAAAATATTGAGACTGGGAATTATGGGAGGAACTTTCAACCCTATCCACCACGGCCACTTAGTAACAGCGGAAGCGATCAGGGATGAGTTTAAATTGGACAAAGTTATTTTTGTTCCTTCCGGTAAACCTCCCCATAAGGATAATAATAAAATTGCTTCTCCTGACCATCGTTGGATGATGACAGTACTGGCAACAATCACCAACGAATATTTTTCTGTATCGTCTATGGAGGTGAAAAAGAAAGGTGAATCTTATACGCGAGATACCATTTTAGAGTTGAAGAAAATTTATGGAGAAACAACAGATTGTTACTTTATTACAGGAGCTGACGCTATAGCTGAAATTTCTACGTGGCATAAAGTGGAAGATCTACCAAAATTGGCTAAGTTTATTGCTGTTTCCAGACCTGGTTATAAATTAGATATAAATAAGATAGATTCTCGATTTAGAAAATGTACTTACCTGATAGAAGTTCCTGCTTTAGCCATTTCTTCTACTGAAATCAGGAAAAGAATAAAGAGAGGCCAATCTATTAAGTATCTTTTACCAGAAACAGTTGAAAATTATATTTATAAAAATAATCTTTATTTATAGTTAAGAGATGTAGAGGCTTAGAGAATCATTATTTATTTTGACGAAAAAAATAATTTTTGTATAGTAAGAATCTTAGAAGGGAGGAAGGCAGAGGAGCAGAGAGCTTGGTTTCTCAAAAAATAGTTAAAAAAGTTATTGAAATAGTGGAGAATAAAAAAGCAAAAAGCATTGTTCTTTTAAATCTTCAGGGTATATCTCTAATAGCTGATTATTTTGTTGTCTGCAGCGGGGAATCATCTTCGCATATGCAAAGTATTGCTCAAGAATTAGAAAAGAGATTGAAGGAAAACGGGTTGAAACTTATCAGTGCTAAAGATTTTACCAATAAATGTTGGATACTTTTAGATTTTGGAGTAATAGTAATCCATATCTTTTCTAAAAAGGGAAGAGAGTTTTATCAATTGGAAAGATTATGGGCCGATGCTCAAAAAACCGTATTTGGTGATGAACTTGAAAAACTGGGGGCATAGCTCAGTTGGGAGAGTGCGTCCTTGGCGTGGACGAGGTCGGGGGTTCGAATCCCCCTGCCTCCACCAGAAAAAGGCAGGATTAGAGGATTAGAGGGAAATAGCTCATAGCTCATAGCTCATAGCAAAACCTAAAAAACAAAGTTCAAAACAGCTGATAGGAAGCTCATAGCAAATTCAAAACAAAGTTCAAAACAGCTGATAGGAAGCTCATAGCAAATTCAAAACAAAGTTCAAAATAGCTGATAGTTCAGGGATTAGAGGATTAGGAGATAGGATGCGAAGTGATAAAATAAAGAAGGGAATAGAGAGAACACCCCACCGGGCTCTACTTTATAGCACAGGATTAACAAAGGAGTCTCTGAAAAAGCCTTTCGTAGGAATTGCTTCCAGTTTTAGCGATATAGTTCCCGGACATACCCAAATGCGTCAGTTGGAGAGATTCATAGAAAGAGGCATAGAGTCGAAAGGCGGTCTTCCTTTTATTTTCGGTATTCCCGCCATTTGTGATGGAATTGCTATGGGACATATAGGAATGAGATATTCCCTACCTTCTCGTGAATTAATAGCCGATTCCATTGAATCTGTTGCCCAGGCTCACTCTTTTGATGGATTAGTTTTGCTTACCAATTGTGATAAGATAACTCCAGGTTCACTTATGGCTGCTGTCCGTCTCAATATTCCCACTATTGTAGTGACAGCTGGTCCTATGCTTTCAGGTAGATTGAGAGGAAGAAGACTCTCTTATGTGAGGGATGCTTATGAGACAGTAGGTAGATTCAAAAAAGGAGAAATAGACGAGGAAGAACTTCAAGCTTTAGAAGAAAATGCTTGCCCTGGTGTAGGATCCTGTCAAGGTTTATATACAGCTAATACAATGGACTGTCTTACAGAGGTTTTAGGAATGAGTCTTCCCGGGTGTGGCACAGCCTTAGCTGTTTCAGGGAAAAAAAGAAGGCTTGCTTACGAAAGTGGACAGAGAGTTGTAGAATTAATTAACGAAAACGGGCTTCCTCGCCAGATAATGAACAGGCGTGCTTTCGAAGATGCCATTCGAGTAGATATGGCTATGGGAGGGTCAACTAATACTATATTGCACCTTTTAGCTATCGCTTATGAGGCTAAAGTTAACCTACCTTTATCTTTATTCAATGAAATAGGTAAAGAGACTTACCATCTGGTCAACCTCCGACCAGGAGGCGACCATTTTATGGAAGATTTTGAATGGGCGGGAGGAATTTCTGGGCTTTTAAATATACTTAAGGAGACTTTAGTTGACCGTCCTACTGTATCTGGCAAATCCATAAAAGAGATTGCCCAGGAGGGGCAGGTCTTTGATACAGAAATAATCAGAAATCTGGACAATCCTTATGAGAAAGAGGGAGGAATAGCTGTTCTTAGTGGTTCTTTAGCTCCAGAGGGAGCTGTAGTGAAAAAATCTGCTGTAAATAAGAGGATGCGAAAATTTAAAGGAAAAGCAATAGTTTTTGATAGTGAGGAAGAGGCAATCAAAGCTATATATGAAAAGAGGATAAGAAAAGGTGAGGTGATTGTTATTCGGTATGAAGGACCCAGAGGAGGACCGGGGATGCGAGAGATGCTCTCTCCTACTGCAGCAGTAGTAGGAATGGGATTAAGTGATTCAGTAGCTTTAATTACAGATGGACGATTTTCGGGAGGAACGAGAGGTCCTTGTATTGGCCATATCTGTCCTGAAGCAGCGGAAGGAGGACCTATAGCTCTTATAAAAGATGGAGACGAGATTTTAGTTGACATTCCCGAAGGAAAAGTTAAAGTAGATTTATCTGAGGAAGAACTTAACATGCGAAAAAAAGATTGGAAAAAACCTTCTCCTAAGATAAAAGAGGGTTACTTATTTCGCTATAGCCAATTAGTAAGCTCAGCAAGTAAGGGAGCAGTATTAAGCAATTTTAAAAATATTGTCTGATTTATTATCCAACCATTTAGCCACAGATTCACATAGATGAGCACAGATAGGTTTAAACACAAAGAGATTGTAAGAGGAAAATATCAGCGTAAACCCCGTTAGATAGCTTTGCATCTAATGGGGTGAATCTGTGGCTGAATAGTAACAGATTTTCTTAACATAAAACTTACCATAGAAAAGGATGAAGAACTCATTTATAACTTTTAAAAACTCTTCTTCTCAGAATAAAAGGAGTCCCATCATCGCTATTGATGGCCCATCGGCATCGGGTAAGAGCACAACTGCCCATCTTCTTGCTAAAAGATTAGGATATTCATATATAGATACAGGAGCTATGTATAGAGCCTTGACATGGAAAGCTTTAAAGAATAAAGTAGATGTCAAGGATGGAGAAGCGCTTCATCGTTTAGCTAAAGAGACTCAAATCCTCTTAAAACCCGAGTTTGATGGTGAGACAAGAGTTTATGTAAATGGAGAAGAAGTGACTTCTTTAATTCGCTCTCCCGAAGTAAATAAATATGTTTCTCTGGTTTCCGTTGTAAAAAAGGCGAGAGAAGTAATGGCTGCTCAGCAAAGAATGATGGGAGAAAAAGGAAAAATAGTAGCCGAAGGTAGAGATATAGGGACAGTAGTCTTCCCGGAAGCCGAGATTAAAGTATTTCTTAAGGCTTCTTTAGAGGAAAGGGTAAGAAGGCGGTGGGAAGAGGGAAGAAGAAAAGGTTTATCTTTAAGGAAAGAGGAGGTATTTACGGAGTTACTTAATAGAGACCGCATAGATACCCAAAGGGAGGCTGCTCCTTTAAGGAAAGCGGAAGGAGCGATAGTCATAGATAATACTCACTTAAATATCCCTCAGACAGTGGAAGAGATAATAAAAATAGTGAAGAAAAAAATTGTCTAATGAAGGAAACTCCCCTATGGTATAGCTTATTATGGAAATTAGCTTTTATAACTTTTAAAGTCTTCTTTGGAATAGAAATTCAGGGAGAGAAAAATATTCCTTCGGCAGGGGGAGTAGTCCTTGCTTCTAATCATTTAAGCTATTTAGACCCTATAGTTACAGGTCTTCTCACTACTCGAAAGATAAATTTTATGGCGAAAGAGGAGTTGTTTAGAAATTTTCCCTTTCGTCTTTTAATAAGTAGTTTAGGAGCTTTTCCTCTCAAAAGAGGAAGATTTGATCGCACAGCCTACAAGAAAGCTTTGCATGTTTTAAGAGAGGGAAAAGTATTGGTTCTTTTTCCTGAGGGGACACGAAGACAAAGAAAAAGGGGAATTGATTCTTTACAGAAGGGAGCGGCAAGAATAGCCCTGAGAGCTGGAGTTCCTCTGGTGCCTATTGCCATTCAGGGAACAGATGAAGCTTTACCCAGAGGGAGGAAAATAGTGAGAATAGCTAAAATAAATGTCCATATAGGGAGACCTTTGCCAGGTAAAAAATTATCTTGTACTAAAGATGAGGTAAATAAACTTCATAACAGATTAATAAAGAGCATAAATGAATTACTCGGCCCTTAGCCCTTTGCCCTTAGCTCTTAAAGAGGTATTTTATGCAAGTAATTCTTCCTCCGAGGATGGGATTCTGTTTCGGGGTAAAAAGAGCGTTGAAATTGATTGCAGATGAAGCTAAAAAGGTTGGAGAAATTTATACATTAGGAGATTTAATTCATAATCCTCAGGTTGTAGAGGAGTTGAAGAAGGAAGGAATCAAATCCGTCGCTGACCTATCTCAAGTTAAAAAGGGGACTATAGTCATCAGAGCTCATGGAATAGACCCTTCTCTAAAAGAAAAAGCAGTAAAAAAGGGATTGAAAGTGTTGGATGCTACCTGTCCTTATGTGTTGAGGGTGCAAAAAATAGCAAAACTTATGTCTCAAGAATCCTACGAAGTAATTGTAGTTGGTGTAGTTTCTCATCCTGAGGTAATAGGAGTAACAGCAGGGATAAACAAAGGGAAGGTCTATGTAATTGGAAGTCCTGAGGAAGCAAAAAAGCTGCCCTTCATAAAAAAGATGGGAGTAATAGTTCAAACTACAGAAAACCTTGACAATTTTAGGAATATAGTAAAAGATTTGGTGGAAAAGAGCGAAGAATGTAGAGTTTTTAACACCATATGTGAGGTAATAAAGCAAAGACAAAAAGATGCCAAGAATTTAGCTAAAAAAGTTGAAGCAATGATAGTTGTAGGAGGACATAATAGTTCTAATACTTATCAATTATTTAAACTATGCCAAAATATAGGAGTTAAAACCTATTTTATAGAAAAAGAGGGTAATTTGGTGGAGAAAGAATATAAAAACTTAAATAAAGTGGGTATTATTGGAGGAACTTCCACTCCTAAAGAAACATTAGAAAGAGTGAAAAAAAAGCTTTTATCCATTGATTGAAGATATAAATAAAGGGAGTTTAAAGTGTCTGAAAAGGAAGAATTTTCAAACGAGACATCTGATGATGTAGAAAACAGAAGTGAAGAAGATAACTTTTCCAAAGTAATCAAAAAATATGGAAATTTTCAGATAGCAAAAAAAGGAGATATAATAGAAGGTAAGGTTGTACAAATAAGTAAAGAAGGAGTTTTATTAAATGTAGGAACAAAAAGTGAAGGTTTTATGCCCTGGCAAGAATTTCCCTCCGAAGAGGAGAAAAAAGTCAAAGTAGAGGAAATAATGCAAGTGTATGTACTAAACCGGAATGAAAGAGGGCGTCTTTTGCTCTCCAAAAAGGAAGCAGATTTTCGTTTAAATTGGGCAAAATTTAAAGAGGCCTTTAAAGAAAGAAATCCTATAGTAGTAAAAATAGAGAAAGTAATAAAAGGGGGATTGATGGCGAGTTTAGGGCCACTAAATGCTTTTATTCCTGCTTCTCATATAAGTCTAAAAAGAAAAGACAATCTTAAAAAGTTTATTGGTAAAAATCTACCGGTTAAAGTGGTAGAATTAGATAGAAACTCTAAGAATATAGTTCTTTCCAGAAAGTTATTATTAATTGAGGAAAAAGGAGAAAAGAAGAAAAGAGTTTTTGCTACACTTAAGGAAGGCAAAATAGTTAGTGGGAGAGTAAATTCGATAACTAAATTTGGTGTTTTTGTGGACTTAGGAGGAGTTGATGGATTAATTCATCCAGAAGACCTTTCCTGGGGATGGGTAAATGATGTTCATGATATACTTTCTATAGATGAAAAAATAAAAGTGAAGATATTGAAGATAGATAAAGAAAAGGAAAAGATTTCGTTGGGTCTAAAGCAGACTAAACCCGACCCCTGGACACAAGTTGAGAAAAAATATCAGATAGATTCGGAAGTGGAGGGAAGGATCACTCAGCTTAAGGATTTTGGAGCTTTTTTTGAACTCGAGGAAGGAGTGGAGGGTTTAATCCACATTTCCGACCTTTCCTGGGGTAAAAGAGTGGGATATCCAGGAGAAATCTTACACGAAGGAGAAAAAGTAAAAGTAAAAATATTAGATATAGATGTTCAGAAAAAGAAGATTTCTTTAGGTCTAAAGCAGACCAAACCCGACCCCTGGCAAGAACTCTTACAGAAATATAAAGTAGGAGATATAGTTTCTGCTGAAGTTCGACAGATAACCAACTTTGGGATTTTTATAAACTTAATTCCTGGAATAGATGGACTTATTCATATCTCTGAGTTAGACAAAGAGTATGTCTCTCATCCACAAAAAGTTGCTACCATAGGAAGTAAAATAGAAGCAGAAATTGTGGAAATTAATGAAGAAAAGAGAAGAGTTAGGTTGAGTGTGCGCCAATTAAAAGAAAAAAAGGGAAAAGATAAAGGAAAAAAGTATACTAATCTTTACTCTTATATTGAAGATGATAAAATAGTAATAGGAGATTTAATAGAAGAGAAGACGAAGGAAAAGTTAAAAAGAGTTATAGGAAATAGAGAGTGACCTTTTCTTTATTAGGATTATTTATGGGATATCTTTTGGGTTCCATTCCTTCGGGTTATCTTATAGGGAAGTCTTTTAAGGGAATTGATATAAGAGATTTTGGTAGTGGTAATATAGGATTTGCTAATGCTTTACGTGTCCTTGGACTATTTCCGGGTCTGATGGTGTTAATTACAGATACAGGAAAAGGGATTATTGCTGTATGGATAGGTTATCTTATCTCACCTCTTGCAGGAATCAATCCTCAGATAGGCGGAGGAATAGCGGGATTATTAGCCATTATAGGGCATAATTGGACTATTTTCTTAAAATTTAAAGGGGGGAAAGGAGTAGCCACAACGGCGGGAGTATTTTTATCCTTAACTCCCCTGCCATTTATATTTGCTGTTTTAGTTATGGTAGGTGTTGTAGGTTTAACTCGTTATATTTCTCTCGGTTCAATAATATCGGGATGCACTCTTCCTTTGCTTATCTGGCTCTGCGTGAAAGATAAAGAATGGTTTTATGTTATATTAAGCATAATGGCAGCAGGATTTATTGTCTTTAAGCACCGCTCCAACATAAAGCGACTTTTAAAAGGTGAAGAGATAAGATTGGGAGAGAAGATGAAAAAAGGAGTATCTCATAATTCCAAAATTACCCCATAAAAGGAGGGAACAAAATGAACAAAGCTGAGTTAGTAGAGGAGGTAGCCAACCTGACAGGATTAACGAAAAAAGTCTCCAGAGAGACAGTGGATGCGGTGACTTCTGTTATCACAGATTCTCTGGCTAGAAGAGAAAAGGTCACCCTGGTTGGATTTGGGAGTTTTAAAGTGAAAAGGAGGAGAGCAAGACGGGGAAGAAATCCTCAAACAGGTGAGGAGATCCAAATTCCGTCTAAAGAGGTCCCTAAATTTGAAGCAGGCAAAAATTTAAGGGAAGCCGTAGCATAATCATTCTCAAAAAGGGAGGCAGAAGGAATTATCTGCCTCCCACAAACACCTGAAAAAATGAACTATTCTGAGAAAAAAGAAGAAAAAAGTGAAATTCCAGAGAAGTTATTTTTTTCTATAGGAGAAGTAAGTAAGATTACGCATCTTCCTACTTATGTAATACGCTTTTGGGAAAATAAATTTAAAGAAATTCGACCTCAAAAGAGTCGCGGTGGACACAGACGATATCAAAGGAGAGATATTGAATTAATTCTCTGGATAAAGGGATTATTATACGAAAAAAAATTCACTATTGAGGGAGCGCGGAAAGAGATAAGTAAGAATAAAAATGGGAGACTTAATTTTATTGTTATAAAAGAGGAGTTGGAAGAGATAGCAAAGATATTAGATTGAGAGCGGGGCGTAGCGCAGCCTGGTTTAGCGCACTTGCATGGGGCGCAAGAGGTCACCGGTTCGAATCCGGCCGCCCCGACCA
>Ga0209121_10001731_pt1 | contig 22849 bp, 21 predicted proteins | sample Cruoilmetagenom3_FD_187292 | JGI IMG/M metagenome (GOLD analysis project Ga0209121, IMG submission 187292) | Oil polluted marine microbial communities from Coal Oil Point, Santa Barbara, California, USA - Sample 3 (SPAdes) (version 2) | ecosystem: Environmental > Aquatic > Marine > Oil seeps ... | reverse complement strand
ATTTAAGAATGATAAAAAAAATATTACATACAAGCTTTTCTATAACATTAGCCTTTTTAGTGTTGTTTTCAACAGTATCTCTTACTATTGAAAAGCACTTTTGTGGTGATGTTTTAGTAGATGTTTCTATTTTTTCTGAAGGAGAAAAATGTGGTTTAGAGCCTTTTGAAATGGACCAGGAAACAATTACCAAAATGTCTTGTTGTAAAGATCAAATAGATGTTATTCAAGGTCAGAAAGATTTAACTATTAAAACGTTTGACGACTTAGATTTTGAGCAACAACAATTTTTAGCATCTTTTGCATATTCTTATGTTTATCTTTTTGAAGGTTTGCCAAAACAGATTATTCCGCATAAAGATTACTCACCACCCAATATAGTTGTAGACATACAATTACTTAATGATACTTTCTTGATTTGATTTTTTAATGTTTTTCCTTTCGTGTTAACGAAAAGCAATTACTTATTAATACATCAAACATAAATTCATGCAACATACATATACAGTTACAGGAATGACTTGTAATGGTTGTAAAGCATCTGTAGAAAAAGAATTAAAAGCTTTACAACAGGTAACAAATGCAACAGCACATTTAGAAGCTAAGGAAGTTACTATTACAATGTCTACACACATACCTTTAGAAACTTTGCAAGAGGCACTTTCTAATAAATACACTATTTCTAACAAAGAAGAAGTTAATGTGTTTTCTTCTGCTAAAAAAGAGGAAGAAAAAACAGATGTACAACAACTTTTTCCGCTGTTTTTAATCTTTACCTTTATTATTGGCGCTTCGGTTTTACTAAATTATAATCCATGGGATTCTTCAGCATTCATGCTAGACTTTATGGGACTTTTTTATGTGGTTTTTAGCTTTTTTAAGTTTCTAGATTTAAAAGGATTTCCAGAATCTTTTAAAATGTATGATCCGTTAGCAAAATTAATTCCAGCCTATGGTTGGGTGTATCCTTTTATAGAATTAGCCTTGGGTATTTTATTCTTAATGCGAATTCAAATTCCGTTAGCATTAATCATTACAGTAATCATTCTAGGAATTACAACCGTTGGTGTGACCAAAAGCTTATTAGATAAAAAAGCAATACAATGTGCATGCCTTGGTACTGCTTTAAAGCTACCAATGACTAAAGCTACCTTTATAGAAAATAGCATCATGCTAGTTATGGCTATAATCATGCTACTAAAAATTTACAATTAAAATAGATTTCCGTTTTCACGGAAATAAAAAAATATACAATGAAAAAAATAATATATATATTATTGATGCTTCCTATTACTATCTTTTCGCAAGATAAAATTAGCGGAATGGTTATGGAAGCTAATGAAACCAATGAACACTTGCCCTTGTTTGGTGCAAATGTATATTGGTTAGACACAACGGTTGGTACTACTTCAGATTTTGATGGTAATTTTACCATTCCGTATAACGCATCTTATAAAAAGTTAGTGGTTAGTTATGTAGGTTTTAAAACCGATACTATAACTATTACTAAACCTCAAAAAGTACATGTGGTATTAGAGGCTAAAAGCGAATTAGGCGAAGTTACCGTAACTTCAAGAAAACAAGCAACAGCAAAATCTTACTTAAAGGCAGCAAATACATTTACGGTAAGTAGTAAAGAGTTGCTAAAAGCAGCATGTTGTAATCTGTCTGAAAGTTTTGAAACCAACCCTTCTATTGACGTTAACTTTGCTGATGCAGTAACAGGAACAAGGCAGATTAAAATGTTAGGTTTAACTAGTCCTTATTTATTAATAGCAACCGAAAATATACCATCAATTCGTGGCGCATCACAAGCATTTGGTTTAAGTTTTATTCCAGGTACTTGGGTAGAAAGTATACAAATAACCAAAGGAGCAGGAAGTGTGGTGACTGGTTTTGAAAGTATTGCAGGACAAATAAATGCAGAACTAGTAAAACCGTCTACAGATGATAAATTTTATCTAAACCTTTACGGAGCAAGTAATACGCGTTTAGAATTAAATACACATTTTAATACTAAAGTGAGCGAAAAGTGGGATACAGGTATTTATGTACATGGTAATATGCATAACGAAAAACACGATGTAAATGATGACGGATTTTTAGATATGCCATTATACAACCAAATCAATTTAATGAATCGTTGGCAGTATACCAATCAAGAAAAAGGATTGGTAAGCTTTGTTAATTTTAAGTTTTTAAACGACGAAAAACAAACAGGAGAAGTAGGTTTTGACCCAGAAACAGATCGAGGTACAACCAATGCTTGGGGAGGAGAAATAGATACAAAACGCTATGAGGTTTCTGCTAAATTTGGATACGTAAACCCAGAAATTCCTTGGCAAAGTATTGGTGTGCAAACAGCTTATAGTAGCCATGAACAAGATTCTTATTTTGGCTTAAACGACTATGATATTAAACAAAACAGTTTATATACTACTATTATTTATAGTTCTATTATTAGTGATTCTAGAAGTAAGTTTAAAACAGGGTTGAGTTACACTTATGATCATTATGATGAAGTAGTAAACACTATAGATTACGGACGAAATGAAGCAGATTTTGGTGCCTTTTTTGAGTATGCTTATGATAATTTAAAAAACCTAAATGTTACTGCAGGAATTCGTGTAGATTCTCACAATCTATTAGGAACATTTATTACGCCTCGAGTACATGCTAGATATACACCTTGGGGAAAATCTGCATTACGTGCTTCTTTTGGAAGAGGAAAGCGTAGCGCAAGTATTTTTGCCGAAAACCAAAATATATTCTCTACATCAAGAAGTATTAATATTTTAAATACAGACGGAAACATTTATGGTTTAGACCCAGAAATTGCATGGAATTATGGTGTTTCTTTTTTACAAGGATTTAATTTGTTTAACAGAAAAGCAGATATCACTGTAGATTATTATAAAACCGATTTTCAAAACCAAGTAGTTGTAGATTATGAAAATCCGCAGGAAGTGAATTTTTATAATTTAGAAGGAGATAGTTATGCCAATAGCTTTCAAGCAGAGTTTAATTACAACGCTTTTGAAGGATTTGATATGCGTTTAGCATACAAGTATTATGATGTACAAACACAATATGGTACCGAAAAATTAGAAAAACCATTAGTGCCTAAAAACAGGTTTTTTGCTAATGCATCTTATGAAACAGCAATTAAAGAAGGAAAAACAGGACATTGGAAAATGGATGCAACATTTAACTGGTTAGGTAAACAGCGTTTTTCTTCTACAGCATCTAACCCAACAGCATATCAATTGGGTGAATATTCGCCAACCATAGGTACTTTAAACTTGCAAGTAACAAAAGTGTTTTCTCCTAAATTTGAAGTATATTTAGGAGGAGAAAATGTAACTAATGTAAGACAAGATAATCCAATATTAGGAGCAGATGATCCTTTTGGTTCAAATTTTGATACTACCTTAGTATATGGTCCTATATATGGATCTAATTATTACGCAGGATTACGATTTAAAATACAGTAAACAAATTCTTGTAAAAGCAGGAATCTTATTAATAAAAACTAAATTTTATAAAATTAAAACCATTTAAAATGAAAAAAACAATAGCATTAATCGTCTTATTATTTGTAGGAGTAACATCATTTGCTCAAAACAAAAATGCAAAAGCATCTATTGAGGTAGATGGTGTTTGTGGTATGTGTAAAGATAGAATTGAAAAAGCTTGCTTTAAAATTAAAGGAGTAAAATCTGCCATTTGGAGTGTAGACACACATGAGTTAAAGTTAATTTACAATGAAGCAAAAACCAATTTAAACGAAATTCATACTGGTATTGCAGCAGCTGGTCATGATACTAAAGATTTAAAAGCTACAGAAGAAGCATATAATAGTGTGCATCCTTGTTGTAGATATCGTGATTTAGAAGTACAAGAAGATCATAAAGATTAAATAAATTAAAAAAAGCCTGAATTAATATTCAGGCTTTTTTATTTTTAGTGTATGCCATACCAAATTTACGTTATCGAATTATCTAAACGCGTGTTTACAGAAAACGCTAAGTTTAGAAATGCTAATCCGCAATTTAATGGCGTGTTGCAATGCTTGTATGTTGGTATGACAAGCAAAACACCAAAAGAACGTTTTACACAACATAAAACAGGTTATAGAAATAAGAAAGGCTATAAGCTGTCTTCTTCTATTGTAGAAAAATATGGCATGTATTTAAGACCGAGTTTATACAACCACATAGACCCAATTACCACCAGAGCGGCAGCTTTAAAAATGGAAGAAACGCTTGCTTTAGAGTTACGCAGACAGAAGTATGCGGTTTGGTTTAATTAAAATTTAAGAGTTTACCTTTTTTGATAAGTAGGAAACAGATTATTGCATAAAAAAAAACGCTCCTAGAAATATCTAGAAACGTTTTTTAAATTTTATGTGTTTTGATGATTAACAGAAGACTCTTCTTATTATACATAAGAGCGAGTAAACTGTCAATAGCGACTCGCTATTACATCATTCCTGGCATTCCGCCTCCCATTCCAGCAGGCATTCCTCCAGCAGGAGCATCTTCTTTAATGTCGATTAATGCACATTCTGTAGTTAAGATCATTCCAGAAACAGAAGCAGCATTTTCTAATGCAATTCTAGTTACTTTTTTAGGATCGATAATTCCAGCTTTAAGCATGTCTACATAAGCATCCGATTTTGCGTCATAACCAAAGTCTTTTTCTCCTTCTAATACTTTGTTAATAACAACACTTCCTTCGCCACCAGCATTTTCAACAATAGTACGTAATGGTGCTTCAATAGCTTTATTTACTATTTGAACTCCTGTAGTTTCGTCTAAATTTACAGTAGTAATTTTTTCTAATACTTTTTTAGCACGAACTAAAGCAACTCCACCACCAGCAACAATACCTTCTTCTACAGCAGCACGTGTAGCATGTAAAGCATCATCAACTCTATCTTTCTTTTCTTTCATTTCTACTTCACTAGCAGCGCCAACATAAAGTACAGCAACTCCACCAGCAAGTTTAGCTAAACGTTCTTGAAGTTTTTCCTTATCATAATCACTAGTTGTAGTTTCAATTTGTGATTTAATTTGGTTTACTCTGTTTTTAATTATGTTTTTGTCTCCAGAACCATTAACAACAGTTGTGTTGTCTTTGTCTATAGTAATGCGTTCTGCAGTACCAAGCATATCTAGAGTAGTGTTTTCTAAAGTAAATCCTCTTTCTTCAGAAACAACAGTTCCTCCTGTTAAGATAGCAATATCTTCTAGCATTGCTTTACGTCTGTCACCAAAACCTGGTGCTTTTACAGCAGCAATTTTTAAAGAACCACGTAATTTGTTTACTACTAAAGTTGCTAATGCTTCACCATCAACATCTTCTGCAATAATTAATAATGGTTTACCAGATTGCGCTACAGGTTCAAGAACAGGAAGTAAATCTTTCATTGTAGATACTTTTTTATCATACAATAAAATATAAGGGTTTTCTAAATCTGTAATCATTTTGTCACTATCTGTAACAAAATAAGGAGATAAATAACCTCTGTCAAACTGCATACCTTCAACAACATCTACGTAAGTATCTGTTCCTTTGGCTTCTTCAACAGTAATTACACCTTCTTTACCAACTTTACCAAAAGCGTTAGCAATTAAATCACCAATAACATCATCATTATTAGCAGAAATAGAAGCAACTTGTTTTATTTTATCTGAAGAGTTACCAACTTTTTTAGTTTGTTTTTCAAGGTCTTCAACAATAGCAGAAACTGCTTTGTCAATACCACGTTTTAAGTCCATAGGATTTGCTCCTGCAGCAACATTTTTTAAACCTTCTTTTACAATTGCTTGTGCAAGAACAGTTGCTGTAGTAGTACCATCACCTGCAAGGTCATTAGTTTTGCTTGCAACTTCTTTTACCATTTGCGCTCCCATGTTTTCTAGCGCATCTTCTAATTCTATTTCTTTAGCTACAGAAACACCATCTTTTGTTACTTGAGGTGCACCAAAACTTCTACTAATAATTACATTACGTCCTTTAGGACCAAGAGTTACTTTTACTGCGTTTGCTAATGCATCAACACCGCGTTTTAAACCGTCGCGTGCATCTATATCAAATTTTATGTCTTTTGCCATTTTTAAAATTTTTTTTGTCATTCCTGCCAAAACAGGAATCTTTTTAATTTAACTTATTTGTTTGATGGAATAGATTCCGCATATAATGCGGAATGACAGCTTATATAATAGCCATTATATCTTCTTCGCGCATCATTAAATAGTTTACACCATCTAATTTTAATTCGCTACCTGAATATTTTCCGTAAAGAACAGTATCTCCTACTTTTACAGTAAGAGGCTCATCTTTTTTACCTGTTCCTATTGCTACAACAGTACCTTTGTGTTGTTTTTCTTGTGCAGAATCTGGAATAAATAAACCAGATGCTGTTTGTGTTTCTGCAGGAAGTGGTTCTACTAAAACACGATCTGCAAGTGGCTTGATGTTTACTTTACTCATTTTATATTTTTTATTTAGTTATAATAATTTTATTGCTTTTACAAGAAGCTAAAAATGTGCCAACAGAGTACGACTGACAAAGTTTCAGAAATCTAAAATGTTTTTTGTTTAAAATAAATTTGGGTAAAAAAAAATGCCAACTTTATAGGTTGGCATTTTGTGCTATTTTAAAAATAAAATAGTTTATTCTGGAGTGTTATCTGTTTGCGCTGGCGCTGTTGGTACTTCAATAGGCTGCGTAACATTATCAGTATCTAAAGCTTTAGATTCTGTAGTTGTTCCACCACTGTTAATGGCAACGTTAGAAACTAAAATTAATACCACTAAAATAGTTGCAAGTGTCCATGTGCTTTTGTCTAAAAAGTCGGTTGTTTTTTGAACACCACCTAATTGTTGTGTTCCTCCACCACCAAATGATGATGATAATCCGCCTCCTTTTGGGTTTTGTACCATAATCACTACAACTAGCAAAAATGCTACCACTACTATTAATATTAAAAATACTGTAAACATGTTATTATTTATTGTTTTGTTCTTGTAATTGTTTTACTGCTTTAATTTGGTCTGCAAAGAAACCACTTTTTTCTGGATATTTCAAACTTAATATTTTATATGATTGTAAAGCCTTTTTATAGTTTTTTTGTTCTACATAAATTCGCGCCAATGTTTCAGTCATTAGAGCTTCTGGTTGTATCATTTGTTCTTCGGCAATATTAATATTTGCCTTAGCTGTTTTTGCTGGCTTTAACTTAGGGTTTTTAGTTATAAATTTTTCAATTAGGTCAAACTTTTTCTCTCTATCGGTTTTTATTTCTTCTTTATTTTCTTCTCTTTCAATAGGAGTGTAGCGTGCTAATTTTAACCATTCGTTAAAAGAATGTGTTTCATTATGGTCAAATTCTAAAGGTTTGCCTAGGTTTAAAATTTGACTTGCAGTAGTGGTTTCTGGTGTTGCTGTTTCTTGTGGTTCTTTATCTTCTTCCTTTTGTTGCGAAGCCTCTACGTTAAAGTTTGCAATTTTTGTGCGTTCTATTTTTGGTTGAAATAAATCTGGATCTAAAACTCCTGTAGTGTCTTTTATTTGTTGTTTTAAACCATCATCTAAAGTAACTTTTTTATTTACCGAAATATCTTCAACATCTACTTGTATGTCTTTAACATGTTCTGCATTTTGCTTGATGTGTTGCGAGATTTCATTTTGAATAAATTCTTGCGAGGTGATATAATCAAACAGGATACTTCTGTCTGAGGTGTAACTTGCTGTTTTTTTTAGTTCTTGGTTGTATGTAAAGCTTTCTTTATTTTTTAATCCTTTTAGGTAAATGGCTCTTGCCGATTGACAATACGGGAAATCTTCAAGAACAGTTTTTAACGCTTCGGTTTGCAAAGCAGTAACTTCTTGAGGATGCTGTACTAAGTATGTAAAGTCGGTATTATTCATTGGCGTTGTTAAATTTAGTGTTTTATTTTTTTTGTTTCAGATTTTTAAAACAAACAAAAAAATAAGGGTTTAATAATTAAGCTACCAATTAGCTAATGAGGCATTAAAAATATCTTGTGTTAGGCGTTCAAAAATTTCTTCAAAAGCTGTCGTTTTTATAGAGCCTGTAAGTTGGTCACTAGCTCCATAATCATAATAAAAAGAAAAACGTCTTTCAAAATCATCTTCTTCATTTTTCTTATTAAAAAAACGAACATTTACACTTATGGTTAAACGGTTTTGAGCAGCTGTGTTTTCTGATGTTGCTGTTGTTGGTGAAATTCTGTATTCTACAATTTCTCCTTCGTAAACCAAATCGGCATTAGAGTTTTGTAAACTTAAATTGGTTTGGTTGGTAATTAAATCTTGTAAGGCAATGGTAAAATCTCTGTTTAAACCAGGTTCTACTAAAATGGCATTATTTTGAAAATAATTAACCTGAAACGTTTTTATGTTAGAAGCAATAGAGGCTCCTGTAAAAGAGTAGTAACCACAACTAAAAAAAGTAGTTGTAATAAGTAAAAGGAGTATTCGATGTATGTTTTTCATGTGTAAATATGCTTGGTAAAAGCGTACTAGTATGTTTATGTTTTTAATTTTTTTGTTTTTATGGTCAGCTATTTTAAAACTTATGTACTACGAATATATTTAAAGTTCTTAATAGCTGTCTATAAAGTTGTGTTAATATACAGGTTGTATGTATCTAACAGTAAAAAAACTATTTATAATTTATAAATCAAATTGTTTAATTTTTCTATACAGTGTACGCTCACTTATACCTAATTCTGCAGCAGCCAACTTGCGTTTTCCTTGGTGACGCTCTAAAGATTTTTTTATTAGTTCTAATTCTTTATCGTGTAAAGAAAGGGTTTCTTCCTCTTCAATTTCTTCTGCAAAATGGTACTTGTCTGCAGTGTCTTTTGTGGGTTCTATACTTGCGTTTTCAGGAATAGAAAGCAATTCTATATCGTCTTCTTTGGCATCTTCATAAGCTGCATCTTCTTCATTGCCATATATTTTTTGAATTAAGCTTTCGTTTTTTTCTTGTACTTCTGTAGCGTTACCATTTTTCATGAGTTCCATGGTAAGCTTTTTAAGATCGTTTAAATCTGCTTTCATATCAAACAAAACCTTGTATAAGATTTCACGCTCATTACTAAAATCGCTTTCTGATTTGTTGTTTTTAACAATAGCAGGTAAATTGGTGCTTCCTGTTGGTAGGTAGCTTTGTAGAGTAATGGCGTCTATACTACGGTTTTGCTCTAAAACAGAAATTTGTTCTGCTACGTTTCGTAATTGTCTTATGTTACCAGACCATCTATATTTAAGAAGCATTTGTACTGCTTCTTCAGATAGTTTTATGGTTGGCATTTTGTATTTTAAAGCAAAGTCACTAGCAAATTTTCTAAATAATAAGTGAATATCTTCTTTACGTTCGCGAAGTGGTGGAAGGTTGATTTCTATAGTGCTTAATCTATAGTACAAATCTTCTCTAAACTTTTCTTTTTTAATAGCTTCAAACATGTTTACGTTTGTTGCAGCAACAATACGCACGTTTGTTTTTTGTACTTTACTAGAACCAACTTTAATAAATTCACCGTTTTCAAGAACACGTAGTAAACGTACTTGTGTAGTTAATGGTAGTTCACCAACTTCATCTAAAAAAATGGTTCCTCCATCAGCTACTTCAAAGTATCCATTTCTGGTTGCTGTTGCTCCTGTAAAGGCTCCTTTTTCATGTCCGAAAAGTTCAGAGTCTATGGTTCCTTCAGGAATTGCTCCGCAGTTTACAGCAATGTATTTACCATGTTTTCTGTGGGAGAGCGAATGAATAATTTTAGGAATACTCTCTTTACCAACACCAGATTCTCCAGTAACTAATACCGAAATATCTGTTGGTGCTACTTGTATGGCTTTTTCAATGGCACGATTTAATGTTGCATCGTTACCAATAATACCAAAACGTTGTTTTATAGATTGTATGGATTCCATATATTTAGATTCTAGAGCCTAGATATATAACATCTAGGCTTCTATTTTTTAAAATATTTTAAATAAACAAAAAGGCTCTAGTTTTAGCGTTTTTGTCATGTTTTATTTAATTATTAGCGCTTAAACCTAAAGGCTCACCAATTAATGTGGTTTTTGTAACTCTAGTAATTTTTACATTTACAAAATCACCAACCTTATAGTTTTCTTTAGGGAAAACACAAAGTAGGTTTTGGCTATTTCTTCCAGACCAATCTTGATCTCCTTTTTTTGCTTCTTTTTCAATTAAAACTTCTACTGTTTTACCAATAAAAGACTGTGTTTTTTCTAAACTATGTTCTAGTTGTAAGTCTATAACTTCTTGTAAACGTCTCTTTTTTACCTCTAAAGGCACATCGTCTTCTAATTTACGTTCTGCCATAGTTCCTGGTCTTTCAGAATAAGCAAACATATAACCAAAGGCATATTTTACATATTGCATTAAGCTTAAGGTGTCTTGATGGTCTTCTTCGGTTTCTGTAGGGAAACCTGTAATCATATCTTGACTAATAGTACATTCTGGAAGAATACGTTTTATATTATCTATAAGCTCCATGTATTCTTGACGTGTATGTTGTCTATTCATTTTCTTTAAAATCCTGTCGCTTCCGCTTTGAACAGGTAAATGAATGTAGTTACAAATGTTTTCGTATTTAGCCATAGTTTCTACAACATCTAAGGTCATATCTTGCGGATTAGAAGTAGAAAAACGAATACGCATTTTAGGTTGTGCTTCTGCACATAGTTCTAAAAGTTTTGCAAAATTTGTAGCAGTTGCTTTTTGAAAATCTGTAGCTTTTTCAAAGTCTTTTTTTAAGCCTCCACCATACCATAAATAGCTATCTACGTTTTGCCCAAGTAAGGTGATTTCTTTGTACCCTTTATTATAAAGGTCATTTATTTCTTCTATAATGCTTTGTGGGTCGCGACTACGTTCTCTTCCTCTTGTAAAAGGAACTACGCAAAAGGTACACATATTATCACAACCACGTGTAATAGAAACAAAAGCAGTAACACCATTGGTATTTAAACGTACAGGAGAAATATCTCCATAAGTTTCTTCTTTAGATAAGATAACATTTATAGCATCTCTACCATCTTCTACTTCAGCAAGTAAGTTTGGTAAGTCTTTGTAAGCATCAGGACCAACAACAAGATCTACAATTTTTTCTTCTTCTAAAAATTTGCTTTTTAAGCGTTCAGCCATACAGCCTAAAACCCCAACTTTCATGTTTGGGTTTACTTTTTTCTTAACCTTGTTGTATTTTTCTAAACGCTTTCTTACCGTTTGTTCAGCCTTATCACGAATAGAGCAAGTATTTACCAGAACCAAATCTGCATCTTCTAAGTTTTGTGTGGTGTTAAATCCTTGGTTAGATAGAATAGAAGCTACAATTTCACTGTCGCTAAAATTCATAGCACAGCCATAACTTTCAATAAAAAGTTTACGCGTATTTCCTTCTTTATTTTCTAAAACAAGGTTTTCTCCTTGTTTGCTTTCGTCTATAGTCTTTTCCATATTCAAGCCTGTATATACAGGTGTCTTGTTTTTTACACTTATGCTATACTTTAGGTTAGCTTTGGTAAAAATTATTTTTTTTTAACTTTCTCAATAAGTATGCAAAGATACGATTATTTTAAAGAAAGTGACAAAGTGACAGTGTGTATTTTTTTATCTATTCTTATTAATTTACTTACATTTGAATCGCTAATCAATAATATAAATAATGAAATTTCAGGAGTTTGAAAGTAAAGTGCAAAACGCTAAAACAATAGATTTTGGCGATATATTTAATAAAAGTATCGAGCTTTTTAAAAAAGTCTGGATTCAAGGTATGGTCATGCTATTGTTAAGTATGTTAATTATCTTACCTTTTTATTTATTAATGTATTTGCCTTTAATAGGAGCAGGATTAATAGATCCATATATGTTTGAGCATGGAGGAGCGTCAAGCTTTGTGTTAATGATGCCTTTCTACTTTTTTATACTGGTATTTTCTGTTATAGCTTCAGTAGTTTCGTTTGGTATGCGAGCAGGATTTTACAGAATTTGTAAAATGAAAGATTTAGAGGAAGATGGTAAAGAAGATTATTTCTTTTATTTAAGAAAACCATACTTAGGTAAGTTAATAAAATTGTCTCTTGCAACTTTTGGTATATCATTAGTAGCAATACTTTTGTGTTACCTTCCTATTTTTTATGTGGTAGTACCTATCACTTTAATGAATGTAATTTTTGCATTTAATCCAGAGCAGTCGGTTTCAGAAATAGTTAAATCTGGTTTTGCTTTAGGAAATAAAAAATGGCTAATTACTTTTGGTTTAGTTATTGTCAGTTCTATTTTGGCTTCTATAGTTGGTATGATTATGTGTTTTATAGGTATTATTGTAACGGCATCTTTTGCATATATTCCTGCATACTATATATATAAGGACAGTATTGGTTTTGATGATGAAGAAGAAAACAAGCAAATAGAAAATTTTTAAAATATTTGTAAAATGTATTAAAAGCCTGTTAAATCAGGCTTTTTTTGTTAGTTTTATTGAGAATTTATAGCTCAAAATAGAATAAATTAGGCACGTGAATTTTTTTTCGCATACCTTTGCACTCTGAAAAAATAGAAATATGGCGAAGAATTTAGTTATCGTAGAGTCACCTGCAAAAGCAAAAACTATTGAAAAATTTCTTGGAAAAGATTATAAAGTAGAGTCTAGCTTTGGGCATATTGCAGATTTACCTTCTAAAGAATTAGGAGTAGATGTAGATGGTGATTTTAATCCTAAATATGAAGTATCAAAAGATAAAAAAGCAGTTGTAAAAAAACTTAAAGACCTAGTAAAAAAAGCAGATATTGTATGGCTAGCTAGTGATGAGGATCGTGAAGGAGAAGCAATAGCATGGCATTTAGCAGAAACTCTAAAACTAGATAAAGAAAAAACAAAACGTATTGTTTTTCATGAAATTACTAAAACAGCAATACAGAAAGCAATAGAAAACCCTAGAAGTATTGACTATCATTTAGTAGATGCGCAACAAGCACGTAGAGTGTTAGACAGAATTGTAGGTTATGAGCTTTCTCCTGTTTTATGGCGTAAAGTAAAAGGAGGGCTTTCAGCTGGACGTGTACAATCGGTTTCGGTACGACTAATTGTTGAAAAAGAAAGAGAAATTCAAGAATTTAAAGCCGAAGCATCTTATAGAATAGATGCAGAGTTTTCTAATGAAGAAGGACAATCTTTTAAAGCAAAACTACCAAAGAATTTTACTTCTAAAAAAGAAGCCTATGCGTTTCTAGAAAGTAATGCAGCGGCAGATTTTAAGGTGGCAGATTTACAAAAAAAACCTGCTAAAAAATCACCAGCAGCACCTTTTACAACATCTACTTTACAACAAGAAGCAGCAAGAAAATTATATTTTTCGGTAAGTAAAACCATGAATATGGCACAACGTCTATATGAAGCGGGTTTAATTACTTATATGAGAACAGATAGTGTAAACTTATCTGATGAAGCAAGAAAAGGAGCGCAAGCAGAAATTGAAAGCGCTTATGGTGAAAAATACAGCAAACCAAGAAACTATAAAGGAAAAGCCAAAGGTGCTCAAGAAGCGCACGAGGCTATTCGTCCTACAAATTTTGCAACACACTCTGTAGATATTGAAAGAGATCAAGCAAGATTGTATGATTTAATATGGAAACGTGCTATAGCATCGCAAATGAGCGAAGCGCAATTAGAGCGTACCAATGTAAAAATTGAATCTTCAAAAACTAGTGAAATCTTTACAGCTAATGGAGAGGTTATTAAATTTGATGGATTCTTAAAAGTATATTTAGAAGGTACAGATGATGAAGAGGTAGAGCAAGATGGTATGTTGCCTGCAATGAAAGTAAATGAAACTCTTTTAAATAATTACATCACTGCAACAGAACGTTACACAAGACCACCAGCAAGATTTACTGAGGCTTCTTTAGTGAAGAAACTAGAAGAACTAGGTATTGGTAGACCATCTACATATGCACCAACTATTTCTACAATTCAAAACAGAAACTATGTAGAAAAAGGTACTATTGATGGTGTAGAGCGCGAGTATACACAACTAACTTTAAAAAGTGGAAGTGTAAAAGACGTTATGCTTACTGAAAAAGTTGGATCAGACAAGGGGAAATTAGTACCAACAGATATTGGTATGATTGTTACCGACTTTTTAGTGAATCATTTTGAAAGTATTTTAGATTACAATTTTACAGCTAAAGTAGAAAACCAATTTGATGATATAGCAGAAGGAAAGCAAGACTGGAAAAAGATGATGAAATCTTTTTATAAAACGTTCCATCCTATAGTAACAGACGTACAAGAAAATGCCGAAAGAGAATCTGGAGAACGTATTTTAGGAAAAGATCCTAAAACCGGAAAACGTATTAGTGTACGTTTGGGTAAATTTGGACCAATGGTGCAAATGGGGGAACCAGATGATGAAGAAACACCAACCTATGCTAGTTTAGGTCCAGACCAACAATTAGGTACTATTACTTTTGAAGAGGCTATGGACTTGTTTAAGCTTCCTAAAGATTTGGGAACTTATGAAGGCGAAGAAGTACAGGTTAATAATGGTCGTTTTGGACCTTATGTTAAATTTGGTAAAGCATATGTTTCCTTGCCAAAAGGTACAGATCCTTTAAATGTAGAATTAGATGACGCTATTGTTTTAATAAAAGAAAAACAAAAAGCAGATGCACCAATTTATCATTATAAAGATTTACCAGTGCAAAAAGGAAAAGGGCGTTTCGGTCCATTTATTAAATGGAACGATATGTTTATTAATGTAAATAAAAAATACGATTGGGATAATCTATCTGATGCAGATATTGTAGAATTGATTGAAACCAAGATTCAAAAAGAAATTGATAAGGTTATTCATAACTGGGAAGAAGAAGGAATACGTGTAGAAAAAGCACGTTGGGGAAGATTCAATATCATACAAGGTAAGGTGAAAATTGAAATGCCAAAAACAACAGATGCTCCAGCTTTAACTTTAGAAGAAGTTAAAGATATCATCGAAAAAAATGCGCCTAAAAAGAAAGCCGCAAAGAAAAAAGCACCAGCTAAGAAAAAAGCGACTGCAAAGAAGAAAACAACCGCAAAAAAGAAATAAGTAGTACATGAATTTTAATTTTCTTTCACCAGTTTCAGATATCGTTTTAGCACACAATGAATTATTGCCAGAACAAGCTTTAGGTCGAAAATTAAAAATACATTCTAAACAACAAGGAGTTCCTGGTCTAGAAGGAGTACAGCTTGCTATTATAGGTGTGCTTGAAACTAGAAATGATGTTAATTATATAGGAGAAGATTTCAATTTAAACGAAATACGTAAATCTTTCTATGCCCTTTTTCCTGGTAGTTGGAATACCACTATTGCAGATTTAGGTGACATCAATAAAGGAGAGTCTGTAGAAGATACTTACTTTGCACTAAAAACTACCATTGCTATTTTAGTGCAAAAAGGAGTGATTCCTATAATTTTAGGAGGAAGCCAAGATTTAACATACGCCAATTATCGTGCTTACGACAATATTATACCAATGGTTAATATTGTTAATGTAGATTCTAAATTCGATTTAGGTGATTCTGCAAAACCTATTAAAAACACAAGTTTTGTAGGTAAAATAATTCTAGACCAGCCATTTAACCTTTTTAATTATTCTGCAATTGGTTATCAAACTTATTTTAATTCGCAAGAAGAGATAGATTTGATGGAAAAGTTGTACTTTGACGCCTATCGTTTAGGAGAGGTTTCTAATGACATTACCATTGTAGAACCTGTAATGCGTGACGCTAATATTGTAAGTATAGACTTACGAGCTGTCAAGTCTTCAGAGGTGAGTTTAAAACAAAAAGATTCACCAAATGGTTTAGATGGTAAAGAAATTTGTGCTATTTCTAGATACGCAGGAATAAGCAATAAAGTAACCTCTTTAGGTATTTGGGAATACAAACCATCTAAAGATGATGAAATAACAGCAATGCTTATTTCGCAAATTATATGGTACTTTATAGAAGGTGTAAATTGTAGAGTTAGTGATGATGGTGATTTTAAGAATGAAAATAACTATCAGAAATTTATTACACTAATAGATGACCAAGATTTAATCTTTTATAAAAGTATTAAAACAGGTAGATGGTGGATAGAAATTCCTTTTTTAAATGAAATGAATAATAAATTAAAAAGACATACGTTATTACCTTGCATGCACCAAGATTATATAGACGCTTGTAACAATATTTTACCCGAGCGTTGGTATAAAGCATTTCAGAAGAATTGCGTATAACTGTTTTATCGTGTTAAAATTATAGTTTTGTCGTTTAAATGTTTTATTTTTACGACGAACCGTATTTTTTTTTCACAAAAAAGTTGTTTTTTAAAAAATATATAAATATGTTTACGCTCTTAAATTTTGAGCACAGAATAATTAACCTCGAGTTTTCAATGAATATGAAGAATTTTCTCTTATTAACAGTAGTTTTAGCATTCCTTTCAAGTTGTGGATCTGGTGACAGAGGACAGCTAGTTGGTGTTAAAGGAAAGAAGTGGCATCCTGAAAAGCCATATGGTATGGAATTAATACCTGGAGGAGCATTTATTATGGGTAAATCAGATGATGATTTAGCTGGAATACAAGATGCACCAACTAAAACGGTAACAGTAAGATCATTCTATATGGATGCAACTGAAATCACAAATAGTGAGTATCGTCAGTTTGTTCAATGGGTAAGAGATTCTACTATTAGAACAAAACTTGCAATATTAGCAGATGAAGTAGGAGCAACTCCTGGAGATGGTGGTATTGGTGAATTTGCATTTAAAGATGCAGATCCAGAAAATATGAATGCATATGAGCAATATATGTATGACAACTACAGTGGTATGGGAGAAACTGGTTATGAAGGTAGAAAACTAAATCACGATGTAGATTTAATTTTTGATACTGCAGAATATCCAGATGAGTATTATGTAGAGGTAATGGATACTATGTATTTACCTATTGAAGAGTCTTACAACGGACAACGTACTTGGGATGTTTCAAAATTTAAATTTCAATATACATACATGGATATTGAAAAAGCAGCAAGAGTTAGTAATAAAGGAAAAAAGAGATCTGAGTTTTTAATTACAGAAGCTGTTGAGATTTATCCAGATACTACTGCTTGGATTAGAGATTTTGCATACTCTTACAATGAGCCAATGCATAATGACTATTTCTGGCATGATGCTTACGGAGAATATCCTGTAGTAGGAGTTTCTTGGCAACAAGCAAAAGCATTCTGTGAGTGGAGAACTTTATACCACAACGCATACAGAAAAGAGAAAAACTTACAATACGTTAACGAATACAGATTACCATCTGAAGCAGAATGGGAATATGCTGCAAGAGGAGGCTTACAAGGAGCAACTTTTCCTTGGGGTGGACCTTATGCTAAAAATGATAGAGGTTGTTTTATGGCAAACTTTAAGCCGTTAAGAGGAGATTATGCTGCAGATCAAGCTTTATACACTGTAGAAGCTAAATCGTATGAGCCAAATGACTTTAACTTATATAACATGGCTGGAAACGTTTCAGAATGGGTTAGCGCATCTTATGATCCTAGTTCTTATGAATACGTATCAACAATAAACCCTAGTGTAAACGATGTAAATAACCAACGTAAAGTTGTTAGAGGAGGATCTTGGAAAGATGTTGCTTATTATTTACAAGTAAGTTCAAGAGACTATGAATATGCAGATTCTGCAAGAAGTTACATTGGATTTAGAACTGTTCAAGATTATATGGGAACAGATGTTACAGCAAATGCTAGATAACCTAAAATAGAAACTAACCAAATTAATTATTAACAATAATCAACTAAAAAAGTAGAAATACTTAAAAACATTAAATTATGGCACAAAAAGGAAAACTTTCAACAATGAATATGGTCTATGGATTAGGAGCAGCAATTGTAATTGTTGGAGCTCTATTTAAAATTCAACACTGGCCTTATGGTTCAGAAATCCTAACTTTAGGTATGATTGTGGAAGCTTTAGTATTTACAATTTCTGCATTCGAAAAACAAGCTGGAGATTTAGATTGGTCTTTAGTATACCCTGAATTAGCAGGAGGTGCTTCTACAGGTGCTAAAAAATTGAAAAAAGAAGAACCTAAAGAAGCAGAAGGTTTACTTTCAAAAAAATTAGACAACTTATTAAAAGAAGCTAAAATTGATGGTGAGTTAATGGCAAGCTTAGGAACTAGCATCAAAAACTTTGAAGGAGCTGCTAAAGGAATCTCTCCTACAGTAGACAGCATTGCTGCTCAAAAGAAATACAGCGAAGAAATGTCTTTAGCTGCTGCACAAATGGAATCGTTAAACAGTCTTTATAAAGTACAAATGGAAAGCGCTTCTAAGCAAGCATCTATTAACGAAGAAGCTGTTGAAAACGCTTCAAAATTAAAAGAGCAAATGCAATCTTTAGCTTCAAACTTATCTTCTTTAAACGGAGTATATGGTGGAATGCTTTCTGCAATGAACAAAAACTAATTAGTATTTGTTATTAACTAATATTTTAACCAATAAAAACTAATTAAAAATGGCAGGAGGAAAAGCATCTGCAAGGCAGAAAATGATTAACTTGATGTATTTAGTATTCATCGCAATGATGGCTATGAATATGTCAAAAGAAGTACTTTCAGCATTCGGATTGATGGAAGCTAAATTTGCAGACTCTAATGAGGCTACAGCAAATAGAAATGAAGCATTGCTAGGAGATTTAATAACTAAAGGAGAAGAAAAACCTGAAGAATTTAAAGTACCAGCAGCAAGAGCACAACAAATTCAAATAGCTTCAGATAAATTTTTTAAATATATCGAAACTATAAAGAATGATTTAATTAAAGCAGGTCAATATAAAGTAGATCCTAAAACTGGTAAATTACCTTTTGAATCAATGGATAAAACAGATATTCTTGACGAAGCTTGGTTTACTGGTGACCGTTTAACTAAAAAAGGTCAAGAAGTAATGGATCAAATCAACCTTTATAAATCTGAAGTTCAAAAAGTTTTAGCAACAGACGAATCATACAGAGGAGCTGCTGAATCTTTTGAAAAAACATTTAGTACTGAAAAAGTACTAAACAAGGATGGTAAGAAAATTGATTGGTTAAACTATAACTTTCAAGGGTTTCCAGCAATTGCATCTTACACAAAGTTAACTGCAATGCAAAATGATGTTAAAGTAACAGAAGCTAATATGTATAACCTATTCTTAGGGAAAACATTAACAGAAGCTACTACTTTAAATAACTATAAAGCAATTGTATTAGCTGATAAATCTGCATTCTTTGCAGGAGAAAAATTCCAAGGTAGAGTAGTAATTGGTAAATACGCTAACGTACCACCTACAAAATTAGTTGTTCAAGGTCAGGAGATTGACTTATCTACAGCTATCGATTCAACTGGAGCTGCAAAATTAGATTTCAATGTTGGTAATGTTGGAGAACATACTATCGACGGTCAGTTTACTTTTATTGAAAATGGTAAAGAATTACCAATTCCTATCGAAGCGAACTACGTAGTAGTACCAAGACCTAACTCAGCAACGATTTCAGCAGACAAAATGAATGTTGTATATCGTGGTGTAAACAACCCAATGACTATTTCTTTTGCTGGTGTACCTGATAATAAAGTATCTGCAACTGGAGCTGGTTTAACTAGAGGTTCTGGAACAGGTAAATACAACATGGTACCAACAACTGGTAGCAAAGTTACTATTAACGTAACTGCTAAATTAGACGATGGTAAATCTGTTGGAGATAGTAAAACATTCAGAATTAAAGATATTCCTAAGCCTTCTGGTCAAATGGTAGGTAAAACAGGACAATTCTCATTACCAAGAAACAACGTAGAGATTGGTAAAGTGGAAGCTGTTTTAGAAGACTTTGATTTCGATTTACCTTTAACAGTAACATCATTTAAGTTTAAAGTTCCTGGTTCACCAAGTGTAACTTGTTCAGGTAACAGACTTAATTCACAAGCTAAAGCTGCTTTACGTAAAGCTAAACGTGGTTCTGCAGTTCAAATATTTGATATTAAATCAAAAAGTAATGGACCAAGAATTAAGCCAGCAGCACCAATTATTATAGAGTTATCTAACTAAACCAACTTTATAGTAGTATTAATTAAAAATAATTATTGTAAGATGAATTATAAATCTTTTTTATTAACCATTTTTAGTGTAGCACTAACAACTACAGGGTTTTCGCAAGCAAATATTTTAAATGCAAAAACACCTCAAGAAATAGGAGTTAGAACAGAAGCACAAAAAGCAGTAGATAACGATAAACCATTAGAATATGGTTACGTAGACGATAGAGACATTATGTACTCTAAAATGACTTGGGAAAAAGTGGTTTTAGATGAACGTGTAAACTTTCCGTTATACTATCCTGTAGATACCAATAACATTGGAAGCAATAGACGTTCTTTATATGATGTTTTAACAAAAGCTATCAAAGAAGGTAAAATAGAAAATGTATATGATGATTCTTATTTTACTGCGAAACGTAGTCTAAAAGATTTAAAAGATATAACTAGTAAAGTAGATACTTTAGATATTGGTTATGATCAATTAAATGCAGATGGTTACGTAGACCCAGAATATATTACAAAAAGAGAAATCGCTTCTTATGATGTAAGTGCATATTTAATTAAAGGTCTTTGGTATTTTGATAAACGTCAAGGTGAACTTAAATTTAGATTATTAGGTCTTGCTCCAGCAGCACCAGATGTAAACTTTATTGATAGTGATGACGAAGAAAATAAAGAACCAAACCCTTTATATTGGATATTCTTTCCAGACGCAAGAGAGGTTTTACATGAAGCTAAAGCATTTAACAATAAAAACAGTGCTGTACCATTTTCATACGATCATATCTTAAACTCTAGACGTTTTAACGGCTATGTTTATAAAGAAGAAAACGTTTTTGGAGATAGAACAGTAGATGAGTATATTACAGAAAATGCTTTAATGCAATTATTAGAATCTGATAGAATTAAAGATAAAATCAGAAACTTTGAAATGGACATGTGGTCTTATTAATCACATTTTTATATAATTTAAACGCCCACTTTTAGTGGGCGTTTTTTGTTTCCACTAAGGTGGAAATCTTTTTTTATATTACTTTTACCCTTATGAAAAATGTAGACTATATTATAGTAGGTTGTGGTTTAGCAGGAGTGCATTTCTGTGAACAATTAAAAGCACATAATAAATCTTTTGTGGTATTAGATGATACCTCACAACAATCTTCTGTAGTTGCAGGAGGATTATATAATCCTGTAGTTTTAAAACGCTTTACTTCGGTATGGAAAAGCAAAGAGCAGCTGCAACTTGCACTACCTATATACCATAAGCTAGAACAGGAGTTAAATGTGGTTTTAGACCATAAAACTCCTGTATATAGACGTTTTACTTCTGTAGAGGAACAAAATGATTGGTTTACAGCTTCAGATAAACCAGAATTAGCAAATTACCTTTCTACCTCTATACTTAAAAACACAAACCAAGCTATAGATGCAAATTTTGGTTTTGGTAAAGTTTTAGAAACCGGAAGAATTGATACTAAGTTACTAATAGAATCCTATAAGAAGCATTTAATAGAAAACAATCAATTACTTGAAGAACGATTTAATTATGATGCCTTAATTATTAACGAGGATGAGATTACCTATAATCAGATCACAGCAAAGCATATAATTTTTGCTGAAGGTTTTGGTGTAAAGAAAAATAAGTACTTTCAAGATCTTCCATTAAAAGAAGTGAAAGGAGAATTATTGACTATACATGCTCCTGATTTAAAAATAAATTTTGTTTTAAAATCTAGTGTGTTTTTAATTCCTATTGGTAATGATTTGTATACTGTTGGTGCAACTTATGATTGGAAAGACAAAACAAACAATATTACTATAGAGGCTAAAGAGTTACTTTTAAAAAAGCTGAAAACCTTTTTAAAATGTGATTTTAAGGTGGTACATCAAGTTGCTGGTATTAGACCAACAGTTACAGACAGAAGACCGCTTGTAGGTAGACATGAAAGCTTTAAAAATATGTACGTACTTAATGGTTTAGGTACTAGAGGAGTTATGATAGCTCCTTATGTAGCTAAACAGCTTTTTAATAATATAGAAAATAACACTCCTTTAGAAAGAGATATTGATATTGCAAGATTTAATTAGTAATCTCTACTTTACTAGGCATCCTATAGATGTATAGCATTAGACTAATGATTATTTTTTCTTCACTAAATTTTTGTCATAGTGCACAAAAAAGTTGATCCATATATTTCTAGATAATCGCATGATTACAGGAGCAAAAACAATTAATGTTCCAATAATAGAAATAAAGACGTAATGTCTTGATGCATCAAAAAATACAGCACTTATAACAAAAGCAGCAACAGCAAAAGCTACACCTACAGCATAACTAACATACATAGCTCCGTAAAAAAAAGACGGTTCTATTTGGTATTTAGTATGACAATGTGAGCATTCCTCATTCATTTCTAAAGTCTTAGATAAATGATATGGGTTTTTATCCGTGTACATAGATTCTTGGTGACACTTAGGGCAAGCTCCAGTAAGAATACTATATAACTTAGAGTCTTTATAAAACATAATATTTTATGTACTTTTGTGGATTAATTTTATAAAACAAAATTAACTTTTTATTATTAAATAAAAGTAACAATTGTTACCAAACTATGCTTAATATACACAATCTATCGATTTCATTTCAAGGCGAATATTTATTCGA
>Ga0209121_10001730_pt1 | contig 22855 bp, 17 predicted proteins | sample Cruoilmetagenom3_FD_187292 | JGI IMG/M metagenome (GOLD analysis project Ga0209121, IMG submission 187292) | Oil polluted marine microbial communities from Coal Oil Point, Santa Barbara, California, USA - Sample 3 (SPAdes) (version 2) | ecosystem: Environmental > Aquatic > Marine > Oil seeps ... | reverse complement strand
TATGGTTAAAACGTCGAAAGGTCGTCACAGCATTATCTGCTGCTGCTGCTGAGGGTGATCGCTCAGAAAATGCCGAGAGAAGGAAATAACCCCTACCTTGATACTATCAATTTAAATAAACCTATAATAACAATCGGTTACAAATAGTATCAATACTATAAATCATACTATGCAATCAATATTAATTTCAAAAATTACCTATTTTAGGCAATCCGTTTTGAGGTAATAACGCCTTTAACTCACTCATTAGAGACCATGAATGGTCATGGTTGTATTTTTTCTTGCTGAGTTAACCCATCGATGCCAACCAGTCTCAAAACGCCGAAGCCCGCCCTCATAGTGTTGATTAATAAATTGTGCCGCATCAAAATTTTGGCAGTTTATTTCAGCTACATTATCCAACATTAACCTTAAGAGATTACGCTCACTATGTGAACTCATCATATAAAAAACCAACGACCAATCTATCGCATAATTCAAATCGCTTTTAGACTCATCATGCCACTGCTGATGCGTTTGCATAAAGTGACTTGTCAACGAAGGTAGTTTTGCCCTTCTCAAGCGCTTCAAGTGTTCATCTATTAACTCATACGAATATACGTCATTACCTGTAATAACTACTTTCTCAAAAAAACTGGCCAAACCTTCATCCAGCCAAGTAGGCGCCCCGCCAAACATCACTGCAATCAAGGCATGAGTTGCTTCATGCAGGGCGATTCGCGTAATGTGGCTTTTATCACCTGTCGCCCAAATCACAGACTCATTTATGCGACTTGAGTAGAACCCTGTGGTTTTGTTGTCTGTATCTGCCGCCACCTTCATTCGATACTCATGAAACTGGCCTTTATTGCTAATAAATTTTATTTTTATATGCGCCGGTCTTATCTGCCTGACTTTAATAGCGTTAATTAACCCCTTATAAATTTTATTTATACCCGCTGATACATGATCAGCAGTAAAAGCTGGTAGCTGTGCTCTATTACTGACAACTGACAATAGAAATGGTTTGTTTATGGTGTTTTTTTGAATTCGTAACTGCGTATAGCCACGTTTTGGGGGGGTATCACTTAGTTGTTTTTGCCCATTTGAATCCAGCCACTCATAAACAATACGCTGATTATTAAGCGACACACTCGCCACCTTAGCGCAATTATTATTAGCTGGTTTTTTAGCTGCCTTCAGTATTCGACCTTGAGGCATTTCGGTTCGCATATCAACCGGCTGCTCTGCTAGCAAACCTAACTTTCGAAGCATTTGCGACTTCCGCTCCTTGGAAGACAGCAATGTAAAAACACCGCTTAAAACAACCAACCCAATTATCACTCGTATAAATATTTTCATCACACACCCAAGTAGGTTCTTTAAATCCCTTTTTATTCCGAGTGATTTTAGCCCAACAACCTAAATTATTATTGAGCAACCAAGAGTAATTATATCTTGACGACTTATAAACAATACTCCTATACTTTGGTTAGGCTTTAATTCAAGCCCGCCAGCCCACATTGGCAAACTTAGTATGCTGAGAGAATCTTACCTAATTTTATCTTAATCGTTGTCTTGCCTGACAGCGTAGTGGGCGCGTTTTAGGCTTTGACGGAGAATTAAGATGCAACATATTTACACCACAAAATCAGCTGTAGACACACTAAAAAAAACAGCAAAAAGAGCAACACAAAAACACCCGAAAATAAAACTCTCGGCAGCTTATGAGCAAGAAGCAGTAAAAGCTGGTTATCAAAACTATCACCATTTCAATCAATGCTACAAAAACTCTCAGCTAATGGAGCTTGGATGGGCCCCTCCCTTGCCCGTCGAATATGTAGAGCAATTTGAACAACGCAATTCAGAGCTAACCTCAAGAACTCTGTCAATTTTCAACAACGATGTCATTTTTGCGTTTGATGTTAAAGATGCAGATGATGTTAATGAGCAATATTTTGAAGAACTGGATGATGCCTGGTTACTCTGCGGCCAAGACATCGTTCGTTTAATGCTATTTAGCACCTATGAAGACGAACCCGGTAAAAACAAATGTGACTTTAATGTTTATAGCCAACAAAGCAATATGGAAAATATGGAGCATGAACTAATAAATTACCGCTTTTTTATACCTATTGGCTTAGACCCATCAAAAAAATCCGAGGGCATATCGGAATTCTTAAGTAACAATACATTCTTCTGGCCTCGGCTTATTTGGCATAAAGGTATTTGCTTAGACATTAGGAAACTTCAATAGTTAACATGGCCTCCCTCGCTAAAAACAGCGAAGGAGGCTTTTCAGAACAAGCAGCGACTCACTCTTCGTCTGAAATACACTCCTCGTCTAACACATTCAATGACCCAACCCATCCTGAAAGCACTTCTCCTGTAGTTAAGCGAAACCAGTTATATTCAATATCGAAAAACCGCTCGCAAATCAAGGACTCTATAGCCGTAGTCTGCACATTATCTGGCACCACTTTTGAGTAAACGGACGTCCAGCCTTTTCCATCAAACCTCTTCAAATAGGACTCTGTAAAACTTGTAAACAAATTCGGCAGCGCATAGTAATCAGGCCTTTTTGAATGAATATAAGCTGCCACCTCCTTTGCGTTAAAAAACATAACATAAGTACATTCTGACAATGAAAACCGGCCTGAAAGATTTTTAAGTAAGGAATCTAACTTATTATTTCTTTTAATATCTATCCGATGCTCACGTTCCAGCCAACTAACCACGCCATATAAATTATTTACCCTAGTTATCTCGACAGCCAACGAAATATCGCCGATGTCTGCCAACACGATATTCCTCTCATTAAATCTTTCATACAGCAGGGAGCAAAGCTCATACATACTAGCGTATTTTCTGCTTCTTTTAAGATAACACCCATAACCAAAACCTAAAGACTCTAAAGCACCGCTTTTCTCAAGCTCTTGCATACTGCCCTCACCTAACTCTATGACAATACCTTTACTTACTAAGCCCTGGATGATGATTTCATCTAGTTCAGCAATATCCGTCACTAGTTCAAACGTACGTTTCGATATTAGCTGCACCTCTGCTGATGAAAGCTCCTTATCTAACAACCATAAATAAACAAAAATAGCTTCAAGATAACTAAGGTCATTAATTGAGTAATCAGATTGTAAACATTCTTCCTCGAAAGCTTTTATTATTCTTGAACGCTCTGCTAATTCCTCTTCCTTTAGCCTCGCATGCTCAGCTAATCTAAATTCCTCTTCTCTAATTTTTTCAGCCTTTTCTAATGCCTGACATTCCTCGCATTTAGGACTACGGTAGGATCTAAAATAGAAGCCTCTGTTTTTAACAAAAAGCCTACCTTTACAAACAATACAAGTAAATCTTGGGTGACTACCAGTTACTCGATAATTATTTCTAGCCAGTATTAATAACGTATTCTTCGGCACCTCTAGGGATTTTTCTATATCACAAATATTATAAAGAAACTTTTTTTCATCCTCCGGATCAATCACCCAGTACTGCTCCATCAGTGCTCTCTCTATCTCTGTCTCATCTTCGTTATCGCAAATAATGTACAGCCCTTTTTCAACCTCACTCATTCAAATACAACTCCGCCATTTTATCTAACTTGATTTTTTTCTCTTTCCAATCAGGCATTACTTGGGTTAGTAGTCGCCAAAATTTTTCGCTATGGTTGTGCTCAGCTACATGACAAAGTTCATGCAATATCACGTAATCTATACATTCTTTAGGCGCTTTAACCAAATGAGGGTTTAATACCAAATCCCCTTTGGCTGAGCAACTCCCCCATTGTTTCTTCATAAACATGACTTTGAAATTAGGCGGCCTTACCACCCATGTGGTCGTAGCTAGCATTAATTGTAAGCGCTCATAAAAGACAAGTTTTGCTCGACCTACGTACCATTTATCGATCAACGCCTTTACCGCTGATGAATTGTTGTTTAGCAACACAACAAGCTTGCCACGAAGAAGTTTTACGCTAGGTGAGTCTTGGTCTGTAATAATCACTTTCAGCATGTAGCGGCGCCCTAAGTAAAACTGTGCTTCGCCGCTGACGTATTGCCTGGGCAGCACATGTTCTTTTAAAGAAGAAAAAGCCATCATGTGTTTCCATATCCATTTTGCCCGCTTATTAACCGCTTCTTGTACGGCTTCTTTACTTGTGTGCTCTGGCGCTGTCGCTACAACTCTTCGGTCCGAGTGAACCTTAATGACAACCTGTTGCTTTGCATCCTTATGGCGCGGATTTAACGCGATGTTTTTACGAACAACATCATAATGAATGGTTTCACTACCGTAGCAGAGGCGACCTTGCTCAACTGTTATCTTTCTTATTTCACTCACGATCTAGAAAGGCCTAAGTGTGTTATTTTCAGAATTTCTTGAATGAAGCGCTCAGCCTTTTCAAGGCCTAGATCAGTAAACAGCATGGGTAATAGTTGCATGCTTATTTTATTTTCAATTTCACTCGGGTTAATGGAATACTCAGCGACCGCTGTTTTAACGACATTATCAATCTCAATAACATATTGCGTTAGCCTCGCATCGCTAAGCCCGCTGCTTTCAAGAAGCTCAGCATCAAATAGGTGCTTGAATAAACCAAAGTAAGCTTGAGCATGTTTATTATTTGTCAGCTGCTCAGGTATGCCTTCTATTTTTCGGTCTTTAACGTCCTGTTCGAAATCAGCAAATAAAATGTATTGCTTTACGGGTGCGTCAAACATCGCCTTGGTATCGGCAATGGCTTTTTTCAGTAGTTTTGAAAAATACTCCTGAGCGTAAGGATCATCAGCTAAGTCCTGTTTGATCATTTTAGTGATACGACCAGTAATCTTATCCGTTTGGTTTCTCGCTTCATCATCGGTCATATTGGCAGGCTTTATATCTTTACCCAGGTTTCCAACTAAATACGAGCCTTTGGACTCTTGAATTTCAATGCCACCAATATGTTTATCCAGTAGATAACGCACGTCATCGGCGTATTGATCGTAGTCAATGGTCTCGTTCGCATCTTCACGAACCTGCTTGCGTAATTCAACAAACATTTTGAGCGTGTCTTTATAGTGCTGGCGCGAGCTATCAAAACTTTTATCGTCAAAGTAGGTGGCGGACTGTAAGGCGACCTTCATACAATTTGAAAAAGCAGTCAATGCTAAGTAGAAATCATCTCGTTTTTTTAAATTTGTATCGACCCATTGGCCTTGGGCATCATCAACCTTAGGTGATAGTGTTTGGCGTAAGGCAGCAGGGTCTTGTTTGTTTTTCACATTAGAAAAACTTCCCCAGAGTGCTTTGTACAGCACAGGCAGTTTTTTATACTCCGTGTCCATTCGGTGATACAAACCTTTAAGGTCATCAATATCAAACCCGCCTTGTGTTCGTTCGGCTAAGTCTTGATACTTTTCAATGGTTGCATCAAGTTCTTTTAAAATACCGCGATAATCAATCAGGTAACCAAACTGCTTTTTGCTATGCAAGCGGTTAACACGGGCAATGGCTTGAATAAGGTTATGCTCTTTAAGTGGCTTATCTATGTAAAGAACCGTGTTTTTAGGCTCATCAAACCCCGTTAATAATTTATCAACAACAATAATAATATCGGGCCCATCGTCACGACTGAAGTCTTCGATGATTTGTTTGGTGTAGGCTTTTTCATCTGCTTTTCCAACGTTGTCTTTCCACCAGTTTTGGACAATATCCTTACTGTCTTCATCTACAACTTCATGGCCTTCTCGTGTATCGGGAGCCGACATGGCAACTACAGAGGTGATTTTACCAATCTTATCCAGTGCGTTTTTGTAACGAATAGCCGAGGCTTTAGAGTCACAGGCTAGCTGACCTTTTAAATGCTGCTGTTTGAAGTTTTGGAAATGATCCGATATATCGTGAGCAATTAGCTCAATCCGCCCCTCGGTTTGATAAATTTGGCCCTTTTGTGAGAACTTCTTCTTTAAGTCAGTTTTTTGCTGCTCCGTTAGTTTGTCTGTCATTCGGTCAAACCACGCATCAATGGCTTGGTCATTAACGTTTAAGTCTGGGATGCGTTCTTCGTAAAGCAGTGGCGTAACAGTCTTGTCCTGAACCGCTTGCTGCATCGTATAGGAATGAATAATTTTGCCAAACTTGTTCTCGGTTTTATCCTCCTTAAGAAGCGGGGTGCCGGTAAAGGCAATAAAAGCAGCCTTAGGCAGTGTTTGAAGCATTCGTATATTGTTCTCGCCATTTTGGCTACGGTGTCCCTCATCCACTAACACGATAATATTAGCGCTGTCGTTGTAACAGTTTTTTTGTTTTATTGCAGAACCAAATTTATTGATAATGGAGAATATAACTCGTTCATTACCCTGACCAATTTGTTCAGCTAAACGCCGCCCCGAGGTTGCCATCGCATCTTTTTTATCACGGGCTGTTAATGCACCACCACTGGCAAACGTACGGCTTAGTTGTTCTTCCAAATCAACCCGGTCAGTCACCAGAATCACTCGGCATTGGGCCAGCTCTTCAAGCCAAATTAATGCCTTGGATAAAAACACCATCGTGAAAGATTTACCGCTACCGGTGGTATGCCAAATAACCCCACCTTTACGTGCCCCAATCCGAGCACCTGATGCCTCAAAACAACCAATTCGCTCTACCAATGCTTTAATACCAAACACTTGCTGATAGCGAGCCACAATTTTGCCCGCTTTCTTATCAAACAAGGTGTATAAACGCGCCATGTCTAACAGGCGGTCGGGCCGCAGCAAGCTAATAATAAGCCTGTCTTGGTCAGTAACAGCCAACTCACCGGCATCAATTAACGATAAGTACTCTTCCTTAGCAGCCTCGGGCCGATGATTAAAAATAGCATTTAATTGCACGCTGTTTAAACGGTTATTTTTAAGCCGTATAAACTCAGCCTCAATGATTTCTTCTTCCTTCCATGTGGCCCAAAACTTATCCGGCGTACCGCAAGTGGCATACAAACCATCATGCCCATTAATGGCTAATAACAACTGAGTGTAGGCAAACAGGTGAGGGATTTCCGTTTGGCCTTGGTTGCGAATGTGTTGCGAAACAGCTTCTGACACTGTTGACTTGTTTCCATGGTTTGAATCAAGGCGTTTAGCCTCAATCACCACCCAAGGTAAGCCATTTACAAAACAAACAATATCGGGAATGCGATTGCCCGTTGCTTCACTATTTTGCACAACCATCTCTTCAGTAAAGTGAAAGTGGTTGTTATCAAGCGTGTGCCAATCAATCAGTTGAATAGTCGGTGAGACTTTTTTACCATCAATAAACTCAGTCACGCTCACGCCATATATCATCGCGTTGTAAAGTTTCTCGTTGGCACCCCTTAAACCCTCGTTCATGGCGGGGCTAAGCTCATTTGTAATTTTGTCGATGGCCGCTTCAGTGAGCAAGTGCTGCTTACCCCCAAAAGGAAACGATTGTTTAGCTAGAAAATCACGCAGAATAGGCAATAGAATCACTTGGCTAGTAGAGCCACGTAAAGCTTCACAATCGCTAGGGGGAATAAAGCTATAACCCAAGTTTGAGAGCAAACTTAAAGCGGGGAGTTTTGAACTGGTCTCTTCTTTGAAGTTAGCTACTTGATATTGTGTTGAACTAATTTTTATTTCCATATCGGGTGTTCCAGCCAGTTTTCAGGTAAGCCCATCGCTGCTCGCCAGCGTTTTTCTTTCGCAATAGGGGCTAATAGTTTATTTACTGCGTTGGCCCAATCGTTGCCATTACCAGTTGCTCTCAATAAATAACGCAACATCAGTAAGATATAAAAAATACGGTCATTTCTTGGTGTTAAAGGGGGTCGCCACTCTTGTGCTTTGTTTATGTCCGGCCTAATCGCCAGCTCCTTATTCCATAATCGGCTATGATGAGCGCAGATGTTTCTTACATACGTTAAGGTATGAAGCCAATCTCCAAGCTTTTTATGATGAATGTTGAAGTGTTGGGAAACGGCCCTCTTATCTTCAACGCCCTGCTTTTGGTTATTTAACAAACCATTGTAGCCAAAAGATAACGCCCCTAAAGACATCACCTCTGTCAGCATCCAAATTGGAAGAGCTGGGAAACTTTCATACTTCGCCGCATAGTGCCTGATAAAATCTTCACTCGAACGTTGAGTCTCTTCTTCTAACTTTCGCAGCCATTTTCTGTGATTAAAACTTGGGTGAAAATTATTTGCATCAATATGACCAAAAGCACCGTATTGATGACCAATGTGATAAGTAAACTGCGTTCTAACAGCAACTTCTATACGCTCAATAGCATCAAGCACAAGTCCCCGCAATTTACGGTCAAATTCATAAAGAGTTATTGCCGAATCAAAATCAGCTTTCAATTCAAAGCTGTTGGTAACACTGCCCGAGTCACTTCGTAGCCTAAAAGGATACCAATAACCGCTTAACCGATAATAACTAATGGATGCTAGCTCTTTTAATGCCTGTTCTTTATCAAAGAACGCCATACCATTAGATTCTAGATGTGAAATCTGTTCCGCAAAGCTTAATGCCGGTTTGCAATAAGGTTGCTTAGGCACAGTATTCACCAAGCACTTTTCGACAGGCAAAGAAAAACCGCCAAGGTTGCGCGACACCCCAAAGGGTACTAAGCGTGGCGGTTATGTTGAGATAATTATGGCCACTGTTACCTGTTTCGTCAAGAACAGCTAAACTTATTTGGCTTTTTATGTGTTCCAGAATATTCATATCAGGCCGCATGACCTTCCTGTTTAACATAACCTTTAGCCTGCACGCTTCTTTTTATTTTTTCTAAAAATGGACTGTCTAAGTCCATTGCCTCCCATGATTGCTCTTGTGCTGAATAGACAAACCCAAATTTATTCCCAGCCAAATAAACAAGTAATTTATCCTCTTGGAAAGGTGAGTAATCAAAGTCAAAGCACTGGTGTTCATTGATCTGGCTTAATAACCATTCTTCAGTTTGAGAAAAATCATCATCACAGTATGAGTACGATGGCAAATACTCCCCCATAATAACTTCAGTATTGGGTTGTTTGATCGTTTTTCTTGCTAGTGTCCAATAAGGTTTGGATTTATCGATTTTGTCGTTACAAGTGCATAATTTAAGTGTTTTAGCTGTTTTGCACATAATCTTTTTCTTTAAAGGCCGTCATTTGGTTAGGGGCCTAGATAGAGATAGCCACGTTAGTTTTACGTAACATGCTACCCAAGCCTCATGGTTTTAAAAACATCATTCATAATGTTGATCCTGCCTTCTGGTGAGCGTGATATTCTCCCAGAAAAACACTCCACTATAATGTTCTCCCACTTTTCCACCTCTTCGCCATTCTGTATTACAAGCTCGGCTCCTGGAACATTATTTGCCCTACAAATTATTGCGGCAACAATCTCCTCAGGTACAGGATATCCATCGCTAAAGTTAGGCAATCTATTTATTCCTAAAATAGGGACGACACCTTTCGGGTTAACAATCCCAGATGACAATTCATTTTTGGCTTTAGAATGAAAGCAATTTATAAAAAGAGCAAACACACGCAGTAAGGCGTAGCCGTAAATAATATTTTTTTGCAGCCCCTTCATTTCGGTCACAAGCTGATATATTTCCAAGTATTGAATAAATGTTTTAACTTCTCTCAGAGACAACTTGTTTACCTTCACTAAAGTCTCGACCAAACTTTTAACCCCGCCTCCAGATAAAAACGTATCAGAAAGAAATTCGCTTTCCTTGGCTAACATAAAGAAATGCTCTATTGATGAATAAACCTCATCATGTCCATTTGTTGAATGGCTACCCGGTAAGGTGAAACTAAAACCAATAAACTTATCAAGATATCGCTGGGCATCAACAGTTGGGCCATAACAGTGATTAATTGATGCCCGCAATTGAGCTGTATTAGTAATCAAAACGAACTCTACGCCTTTTACATCAAAGATATGTTTAATACTCTCAAGCATCGTCACAGCAAAGTCCGGGCGGCAGCGGTCAAGCTCATCAATAAAAATAACAATAGGCTTCTTTTCTACAAGCTCAGTTAAAGCGGCTTTTAACAGCTCAATACTTTCATTAGCATTTACATGGTCTTTCAATAAAGACTCAACGGCATTGTTAATCGCCTCATCACCAGCTTTTTTCACATCACTTTCGAAGTCTTCCGCCAAGTCCGCAGCATCTTGTTTCAAAACCCAGCTAACACCCGCTTTAAGTGTTGTCTTTATGCCAAACCGTATAGCTGGCAGAGCCTTCTTTACAAGCCCTTCACGCTTTTTATCGTCAGGCATTAGTCTTAAAATGGCGGCCAGTAGTGTCATTAATGGCTCATCCGCATGATCTGCTTGAAAGGCATCAATATAAACGGGCTTGAAATTGGTTTCTTTGCTTTTTAGAAGGTGAATAAGTTTAAGGCAAAACTCTGTTTTACCTGTTCCCCAGCCACCATCAATAACCATTGGTGAAACTGGAATACTGGAGGTAAGAAGGCTTATTACCTTTTCAGCAATGGGTTTGCGGTTATATTCATCCCTGAAATCAAAAGTAAGCTCTTCAATAAGGTTGTGCATATGGTCTGGTTATCCTTTAGGTGGGAAAGGGGCATTTCCATGACTATCTGAACGTTGAGTTTTCATATCCTTACAGTGTATCTGTAGTACTGTTTCTTTAAGGTCAGTCATTCATGTCAACCAAGTCATCATCAGCTTGGACATCAATACCCAGCCTTTCTGCTAGTGTTCGAAGTGTATCTTTATGATCATTTTCTTCCTCAATTAACATGCTATTTATTCGTGAGTATAAAGATTCACTTAGCGTACCGTCATATTCGAGATCTGAATTTAATAGCCACGATACTCGGTTGAAATTAGAATTAATAAGCCAAGCTTCTATTCTTTTGCCTATTAATTCTGATTTTATTTCGGCAACATGATTTTCAACTAAAGATGAGAATTTCTCGAATTGGGCATCTGAGAGCGGATCCTTTTCCAGCTCAAAATATGTTTTAGTTAGTTTTTCAAATACATCGCCGGAGTCCATCAATTTATCAGCGTAAATATTAAGCCTGTCCCATACGTGAGAGGACAAAACACTCTCTCTAAGCTCTTTCTCAGCAAACCTAGTGAAACCTTCTTTGAAGTTATGATTCCCCTTACCTCCAAGGCAATCGAAAAGGTCAGCATCTGACCCCAAGGTTTCGAGCCATTGAGCCGCAGTAGTTTTCTCTAATACCTTCTCAACAATATTAATCGCTTCTTCAACGCCTGATGATTTCATAATCTTAAAACAAGATCTATAAGCAACAGGCTTACCAAGCATTTCCTCTCTAGCTTTCGACAAACCCCCATACTCTGCAGATTTTACGATAATTTCCTTTTTTTCATCATCAGAAGCCCACTCAAATTCATCTACATACATCGGAGCATAACAGCTAATATAAAGCTCATTATCAAATAGCTCCCTCCTAATCACATTAATAGCAAACTTATTATTTGAATCTCTGGTTAGTAACCAAATATGATCTAACTTACCTACGCTTCTCAATAAAGAAACCAGTTGGTCATCATCGTCATAGTCAAACTCTTTATACCAGTAACTTTTAATATTCTCTCCCAGCCCTGAAGATAAAAGTTTATCCTTTAAAACAACGGCACATAAAACGAGCAAGCTAGGAGTTTCACTTACATTTTCCTGAGTAGTTTTTGCAATAAAAGGCGGTGAAGTAATAGCCGTAGCTATTTTCTCTCTCGTAACTTTATTGCAACCTAAGAAAACCCGCACCATCAGTTCATAAGCGCCGTCATTTCCAATAACTCTATTTGGATTACTGCTCCAAGCCACAAGCTCATCTGCAACCAACTCCCACCCATTAGCGCTAGGAACATAAGAGAGGGTAGTTATAAGCAGGGAAGTGGCTTCAACGGTAGGGTTGTGAGCATCGAAAGAAGCAGCTAAAGAACTAATTGTTCCTTCGGCAGGTAAAATCATTGGGAAATCAACACTCCTGTTACTCAGAGCTGATTGCCAAATTTTCCAATATTGTGGGCTAAGCATCGCATAGTTAGTCGGCGGCAAGGCATAACCATTTTTTTCAAGCAAAGTAAGCAATTTAGATAAATTAGGTAATGCGCCAGGGTTAAACTCATCAGTACCTAATGAATCAATGTTTTTTTTCAAAACCTGTTTAACTAGCCGTTCTAACCAAGGCATTAAAGCAAGATTTTCCGGTGCAACGTTTATAAGTGACTGCAGTGCATCAGAGGAGTCATACGTTTCTAAATTCCACTCGCCATGAAGTCCATCGAACCACCTTGCTCCAACTGCTTTCCACTCCTTGACCAACAGCTCAATTGAGTGAGCTGCTCGTTCTTTATGTTGCGATAAACCTCCGCATAGTGCCTGAGTAGCTGAAATTCTGTAGCGCTCATGGTGGTTCTTGGGTAAGCTCGTATCCTTTATACTTTGCCAAACCACCCAAAAACCATCTCCATGAATACTTACTAAGTTTTGAATTGCTCCTGAATCACCCTTCTTTAGAGCTGATTTAATAACGGGTTCCAGCAAAAGCTCCATGCCTTTAGATTTGTTCACACCAAATAACATTCCTGCTAACTGACTTTTTAGTTCATCATTACTTGAACGACCTTCGTAATTATTAGGCAACCCATCCTTTAAAAGATCAGTCCTTAATTGCTGCTCTGTTCGGTTTTTCCTAATTAGTACGTAAAGAGCCATTGCTTCAGCTGACATCTCATTACCCCACCGTAAACCAAGAAAACCGACTCGGTTTATAAATACGAGTATTTGACGGGGAGTAGGACTAAAATCAAGACTGCTCTCAAACCGTCTGAATGTATCAATAACTTCCTGAACTGCAGGTTCAGGCCAGCCTGATAAAGAGTTTTGAATTTTTTCTGCGCTATAACTTACCCATGCAGACATGACAGGTTGTGGCACTTCTGCAACAACTTGGAAACACTTGTCTAAAAAGGATACAGCTACTTCATCTTTAAGTGGTTCCGCTTCTTGAGGTTCTGTGCTTGCGTTCCTTTCTGTAGGTTGAGCCTTGTTCCAAACTTTAGATAACCCCTCTCTATCATAAGGGATTAAGAACCATAATTTTGATTGCCAACTTTCTGTATCAACTTCTAAGTTACTCCTATGCTGAAAAAAGGTTTGTAAAATAGACCAAATGGCGAGGGTTTGACTAGGTACTACTCTATCAAGGTTATCAACAACAATTAATGCTCGTTCAAACCTTTTACCCTCACCAATCGAGCTATTCATTATTTGTTTAAAGTATTGTTCAAACTCAATGGATGTCCGTTCACCGTCCTCTGTAATGTCTTGCGTATAGTCCTCAGTTGATTTGGCTGAAAAAATATCCCAGTGTTTGTTACCATCTTTATCCTTATCCCCGAAGAAAAACCATAAAGCTAAAACCCAAAGAGGCGCGAGTGTTAGAAACAACGCCATTAGCAACGTGCTATGTGCTGAATTAACACCTAAGTCCCAAGGCATTAAAACTTTTGTATAATCGATTGCGGACAATATTGCTGCGCCAACGGGAACTAATATTGCAGATAGGGAGAGGAAACCGCCTAACTTACTTGTAGATTTGTCAGTCTTAACCTTAACAACTTTCTTTCGACCGGCAATTTCTTGCTTTAATTTTACAAGCTCGGTGTTAGTTCCTTCGGGGTCAATTTGATTAATTAAACTTTCTAGAAATATTCTTCGTAAGGGGTCGCCTTCATGCGCCCAAGCATCAAAAAGAAAAAATAAAGTATGATCATTATTTTCCCCTAATTTTGATCTTAAAAAACGAACAACCGTTGATTTACCTGAGCCCCAGCCGCCTTCCAAGCCAATGGTAACGGCTTTTTCTGATGATTCCATAAGGTCAAACAAAGCATTAGCGACTTTTTCATGTGTTTTATCTTGGAATTTATCGTCAGCAGCAACTGCTTCATTAAGGGCAGTGAACGTGTATTTATCGTTAGTCATTTTGACAACCTTTTTCAAAATTCTTAGTTTCAGTGTCTACTCGACGCTTGCCCGTCAATAGCTGCTGCATTAAGGATTTTTTCTCTTGCTGTAAGTCTGCGAGTTGTTTTTCAATTAGTTCGATTTTTTTGTCAGCATTGATTAATGCAGCAGCAATTTTTTGTTGCTCTGAATAATTCGGCAGCTTCAACTTTAGAGCCATAAAATCAGAAGGTTTGACATTAAGCAAACCGTGAGCGCGCCCACCCTCAGCTGCAACTCTAGTTAACCCATGATTTAGCAACCCTGACTCGAAATACTGTTCTAAAAAATGAATATTAGTATCTAAATGTTCAGTAACTTCGAAACAAATATATAAACTCGTGACTACCGCATCCTTATATCTATTTAGGCGTTTAATAGCCCCCATAGGGTATCCTTTTGAGTAACTTTTGTTGTACGCAAACTGGCCTCTTCTTAGAATGAAGTAATTGTCTAGGATTTCTGAAGCAACGCTCTTTTTGAAAAACTCGTCCTGCCGTATTAAGCCGTGTTGAGCAGATATAGTGACAACGTTTGTACTTTGGCCGTTATTTTTTTCTGTAACCCGGCGACATATATTGTCCAATTCAACCTCTTCCCACTCTCCCTCAAACGGTTTACCTGATTCATCTAGCAGACGTTTTTTACCCGTAAGCAGTTGTTGCATGAGGGCCTTTTTCTGCTGCTTGCTGTTGTCAATTAGAAGCTCGGTGGCGCTAATTGCTTTATCCCATGTGGATAGTATTTTGGCGATTTTTCGTTGTTCTGAAAATGGAGGGGCTAAAATTTTGAGCTTCTTAAAAAAGGGAAGCCCAATGGTTTTAATTGTTGACCCTACAGCTTGCCTCTCAAACTCAGGCTTATACATTTGTAGCCAGTTGTATAGAAACCAACTATCCAATAGTTTATTGTTATCGCAAACCCACGCTATAAAATGCTGACTAACTGCCATTGTTTCTGACATGACGGCACTTTTTCCAATACCAGCATCTCTTGAAAGAACTACTGTTTCAGCAGGAAGTAATTCTGCTGATGAATTTTCGATTCCAAGCTGAGATATTTCTTTAGCTGTCTCACTGATGTATCCATCATCCAGTCGGCTCGAGTCAGTTAGTGATATCCACTTAATTCCACCGTCCCAATACTCGGGGAAGCTCTTGCTAGGCGTGTGCCCGCTTTTTCTTTTGGCCAACTGATCCAATTGAGTAAACTTCCAACCTGTGGGAATCTCTGATTCATCAACGCTACGAACCATAACCCAGCTCCTTCAAGTAACCTTCCATTTCCACTTCAAGCGCTTTTAATTTATTTTGCAGTTCTAGCCGCTCTGTTCGCACGGCCATTAAATCTATTTCGGCTTCTTCTTCAAAGGTATCGACATAGCGCGGAATATTTAGATTGAAGTCGTTTTCTTGTATTTCGTCAAAGCTGGCTAGGTATGAATACTTATCCGTTGTTTCACGCGCCTTGTAGGTATCGATAATCTTTTGAATATTATCGGGTGTGAGTTGGTTTTGGTTTTTGCCGGATTTGAACTCGCGGCTGGCATCAATAAATAGAACGTCTTTGTCCGTTTTATGTTTTTTGAAAATTAGAATCGCGGCGGGAATGCCTGTACCAAAAAAGAGTTTTTCTGGGAGCCCAATCACGGTGTCGAGTAGGTTTTCTTCTATTAGTTGCTGCCTGATTTTGCCCTCTGATGACCCTCGAAATAGCACACCATGCGGCACAACAACGCCCATTCGGCCAGTGCTGGGTTTTAGGGTTTCTATCATGTGGCTGATAAAAGCATAATCACCTTTTGTTTTTGGCGGTACACCGCGGCGGAAGCGTCCGTACGGGTCGTTTGCTGCATCTTCATGCCCCCATTTATCAAGCGAGAAGGGTGGGTTTGCAGTAACTACGTCAAAGTGTAATAAGCCCGTGCCATCTTTATCTTTTAGTAAAGGATTACGAATGGTATCGCCCCATTCAACACGGTGATTATCTTCGCCGTGCAGGAACATGTTCATTTTGGCTAGTGCCCATGTGGAGCCAATGGCTTCTTGACCAAATAAGGCGTATTTTTTAGAGCCATTAAATGTATTACGCACCATACGTCCGCATTTCATAAGTAGTGAACCAGAGCCGCAAGCAGGGTCACAAATTTGGTCACCTTCTTGAGGTTCTAAAATGGTCGCTAGCAAATCTGAAACTTCTGGTGGCGTGTAAAATTCGCCCGCAGTTTTGCCGCTGCCTGCTGCAAAGTGCTTAATAAGATACTCGTAGGCGTTGCCAATAATATCGAGTGTTCCTACGCGGCTTGGGCTTAAATCTAAAATATCCGTACCAAAGTCTTCTAATAGGTGGCGCAGTAAATCGTTCTTTTGTTTTTCTGGCCCTAACTTGTCGGTATTAAAGCTAATGTCTTGGAATACATTACGTAGTTTGGAACCGTTTGACTCTTCAATGGTGTGGAGTGCTTGGTCTATACGCTCGCCATTACCGGGCTTGTGCCTAGATTCGTATAGATCCCAAAAGCTTGCACCACCTGGCAGTACAAACCGTTGCTTTGCCATCATGGCGTTAATAAGAGCTGGGTTGTCCCCGTATTGTTCGACTAACTTTCCATGCTCGTCTTTATAGACATCTGAAATGTATTTTAAAAACAGCATTGTTAAGATGAAGTCTTTGTAGGTGTCTGAGCTGATGACACCTCTAAAGGTATCGCAGGCAGACCAAACGGCTTTATTGATTTCAGATTGGTCTATTAAATTGTTATCTTGAGTACGTGATTCCATGTGCTTACCCTTTATGATTCTGAATGTTGCTGATGCGTAACGAGAATTTTCTGCGCTATCGCTTGCATTTGTTGAGCTGAGTTTTTGATGAGAGCCGTTAACACGGTTTTTTCTTGCTTTGCTTTTTTGTACCATTCGATAACTGCTCGCTGCTCTTTTAAACAGGGCATAACGATTGGCGTTGCCTCAAGCGCACCGCGCCTAATACTTAATTGAAGGCTCCCTTCTGCTGATTGAGCGATATATTTCTGAGCAGGGGCTTGGTTAAGCTGCCACGCTAAAAATTCTGGCAGTACATTGGCACTTTCTTTTACTTTAATAAGGAAAAAATGTGGCCCACAGACGGTTGGCCTTTTAACGTTATCCACATAAACAGCGGTATTTCGTTGCCCCCTAGCAGCAAACAAAATGTCCCCTTCTACTAGCCAATCAGGCGTTTTTCGGCCCGGTAAGTTAGTACACACAAGCTTATCCCATTGGATTTCATCAAGCTCGTTTATATTTTTAATTTGAACCGCATAGGAGTCACCGCCTGTGATGTCAGGTATTTTCCCTCTAAATGGGTAACCGCCTTTTACCGTTGCTATTGTTGAAAGATGAAATGACATTGTTTTTACGCACCATTACAAAGATGCATAAAATATACTGCAATCCAAACATTGATGTCAATAATTATTTGCACCATATGAAAGATGCGTTTTTCTATTTGTCTTTATATGTGATTCCTTTCACATACCATCGCTTAATTCCTGACGGCGTTTTTACGCCCACCTCATCATCCATTTCTTTTTTTAAACATGCTCTTGCCATAGGCGAATCAACGGACGTGTAATCATTTCTTCCATATATTTCTTCTGGCCCAACAATTCTAAATTTAATGATGACCTCGTCATCATCTTCAAGCTCAACCCAGGCTCCAAAAAACACCTTCCCTTCTTGCTGCGAGTGGTACTCAACCACTTTAATATCTTCCAGTGTTTTACGTAAGAACCTTATTCGTCGATCAGTTTCTCTTAATTTTTGCTTGTTGTACTTATAGTCTGCATTCTCACTGCGATCACCTAAGCTTGCCGCCCAAGATACTTTTTCAGTGATTTTTGGTCGTTCTTTTAGCCACAATTGGTTCAGCTCTTTTTGAAGGTTCTCAAAACCTTCTTTAGTAATTAGTTTCGTCTTCATCTGTTCTTATAAGTACGCGAGCGCTTTTCTGAATGCGTCTATCGTGGCCGGTTTGAAATGCATTTTATTGTTTTCATGTAAAAGCTCACCAAATTCTGTTTCGCTTAAATTCCATTTGTTTCTAAATGAGCTAGAAAGCAGGTACTCAAGCGCCTTTCTTTCTTGTGCTGTTAGGCGATGCTCAGCATCAATACTCATATTTTTATTATCGTAAACCTCTATAACTGTACTGGGAGGAACTATCTCTCTCAACTTTTGCTGAGCCGCTTTTAATTCAGATGCCTGTATTCTTACCAACAAACGATGCTTAGGACTACTAATTTCATCAATCCAATCTTCATCCTTTTTTCGGATTTTCCCAAGGTCTTTTATTGGACTAGATTGTGCAAACGACTCAATTAAGGCTCTATAACGCTCTCCCGTTTTATTTCTCATGCTCTGTGCTTTTGGAACCCCGCGCAAGTGCCCAAGTTTAGCAATCGTTACGATTGAGAAATCACCTACCTCTCGACCTAATTGCTCCTGGCACACTTTATAAATTGCATCGAGGGTTTCTTGGGTTTTCTCTGATACGCCTTTCTTTAGCTGAACAATTAACTCTTCTGGCTTCATATTGACCTCAGCACTCTATGCTTACTTGTGATTGATGAGTAATTAACTCAATCTCTGAACGTGATATTTTTTCACCCCCTATCAAGTCTGCTATTTTAACCTCACATTCAATTATTTCATTAACGCGGCCCCAAGTTTTCAACCGTGACAACAAGAACTTGACCAACTGATGCCCTACTTCAAGTTGCTGCGCCTGATCCATTAAAAACATTTGGGGCGCCAGATTATTAAAACTTGCCATCCGATCAAGCAATTGGGAGCGTGGCGCTACCGCATTAGATGCAGATGCAGATTGGAAAACAATTGCATTTTCACAAACTTCTTGTAGTTGCTGAAAGTACGACACTTCTCGAAGATCCAGCACCAGCTCAGCATCCGCCGCCTTTATCAGCGATAACTTACTATCATCACCTGGAGCCATTTCATTGATAACCGATTGTGACATTTGAATTAACTTGTAAGCCGCTTGCAAGTCACACAAGTAGACATCCATTTTCTTTGCAGAGCTTTCATATTCTGACTCTAGCTTCCTTAGTTTTAGCTCTAGCTGGGGCAACGCTGAATTATCAAACGCTTGCCCTTTTGCACCTGCAATGTACTCTTGCCGTTCTATTGTATTAATCTCACTCGAAATGGTATCGATTTGAGATTGAAGCTCAGCGCACTGACTTGATTGATAGTTTGCTTGAAGTAACACTTCATTGGTAATAGATAGAAGACCACCATAAAAAGCGGGGCCTGTTATAAAGTGCCGACAACGTATACAGTTTTGCATACCCAAATATCCGGCAGGAACTGGTTTTCTAACTTGCGTCGCACCGATGACATCACCACCATCATCACAGCGAGAGGCGGCATAAGGGCAGATACCATAGTCTCTAAACATGAAGTTACCCGCCGGGGTTTCATTTGTTAAGCCCAATAGCAAATCACTGTTATTTGAAACAAGTTGATTCTTTATTTCCTCTAACTTATTTTGCTCAATTAACTTTTGAACTGCTTCAGCCTTGGATTTAAGTGCAATTTTTTCACCCTCCTGTAGTCGCTGGCGTATATCGCTTTCAGTAACCTTGCAGTAGTAAATTGACATAACGATGGAGGAGTGGCCAACAATTTTCATCACCACTTCAACGGGCATGCCCATTTCCATAACATAGGCCGTTATCAAGCTCACTCTCATTGAATGCGGCGTGTATTTTGACTTGTAATGCCCCAAGGTGTTTTCTCTACCTGAAAGCTCGGCTAACGCCAGCTCTTTTGGCTGGACATGATATAACGTAGCCGCCAAAGTGCTACTTAACGCGCCGCTAACATTCTTTGGTTCGACATCGTTAAATGCTCTAAATAAGAAGCAATTTACACCCTTTGCCTTCAGCTGTAGTTCGTTTAAATTCGTTCTTCTGCATTGCGTCCAACTTGTCGGTACGTGTAGAGGGTTATACTTTTGCTGCCATTTTCTTAACTTCACCAACCAATAAGCAAGATCATGTGGAATCCAAGGGATTGAATACCCTCGACCCTGATTACTTGTTTTATTCGTCGTGATATACATGCCAAGGTGGTCATCAGGCATCTTCTTAACGAAAGACTGGTTAGTCGTCATTCCTGCAAATGAAATATCATTTTTAACCCAAACCACGTCGCCTTGCTCATCTAGGTCAGCGATAAACTCATCTGCTTCCCCAGAATCGTTATAGGCAATTTGCCTCCCCCGTAGTGGCACGCACGTTAGGGCGTACGTATGAACCCAATCAATTGGCGACCACAAAAAATATTGTGAACCCAATTTTTTGTATACGCAATCAGGATCCATCTTATCGATCAGCGAAGCCTGAACCTTCATCCAACCCGCATCAAATTTCTGAAGGTGCTTAAGCTCTAAAAATGTCTTAGCACCTTTTGGAATAATCCATGACTGTGCTTTTTTAACAAAGTGGTATTGCAAACAAGGCTTAGTTGATTCGGAATTAATTGGTGCATAAGCATTACGATCTACGCCCATTAGAACGAAAGGGTTCCTAGCCTCCATCACGCGAATGACTTCTCCTGTCTCATCATCTTCGTCAGTCAGGTCTTTTTCTATCACAAAATCTAGAAATTCATTCACCGCAATAATAACGTTACGCTTCATGTTTTCACTAGGTAAGCTATTAAGCACCTCTTTGAATGGCTTAACATTAACCTTTTTCTGAGTTAGAAAAGCTTGCGGTGTAAGGCTTTCATCATAATCTTCTATATAGTGACGAACAAAGCGACACAAATGCGTGATTTTTGAGCCACCACCCAAAGCCTGCTTCATAAATTCATTGATTTTTTCGCCCCACACAACGTAAGCAGGAGCAATAAACCTGGTCTTATAAGGCTCTTCTTTTCCCAAAAAACAATACCAGTTCAGCCATTCATTCATATAAACTGTTTGCGGGTCTTTTGGAGCACGAGGATCTTTAGTTCTGTACACAAAAGATTTATATTCCTCCTGTGACTTACATCCTTGTTTCTTTACAACCCGCTTTAATTCTTGGTAAGAATAAGGCGTCGGTATATCCAGCAAGTCGTTATAGCTTATCCACTCATCGCTAAACACTCTCTCTGGGTGAGCAGGCAGCCCTGGAATATCTTTATAGCGAGTTTTATATTCAACGCTGTCTTTGATTCCATAGAATTCGCAAGCTTTTTTCACATCGGACAAGCTTTCACAAACCGAAGGCACCCCAGATGCTTGCCTTAGAATGTGAGCCCGCTTGAATTTAGGCATACTCATTTAACTTTTCTCATCTCTTCACGTAAATCTTCAGACGTTGGACTGATATATACCAAACAAGACATAGGGCTTTTATGATGCATCGCTTTTTGAATTTCAACTTGTGTCAATCCTAATTTTTTACAGCGGTAGCCATAGGCATGCCTATGTCCATGCTCCGTTGTTCCATATTCCTTTTTCGGTACTAAACCAATTTTTTCCACCGCCCTTTTGTGCACTCGCTGGAAGTTCTTAATCGTTTCTGGCGCTCCCGTTGAATTAGTGAACGCAAACGGGTGAGTTTTGTTTTCAGGTGGCTCCACACGCTGATACTTTAAATAATTAACCCAGGTATTCAGAAATTCAGCCGCCTTCTCCGCAGGATTAAAGATAACCTCAAAAAAGTAATTTTTACTGGTCAATAATGGCCCTTTCCAGCCCGAGTAAAGCCTTTCAGATAAACGATATTGAGTTCTTGGCTTATATGCCGTCGTTTCTTGTAAATACGCTCTTCGATTCTTAAATGATGAGTCTGGTGAAGAGCCAAATTCAGGGTGATATACGCGAACCAATGCTTCATTATTCCGATTAGGGTGCAAGGTAATATCTGACACATACAAGTGGAACACTTCACTCTTTCGCAGCCCTCCATAATTTAAGAGCATAGCGATAGCTTGAGATTTATAGTCAGAGACCCCAGATTTACTAAAGCCAATATGAAGCAGCTTATCTAGCTCATCCTCAGGAAACTTAACTACTTTTTCTTGTTCAATTTTAGGAGCCGGATATCCATTTATTTCTCTGACCCTCCTATTTTCTATATATGCGCTGCTTTTCTTACTCAAATGATTTAAAAAAACATTTGCTTGCTTGTGATAGTAAGCACACCAATTAAGTCGCTCTTCATAATTAGTGGCCTTCCTAAATGGATTTATTCTTGAAAATTCATAGCCTTCTTGCACTGCTAAATAGTCAGTGTATTGCGTAATATGAAATAAGATATTATTAGCATCCGTAATGCTCCTGGCCTTCCAATATAGCCCCGTAGAATCATTGAAAGACTCATAATCTATCGTACCCACAACAAGTGCCTGTGTAAAACTTCGTAAAAGCTCCGTTACTTTTTCAAACGATTGGACTGCATTAATATATTTAATCAGTAGCTTTAATGAGAATATTGATCGCTCTTTCCATGACGCACTCTTGTACTGATAACTCGCCAAATACCTTAAATGAGAAATAACAATACCACTCTCGCAATAAAGAGCAGGTAGCAACACACTCAAGCCACTATCGTGATCAAAGTACTTTACGTTAACTTTATGTACATAGGGCATGGAGAATTAGCTTAATAAATAGTATATAGTATAGATTCTTTACAATAATGTATCTTATAAAAACACAAAGGTAAACAACAAAACACCATGAGAATAGTATGTTTTTAATAGGGTTATTATACATTTATCGTAAAAAAGAACTACGAGAACTCGATCGACGCATCCGCTATTTGCAAAAACGGCTCCCTAACCTCAATGTTATTTCTGAAAAACCAAGC